>Ga0334882_1000286_pt1 | contig 87019 bp, 79 predicted proteins | sample GraSluR1_MG_5_FD_207226 | JGI IMG/M metagenome (GOLD analysis project Ga0334882, IMG submission 207226) | Sludge microbial communities from methane-producing bioreactor in Wageningen University, Netherlands - Granular Sludge_15_04-R1 | ecosystem: Engineered > Bioreactor > Anaerobic >... | reverse complement strand
ATGAAAATTAAGAAAATAAACCGGAAATAAAACCATTTGCAAGAATCACTCTTTAAAAATTTACGAATTGAGAATTTTACCCCACCCCCTTGCCCCCTCCCCACGCCGCTGTGCGGCGTGGGGAGGGGGCGAAAATAACGGTTTTTTTGGGCGGCGGCAAAGCCGCCGCCCAAAAAAACCACAAAAAAAGATACCCCCTTTCCCCCGCAAGCGGGGGAAAGGGGGCAGGGGGAAAGGGGGTATCTTTTTATTTTTAGAGCGACCGATTTCACACAAAACCTTATTTACGGATTAATTTCTTAAAATTCATAAGTTCGCGTTACACTGGCTAAATAGATTTGTGATTTGCTGATTTGCAGATTTTCTAAGGAGACCTGAGACATGGCTAAAGTCTTGATTTGCGATTCGATTGCGAAAACAGCGGTAGAAGAAATGCGCGCCGCCGGCGCGATTGTGGACGTGCGCGACGACATCACCGCAGAAGAACTGGCGCAGGTGGTGGGTGAGTACGAGGCGATTGTGGTGCGTAGCCGCACCAAAGTGCGCGCTCCCGTGCTGGAAAATCCCGGCAATCTCAAGGCCATTATTCGCGGCGGCGTGGGCATAGACAACATTGACGCTGCTGTGGCCGATAGCAAGGGCATCAAAGTGCTCAACACCCCGGCAGCCAGCTCCAATGCGGTGGCCGAGCTCGCCCTGGGCATGATGTTCGCCCTGGCGCGCGCCATCCCCTACGCCGACGCCTCGATGAAGGCTGGCAAGTGGGAGAAGAAGACGCTCAAGGGCACGGAACTCGCCGGTAAGACGTTGGGTGTGATCGGATACGGGCGCATCGGGCAGCTGTTGGGCGAGAAAGCCCGCGCGCTGGGGATGCTGGTGGTCGCCTACGACCCTTACGCCAAACACCCCGACGTCATCCCGCTGGATGAGCTGCTGGCGCAGGCGGATTACGTCAGCCTGCACCTGCCGCACACGGAGCAGACCCATCACCTGCTGGGCAAAGAGGCCATCGCCAAGATGAAGCGTGGTGCGTTGGTGATTGATGCGGCACGCGGCGGCGTGGTGGATGAGGAAGCGCTCTACAATGCGCTGCTCGAGGGCCAGCTGGCCGGGGCCGCGCTTGATGTCTTCAGCGAGGAGCCGCCCCAGAGTGAGCTGCTGCACAACCTGATCGCGCTGCCGCAGGTGGTTGTCATGCCGCATGTGGGCGCATCCACCAAAGAAGCACAGGAGCGCATCGGCGGCGAGGTAGTGAAGCTGGTGAAGGAACACCTGCTGTAATCAGGACTCAGGAGCAACCAACGATGGCAAATATCAAAGCATTTCAGGGATTGCGTTACAATCCCGATAAATTCTGTGACCTTTCGGAGGTCATCACGCAGCCTTATGACCGTATCCACGCTGCGGAGCAGGCGGCCTACTACGCGCTGAATCCTTACAACTTCTGCCGCATTGATATGGGTTTGCGCGATCCCGATGAGGCCGATAACAACGTCTACACCCGCGCGCGCACCTACGCGCAGACCTGGCAGGCTGAGGACGTGCTGATCCGCGATCCACGCCCGGTGCTGTATGTGCTGGAGCAGCGGTTCACCACGCCCAGCGGGCAGGAATACATCCGCCGGGGGTTCACCGCCGCGCTGGAGCTCACCCGCTTCGATGAAGGTATCGTGTTGCCGCACGAACGCACGCTCAGCGGCCCTAAGGCCGACCGGCTCGACCTGACCCGCGTGACGCAGACCGCCTGGGGGCACATCTTCGCACTCTATCCCGACCCGGAGAACCGCATCAATGCGCTGCTGCAACCCTATCTGGATACGCACATGCCCGCGCTGCTCACTGAGCAGGTCATCGAACCGGCGGTGGAGCAGAGCTTCTGGGTGGTGGATGATCCCGAAATCGTCACCGCTGTGGTGGCCGAGATGGCACCCAAGCGCAACCTCATCATCGCTGACGGGCATCACCGTTACGAGACCGCGCTCAACTACCGTGACGAGATGCGCGCGCAGCACCCCGACGCGCCCAGCGATGCCGCGTTCAACTACGGCCTCGTTACCTTCGTCAGCATGAGCGATCCGGGCTTGGTGATTCTGCCCACGCACCGGCTCATCCACTCCTACAGCCAGATGGACAGCCAGACGCTGTTGCAGGCGTTGGGGGCTTATTTCGACGTGCAGGCCATGCCCGACCGCGCTACGATGGAAGATGCGCTGGCCCAAGCCACACCGGAACAGCCGCGCTTCGGCTTCTACGACGGCGGCTACACGCTGCTCACGCTCAAGAGCCTGGAGGCGATGGCCGAGCTCGCCCCCGACCGCGCTCCCAGCTGGCGCGCGCTGGATGTCGCTATCCTGCATGAGCTTATCCTGGAGCACGTCATGGGCTTGACCAAAGAGAGCGTAGCCCGCAAGGAAAACCTCGATTACCTGCGCGACCCCAACCTCGGCTATGCGCGCGTGGATGCAGGCGAGGCCAACTTCCTCTTCCTGCTCAACGGCACGCGCATGGAACACGTCCGCGATTGCACCGAGGCGGGCGAGAAGATGCCGCAGAAATCCACCGATTTCTACCCCAAAGTGCTCAGTGGTCTGGTTGCATTGCCGTTAACGGGGACAATTGCGTGAGACGTGAAGCGTGATGCGTGAGCAGAAAGTCACGTTTTACGTTAAGGCTAACGTAGTACAGGATTTATCCTGTACACGCAATGCAGGATGAATCCTGCGCTACAGTTTGGGCCGGGGCTGGTATCCATCAGCCCCGGCTTTTGTTGCCTATTTGGTGTTTCATATTACACTTTCTCTGATTACGTTTCACGGAGGCCCCATGCCCATCACCCATCTGTTATTCGATTTGGACGATACGCTCTACACCGGCGCGACCGGCATCTTTGGCGAGGTCGGCGAGCGGATTGTGGCGTGGACAGCGCACGCGCTTGGCATCAGCCGGGAAGCAGCGGCGGATTTGCGGCGGGAATACTTTGCCCTGTACGGCACGACGCTGGCGGGGTTACGGCAGCACCATCCTGAAGTAGACCTGGAGGATTACCTATACGCTGTGCATGATGTGGATGTGACACAGTATCTTGTCCCCGATTCGGCGCTGGGGGCAATGCTCTCCCGCCTGCCTGCGCGCAAGGTCATCTTCACCAACGGAATCAGTGAGTGGGCGGAGCGTATCCTGGCGCAATTGGAGGTGCGGGAGCACTTCGAGCGCATCATTGACATCCGCGCAGTGGATTATGTGGGTAAGCCTTACCCTTTGGTCTACGCCAAAGCCTTGGCTTTGTTGGGGGCATCCGGCCCTGAGTGCGTCCTGCTCGATGATCAGGCACGCAATTTGCAGGGCGGCGCGGCCTTTGGGATGCGCACGATTTTGGTGCGCGAGGATAGCGTGCCGGAGGACGGCGTCGAATTTGCCGCGCCGCACATCCTGGCGGCGGAGCCGTATCTGTGGCGGTTGTTAGGTATCGGCTAGGACAGCCACGCTTAATCTATCACAAGGCGCAAAAATCTGGCACGCAGCTGGCCCGTACTGCGTAAAACGTAATGCGTAAAGAAAACCAGATGCAACGCACTTAGGCTGTTCCAAGTATCAAAATCGCCACCTCGCTCGGCGTGGATTGTCAAATCCACGCCTCTGCCCTATCAGGTATCTAGCAAACCGCTGAATTTGACAATCCCGTTGCGCTTTGCTTCACGGGACGCCGTCCAGCGGGAGCAAGTGAAAGGGTTATTTCCTTGGAATAGCCTTAAGCGCTCACAAGTGCGTTGCATCAAATCACTCATACTTCAGCGCGCGGATGGGGCTGAGCGCGGCGGCACGGATGGCCGGGTAGACGCCGGAGACGATGCCCACGAGCGTCGCAAACATGATCGCAAAAATCGGCAGCCAGAGCGGCAAGGCGGTAAGGGTGGTGGCTTGCTGTTGTTGCGGCCCGCCCGGCCCCATGCCCATTCCCAGACCGCCCTGTTGCACCCAGGGTTGCCCCACGATGTTGATGATTGCATTCAACCCGGCAGCCAGCAACACGCCTCCTATGCCACCGAGCAAGCCGATAAAGCCTGCTTCCCCCAGAAAGACCGACATCACGTCCTGATTCGTTGCGCCGATGGCCTTCATTAGCCCAATCTCGCGGGTGCGCTCGTAGATCGCCATCGTCATCGTGTTGGCAATGCCGAACGCCGCCACCAGCAGCGCCACCGCCCCGATCCCGCCCAGAATCGCCTGGACGATCAGGAAGAACTGGTTGATGCTTTCCAGCTGTTGCCGATCCGATTGCACACTAAAGCCGCGCTCTTTGAGGGTTTGCTCAATGATAGGCGCATAATTGGGATTGGAGACTCTAACCAATGCCTGCATATAGCCCTTAGCCGTGCCGGAGGGAGTGGGCTGACCGCTATTCATGCGCTGATTAAGCCGTTGCGCTTCAACCAGAGGCATGAAAATACCATAGTCGTATATGTAACCCTGCCGCTGGAGGATACCGACCACTTGCAGGCGCGCAACCACGTTCTCCGTGGCATAACCGGTTTGCTCGTTGTAATCGTAGCGAATCATTTGCAGCGTCTGGTTGAGCAAATCCGGCGGCGTCGGCCTTTCGTCCCCTTCCTCAAACTCCATCCACATCTCCCAGGGAATGAAGTTCTCCGGTACACTGACGCCTATCACCACTTGCCCCCGGTATATCTCCAGCATCCCACGATCCACTCTGGCGAGATGCGTGAACGCCTCCATATCTACGCCGTAAACCTGCCCCCAACCATCTTGCCGATCCAGGCGCAATGGGCCTTGCATCATCACCTCGAACAACGGGGTGACAGCAAGGACGCCTTCCATCTGGCGGATTTCGTCCAGCACTGCATCGTCCAGGATTACCTGCGCCTGCTGACCGGAGCGGTCATTCCCATAATATGTATCCCAATACATGTCATTACGCACCAACAGCTCATCCAGACCACCCATCCCGTAGAGACTTTCTGTCGCCAGGCGTTGCAATCCCGCGCCAAGCGAGACCAGCACTACCACCGCCGCCGTGCCGATGATGACGCCGATGGCGGTCATCGCCACGCGCGATTTCATCCGGCGCAGGTTGCTCACAATCAAACGTAACAGGTCGCGCGCGCTCATTAGCTCCCAAATCCTACTAGCCCTTTGATGAACCGCAACACTTGTTGCCACCAGGTTTCAGGCTGCGGCATAGGCATTCCCCCGCCGTTTTCCCCGCCCTCGCCATTTTCCGGCATCCAGCCTTCCATCACATCTACGGTCAAGGTCTGGCTCATAATTTGCGTCTGGTTGCGATCATCAATGTAGTGGATGTTGACCGTGAGCTCCAAGGGCCCAGGCGCGAAGGCCATCGCCGTCGCATCCAACGTCCATGAGCCGCCCGGATCGAGGTTGCCCACAAAGGTGCTGCTCTCGCCGAGGAACTCCACCCCCTCGCCAGTCACTTCAAACGTGGGGATATTGAAGCGCGCAGCGCCTGTGTTGACCAGCTCGATAGGCAAGGGGAACGGCTGCCCCATCATCGCGGTCCCTTCAACAGGGCGATAGAAGCTCACCTTGAACTGTGGTCGGCGGTATACTAACAGGCTGATGCGCTGCGTGCTCTTCTCGCGGGTACCACCGCCGGTATCGTAAGCCAGCGCCACCGGCAGGTTGTGCGCGCGGGTTTCAGCGTTGCCCGCCGCCATCAACTGCACCACTACATACTCCGTCTCCCCCGCGCCGATGCGCGGGATGAAGCTGAGATTGCTCCCATCCAACGGCACGAATGCGCCCAACTGCTCGCCCTCCTCGCCGCCCAGCGCCAGCGTGAGCCGTTGTGCCTCGCCGCCGCCCACATTGCTGATCGCCAACGTCAGCGAGAAATTATCGCCAGGAGAGATCATCTCCGGAAATGTGTGATAACCTTCCACCAATAATTGAGGACGATTTGCCAAACTGGTATCCACCATGATACCGATGGTTTGCTGCTCACTGTAGCCACCTCCGCTATAATCACCGCACTCCAACGTGACGAGCAAGCCCTGGCGTCCACCATCTTTGCCGGGCTTAAGCAAGAGCGACAACGTCACCGTGAGCGTTTCGTTGATGCGCAGATTACCCGCCGGGGTGAGATTGCCGCCTTGCGTTGGAATGACCAACGTCGGGTCTGCACCCACCATGATATTCGTGGCGCTGCGATTACCACGATTGCTTAGTTGCAAGGTCAGCGAGAAAGGTGCCCCCGGAGCAATAACCTCCGGCGTGGTCACGGCATTCTCGATAACGAGCCGGGGCTTGCCAGTAGCGGGCGCTCCCGAACTTGCGCCAATGACTTCGACGCTGACGGGTTGCGAGAAATTGTAAGTACTCCCCGACCAATCATTGGCAGCGATGTTTACCTGTAATGTCTGCACACCATTGCTAACTTCCTGCGGGACGCGCATCCGCTGTGAAAGGGTAAAAGTGTGGTTGATATGCACCTGCCCCACCAGATGGCCGTTCTCGCCCACCGGCAGGAACGTCCCGCCAGGGAAGAGCACCAGAGTATTTTCCGCCGCGCGGCTACCGTTGTTGTAGACTTCTATCGTGACGACAAATTCTTGTCCTGGTCGCACCTGCACGGGATTGATGCTGGAGTTGCGAATAGTGAGGATGGGCTGCCCAGCAGGTGGCGCGTCCGGCGGTGCAGGTGTAGCCGGACGATTGACAAGCTTGACGCTACCTGCGCCGACAGCGACCCCGTTTTCATCCAGCACGCGGAGCGCATAATCGCCCGCCGCCAAGCCTGCCGGCACCGTCGCTTGCAGCGCGGTGGGATTGCTGTAGCTGGTGGGCAAAATGCCGTGCCCCACGAGCCGCACGGTATGCTTGTTGGTGAACGTGAGCGTCCCGCTCGCGTAAATCGTCAACGTGCCGCCCTGATCGGTGTAGAGTGTCCCCGGCTCCACTGTAACCGGGGACTGCGCGGCGACCTGCGTCGCACCAAAAAGCAAGGCCGCGCCGAATGCCAGGGATAAAATGAGCAAACGTAGTTTATTTTTCATGGTGTTCCTCATGTTTGTATAATTTCTCGGTCAATATTATTAAGATAAAAAATCTGGTAACCTTGCCAACAACGAATCAAACAACGAATAAACGAATTTTGTCTGTCTGTCTGTAATTCATTCGTTTATTCGTTCAGGATTCGTTGTCGGTAAGCAAACTTTACTTAATGATTTGCTACCGTACACTTGTAGATTTTTTGCCACGAATTCACTCGAATTAACACGAAAACAATAAGAAATTCGTAAAATTCGTGCTAATTCGTGGCTAAAACTGAATGCGCTTGGAAAATGTACGGTAGACAACTTAATGACATTGATTTCTCAGTGTAGTGGTGAATATCATTCGACAATTTTACCATCCAGCAAATGGATGGTGCGGGTGGCGTATTGCGTCACCACCGGGTCGTGCGAGACGATGACGATGGTGCGCTGCTCTTCGCGGTTGAGCGTGCTGAGCAAGGCCATCACCTCCTGCCCGGTCTGCGAGTCCAGGTTGCCGGTGGGTTCATCGGCCAGGATTAGGTGTGGATCGTTCGCCAGGGCACGCGCGACAGCGACGCGCTGTTGCTGCCCGCCGGAGAGCTCGGTGGGCTTGTGTCGCATCCGCTCCTCCAGTCCCACCCGGCTCAACAACGCGCTGGCCCGTTCCAGGCGTTGCTTGGGCGGGATGCGGTTAAAAATCATGGGGAACTCCACATTTTGCAGCGCGGTCATGGTGGGCAACAGGTGAAATGCCTGGAAGATGAACCCGATGCGCTGCCCGCGATATTGCGCCAGATCGTTCTCGTCCAGTTGGGCGATTTCGGTCTCTTTGATCCAAATCTCGCCGCCGGTGGGGCGATCCAGCCCGCCCAGCAGATAGAGCAGGGTGGACTTGCCCGAACCGGAAGGCCCCATCACGGCCAGAAATTCGCCCTGCGTGATGCTCAAGTCCACGCCATCCAGTGCGTGAACCACCTGCCCGCCCATCTGGAAGTCGCGGCGCAGCGCATGGGTGCGAATCAGCGGGGCAGCGTTCACTAGAATCCCCCCGCCCGGCTGAACATTCCGCCGATGATGGCCGGGATCACGCCCAACAACGCCAGCACGCCCCAGATCACCAGCACGGCGAGCACGGATTTTTTGCGCGGCAGGTTGGTAAACGCCGTGAGGCCCAGAATCAACAGCAGCAGCTGCCACACCAGGTAAATATCCACTTGCGCCAAAATGCTCGCCAGCGCGAGCTGCCCCGGCCCTGGCGGAAGCACGGGTGGCGCGTTTTTATCGAGCACAAAGCCGGACAACCCCGCATTGACGATGGGGGCGCGCGTGATGAGCGTGTACGCGGCCTGCGTCAGACCGCGCACAGCTTGCGGCACGCTGCACCAGACTGTGAGTCGAAACATTTCGCCGAAGGTGCTGCTGCGCCCCAAAAAGACACTGGCGACGTAAAGGGCCAGCCCCCACAACAGCCACACCACCAACGTCCCAACGATTGAGCCAATTAAGGCCAGCACGCTTGGCCCGCTGGCAGTGGGCGCATCCATGTAGGGGGCATCCATGTAGGGGGCATCCATTTCTTGTTCGATTATTATCGGACGAGAAGGGTTTGGCAGACCGTCGGGTATGACATCGCCCGAAACGGTAGACGGCGCGACTAACTGCGGCAGCAGAATCAACGCAAGCGAGAGCAATGCCATGAGCAACCACGCCCGCGAAGGCGCGTGTAACAGTGAGAGCGTTTTTCGCGGGCGAGCCACCACCCCCCAGAGCAGTTGCCAAAACCCCAGTCGCGGGACAGTTTCTGATGTTTTGTTAGCCACAGCAAACCTCCAAGGATAGTTCCATAAACACACCGTTATGATTGTCGTGTTACGTGAGAAAAGGTAACAAGGAAACCGTGAAAGGCGAGCCAATCACGTGTCACGGTTCGCGTTTGATATACCTACGGCGCCGGCTGCCACATGGGCGGGCCAGCAGCGTCGCAAGGATTGTAATCCCAGCCCAGGATGACGCGGAAATCTATCGGGCTACCCTCAGTGGGCTGGGCCTGCACATCGCCATCTTGCCGTTTGTAGAGACGCATCAATGTATAGATAGGCGAGCCTTTGCCGGTGGTGGTGAAATCTACAATGGTGGTGCGGGGCGCGCCCTCCGCCGGTTGCACATCAACCACCTCGAAACCCTCCAGCCCCAGACGGTAAGCCGCGACATGCCCCCAGCCAGAATTACCACTACCGTTCAGCACCTCCACACGATAGGCACGCTGACTGGCACGGCTCGTCACCGGCGGCTGAGCCGCTTCCTCCATGAACGCCTGTAACGATTGGCGATTCGGCACGAGCACAAAGCCGCCGTTGGGAGCCGTCCACGCTTCGATGAGCGCCGCGCCGCGGATAAAACGGCTCTTGATATTGCGCGTATCAAGTCGCGCAGCTACGCCGCCCAACGACAGCAGATCGTTCAGTCTCAGATCGGTCTCCACCCATTGCTGATAAGCGTCCCAGAGCTCTGGAACGCGCGGGAGCAGGTTCTGGTTAAGCGCCTGTGTATACATCGCGCGAATGACCTGCTGTTGGCGACGATGCCGATCATAATCGGACGTGTTCCAGCGTGAGCGGCTGTACCAGAGCGCGTGTTTGCCATCGAGATGATGGATACCCGGCAACAGATCAATATCCGTTTGACCGGTGGGCGATTCGTCATCGGGATAAGTATCATGGAAGGAACATTCTACCACCACATCTACACCGCCCAGCGTATCCACAATGCTGCGGAAGCTGGCAAAATCCACCATCGCATAAGCGTGAATAGGAATGCCGAAATTGTACTCGATAGTATCACGAAGCAGGGCTGGGCCACCGCCTTCGTAGTTGACACGCGAAGCACGCAAGTAGGCCGTGTTAATCTTGTCGTAGCCCCAACCGGGAATCCAGGCATAAAAATCACGGGGAATGGAAATCATACTCACGCCAGGCAGGTCAGGAAAGATCGAGACAATCATCAACACATCCGTGCGGCCCACGGCCTCCCCCGGTCGCCGATCACTGCCTAGCAAAAGAATATTGACGGTGCGCGGGGGTTGTGCAATCTGGGCCATCGGTACAGTATCTGTAACCCACCTGATCCCTTGTGGCCCCGTCAGCGTAAAGGGTAACGTTGTATTGAGAGGCTCGCCTTCAGGTTCATGCAGCGGAGGCGGATCAGGTAACACCAATGGCGGGGGAGCCGTGGTCGGCAACGGAACGGGCGTGCGCGTAGGAAGCGGGGTACGCGTCGGAGACGCAGTGGGCGAAGGCTCGACCTCTGGCACAGGGGTAACTGTCCAGGTCGGCACCACGGTCGGCGGGACCGTGGACGAGGGAGTCAACGTCACATAAACGATTTGTGATGACTCTGACGGCGACCAGCGTGTCAGTATCACCACTGCAAAAATCGCTAAAGCGACAACAATCAGCCATTGTAAAGCACGCATTGAAAATTTCATAGTAATCCAACAAGTCCCAATCTCTGCAAATTTAAATTTCCACACCGCTTCTGCATCATACCACGAGCAGCGACAAAGACAATGCCCGTTTTCGTCTAATTTGTGTTATAATTCACTCGTACACAAGGAGGATATGTATAATGAGAAGTTCACGCAGACAAAGCAAGGGGATGCAAATCATCTTCGCTGCGATTACGATTATGATTCTATTGAGCATGTTGCTCAGTCTCTTCGCTGTCAACATCACGCCAGTTGTCACCCCAACGCCAACAGTGTCGAACATTTTTCTGGTACCCTAGCTGACTCCCCCTGAAAAAAGTAAAAATTCACCACAGGGACACGGAAAGCACAGAGAATTATTTTTAACTGTACTACTCAGAGCGCGCCGCGTCTCCGCGACGCAGCAATCTCAACCATGGGCAAGATTGCGATACAGATAAGACCTGCCAGGTTTCAGAAAACCTGGCAGGTCTTTTGTGAGCGGGCGCTCCCACTGGATTGTCAAATCCAGCGGTCTCCGCAGTGCTTGGCAGGCCGGAAGCGTGGATTTACCTCCAGACCTGCCAGGTTTCAGAAAACCTGGCAGGTCTTCTAAACGGGCACGCTCAGAGACCGACCCGAGCAGAAGCCTTCTCACCTTTTCGCTTATTCCCCCTTCCGGTGTATAATCCCCTTGCGGCAGGCGCGATACATCGCGCCCTACAAGAGACTTCACGAAAGAAAGGTGCTGCATGGCAAGAACTTATGTTTCCCTAGACCTGGAGACCACCGGCCTGGAGGCTGGGCGCGATGCGATTATCGAAATCGGCGCGCTGCGGTTCCAGGACGACCGCGAGCTGGAAAGCTTCTCCACCTTCGTCAATCCGGGACGGGCGATTCCGCCCTTCATCACCGAGCTTACCGGCATCACCGGGGCGCACGTCGCGGGCGCACCCCCCATCCGCCTGGCGGCGCAAACCTTACGCCAGTTCGTGGGCCAGGACACCATCATCGGCCACAACATCGGCTTCGACCTGGGCTTCCTGCGCCAGCACGGCGCGCTGATGGGCCACCGCTCCATTGATACCTTCGAGCTGGCCGGCATCCTCGTGCCGCACGCCGGGCGCTATAGCCTGGCGAACCTCGTCCGCCAGCTCGGTATCGAGCTCCCCCCGCAAACCCACCGCGCGCTGGATGATGCGCGGATGGCCCACGCGCTCTTTGTATCGCTGCTGGGCCGCGCGCGCCAGCTGCCGGTGGACATCCTCACCGAAATCGCTCAGCTCGGCGGACGCGCGCAATGGGGCGCAGTGGATTTCTTCCGCGATGCGCTCCACGGACGCCAGCGCGAGAGCTTCAGCGGCGGCATCGGCGCACAGCTAGCCGCCGCACGCGGGGGCGATTCCGCCAAGCCGCTGTTCCTCGCCGAGACGCTGCCCGATCCGTTGGAACCGTGCAAATCGCTCACCCCGCTCGATGTGGCCGGGCTGACGGCGCTGCTCGATACCGGCGGCACGCTCATGGCAGCCTTCCCGGAGTATGAAGCGCGCCCCCAGCAAATCGAAATGCTGCAAGCGGTGGCGGAAGCGTTCAACACCCCCCAGCACCTCATCGTGGAAGCGGGCACCGGCACGGGTAAATCCGTCGCCTACCTCGTACCCGCGCTCACCTGGGCGATCCAGAACGGCGAGCGCGTCATCGTCTCCACCAACACCATCAACCTGCAAGAGCAGCTTGCCAACAAAGACCTGCCCGCGCTGGCGACGGGCGGGCTACCATTCGAGTTCCGCGCGGCGATTCTGAAGGGCCGCGCGCACTATCTCTGCCGCCGCCAGCTGGAGGCACTCCGCGCGCGTGGCCCGGTGGATGAGGATGATGCCCGCGTGCTCGCCAAAATCCTCCTGTGGCTGCCCAATACACTCGATGGCGACAGCGACGCGCTTTTCCTGCCCACCGCAGGCGATCAGCGCGTGTGGAAGACGCTCGCCGCCACGTCTGAGAACTGCGATGTGGATAACTGCCCTTACTTTCTGGATGACGGCTGCTTCTTCTACCGCGCACGCGACCGGGCCGAGGGCGCGCACGTCGTCATCGTGAACCACGCACTGCTGTTGGCCGATATCGCCACCCAGAACCGCGTGCTGCCAGAGTACAACTACCTCATCGTGGATGAAGCGCACCATCTGGAGCGCGCCACCACCGAGGCGCTGCATTTCCAGGCGGATCGCTTCAGCCTGCGGCGGCTCTTCGAAGAGCTCTACAAGGGCCAGCGCGAGTTCCCTAGCCTCATCGAATCGCTGCGGCAGATGGCAAGCGGGCTATCGCGCAAGCATTCCTACCCGCTGCTGGATGCGCTTCTGCGCCTGGAAGATGGCGCAGACGATACCGCGCGCGGCGTGGAGAGCTTCTTTGATGCGCTGGAGATGTTCCTGAATGAAAACGTCACTGAGAAGAACGCCTACGCCGCCCGCTTGCGCATCACGGAGCAATCGCGCGCGCAACCGGCCTGGGTCGCTGCGCTGAGCGCGTGGTCGCGGGTAGAAGCGCGCTTCGCTACGCTGGTGGAGGCACTCAATCAATTCGCCGAAGGGCTGGCGGAGCTGGCAATGGTGGAAGTGCCGCAGGCCGACGCGCTCCAAGCGCGGCTAGCAGGTCTCACACGCTGGCTCGGCGAAACTTACGCGCAATTGCGGCGGTTCATGCAAGAACCATCACCCAACACCATTTATTGGATTGAAGAGAGCCATTACCGCGTGGACGTGCTCTCGCTCCATGCCGCGCCGTTGCGCGTAGGGCCGCTGGTGCGGGAGCATCTGTTCGACAAAAAACGCGCGGTCATCCTCACCTCTGCCACGTTGCGGGTGGATGGGAAGTTCGATTATATGCGCGAGCGCTGGGAAGCCGGAGACGCGCGCACGGAAGCGGTCGGTTCGCCATTCGATTACACTTCGGCGGCGCTGCTGTGCCTGGTCAACGATGTGCCGGAGCCGGGGCAACCCGGCCACCAGCAGAACATGGATAAAACGCTGCTGGAACTGTTCAAGGCAACCGAAGGGCGAGCGATGGCGCTGTTCACCTCGTATACGCAGCTCAAGGCCAGCACGCAGGCGCTCACCGGAGCACTAGCGCAGCACGATATTACGGTCTTGGCGCAGGGCAGCGGCGGCTCGCGCGGGCAATTGCTAGAGAATTTCCGCAAGGGCGAGCGGGCAGTGCTGCTAGGTACGCGCTCCTTCTGGGAGGGGGTGGATGTGCCGGGCGAGGCGCTCTCGTGCCTGGTCATCACCAAGCTACCGTTCGATGTGCCGGATGATCCGCTAATCGCCGCGCGCGCGGAAGTGTACGCCGACCCGTTCAACGAGTACATGGTGCCGGAGGCGATTCTGCGCTTCATGCAGGGCTTTGGGCGGTTGATCCGCACCCACACGGATCAAGGGCTGGTGGTGGTGCTGGATAAACGGCTGTTGACGCGGGGGTACGGGCGGCGGTTCATCGAATCGCTACCCGATCCCACCGTGCGCACGGTAGGCAAAACCCAGCTGCCGGAGTTCGCATCACGCTGGCTGGCGGGTAAGCCGCTCCCCTCCGCGCCCGACCCCTTCGGCGGCGGCGACGGCTGGTATCCCGACGAACCCTGGCAAGAACCGCCCGAAGAGCCGCCGTGGGATTGAGCTACTGCGTAAGCAGAGATCTCTCCAATCACACAGTACAAATTGCGCTTTATAGAACAAGCACGAGTTACACCGCGCATAATTCGTAAGCGACAATTCTCCCGTTACGCATTACGAATTACGCAGTACGTTAGGAGGTCTTATGCGTATCGTTGTAGATGCTTTTGGTTCGGACAATTGCCCCGGCCCGGATGTGGCAGGGGCGGTGCTGGCGGCGCGTGTGTGGCCGGAGGATGAGATCATCCTCGTAGGGCCGGAGGAGCAAATCCGTGCGGAGCTCGGCAAACATGAGACCACCGGGCTGAAGCTGCGCGTCGTACACGCACCGGATGTGCTGACGATGGAGGATCACGCGGACGCGGTGCGCACACGCACGGAATCCTCCATCCGCGTGGGGATGCGCCTGGTGCGCAAGGGGGAGGCCGATGCGTTCGTATCGGCAGGGAACACAATTGCGGTGCTCTCCTCAGCCATCTTCGACCTGCGCCGGGTGCGCGGCATCCGCAGACCGGCCCTGGCGGTGCTGTATCCGGTCGCCCAAACCCGCGTGCTGCTGCTGGATATGGGCGCCACTGCCGATTGTAAGCCCGAATATCTGCTCCAGTTTGCGCGGATGGGCGCGATTTATGCCGAGAAGGTATGGGGCATCCCCAACCCGCGCGTGGGACTGCTCGCCAATGGCGAAGAAGATGAGAAAGGCAGCATGGTGGTGCGCGACACGCATCAGGTGCTCAAAACGAGCGGGCTGAACTTCGTGGGCAATATCGAGCCGAAGGAGATGTCCCGCGGCGAGGCTGATGTAGTGGTCTCCGACGGGTTCACGGGCAATCTGGTGGTGAAGACAGCGGAATCGGTGATTTCGTTTGTGGTGCGCCTGCTCAAGCGCGAGATGCTTTCCGGGCCGCTGCCGAAGCTCGCGCTGGTGTTGATGCTGCCGGGGCTACTGTTGGCGTTGCCAGGGGCTTTGCTACTGCTGCCCGGGCTGCGCCGCGTGGCAAAGCGCACGGATTACGCCGAGTACGGCGGCGGCCTGCTGCTAGGCGTGGATGGCGTGGTCATTGTGGGGCATGGCCGCTCCAACGCAAAGGCCATCAAGAACGCCATCCGGCAGGGGCGCGAGGCGGTGGCCGCGCAAGTGCTGCCCGCTATCAAAGCAGGAATGACGACCTGGGAACGTGATGCGTGAATAATTCTCTGGTCACGTTTCACGCATCACGCCAATTATACTGACTTATTGAAGGGGAACTTATATGCCATCCGGGAAATTATCCATCACGTCGGTAGAGACGCCGGCAGATATGAAGCAATTTGTGCATTTTCAATGGGATGTGTACAAGAGCGATCCATACTGGGTGCCGCCGCTGCTCTCAGAACGCTTTGAAATCATGGATCCGGCGCGGCATCCCTTCCACGAGCACGCCACCGTGCGCAGCTTCATCGCCCGCCGCGAAGGGCAACCGGTAGGTCGTATCAGCGCCTTCATCAATCACCGGCACAATGAATATTGGAACGAGCAGGTGGGGTTTTTTGGAATGTACGAGGTGTTGCAAGACCCCGAAGCCTCCGCCGCGCTGCTCGAAGCCGCCGAGGGCTTTGTGCGCGCTGAGGGGATGACGGATATCCGTGGGCCGATGAACTTCTCCACCAACGAGGAATGCGCGCTGCTGGTAGATGGCTGGAACGGCCCGCCGGTCGTGATGATGACGTACAATCCACGCTATTATGTGGATTACCTCGAGCAAGCGGGGTATGGCAAAGTCATGGATGTGTACGCCTACCTCACCGACCTACGCGGGATGAAACCCGACGGGAGCGGCGTCAACCCCAAAATTCTGCGCGTGGCGGAAAAAGTACGCCAACGCTACAACTTCACCGTGCGCCCTATCAACATGAAGAATTACGATGAAGAAAAACAGTGGGTAAGGCATATCTACAACGCCGCCTGGAGCAAGAACTGGGGCTTTGTGCCACTTACCGAGCACGAAATCGAACATCTGGGCAAGGCGATCAAGACGATGATTGATCCTTCAACCGTGTTCTTTGTGGAAAAGGATCAGCAACCGATTGCCTTTATGTTACCGTTTCTCGATCTGTGTCAGCCGTTACTCAAGGCCTATCCGCGCCCCGGCACACCGGAATGGGTCACGCTGACGAAGATGCTCTACTGGTGGAAGGTGCGCAACTCCGTCACTCGGCTGCGCGCCACAGTGGGAGGCGTCATCGAAGAATATCGCGGACTAGGCGTAGACGCCATCTTGTTTCTGGAATCGCTCAAGGCAGCCATACGCGGCGGGTATCAGGAACTTGAAATCTCTTGGGTGCTAGAATCGAATATTCCCATGCGGCAGACTGCGGCCAACTTCGACGGGAAACATTACCGAACGTACCGGGTATATGAGAAGGAATTGTAGGGATTTTGGATTGTAGATTTTGGATGTGACTACCCACAAGTAAAGCGGTATTGCCTTTATCGCAAGAGCACCATGTATGCAGCGCTACCATAGCAAAAGCGCGAGTAAAAAACCACCGGCGCGGGGTTAAACCCCGCGCCGGTGTGATGTAAATTGCAAAACCGGTCTCAGTATTTCCGCACGATAGAGCGATAGGCTGCGGGTTGCCGTGCCTGAATAATCTGCGTTTCCTCGCGGATGCGGCGCACTTCGTCCAGATCAAGGCGCATGACTACATAACCCTCTTCGGGCGCTTCCAGCGCAGCGACGACCTCACCAGTGGGGCTGAGAATCGCGCTCTGCCCGGCGAAGCTATACGATGGCTCCTCACCAATACGGTTAGCGGCGGCCACGAAGACTGCATTCTCGTAGGCGCGGGAGACCAACAGCGTGCGCCACATATCAGCGTCTTTGGCTTGCCACGCAGCAGGCAAGAGCAACACCTCAGCGCCATCCAGCACCAGACCGCGCGCGACCTCCGGGAAAGCCAAATCCCAGCCCAGCATGATCCCTACTGTACCGACCTCAGTCTCCACCGGAGCGATCTTGTAACCGGGACGGAACACCAACCGCTCCTCAGCCTGCAAGTGTACCTTGCGGTACTCCGCCGCCGGGGTGCCATCTGGCCCAAGAAGCACCGCGCTGTTGTAGAGCACTGTCTCTACCTTTTCTTTGACCGCCATGCCAATCAAGATGTATACGCCAAACTCATTGGCATGCTGCCCCAACATATTGGTGATATGCCCTGGGACACGCTGCGCCATCTGCGAGAAGCGCTGCCCACCCTCGTAACCAGTCACAGATAGCTCAGGGAATACAATGATGTCCACCGGCTGCTGGGTAGCAATTTGCGTCACCATATCAGAAATCTTCCCAACATTTGCTTCCATTTTGCCCAACTGGGGTTCCATTTGAACCACGGCAATGTTCAACTGGCGCATATTAAAACTCCTTCTTTGAAAAATAAGAAACTGGCGGCTTAGCGCAAAATCCCGCGCTTACTATTTCGGCTTGACCAGAAAACGCAGCACTTCGCGCAAATCCGGCGGTAGCGCCGATTCCACCCGCACCGGCTCGCCGGTGAGAGGATGCGCAAAGGTCAAGACGCTGATGTGCATGAACAAGCGGCCTTCCAACAACGGTTGGTGACGCGCCCCATAGTGACGATCCCCCACCACCGGAAAGCCATACCAGGCCAGATGCGCACGCAACTGATGGCGTTGTGCAGTACGGGTCTGTACTTCGAGGAGGGTGTAATGCCGCACCCGGTCGCGGTAGTGGCGTAAGCGGCGATACTCGGTGATGGCCGGACGGCCCTCGCGGACAACGGTTTGCAGACCACGCAAGCCCCCACTACGCAACGGCGCTTCGATACGCGCCTCTTGTTCGGTATCCCCTTCCACCAACACAGAATACTGCGTTGTGACGCGCTCGCGCTTGACAGCCCGCTGCAAGGCCCGGTAAGCATCCTCAGAGCGTGCAATCAGCACCGGACCGGAGAACTCCTGCTCCACACGTTGCACCACACCCGCACGCCCCGCCCCGCCCACATGGGCAACTGCGGGATATTGCTCGCTGAGCCATTCCGAGAAGGTCTGGCCCGCGTACCGCCGCTGAGGATGGGTGGGCATCCCGGCAGGTTTCTCAATCACCAGCACACTCTCATCAGCATACAATACAGCCAACGGCAAAGGGGGCAAAATATCGTCGAGGTCAGCGTCTGAAACATCCGCCAACACCGGGGGCAACACAGCTACCCGGTCGCCGGGCTGAACATAGACGCCGGCTTTGTGGATCGGGACATCGTTCACCCACACCCCGCCGGAGCGCAATAGCTCGCGGATTTGAGTACGAGCCAGGGTAGGCCACCGCGCTACCAGGCATTGATCCAGGCGTTGCGCCGTCTCAACAACCAACAACTCACGCACCGACATCAGACATCCGTTTGTGGTCTAGCCAGGAGCTCAACATCAGCAGCGCCACGCCCACAACGATAGCACTATCAGCTAGATTGAACACCGGCCAGTTCTGGAAAGGCCAGAAATTGACATCAATGAAATCCACGACTGAGCCGCGAAACAGACGATCCACCAGATTGCCGAGCGCCCCACCCACCTGCAAGCCCAGGGCCAGATGCAAAAGCCAGTCCTCCGGCGGCAACGAGCGCTGGAAGATCAGAATCGCGCCCACCACAACGACAGCCAGGATGGTAAAGAGATCGCCAAACTGCGGGAACAGCCCAAAAGCCACGCCGGTATTAGTGAGGTAGGTAAATGACAGAATGGGGCTAAGCCAGGGGATGACATCCACCGAAAACTGCAAGGGCAAATTGGCAACTACCCAGGCTTTGGAGAGTTGATCGGCAAGTAAGACGAACGCCGCGCACCCGAAAAGGAGCAACCGGCTGCGGGGCACAGAGCTCATCGTTTTCCTTCAAGGCGGGTCTGACAGCGCACGCAATACTTGGCTGCCGGGACCGCTTCCAAGCGCGCCACATCAATCAGCGTGCCGCAAGATTCGCATATACCGTAAGTGCCTTCATCGAACTTACGCAACGCCTGCTCAGCATCTTCATGGGAGCGTTCAATCTGGCGGCGCAAGGTAACGTCACGAGCCTGCTCGAAGACTTCGCTGGCGGAATCAGCCATGTGATTGCTGTAGCCCACGCCTTCTTCGCGCACCTCGCTCTCCAGCGTTACTAATTGTTCTTGCAATTCACCGTGCAGTTTTACAAGTTGTTGACGCAAATCGTCGTAAGTTACAGACATTGCTCTTTCTCCACACAACTATCATAGAGCGCATTGTACCCGGCTTTGTGAAAAAGACAAGAAGCGTCGGGTATGCTCGCCGCATTTCACGCGCTATATGCTTTCGTAATGGTCTTGTAATCTCTTATGAGCGATTATTGGAGTAGAATAAAATTGTATCGCTCAACCAACATAGTGAGGAGGTAAATCATGCGTACACGAATTTTGCTTGGAGTTTTGCTGGCGGTCTTGATAACGGGACTAGTCCCAGCAACAGCATTGGCGGATGGCGGTATTCAGGGGCAGCATGTGGTGCGCTCAGGGGAAACCTTGTACTCTATCGGACGCGCGTATGCCACGCGCCCAGCAGCCATCGCCTCAACCAATGGCATCAGCAATCTGAATCACCTGCCAGCGGGTGTGCGACTGGCGATTCCGACGGCGCCGTGGGCACCCATTCCGCCCGGCCCAGTAGCTACGCGCCAGTTTGGGGATCCAGTCCCACCGACATGCCGCCTGTGGCACACGGTAGTCTGGGGTGAGACACTCACGCTCATCGCGTGGCAGCACAACGCCAATATGTGGAACATCGCCCGCGCCAACAATATCTACAATCTCAATCTGATTTACGCCGGGCAACGGTTGTGCATTCCGTAAGAACGCCTAGCAATGTGAAACGTGATAGGGTCTCTTCACATATCACGTTTCACACCTTACGGCGGACTGCTCAAACGGTATCGGTAGAGGCTCACCATAAGAAAGTGAGCCTCTGTTGTTAACCTCCCATGTAGATCAAACCACGCTTTGACCATATCGCGCTCGTCCCACATCGCCGCCTCGGAATAAATCAGCCAAACGCTCTGCTCACCGGGCAACAAAGCGCGCAATTGCTCATCCACGTAGCCTACACCCATCTGATAGTTCCCCTCAACCGTGCGCCAGTTGGTAAAAGGCGCTTCCAAGATCGGCCCTAGCTCTGGGGCATAGTAGCTCACCACACGCGCATTATAGGGTATCTGGAACAAAAAAACATCTTCAGCTGCATGATGCACCTGAAGATAAGCTGCAGCCTCGCGAAACTGCGGCTTGATGGGCTGTACCGCTTGCCGGTAGAGATTACCCCCGGCAAAGAAGAGCGACAGCGCCAGGAGTGCAAACTCGATACCGCGCCAACGCCCGCGCAGCGCACCCCACCCCGCCGCCAGCAGCAGATAGAACGCGGGCGCGGCCCAAATCAAGTAGCGATCGGTGAACAACGGGCGGCGCAACGAGATGGCCCAGATCGCCAGAAGCGGGAGCAGTAACCACCCCAGCAGTTGCCCCGCCACACGCGCTTGCTTGCGCCACCCCAGCGCCATCACGCCGCCGCAGAGCAACACTCCGCCCAGCGTAATAGCCCAGGAACCGCCCCACGTCACAATCCCGGCACTCCAACCGCTAAGCAAGACCTGCGTCATCTGTCCTAATGTGTAGATGGGATAACCAGTATCCTGCACGGGCTGCAATAGCAAGGGCGCTTGCCACAACAACAACGGCAGATACGGTAACGTGAGCAGAGCCAGCGTCACCAGGCCACCAATCCAGGCGCGCGGCGCGCGGCGAGGATGCAGCACGAACCAGACGCACGCCACCGGAATTAACAGCGCGGCGAGGATATGGCTATATACGGCAAGGCTGATAGCAATCAACACGACGAGCCACCACAGCGCAGAATTTTGGATTTTGGATTTTGGATTTTGGATTTGAAATTCCGAATCTGCGATTTGTGATTTGCGATTTGCAATTACAACTGCTCGCTCCAGCGCGTACAACGCCAGCAATGCCAGTGCCGTAATCCAGGTGTACATCTTCACTTCCTGGGCATACCAGACTTGATAGGGGGCGCACGCCATCAGCAACGCCGCACAGTCTGCCGACCTACTCCCTAACAAACGCCGCGCAAGGACATAGGTCAAGGAAACGCTAAAGACTCCCCCCAATAGCGAGAAGTACCGCAGCGCAAACGCGCTTTGTCCGGCAAGCGCGACCCAGCCACGCAGCAGCACGAAATAGAACGGCCCGTTCCAACCGGGACGGGTGAAATTGCCGAGCAGTTCCGCCCACGGCGCAGTAGCAAAGAGCAGCGCGTCTACTTCATCACGCCAGAGACCTTGCGCCTGCAAGCCCACGATGCGCAGAATGTATCCTAAAGCGACTAACAGGACGCCGGTCGTTAGAGCGGATATTTTACCCGGCTTAGTGTGACTTTCTAGCATTGGCAGCTCCGTGAAAATAGGTTATATTAGACTATAGTATGAAGCAGCAGATTTGACAACCGAATTCGGGTATACTCATCCGCGCATGAGCAGCTACACACAACGAACTCCTGACCAGCATAGCGCTCGTACTGCGTAAAACGTAATGCGTAAAGAAGCTATGGCTGCTATCCGTTCTAAAACCTTAAAATTTTCACGGGAGAATAATTATGAAAGTATTGGCCTTTGATTCCCAAAAGTGTACCGGAGCGCGCGAGTGCGAGATTGCTTGCGCTCAAACGTGGTTCAAAGTGAAAGATGCTGCCAAATCCAGCATCCGCATCAGCGCGCAGGATGACGGCTTCAGCGCAGCGTTCTGCATCCAGTGCGGCAAGTGCATCGAAGTCTGCCCCACCGAAGCCCTTTACTACAACAAGCAGGGCGTTGTGCTGGTGAAGAAAGATCTGTGCGTAGGCTGCATGTCATGCGTGGGCTTCTGCCCCTACGACGTGATGTACTTCGCGCCGGAAGAGGCTATTGCCTTTAAGTGCGTTGCCTGCGGGCAGTGCGTCAAGGCGTGCCCCAATGAGGCATTGAAGATCGTGGAAGTTGATGAGGCTTCTACGGATGTGTGGGATTTGCGATTTTAGATGTGGAGATTTTATCGCAAAGACGCAAAGGCGCAAAGATTTCTAAGATTTCCTTGCGTTCTCAGCATCCTTTGCGGTTAAGAATTTTTTAGTTTACCCTGGAGAAAACCTATGACCGAAAAAATTACCCGTAAGATCCTCGCGGAATTTCCTTATGCAGCGCCCAAAGTGGAGCGCGGTTATACCAATCAGACGTTGTACATCAACGTGGGGACGGGCGAAATCAAAGCCAGGCCCGTCTCTGAGGAGATGAAGCTGCAGTTCACCGGCGGCAAGGGCTTTGATATGTGGCTGCTGTGGAACGCAGTCAACGACGATACAAAATGGGATTCACCCGAAAACGAAATCGTCATCTCCACTGGGCCGTGCGGCGGCGTGACGCAGTACCCCGGCTCCGGCAAGTCGCTCGTGACCACGATCTCCCCCATCACCGAGATTGTGACCGACTGCAACGCCGGCGGGCACTTCGGGCCGCTGCTCAAGTTCAGTGGATGGGACGCCATCGAGGTGCAGGGCATCGCGGAGAAGGACGTGGTGGTGGTTGTGGACGCCATCGCGGGCAAAGTCACCATCGAGGAACTGCCCGACGCGCCGGACGACACGCACTTGCTGGGCGCGTGGCTCTATGACGCGCTCGCCGAGAAACCCGAAGAGAAGTATTACATCGCTATGGTCTCCGCTGGCACAGGCGCGGATCACTCGCTGCTCGGCTGCCTCAACTTCAGCCTCTACGACCGTAAGCGGCAGGATGTGCGTTACAAGCAGGGCGCGCGCGGCGGCCCTGGCACTGTCCTGCGACAGAAGCGCATCAAGGCGCTGGTGGTGCGCGCCAAGCCATTCAAGGGCGATGCGAACCACCCCGCCGACCCGGAGCGCATCGCGCGCGTGGGTGCGGATATGCAGAAAGAGGTCGCTACCTGGGACCCTGTCCAAAACCGGATGCGCAATCGCGGCACGCCCTATCTCGTGGGCATTATGAGCGATTACGACCTGCTGCCGGTGAACAACTTCAAGTTCGGCGCGCACCCCAAAGCGCACGACATCAATGGCGCGTATTGGGAATCGCGCCTCACCCAAGGGCTGCCCGATGGCTGCTGGTATGGTTGCACCATCGCCTGCGCCCACGCGGTGGATGGCTTCGAGCTGCAAACCGGGCCGTACGCGGGGCAGAAGGTCATCGTGGATGGGCCGGAATACGAAACCATCGGCGCGGTCGGCTCGAGCTGTGGCATCTTCGACGCGGACGCCATCCTGGAGCTGAACTTCTACTGCGACACTTACGGCGTGGATACCATCTCCTACGGCAACACCATCGGCTTCCTCATGGAGTGCTACGAGGCGGGGATTCTGGATAAGGAGAAGACCGGGGGGCTGGAGCTCACGTTCGGCAACGCAGCAGCCTCGCTGGAGATTCTGCATCAGCTGGCACGCGGCGAGGGCATGGGCAAGTTGGCCGGGCTGGGCGTCCGCAAGCTCAAGGCCATCATGGTGGAGCAGTACGGGGCCGATCCGCAGTTCATGCAGGATATCGGCATGGAGAACAAGGGCATGGAGTATTCCATGTACATGGCGAAGGAATCGCTGGCGCAACAGGGCGGCTACGCGCTCACCAACAAAGGCCCGCAGCACGACGAGGCCTGGCTCATCTTCATGGACATGGTCAACAACCAGCTGCCCACCTTCGAGGACAAGGCCGAGGCGCTGCACTACTTCCCCATGTGGCGCACCTGGTTTGGGCTGTGCGGCTTCTGCAAGCTGCCGTGGAACGATGTGGTGGATCCCAAGAACTCCCAGAGCGCCGAACCCGCCAAAATCCCGCATCACGTCCAGAATTATGTGGATATTTTCTCCGCCGTGACCGGGCACGAAATCACCATCAAAGACATTATCGCCATGTCCGAACGGGTCTACAACCTCCAGCGCGTGTTCAACATCCGCCTGGGCAAGGGCTTGCGCGAGCACGATTACCCACCCTATCGCGGAATGGGGCCGGTGACGGAGGAAGAGTACACATCGCGCCAGGAACGCTACGACGGGCAGCTGCGCGAGTGGGGCCGCGATCCCGACACGATGACGCTCCAGGAAAAGATGGCGGCGCACCGCGAGCATCGCATGGGACGCTACGACCAACTCATGGATGCGGTCTACGAGCGGCGCGGCTGGACGAAGAATGGCGTGCCGACGGTGGAGAAGCTCCAGGCGTTGGGGATTGCTTACCCGGATGTGGTGGCGGTGGTGGAGAAGGCAATAAGTAGCAAGTAGCAAGCCACAAGCGGCAAGCGAGAAGAGAAAAGATGGGGCGGGATTTCAAGAGGATTGTGGCTTGGCAAAAGGCGGATGCGCTGGTGTTGGCAATCTATGCAGCAACGCGCACTTTCCCGGATACCGAACGCTACGGTCTTACCTCACAGATACGGCACGCGGCGCTCTCGGTTGCTGCCAATATCGCTGAAGGTTCAGGGCGAGGCACTGACCGCGAATTCCTGCACTTCTTACACATTGCACAAGGCTCGCTTTCAGAAGTGGAGTACTTCATCTCAATCTCGCACCGCTTGGGCTACCTGGATGCAACAGCCTTCACCAACCTGGAAAACTGTCGCGCCGAAGCCGGGCGAGTCTTACACGGGTTCATCGAATCCATCGCCAAGCCACAAGGCAACAAGCCGCAAGCGGCAAGCGGCAAATAACTTGAGGCTTGCGGCTTGCAACTTGAGGCTGAAATGATTACCATCAACAAACGTGAATCTTTTGACTGGCATGAAAGCCTGACCGTCGCGGAGCTGCTGGCGGCGAAGACCTACACCTATCCGCACATCATCGTCTCGATCAACGGGACGGTGGTGAAGCATGATGCTTACGCCGAGACGCACATCCCTGATGAAGCGGACGTGCGGGTAATTCATCTGATTGCGGGGGGATGAAGCTGGTTTCTGGTTGCTAGAAGCTGGCAAACACAATCCAAGAGCCGGTTACTTTTCCAAGTAATCGGCTCTTGATTTGCGGCTACAATTGACAAGCATCCCATATCAAGTACACTAACGGTATATTTTTTTGTTGGAATTCGGTATTGGCTTTACCCATACTACTGTTTGCACACACTTTTAGGAGGCATTACCATGAATATTCAAAATCTCTTCGTTGCAGCATTAATCGGGTACTTATTCGGCAACATCCAGATGGCTTATATCCTGGGGCAGCTCGTGCGGCACATTGACATCCGCGAGCACGGCACCACCAACGCAGGCGCATCCAATGCAACTGTTGTATTAGGATGGCGCTATGGCATCCTTACGGGGCTAGGGGATGTGCTCAAAGCCACCGCCGCTGTTTTGCTCATCAAGGCCCTCTATCCAAATGTACCTGGCTTAGGATTCATCGCTGGAGGATGTGCTGTACTGGGACACATCTACCCGATGGTGATGAAATTTCGCGGCGGCAAGGGTATCGCGGCACTGGTCGGCACACTCCTGGCGCTCAACGGCTGGGTCGGACTGGCCTCCATCCTCTTCATCGCCTTCTTCCTGATCCTGCTCGATTACATCGCCATCAGTTCTATCGCGCTCTACGTTTTCCTGCCGTTCATCGTCGCCTTCTTCTTTAGGTACAGCCTTAATCCCATCGCCCTGGCCTGCATCATCTCCGCCGTAGGCATCTACAAACACCTTTCCAATATCCGCAATATCCGCGCCGGAACTGAGGTGGGGTTGCGCGCGGTGCTGAAACGGAAAGCGTAAAACAGTATGTAAAACGTACCCGCTCATTGACAGTTATATTTCGGTATGGTATAATGACCGTAGTCAATAATGACTACGGTCAACTTTGTGTAAGAGGATGAATACCATGAAAAAGATACTCATAATCCTGCTCGTTGTCGCCACGCTTGCCGGGGCAGTGTGGGGATTTATTTATCTGCGCCAGCAAAGCCAGACACAACGCACGGATATTCTACGCACAGGGCAGGTGCAGCGCGGCACGCTCGAAATCACGGTGGCCGCCAGCGGCAATGTCGCCGCGAATCAGAAGGCCGAACTGCGTTTCGCTTCAGCCGGTACGGTGGCCGAGGTGCTGGTAGATGTGGGCGATTACGTCGCTGCTGGAGATGTGCTGGCCCGGCTCAACACGGATGATTTACAGCGCGCTGTGCGGCAGAGCGAACTGGCGCTAGAGCAGGCACAGCTCAACCTCGAACAGCTCACCAAGACCGCCAGCGAGGAAGACATCGCCCTGGCCCGGCTTACGCTGAACCAGGCCGCGCAATCGCTCGAAGTAGCGCGCATCAGCAAGGAAGTGGCGCAATCACAGGGCAACGAGATGATGCGGCAGGCAACCACCGCCCGCGACCGCGCCAGCCAAAACTACCACGCTACGCGCGTCCGCGCCGACCAGGGCGAAATTCCCGGCGGAGCTGCCGATCAAGCCTATCTGGCCTACCTGGAAATGGAGGGGCAGTTGGGCGTCACCCTGCTCAACGCCGAGCTACAAATCCAACAATCACAAGATCAATGGCTGCGCGCCTACAATGCCTATCGGCAGGCCCAGGAAAATATGCGCCGCCTTGAAGATGGTGCGAGCGACGAGCAAATACAACAAGCCAATCTGCAAATCGAGCAGACGCAGCTGAGCCTGGAGCAGACCCAGGCGCGACTTGCCGATGCGCTGCTTAAAGCGCCATTTGCAGGCGTGGTAGCAGCAGTCAATCTGCAAACAGGGCAGGCCCCCGCCGGGCTACCAGCCATCGTGCTGGTGGATGATGCGCAGTTCTTTGTGGATATCACGGTGGATGAGACGGATGTGGGCAAGCTGGCGCTGGATCAGGCAGTAGCGGTAACGCTGGACGCCTACCCCAACACCGCGCTGCAAGGGCAGGTCGAACGCATTGCACCGGCAGCCAACAGCATGGGGGGTGTGGTCACTTACCCCGTGCGCGTGCGCCTGAGTCCGGATGACAGGGTACAGGTACGTGATGGCATGACCGCCAACGTCAGCATCAACACCAGCCGCAAGGAAAACGTGCTGCTCGCGCCCAATTGGGCCATCCGCACCGAGCGCACCGGCGGGGAAACCTTCATCTACGCCTACCATCTGGTAGATGGGGAGCTGCGCCGCGTCGCCGTCACTGTCGGAATGCGGAATGAGGCCTTCACCGAGGTGCTCTCCGGGTTGGAAGAGGGAATGACGGTAGCCCTGGTAACGGAAGAGCGCGTGCTCTTCGATTTCGAGAATGCGCCAAGCGGCCCACCCAATCGGCGATGAGGCCCTGACATGAGCACACCCGTCATTCAGGTCAAGGACCTCAAGAAAATCTACCGCATGGGTACGACGCTCGTCCACGCCCTGAACGGGGTATCGTTGGAAATCCAGCGCGGCGAAATAGCGGCTATCATGGGACCTTCGGGGTCGGGCAAGTCTACACTAATGAACATCCTGGGTTGCCTCGACCAGCCCACCGAGGGCGATTATTTTCTCGATGGCGAAGATGTGAGCGCAATGAGCGACGATGACCTCGCCTCGATCCGCAACCGGCGCGTAGGGTTCGTGTTCCAAAATTTCAACCTGCTGCCGCGTACCACCGCGCTGGAAAACGTGATGTTACCGTTGGCCTATTCGACCGTTCCCGCGCGCGAGCGAGCCAAACGCGCCCGCGAAGTACTGGAAATGGTGGGGTTGGCCGAACGGCTCGATCACACGCCCAACGAGCTCTCCGGCGGGCAGCAACAGCGGGTCGCCATCGCGCGCGCGTTGGTCAACCGCCCTGCCATCATCCTCGCCGATGAGCCAACGGGCAACCTCGATAGCCGCTCCGGGGAGGAAATCATGGCGATCATTCAGGAGCTCAACCGCGAGCAGGGCATCACCGTGCTGCTGGTGACGCACGACCAGCGCGTCGCCAACCACACGCAACGCGCCTTTCACCTGTTCGATGGGGAAATTGACGAGGAAGAAATCATCACCCACCCCATCCGCGCCAAACGCGCTAAATTGCAGGAGGAATCGCTATGAACCTGCTCAACAGCCTCCGCATCGCGCTCAAGGCGCTCACGGTCAACAAACTACGCGCCGGGCTGACTATGCTCGGCATCATTATCGGCGTGGGCGCAGTCATCACGCTGCTCTCGGTAGGCGAGGGCGTGCAAGCTTACATTACCCAACAGTTCCAGTCCATCGGCACCAACCTATTCTTTGTAATTCCCGGCTCGATGAGTGGCGAGTTGAACCGGCCCGCCTACCTCACGATCCGGGATGTGGCGGCGTTGCTCGATCCGGAGCTCGCCCCCGACGTGCTGCGCGTTTCCCCTGTCGTTCAAGGTGGGGGGCAGCTCAGCATTCCAGGGCGCGATAAAAGCACCGAGGTGCGCGGCGTCACACCAGAATATACCGCCGTGCGCGATTGGCAACCGGATGTCGGGCAGTTCTTCACCGATGCCGACAACCAAAGCCAGGCACGGGTGGTTGTGCTGGGGAAAATCGTAGCGGAAAGCCTGTTCCCGGACAACCCCCGCCCGCTCGATGAAATCGTCCGCATCAATGGGGTGCCATTCCGCGTCATTGGCGTCATGGCCGAGCGCGGCGGCTCCAGCTTCGGCAGCGAAGATGACTGCGTCATCATCCCGCTCAACACCGCCCTGGCCCGCATTTTCCCACGCCGCACACCACAGGGCGAGCCGCGCGTCTCCGCCATCTACGTCCAGGCCATCACCGGCGACCGCATCGAAGCCGCCATCACCGAAGTCTCCGCCATCCTGCGGGATCGCCATCGCATCGCCCCCGGCGAACTGGATGACTTCAGCATCATCAGCCAATCCGACCTCATCGGCACGTTCGAGCAGATTACGGGCGTGTTGACCGTGTTCCTGGGGGCCATCGCCGGTATCAGCCTGTTGGTGGGTGGCATCGGCATTATGAACATCATGCTGGTCAGCGTGACCGAACGCACCCGCGAGATCGGCCTGCGGAAGGCGGTGGGCGCACGCAAGCACGACATTCTGGCACAGTTCCTCAGCGAGGCGGTGGTGCTTTCGATGGCCGGGGGCTTCATCGGCATTGCACTGGGGACTTCGGGCGCGCTGCTCATCTCACAACTGCTACGCGACGAGGGCTTCGCAGCAGTTATCACCGCCGATGCGGTGCTGCTGGCGACGCTGTTCTCGGCAGCGGTGGGGCTATTCTTCGGCATCTACCCGGCCCAGCGCGCCGCCAGTCTGAACCCGATTGATGCGTTGCGATATGAGTGATACACCCCTTGTGAAGGTTGAGAAACCTTCGCAAGGATGAATTTGGGCATTTATCAATGTCATTAAGGCCGTTCCAAGAAAATAAACTATCCAGGTTTTGACGCTGTCGCGGGAACTTTCTTTTGATGTGGCGTGCTTTAAATCTTGGAACTACCTAAGTTAAGAACAATGCGTAGGCTTGCCATGCACGAATTGGAGCACGAATACACGAAGGCGAAGCAATCTCGTTCATAATTGAGATTGCGCCATTCGCAGACGAATGGACGCCACGGAGACGTGGCTCGCAATGACAAGGTTGAGTAATTACACTTAATGACATTGACCTCTAATATGCCGGCACGCTCCACATACAGCGGAGTACGCACACATCCAAACCAGCCGAATGTGGAGCTAAAAATCCATGCAGCACCTACGATACTGATTTAACGGATCAGGATTTGGGCGGCCAGACACTCCAGCCCGGCGTCTATTGTTTCGATACGTCCGCGCAGTTGACAGGCAATCTCGTATTGGATGCTCTGGGTGACGCCAATGCCGTCAGGGTTTTCAAAACCGGAAGCACACTCACCACTGCCTCCGGCGCGGTGGTGCGCCTGACCAATGGCGGGCAGGCGCTCAACGGGTTCTGGCAAGTGGGCAGCTCGGCAACACTCGGTACTACCACGCAATTCAGCGGAAATATCCTCGCGGATCAAAGCCTCATCGGCGACTTGAGCGGCACAACCAATCCCACACAGGTGACAATGGACGCCAACAAAGTCATCACGGCCACGTTCAGAACGAACCGCTATCTCTCCCTTGTACAGAGAAATACGCAATCGCACCAAAGTCACCCTGTCCAAGCCATCAATATGCGTGTTTTGAGCATACTACCGGGTTAGTTGTGCGGTACTGCCTTCGACGAACGCAGAGGCCTTCGGCAGGCTCAGGCACCGGAGCAGCCCGGTAGCTGAGCCTGACGAAGCCTCTCCCGGTTGCCCTCCGGCATTGCCTTGGACGGCCCTCGCGCCAAAGTCACCCTGTCCAAGCCATCAACAGGCGTGTTTTGAGCATACTACCGGGTTAGTTGTGCGGTACTGCCTTCGACGAACGCAGAGGCCTTCGGCATTGCCTTGAACGGCCCTCGCGCCAAAGTCGCCCTGTCCAAGCCATCAATATGCGTGTTTTGAGCATACTACCGGGTTAGTTGTGCGGTACTGCCTTCGACGAACGCAGAGGCCTTCGGCAGGCTCAGGCACCGGAGCAGCCCGGTAGCTGAGCCTGCCGAAGCCTCTCCCGGTTGCCCTCCGGCATTGCCTTGGACGGCCCTCGCGCCAAAGTCACCCTGTCCAAGCCGTCAACAGGCGTGTTTTGAGCATACTACCGGGTTAGTTGTGCGGTACTGCAGAAATACTGCTCCTTGAATCAAGCCTCACCACACCATCCCCAGATCACAGCATATATGTTGTAGGTAATACACACCCTCTCCACATACAACGGAGCGCGCTCGCACTCAAGTCATCTAAATGTGGAACTAAAAATCTACACCGCATTGATGACATCCCGCACATTGCCGTATATGCTAAGAGAGTATAGTCGCCGGTAGGTAAGTTCAGCAGATCACGAATCAATGTCATTAAGTTAGGGGTTGCAGGCCATCCACGGAATGCACGAATTTTACAATACCAGGCGAGTTCGTGTATACGTGACCAAATTCGTGGACGGCAAGCCAGACCCGCATTCTTATTTCTATGTCACCATTTCCATAAAGCGTACCCGCCTTTTCGTCTTTTCGTCTTTTCGCTTTTTCGCTTTCAGGAGGTCCTTATGCGCCCACAATTGCTGCGCCACAGCTTCGCCCAATTGCGGATTAAAATCACGCTGCCTTACATCATCCTCGCTATCTTACTGGCCTTCAGTACCACTTTTCTGGTGACACGGCTCCTGGCGAATCTGCTGGAAAGCCGTTTTCAGGCTTCGTTGCTGGATGCCGGGCAAAAAATCAACGAAACGATTGTGCGCATCGAGCAGGAGCAGCTGGCCGTCTGGCGTACGGTTGCCTACACGAATGGGTTTGCGGAAGCTGTAGCCGGCGGCGACAGAGAGACGATTGTCGCGCTGAGCATGCCACATCTCGTCAACGCCCGCTACGATAGCCTGATCGTGCTGGATCACACGGGGACACCCCTCGCGGCGGCGCAGCATACAGGCAGCGATAATATCCTGGACTATATCACTAGCGCGCCAGAGGACTGCGCACAGTGGAACGTGGTGCAGCTGGTACTACACAGCCGCGCAGATGCCATCGGCGACAAGTACGCCGCTGTAGTAGAAACGCAGCAAGGATGGATCTTTTACACCGCCGGGCCGATCAAACAAGAGGGCCGCATCGTCGGCATGCTGTTGATGGGCAACTACCTGGAGCGCCTGGTGCAACGACTCGACCGCAGCGCGCTGACGCGGGTGGCGCTCTACCTGGAGCCGGGGACGCCGCGTTTCAACACCCTCTCTGCCACAGACGAGGGCGCGCTCGCGCTCAGCCAGGAGGACTATCACCAGTATCTCGCGGGACAGCACGAGTGGATCTATCGCCAGGATATCACGGTGGAAGGCCGCGAGTATGCGCTCGTTTTTAGCCCGTTCAAGGTGCGTTACGACCGCGATATAGGGGTGCTGGCGGCGGCGCTGCCGCTCAGTTTCGTCACCAGTGCCCTGCCCCCCGCCCAACAATCCTTGCTAGGCATCTTCAGCGTGACGACCATAGTAGTGATGTTCGTCGGCACGCTGGTTGCCAGTGCCGTCGTGCGCCGCGTGAGCCGGCTCTCCGCCGCTACGGAGCAGGTCTCTCAGGGTGATCTAACCACACAAGTAGATATCAGCGGCGGGGATGAAATCGCCACCCTCGGACAAACCTTCAACCAGATGGTGCTGCAAATCCGCGAAGGGCAACTGTACCGCGACTTGCTCGGCCTGACCGCCAGCCCCGCCATTGCGCGCAAATTGCAAGAAGTGCGCGCCACCGGCGCGCTGGGGCTGGAAGGCCAAACGGTCATCGCTAGCATCCTCTTCGCCGATATTCGTGGGTTCAGCGCCCTATCCGAAGGGCACACACCTGCCTACATCATCCAAATGCTCAACACATATCTCGAAGGGACGGTTGCCATCATCCAGAATAACAACGGCGTGCTCAATAAATTCATCGGCGATGCGGTGCTGGCCTTCTTCGGCGTCTTACCAAAGGCGGAATCGCCAGCAGTAAGCGCGCAACATGCGTTCAATAGCGCGTTGCAAGTGTTGGAGCATCTCAAACAGATGAACATACAGCGGGTCGCCCAGGGTGAGTCGCCCATCCGCCTGGGCATCGGCATCAACACCGGGCCAGTGATAGCCGGGTTGCTAGGCTCCCAGAGCCGCTTCGAGTACACAGTGCTAGGCGATACGGTCAACATAGCCCAACGGCTCAGCGGTCTAAACAAGCAGTATACAGAGTACGATCTGTTTGTCTCCGACGAGACTTACGAACTACTCCAGCAAGTTGCACCGGACAGTGTGAACGCCGTAGAATTGGGCGAGGTGCAGATCAATGGGCGCGTGCAGACGATACGGGTTCATGCACTAAAGTAAGGAGGCGTAACGATGAACAACAAATACCGGCTGGCCTGGGGACTCTTTTGCTTGATCAGCTTTGGGCTAGGACTGCTATCCATCTTGCTGGCAGTACAGTTAGCGCTGCAACCCGCCTGGCCGGGCGCTTACGCTGGCAGTCTGGCTGCCAAAATTTTTGCGGACTACAGCACCGATCCAGGCGATATGCCACAGCTGCCGCAGGTAAGTATAGCATTGGTCTATGATTTGCAAGAAGAAACCGCCAGCGCTGCGCCCTTAGCGCCAGGGACAGTGCTGACAGTACAAACGCCCAACGTCCCCCCCACCCCAACCAGTACACCGGCCCCGCCGAGAGGCACACCACCCCCGACGCCAACGCCGCCTACCACGCCAGGTACACCGACAGCTACGCCGACTCTGCAACCCATCAATACGCCCACGCGCACCCCTATGCCAACAGCGGAGCCAACATTACCGCCACCCACAGCTCAACCCACAGCGGAACCCACATCACCGCCCCCCCCAGCTCAACCTACAGCGGAACCCACCACGCCGCCACCCACAGCTCAACCCACCACGCCGCCGCCGCCCACAGCTCAACCCACAACGCCAACGCCAGAGCCACAGCCCGGGCCGCCCCATGGGCCGCCCCAAATACCGCCCCATGTGCCGCCCCTTATGCCGCCCCAGGTGCCGCCCCATGCGCCACCCCACCCTTGAGCCTTGCCATAAACCGGGAATAACTCGGGAGAACGCTATGGGGCTTATGATACACCCTGATATAAAGTGGCGCAGGTAAAGCCGGGGGTGATCTAGCTGGGGGAATCGGTCCTATCTCACCCCGCTGGCACGCTTGAAGAAAGATCCAGCGCAAATAGAGGGAGATTTGTGCTGCTGAAAGCCGCAGCCGTGCTACAAGCGACCTGGCTGCATCCGGCGGGGAAAGAGCAGATGTCGCTGCCGCAGGGGGCATTCATCACGCGGGCGGCACACCTGCCGAAGCTGCGCCGGTTCACCAGCGCTGTACTGGACTATCGCTCAGAGCCTTGAGCGGGAAACGATCGCCGCGCACCAGCTCATTGACCCACTTGGGCCGGTCGGGGACGTACACAGTGACGGCGACCAGCTCTTTCGGGTCGGTATAATCGCAGATCACATGCACTTGCAAATCGAGATCGCCGGGCAATGGGCCAACAATCAGCACGCGCCGGCGATCTCGGTAGTGTTCCAACACCTGCCCATTGAAGAGCGCGTAAAACACGTCCCGCGCGCGCAAGCTTTCCTTGTGCGCCTCGCGCAGCGCGTGATCTGAAATCCGCAACTGGTTGCGATAGGTCAATAAGTCTTCGACATCCGTGATGAACATGGCTGCTCACCCCGCTTCCTTCACTATGGTATGGGGGAAGTATAAAGCAGGGCGGGACAAAAGTCAAAACCTGGCGCACTTGCCTTCTCACCCCATGCTGCTATAATGCCCTTACATAACGCGATGAGGCTCGCCGGGCACATGCCCATTGTCGCCAAGACTGATAGCCTCTACTCACGACGCAGTCGTGCGTAGAGGCTATTTTTGTTGATGAGGAACTACCAGATGGCAAAACACACGTTATACCATGAATTACACGAAGCACTCGATCAATTCGGGTGTGCGATTTGTCGTATTGGAGAAAAAACTGTAGCGCGCTATCTTGAGGGCCTGGTATACGAAACCGCCAATGATTACAAAGTCCGTGCCGAAATAACCCGCTCGCGCGGCTTTTGTAATTTGCACGCCTGGCAACTGCGCGCCTGTCACGGCGCAGCACTCGATATTGCCATTCTATACGGCGACATCTTAAGCGACTGGCAACACGCGCTAGAAAACCACATGCCACAAGCCGCCCCTAAAAACCCATTGCACTGGCTACGAACAACGCTAGGACTATCCGGCGGACAGCCGACTGCCCACGCGCTCGCCGCAACCCTAGCACCGCAACGCCCGTGCCTGGTGTGTGATACACGCGAGACCGCCGAGCGCGCCCATCTCCAGGAATTGCTGGCACATCTGACCGACCCAGACATACAAGCCAGCTACGTCGCCTCCGGCGGCCTGTGCTTACCCCATTTCCGCCTGGCTTTACAACATAGCACCACCACTGTACACACGGAGCAGCTCGTGACATTGCAAAGCCAGGCCATCGCACCGCTGCTGATGGAAGTAAATAAGTTCATCCGCAAACATGACTATCGTTTTGAAGCGGAGATGACCGCAGACGAAGGGGAATCCTGGACCAAGGCGCTGGCCCTGGTTTCCGGGCAACACGGGATGCGGTAAATCCTCTCCAGTGAATATCGGAATGCCCACAAAAACGCTCCGATTTCCCCTACACAGACCAGAGCGCTTCCCAACGCGCGGCCTGCGCTTCCTCCAAGATAACACTTTGGGTCAGCCCGGCGGTCAATTGGATGTCTACATGATGCCATATTTGCTGCGGGCGCGTGGACATCCCCACAAGTTGCTGGCGTGGGCAAAACGCTATCAGCCAACCGTAAGCCGCGCCGCTCGCTTTCTCCTCGCGGATTAGGATAAGCGCCCGATCCGTAAGCGCGAGCAGCGCTGCCGGCGCCACCCCCTGCCGGAAAATCCCGGCAATCCGTCGAGTGATGCGCGGCTGCCAGACATAATCCACTACCCGCTCTTCGGGCAACAGGGCGTAAATTTGCAGGCCGTTCCTGAATTTGAAGGATTGCGCGCCCAATTGTTCCAACAACGCCAACGTTGCGGCGTCACGCGCGGGAGGAGCGGAATCCATCCCACCATACGCCTGCCGCACCACCCGCTGCAATGCGGTGTGAAGCAGCGGCTCGCCCACTGTGTTGTACTCCACCAGGATACGCCGCAGCTCCCCCTGCGCCCAGCCCACGAATTGCAAGCACCCGTAGAGCAAAATCAAGTGATGCTCGACCAGCAGCACATCCGCATTGCGTAAGTAGATAGGGTCAGCACCGGTCTGCACAGAGAGCACCCCGGCCGTAGTGAACAGCAAAGCCTGCGGCGGCACGCGCCGCCGCTTCTGGAGCGTCTGCGTATGCGCCGGAATCCACACAATGACCTGTGGAACATCCTCCGGCGGCAACACGCGACTCGCGGCTGCCTGCAAATCCGGCGGCAAATCCGCGAGCGTATCGAGGAGATAGGGCGTCTCACGCATGATCCAATTCTATCAACTCCCGATAGAGCTGCCACGTCCCTTTGCCATCTTTGCTGCTGCTAGGGGCGCGGTCGTAGTAGAGCTCGAAAATCTGGTCGGTAGCCACACGCACACGAAAGTAGATGCGCCCCACGCCCCACGAGCCGCGCGCGGCAGCGGCCTCCGCGTGTGCGGGGCGCATATTGCTCGCCATTCGCCCCTTGCGGCGATAATCACGCCACTCCTCTAGCAACTCCACAATGGTGTAAGTTTGCTCGCGCCACACAAAGCACGCCGGACATCCCGGTTGTTTCTCAAAGAGCGGGGCTGCATCAAACTGCACTTCTATCGGTTCGGCGATAAAATGGGTTGACGTTAGAGACATAGCTCACTCCTTTACGCGCGCAACATCCGCTCTGCAAACGCCAGCACCTGCTCGCAGATACGCGGCCAGGCGGCGTTGCCAGGGCTGAGCAGGACGTGCGGCGCGTCGAACTCGTGGTAGCTCAGCGGGCCGGGCAAGCGTTGCAAGAGGCGGCGGGTATTTGCGGGCAATACCACATCATCAGCCATACCTTGCAGGACGAGCGTGGAGACGCGAGCCTGCAACGCACACCGATAAGCTGCGCGTCCCACCAATGCCAGCTGCGCGATAATCTCCGTGGGCATCGCAAAGTCCCGTATCGTCGCCTGCACGGCAGGATCATCCAAATCCAGCTCCGGCAAGAAGCCCGCCACGCCGCCGCGCAAATCAGGGGAGGTGAAATCTATCTGCTTGAACGGGCGCACAGTTCGGAAAATCAGCCGCAACACAGGCCACAAGGTCAATAACGCCGGGTGAACCTGCGGCAAGCGCCAAAATGGGGCGGCCAATACCAAGCCGTCCGGCAGCATCTCCGCTGTCGCCTGGATGGCTAGCCCACCGCCCATCGAGTGACCAATCAGCAAAACCGGGGCATGATCGCGCCGTAGCGCCGCCAGTGCCGCGAAGACCGCCGCGCGCCATTCGGTATGCCGCCGCGTAAAGAGCGTGTCCATCTCGCGTCCCATGCCGGGCAACAGCAGCCCCTGCGCGGTCCACCCATCAGCGTGCAGCGCCTCGGCCAGCGGGCGCGTCTCGATAGGCGTGCCAGGGAAACCATGCACGAGCAGGGCCGCTGGTTTGCCACCTTCAAGCAAGTACGGGTCATGCTCCGGACCTTTCAAGGCTGCGAAAATATCCATAAGCACCTCAATTTTGTCACCATGAACCGTTTGCGACATCCGTCTACCAGCAGCCAATCTCAACCACGAACGAGATTGCGCCGTTCGCTTGCGAACGGATGCCGCAGACGGCTCGCAATGACAGGTAGAATCCAGGTCGAATAATTACAAAAAAACTCTGTGTTCTCCGCGCCTCTGTGATGAATCTGTTCACTTCCCCTGCATAAACCACAGCACATCGTAGCCATGCGCCTCTAGCCAGGCATCATCCGGGCCAGACCAGCCGAAGCGCGCGAGATCAATCCGCCCCTGAGCATCGAAGGCAACGCCCTCAGATTCGAGCATCTCGCGTTGCTCTGGCCCGCGCAGGCTGAGCTGCCCCTGGCTATTGACGACGCGCTGCCAGGGGACGCCCTTATCGCCGGTGCGGAGCGCGGCCAGCGCGTAGCCCACCATGCGCGGCGTGCAGCGCCCCACAATGCGGGCGATCATCCCATACGCGGCAACCTTCCCCGGCGGAATCTGCCGAATCACGGCGTAGATGCGGTCATAAAGAGGCACGGGGTCAGGTATGTTCATAGATGTCTCCTAAAATGTACTGCGTAATGCGTACTATGTAAGCAGATTAAACTTTACGCATTACGCGATACGCAGTATCCCCAGATTATGCTCGTGCAATTCCAAGCGTCCATAGTGTGCCACATCACGCGGGAGACAATCTGCAAGGGGCAAGATACCGCGCGAATCCCACAGCGACCGCAGGTAGTACAGGGTCTCGTCAATGCGCGCGTGGATGGCAGCGCGGCCTAAGAGCGGTAGTCCATGTGAGAGCAACAACACTTCGACATCAAGCGCGCGCAAGCACTCCAAAGAAGCGATCATCGCGGGGTAATCCTCCACACGGGGAAGCGTGGGCAGCCCTTCGGGGGTCGCCATCAACAAATCACCCACCTGCGCGCAGCGCGCATTGATGAGCGTGATGAGGCTGCACGGGCTATGCCCTGGCGCATGGAGAAAGCGCAGCGCGAAATCGCCGAAGGTCGTTTCTTCGCCATCCGCAAGCAGGCGCGTGGGGATGGGAAAGTCCTTGTCCGGGCGACGGCTGCGGTAGAGGGCGTAATTGTGCGTGTAATGCGGGCTGGCCCACAGTTCACAATCGGCAAACACCGCCGCACCCTTGAAGTGATCGGGGTGGTAGTGCGAAAGCAACACAATCACCGGTTGCAACCCCGCATCTGTGAGATGTGCGCGCAGCTCCTCCGCTTGTAGACGAAAGGCCGCATCTATGAGCAAAGCGCGGCGACCCTCCACCAGCACGGTGAGAGAAAAGTCGAGTTCATCAGCATCACGCGGGGTGAAGATGGTCTGGTACAGATTGGGGGCTAGCTGTAATATTTGCATACCTACGATTCCACCACGCCCCCAGAAAGATTACCCGCCCGCGCCGCGCGCCAATCATCAAGCGTCTCTGGCAGGGCGAAGATGTCGCCTTCCGGGCGCTGCTCCAGGCGCAATGCCCCCACCGGGCAGATGGGAATGCAGACGCCGCAGCCCACACAGCGCAGCGCGTCCACATGGATGGTATCGCCCAACGTCAACGCACCAAAGGGACACCGCTCGATGCACGCGCCGCAAGCGATGCACAGGTCGCTATCAGCGCGATTGACGAACGTGGAAGGCGCGACGACGTTTTGCAGACCCAAATCGCTCATGCCGCGCAGGATGCCGCAGGCGCAGGTGCAACAATTGCAGATGTACCACAGGCCCTCGCGAGTGTTGCTCACGGAATGTACCAGACCCGCGTCGGCAGCGCGGTGGAGCGTTGCCAGGGCTTGCTCGCGGCTGAGCGGGCGCACGGGGGCATCCGCCGCCCCACCCGCCGGATCGCCAAACGCGCCGGGCGATTCGCTGAAGATCATGCACACATCCAGTGGATGCTGGCACGGCTCGCCGATGAGCGCCTTTTGCTTGCGGCAGACGCAATCAGTGACGCCCCAGGCCCGCGCGCGCTCGACGATGGCGACGGCGCTCTCGTAGGGGGCGATGTCCATGTCCACGCGCACGCTCTCACCAATGGGGATGACGCGATGCACGGGTGGCTGCACTGCCGCCGTCTGCCCAAACGCCTCGTGATAGTATGCCTCGAAGAGCTGCGCCAGCTCCGCGTCAATCGTTGCGCCCTGCATCTCGTAGATGCCCACCACAAAGGGTAGCAGCGCGTAGCCGAAGCCACCCTCCGCCCGCCCGCCGGTGATGAGGCCGCGCCGCGCCATACCCTTGAGCTGCTGGCGCAAAGCGCGCGGCTCCGCGCCGAGCCGGGTCGCCAGCTGCGCAATCGCCACGGGCGCGATGCCGAGATCCGCCGCCAGAGCAGCCTCCTCCGGCGTGAAGAGCTTAGCAAGGATGCGTAGCTCTACGCCGCTTTCGGTTGCGGGGAAGCCCTCCGGGAACTCATCCAGACGGCGAGCCAGACGTTGATAGGCGTTGTGTGTCATGTCCCCCCCTCCTGCACTATTGCCGCAACACCAGCGGCAAGTAAATATCATAATGCGGCCAGAAAGCCAGATTGGAGAGCGGCGACCAGCCGCCCGTATTGTGTGTCCTGACCGCGAAGTAGCGCACGCCGCTGTTGTAGGAGAGCGTGTGCGTGGCTGTATGGATGACATCCCCTGTGGCGAAATCCGCCGCGACGTCCCAAGTCGCGGCAGTGAGGGGCTGCGCAGCGTAGCGCACAGTCGTAGTTATGGCAGCAACAGGCGGCGTCCAGCGCAGCGTCACGGTGAGATTACCACCATCGAGCGTCGCCTGAATCACACGCAGATCACGGATAGCAGCGGGCGCAGGGATGCCGTACTCGTCCGCCCCGATGTCACGCGCTGGCCCAATAGGGCGGGGATCACCATCAATATCATCATCGCACAGCCCGGCAGCCAGCGGGACACCCTGGTCAATGACCGCCGTCGCCCCTGGCAGAAGGTGCAAATCACCCCCGGCTCCGTCCACAAAAAGCGTCAACGGCGCATTGATCAGATTCCCGGCCTGTGTTGCCGTTGCGCCATCGCGTTGGCGTAAGTTGTGGCTGACCAGATTGTTCACCAGATCAACCGAGGTGTTGGCAAAGCGCCACTCGATAGATGAAAAAGGCGCTTGGGTAGAAACGACTGTATTGTGGTAAGTTCCCACCTCACAGGCATTCCACAGGCTGATGCCGCTATCGAAGCCGGATTGTGACGCGAAGAGCTCCGCGCGATTGGCAAAGACGAAGTTGTTACGGATAATACCGCCGTAATGGTCAACATAGCCGCTCGTGCCGGGGCAGGGATGATCAGCGTAAGTGCGTGCCGTCCCGCTGGTCGCCAGCCCAAAGCCAATGCCACGCGCGTTGTTATGCAGCACGTTGCGCTCAATGATGGGGTCGCGGCACCCGCGCCAGAGGTGGATGCCATGCTCGGACAGACCGCTGCTGCACCAGAAGCCCGCAATGTGATTGTCGCGAATCACCCAATCGCGCCCCTGATGCATATCAATCCCGCCGGTGTAACAGTTGTTGCGAATGTGCGGACGCCCGGCATCAGTCAGTTCAATGGTCGAACAAGCAATCACCCCGCTATCGGCGTAGTAGCCGCCGCTCACCGGGTTGATTTTGATAGCCTGCTGCCCCGGATCAATAATATGGACGTTGTAAATCAGCGTATTGAGCGCGTGCGCCGTGCTGGAATTCATCACATGGATGGGATGGGTATAAGCGCGCTTGATAGTGATATCGGCAAGGGTGACATTGGAAGCCACAATACTAACGGTTTGGGTACGGCTGTAGTTATCATCGAGGATGACCGCCTCGCGGTTGCCGCTGGCAGAGCGAATTGTGAGGTGCGGCGTAGCGATCCAAAGATAGTGATCGTTTTCCCCCAGGTTATACGTTCCATCCGCCAACAAGATGGTGGTATGGGGAACAGCTGCATTGACCGCTGTCCATAACTGCGCCACGGTTGAAACATTGACAATCGTATCGCTGCCAGGCGGTGGCGGCAACGGCGCGCAATCCGTCGCGGCACGCATCACATCGGCGAGAACAACCGGGGGTGGTGGATCAAGGCCTTGCGCAGCTACAGGCACGAACAACAGAGGAACAATCAGCAACAGGCCGATCCAGCCTAGTCCCCAGAGAACCAGCTGCTTACGCCCAACTTGCAACACAATGAATTGACACATAAAGCCCCCCTCTCTGAAAATGGCAAATCTCAAAACTTGACCTGGTCGCGGATCTAGCGCTCCGCTCCGAGCATTCCGGCAGGCACCCACACGGATACAGAGCGCGCCTTACACCGGAACTCCCCCCACCCTTCGGCATCGGTGGTGACAGGATCAGTAATATGCTCTGTCAGATCAATATAAGTGGCCTGAGGATACACCGTTTCCATACGCTTGTACCCGGCTTCAGCATTGCTCAACACCACGGCCATGCCCCCCGGACGGGTTTCATCACCCAACCGCGTCCAGCCCACACAATCGGGCTGATCGAAATAATCGTACTGCTCTCCGTAAGCGTAGTGCCTGCGGGCGCGCAAGAAGATGTTGATCAACCACTGGTGACTATCCAGCCAGATTTCATGCTCTTGACCATCTTTACCCACATCCCTGTAATGCGCCCCGTAATACTCCGCCGCAAAGATACAGGGATAGCCATCCCGCCGCAGCAGGATCAAAGCATACGCCAGCGGCGTGAACCAGGCTTCCACAACGGATTCGAGGGCTTGCAAGGGCTGGGAATCGTGATTGCTCACCAGCGTTACAGCCAGGTCTGGGTGCGTACTCACAAGGCTATCCTCGAAAATTTTCCGCAAATCATACTCGCGGCCCTGCTTACTGGCAGCGGCAAAGTTGTAATGCAGAGCGACATCGAAGAGCATCATGTTGCCCTCAGTTACACGCAAGAAATTTTTCAAGGCCTCGCTCTTACCCGACCAGTACTCCCCCACTGCAAACAGAGGACGTTGGCTATGCTCCCGAAGATGATTCAACCAGTCCAGGAAAAACCGGGACTTCACATGTTTCACCGCATCAAAGCGGAATCCATCCACGCCGGTGGTCTCCAGGAACCACTCACCCCAGTAAAAGAGCTCCGTCTGCACATCGGGATTGTTGATATCGAGATTACACCCCATCAAATAATCGAAATTACCTTTCTCCAAATCAACACTATTATCAAACGCCTTACCTTCAAACAAGTAGATGGCATGTGTGTGCTCATCGAAGGCGTTGTAATCCGCCGCATTGAAATGCCACCAGTGCCATTGCAATTCAGAGTATTGGCCTTTGCGCCCCGGAAAGGTAAAGTGCGTCCAAGCTTTGATGGTGCGCAATGCACCCATAGGTTCGCGCCGATTTTCAGGGTTATAGGGCGTTGCCTTGAACTCCTCAACCTGGTCGGCACCCATTTTGTGGTTGAACACAATATCGGCGTAGACCTGCAACCCGGCAGCTTGCGCGGCCTTGATTGCGGCAAGGTACTCCTCGCGGGTGCCATATTTAGTGCGGACAGTCCCCTGCTGATCGAACTCGCCCAGATCGAAGAGATCGTACACGCCATAGCCGACATCATACCCCCCACCGGCCCCTTTACAGGCCGGCGGCAGCCACACAGCCGTAATGCCAGCCTGGGCTAGTGCGGCAGCATCTTGTGCCAGTTGCGACCAGAGCTGCCCATCGGAAGGCGTGTACCAATGAAAATACTGAAACATAACGCCATTGTGTGCGATCATAGTACCTTCTTAACGGGATTGAGCGATAAATCTTCCAGCAGATCAGGGTCATTATAAACCGCCGCGCGTAAATGCAAAGTCCGCGCCAGCGCGAGAGGCGCTAATGGTAGAACACGTAAAGTTGTTGATTCTACAAAACGGCCTTATAATCGCGTAGTGACAGTCGTTTTTTGCGAAAGGGAAACGAAAGGGAGGGATTATGCAACGCAAACTGGTGAGTATATTGCTGCTGATGCTATTAGCGATGACGTTGGCCTGCGCAGCTTCATCTACCCTGGAGGTTACCGCAACCTTAACGCCGACGCCAACGGTTGTGGAAGTGGGCCAGGGAACAGAAGCGCCGCCCGACCCGGGCACAGCGCCCACAGCCACCGCCACGCCCACGCCTGGCTGCACATTCGCGGCTGCGTATGTGGCGGATGTGACTGTCCCTGACAACACAGCCTTCTTGCCCAACACGCCATTCGTCAAAACCTGGCGCATGCGCAACAGTGGTACATGCGATTGGGAACCAGGATCGCTCTTTGTGTACGTCTCCGGTGATCCATTGGGTGGCCCAGCCTCTGTACCACTCCCGGCTGCCGCCGTAGACACAAGTGTAGATGTCAATATAGATTTTATCTCGCCCAATACGCCGGACACCTATCGCTCCAATTGGCAGGCGCAATCCCCAGCAGGCGTACGCTTCGGCGGACAATTCTATGTGCAAATTGTTGTCCCCGATCCCACACCCACGCCGACACACACACCAGAGCCTACCATCTTAGTCCCCCTACCAACACTCATTGCACCCATTGCCGATTGGCCCGTGTACCGCAACGGAAATACCGGCCCTAATGTGTATGCGATCCAGTATCTACTGCGCGCTGAGGGGGCAACGATTACGGCGGATGGGATTTTCGGCCCGGGGACGCTAAACGCAGTCAAGGCTTTTCAACAAGCGCGCGGGCTTACGGCAGATGGCGTAGTAGGCAGACAAACCTGGGCTGAGCTCATCAAAAACCACACACTGCAAACCGGCAACAACGGCGATGCGATCCGCGCGGCGCAATATCTGCTGGCGAATGTCTACGGCTATACCATTGCTGTGGACGGAGCTTTTGGCCCAGGCACCCGGAATGCGGTCAGGTCTTTCCAAACCGCGCAGGGCTTGACGTCAGATGGTATCGTAGGACAAGACACCTGGAAGGCATTAGTAGTTGGCCCATAACACGAGGTCTACAACGTGACAGCAGCAATGTTCGATGCTTTGACACGGGCGCGGCGCTCCACACGCCAGTTCTTACCCGCGCCCGTACCAGAGCAGCTCCTACAGGCGTTGATCGAGACGGCTTGCCGCGCGCCCTCGGCGCATAACGCGCGCCCCTGGCGCTTCACCCTGCTCACGGACAGCGCCACGCTGCGCGCGCTCGCAAAAGCCATGAGCGTAGACTTCCGCCGCGACCTGGAGCGCGACGGGCTACCACCGGACGTGGTAACAGCGCGCGTAGCACATTCACTGGCCCTCATCGGCAATGCGCCAGCGGGCGTGTTGTTGAACCTCACGCTCAATGATATGAACACCTACGCTGATCCGCAGCGCGCCGCCGCCGAGCGCGACCTGACCGTGCAAAGCGCGGCATTGGCCGGCGGGCAGCTGCTCCTGGCAGCCACTGCGCACGGGCTGGGCAGTGTATGGTTGTGCGCGCCGCGCTTTTGTCAGGCGACCGTTGCCCAACACCTGGCGCTTCCGGCGGATTGGGAACCACAGGCATTGATTCTGCTAGGGTATCCGGCGGATGACGCTCACGACAAACCGCCCGCAACCAACCAGCAGCGACAAGACCCGATCAACCGCCAGCGCCCAAACGTGGTTGCGCTGGCGGGCGGCGTGGGCGGGGCGCGCTTGGCGCAAGGACTGGCGCATATATTGCCGCCGGAGCAATTGAGCATCATCGTCAACACTGGCGATGACTTCGAGCATTGGGGGCTGACCATCTGCCCCGACCTGGATACAGTCATGTATACGCTCGCGGATGTAGCGAATCCTGAAACTGGATGGGGCCTGGCCGGGGAAAGTTTCAACTGTATGGAAGCTATGACCCGGCTGGATGCGCCAGACTGGTTCCGACTGGGCGACCGCGATCTGGCGACGCATCTCACGCGCACGCAAGGACTGCACGCCGGGCTGCGTCTCACCGAAGTGACGGCGCACCTAGCCCAGGCATTGGGCGTAGCGCACCCTCTCCTACCGATGAGCGACGATCCCTGCCGCACCATCGTGCTGACCGAAGCGGGCGAACTACCATTTCAGGATTACTTTGTGCGCTTGCGCTGGCAACCGGCGGTGCAAGGCTTCCGCTGGGCAGGCGGCGCGACCGTGCGCCCCACCCCAGAAGTGCTGAGCGCGCTTGAGCAAGCCGATCTCATCATCCTGTGCCCCTCCAATCCCTTCGTGAGCCTCGACCCCATCCTCAACCTACCCGGCGTGCGCGCAGCCGTTGCCGCCCGCCCCACCGTTGCGGTCAGTCCGATCCTGGGCGGGGCGGCGATCAAAGGGCCGGCAGCCAAGATGTTCCGCGAGTTGGGGAAGCAACCCTCGGCAGTGGCGGTGGCGGAACATTATCGCGGCCTGCTAAGCGGATTCGTGCTAGACACGGTAGATGCAGTGCTCGCACCTACGGTAGCCGCGCTGGGAATGCAGGTATGCGTGACCCCCACCCTGATGCCGGGTCTGCCGGAACGGGTGCGCGTGGCGCATGAGGTGCTGGCGTTCGGAGCAACGCTCCTGTGAACTATTGGGCCATCGTGCCGGTCAAACCATTGGCGCAGGCCAAGTCGCGGCTGGCAGGGGTGCTCGCGCCTGAGCAGCGCGTGGAATTAGTAACGCGATTGTTGCAGCGCACGCTGGCAGTGTTGCGCGGGACTGAGTCGCTGGCTAGGGTATTGGTAGTGAGTGCCGATCCATACGTGGAAAGGCTGGCACACGCGGACGGAGCGGAGTTCCTGGCGGAAGCGCAGCCCCAGGGGTTGAACAGCGCGCTAACCAAGGCCGTCGCCCATGCACAGGAGCATGGCGCAGAAGCGGTGTTGATCCTGCCAGCCGATCTACCCCACTTGCGCCGGGAGAGCCTGTTGCCCCTGCTGGCGCTGGCCGCCACACCACCGACTATCGGCATCGCGCCGGATCGCTGGAAACAGGGCACCAACGCTCTACTGATAGCGCCGGCCATGAATTTTCCATTCGCTTTTGGAGCAAACTCTTTCCAAACGCACCTGGCGCTGGCGCAAAAATTAGGGATGCGCGTAGCAATCTATCACGACCCCGACCTGGCGATGGATATTGATCTACCTGAAGATTTAACACTGATGAAGGAGCATCCATGAAACCCAACATGATTTTACAAGCACTGGAACGGCTGACCGGAGAATTCCCCCGCAAAGCCCTGCTGGCGGCCATCGCGCAACGCGAAGTTATTACCCCGTATCTGCTGGAAGCCTTAACAGATCCGCTCAGCTTACTCGAACAACTAGAGGAAGATGAAGATTATATGCTGCCCCTCTACGCCTTTTATTTGCTGGCGCAGTTCCGTGAACAGCGCGCTTATCCGTTGATTGTGAATTTCTTCTCACTGCCTGGCGATGCTCCCGTAGACGCATTTGGCGATTTCGTCACCGAAAGCCTGGGGCAGGTATTGGCTTCTGTCTCAGGTGGTGATATGGAACTGATGCAGCGGCTGGTGGAGAACCCCGATGTGAACGAGTACACGCGCACGGCGGCGTTGCACGGCCTTGTGTGTCTGGTCGCCAACGATCTACAACCGCGTGACGCGGTGGTGGCTTACTTCCAAAGCCTGTTTCGCGGCGGGCTGGAGCGGGAATACTCGTTCGTCTGGGACGGTTTAATCGGTAGCTGTATGGATCTTGGTACTGAGGAAGTAATAGAAGAGATTAGACAGGCCGTCGCCGATGATTTGACCGAGTTCCCAGAGTGGGAAGGCTACACTGAAGCTGAGGACAAGGAATCCGCACTCGCAACCTTGCGGAAAAACCGTCACGCGCAGCTCATAGAGGATACCGTTGCAGAGATGCAAGGGTGGGCATGTTTCAAGCCTGAGCCTGCCCCGAAGTTAGCGCCACAACCCGCGCCCATATCATCCAGCCCCAAAACCGGGCGCAACGATCCCTGCCCTTGTGGGAGCGGCAAAAAATACAAGCGATGCTGCGGTAAAACCCAAGCGTAAAGGGTGCTGACGAACAGGAAATAACGTATGCCCAACGCTTGCGCTCCATCTTACCCACCGTGTTGAGAATAAGTTGCGGTGGGCTGCTGGTTTTGGCGTTAGCCTGTTTATTGTTGACCGACAGCCTGGTTCTGAATGCAATTGAAGCGGTGTTGAACCCCACCCGAATTACGTCAAGATGCTGTTATTTATTCTGGCGACCTTCCAATGTTACACCAATTAAGAGACCGATAGCTACCCCTATCCCCAAACCCAGGGCTATATTATCAATTGCTGCCCCAATAGCAACGCCAACCCCTGCGCCGAGAGATAGCCCCAAACCAACCATAGTGCCTTTGGGCTTGTTTTCCTGATCGTTTGATTCAGAGTCCACCGTTACCTCCTTATGATTAATGAAATCGCCTGGGTTTCAACACCGCTCACGCAGTATTCTAGCATAATTCGGAAACTTGCCCATTGCGCTTTTCCAAAACTTTATAGGACAAGAATCTACACGGATTTTACAGATAAGAACCAAATATGCTATAATACCCCCCAGCATACGCTGTTGCCTAGAGGCTTTTCCATGCGCGAACAAAATATAGACAAGCCAGTTTTGATTGCTTACACCACCAACTGTGGCTCCACGGCGGAGGTTGCGCAGGCTATCGGCAACACGCTGACCGGGGCCGGCGTGGGAGTGAAAGTACAACGCTTCGAAGAAGTAACCCAAGTGGAAGGCTACGCCGCCGCCATCATTGGTGCGCCGATGATTTTAGGCTGGCACCGAGCGGCAATCAGGTTCGTCAAACGCCAGCAGCCAGCCTTGAGCCAGATACCGGTCGCGCTGTTCTTCACCGCGCTGAGCCTCACCCAGACCGCCGCCGCACTCCCCGACCCTGTGGTGGTTGATCCGGAACTGGCAAAACCCCCGGCCCGCGCGGAACGGTTGAGCTTCAAGGAACGCTATACCACCCCCGCCAACTATATGCGCCCAGTGTTCCGCGCCGCGCCAGCCCTCAAGCCGGTCAGTATCGCCTTTTTCGGCGGGAAACTGGAACTGTACAAGCTCAAGCCCTGGCAACTGCTCTTCGTGAGCCTCATCATCCAGGCCACGCCGGGAGATCGGCGTAACTGGCCCGCTATCGAGCGTTGGACCGCAAGTTTACCCACGCAGTTATTCAAAGCGTGAAACGTGAAGAGGCGATGCGCCTTCTAGCCTTTTCGCTATTCGCCAATGAAAATGGGCAACTGAGAGCGAACTAATGAAAATAACCCGGAAATAAAAGCATTTGCAATAACCGCTCTTTCAAATGCAATAAATTTACCCCTCCCCCTGCCCCCCTCCCCACGCCGCTGTGCGGCGCGGGGAGGGGGAGAAAAATAAGGGAGTTTTTGTGCGGCGGTTTCGCCGCCGCACAAAAACTCCTCAAAAATATCCCCCCTATCCCCCGCAAGCGGGGGATAGGGGGTGACTGAAGGCTCAACCCCTTGCTTTATTTCCGGATTAATTTTTTAAAATTCACAAGTTCACGGTACACTTGCTCGCTAACGGGTTTTACAATTCGCAATTTGCCATTTGCTATTTCCAGAGGAGTTTCCATGTTGGTATCCACACCAACGATAAATGAAAATCGTGACACGTTTGCCGCTGACGGGTTTCGAGATTCGCCATTCGCCATTTTCGAAGGAGAGAAAACATGACCAGTAAAGCAGCCGTTGAAGAATTTATCGCTCAGAAGAGCCTGGCAGTGGTCGGAGCTTCGCGCAGCAAGGCAAAGTTCGGCACGATGGTGTACACGGAACTCAAGCAGAAGGGCTACCGGGTGTTTGCCGTGAACCCTCATGCGACCGAGATTCTAGGCGATCCTTGCTACCCTAGCCTGAAAGACCTGCCCGAAGTGGTAGGCGGCGCGGTCGTCGTGCTGCCGCCGCAACAAACCGAGGCGGTGGTGCGGGATGCGGCAGCCGCCGGGATCAAGCGTCTATGGCTGCAACAAGGCTCAGAATCTACCGCCGCGCTCCAGCTCTGTGAGGAACACGGAATCAACGTGATTCACGGGGAGTGCATCCTGATGTTCGCCAAGCCGGTAGGGTTTGGACACAATCTGCATCGCTGGGTGTGGGGACTGCTGGGCAAACTGCCCAAGTAAGCGCGGCAAAGCGGCAAGTAGCAAGCGGCAAGCAGCAAGTAGCAAGCGGCAAGCGGCAAGTAGCAAGCGGCAAGCGGCAAGTAGCAAGCGGACTCAATCGTTCGCGGTACATTTGCCGCGGACAAGTTTCAGCATTCGCCATTCGCCTGTCAAGTCCTGAAATACGTTTACAGAACGTAAGTTCTATCGCCTTATTAACTTGCGAACCTTAACTTTCTGACTCTTTAGATTGCACGGCGACGGCGGGCGGCTGATATTGGTACACCGTAAACGGTTGCCCAGCGGCGTGCCCTTGGTACACCGCGCCAGGAAAGACATAGGCTAACGCCTGATGCGGGCGTTCCCAGTTGTAGAGGTGGATGCTCTCGGCACTGACCGTCTGTACCTGTGCCAAGTCCACAAACGGCAAGTCCAACCCATATTCCTGTTTGAGAATGCCAATCACCCGCTCCGCATAGGCATTGTCGTAGGAATTGCCCACTTCGCCCATACTACACAGGATGCCCCGCTCTGTCAAGGCGTCCTGATACCCGTGACTGGTATATTGGACGCCGTGGTCGCTGTGGTGAATTAAGCCGCGTAAATCCGCGTTCCCGGCTTGCTGGACAGCCTGATGTAAGGCAGTTAAGGCATAGTGGGCTTCCAGCGTTTCGGCCACCGTCCAGCCCAGAATGGCCCGGCTATACAGGTCCATGACCACAAATAGGTACACAAACCGCCCATTTTGCAGCGGCAAGTAGGTAATGTCGGTCACCCAGACCTGATTGATCCGGGTAAGCGTGATCCCGGCGATGCGATTTGGCACCCGCAGCGTGCCCGCCCAAGTGGTCCGCCGCCCGCCCCGCTTGCGGGACACCAACAGCCCGGCGCGGCGCAAGAGGGTAAAGAGTTGATCGCGCCCGATGCTTAGCCCTTCTTGCGCCAACAAGGGGCGTAAGCGCACCCACAGTTTCCGCGTTCCGAGCCGGGGTTGGCGCACCCGCAACATGCGCACCAGACTCAAAATCTGCGCTTCCGCCACTTCGCGCTGGGCCTGCCGCCGACGGGCTTGGTAATACGCCTGCCGACTGATCCCGGCGGCGCGGCATAAGGCTTCCAGACTCACCGCCCCCCCGCCGGCGCTATGGGCGGCCTGGAGGTATTCACAGCGTTTTTTTTGAGCACGCTGTCGCCGTAGGTATCTTGATACACCTGGAGCGTGCCTTCTAAGAGCAGGTGCTTGACCGTCAAATCGGCCACGACCTGCCGCAGTAGGGTGAGTTCCCGCTGTAACTGCTGCACTTGCTGGGCTTCGGTGGGGGTTTGAATATGTACTGTTTCATGCCGTAACCCTTCACGGGCATATTGCTTCACCCAGCGTTGCACGGTTTCAATGGCCCCAATGCCATACTTGCGGCAAAGCGCATTGGCCGAAGCCCCGGCTTCGTACTCGGCGACCACCTGGCGTTTGAAGGCTTCACTGTAGCGTTTGTAGATTTCTGGTTCTGTCATGACCTACCTCCTGATGTAGAATATAGCACATTTGGTGTAAACCTATATCAGGACGGGTCAGCCATTCGCCATTCGCCATTCACAATTCGCCATTCACAATTCGCCATTTTCAGGAGGCCTGCTTATGAAAACCTCACACAAGAGCCGGGTTGTACTGCTCGCTATCAGTCTCCTGGTGCTGAGCAGCGCGCTCCCCTACCCTACGGATGCCGCCACGCACCGCGCAGCCGGCACGACTTATTACGTCTCCAGCTCCGACGGCCTGGATGGCAACAACGGGCTGTCCGAGGGCGCGCCGTTCCAGACTATCGCCAAAGTCAACGCGCTGAACTTGCAACCGGGCGACCGGGTGCTGTTCAAGTGCGGCGATACTTGGCGCGCGGAGCAGCTGATCGTGCGCCGGTCGGGCACAGTGGGCAATCCGATTACGTTCGGGAGCTATCCCGCCGGCTGCGCCAATCGCCCCACCCTCTCCGGTGCGCAGCCGGTATCCGGCTGGGCCGCCTCCGGCACGCCCAACATCTATGTGAGCGATCTATCCGCCGGCGCGAACGCGGGCAAGTTCGCGTTCGGCGTGAACCAGCTCTTTCACGGCGAGACGCGCCTGCTGCTAGGCCGCTGGCCCAATCTCGCCGCCGGGTATGCTACGGTGGACGCACAACCCAGCGGCGCGCAGCTCAGCGATGCGCAACTGCCCGCCGGGGACTGGACCGGCGCGGTAGCACACATCCGGGGCATGACGTGGTACATCCTCAACCGCCAGGTGACGGGCCGGGCGGGGCAAACGCTCACGCTCAACGCGAGCGCCGATTGCTGGGGCGGCTGCGCCCATTGGGGCTATTTCCTCAACCACCATCTGCTGACGCTCGACCAGGAAGGCGAGTGGTACTACGATACCGCCAACCACCGGCTTTATCTCTACACGACCGGCGGCGCACCGGCCAACGGCGCAATCGAAGCCTCAGTCATCCTCAAGAACGATGACCGCTCCTGGGGCGGGATTATGCTGGGGGTGGATTTGAACGAGCGCGGGGTGGCGTATGTCGGCATCGAGAATCTGGCGGTGCGCCGCTGGTTCCGGCACGGGATTGCGACCCCCACCAACCACGCGCACAGCGAAAATCATCACGTCACGCTGCGCGACAACGCGATTACGGATGTGGACGGGATCGGCATTAACCTGGGGGCCTGGGTGTGGGACGCCGATGATGGACGGCCCGATGGCTGGCGCGGCGGCTACGAGCTGACCGTAGATGGCAACACGATTACCCGCGCCAACGCGATGGGAATCAATACCTACTCGCGGAACTCGACCTTTAGCAACAACACGATCCGCGATGTGGGCCGCGTGGAAAACCTGGGGGCCGCCGGGCTGGGATGCAGTTTCACGGCGGGCGGGGGCCATTGCACCGAAGATGGCGACGGTATCCGTATCAAAATTGATCGGCCCAACGATACCGGCTGCTACAATACATTCACCGGCAATCGCCTGGAGCGCATCGCCTACAACGGCTTCGATGTGTTCGGACATCACAACACCTTCACGCACAATGTGGTACAGGATGTCTGCATCACCAAAGCCGATTGTGGCGGCGTGCGCACGTTTGGGCGGGACAGTCTGGCGCAGACCGCCGTTTACAATCTCACCTTCACGCAGAATATGCTCATCAACCCCATCGGCAATATGGATGGATGCAAACCGGATACCGGTGTGCGCGCGTTTGGTTTCTACATTGATAATTACTCGAAAGATGTGGCACTCAGTGGCAATACAGTCATCAGCGCCACCGTACATGGCATTTTGTTTCAACATTCCACCGGCAGTGTGACCGGCAACACGCTCTACCATAACGGGCGCGCGTGGGACTATGCCGCACAGGTCTATGTGGGCGACGCACCCGCCTACATGGGCGCGCATACCGATAATATCCTGGTGAGCGGGCAGCCGACGGGACGCACGTTTGCCATTCACGCGCTCGCCCGCTTGGGCACATCCAACCGGAACGCGCTCTTCAATCCGTACCGGGCGAACCACATCTACGCGGGCAGCGACCGGACGCTCAGCGCGTGGCAAAGTTACAGCGGCCAGGATGCCAGTTCTACCGCCGCCTGGTACACGCAGGCCGCCGGCGAGCCGCCGCGCGCCCGCATCTTCTACAATGATACGGCGGAGGATAAGGACTTTGCGCTAGGTACAGCGCTGTATCGCACGCTCGATCAGATAGTGGTCAAGGGCAGTTTCACCCTGCCGCCATACACCTCGCGGGTGTTGATTTACGACGGCGAAAATCCCGTGCCCGATCTCAGCCCTTCGACCAAATCCGCCGCGCCCCAGGTGGCCCCCACCGGCGGCGTTATCACCTATACCCTCGTCATTCGCAACCAGGGCGCGCCCCTCACCGGCACCGCACGCCTGACGGATACGCTCCCCGCCGGGCTGAGCTACCGCCCCGGCACGCTGCACGCCACGTTGGGGACGGTGGATGCGAGTGCTGCGCCCACGCTGTATTGGGCCGGGACGCTGGGCGCGACGCGGGTGGTGACGCTGACCTATGCGGTTACGGTGGATACGAGCGCGAGCCAGGCCCTGATCAATACGGCCTGGCTCGCGGATGGCGCGGGCGGGGTGTTGGCGCGCTCGGCAACGGTCTTCCCTAACGGGCAGGCGCTCTATCTGCCGCTGGTGCTGAAAGTACGTTAGCGAGGAGCGGTTTTCGCCACACCCACGCGCATCCTGACCGGGCCAAGCGCGAGGGTTTCCAGGTATTGCACATCATCTGGGCCAAAGGCGACAAGCGCGAGGGCTTTGAGCGAAGCGCGCGCTGCCCGCAATTGCTTGAGCTGCGCGTAGAAATCGCTGGTGGCATCTTGCGCCACCCCCTTGCCACCCTCCTGCTCCCGATCGAGCAAATGCAACGCCTCCACCTTATCCAGCAACGCCTGCAAGCGCGCCGCGCTGAGACCATGTTCCGCAGCAATCGCCGCCAATTCGGGCTGCTCCAACAGGGCGTGATAGGCGGCCCCGGCTTTGCTGAGTAATTGACCCTGATTGCTGCGCGCGGTGGCTTTCTCCAACCCGGTGCGCACGAGTAAGTTGTGTGCCGGGTGGAAGCGCTGCACGCCCTTGAGCACATTCCGCACTGAGCGTAAATCCTCGAACACCTCGTCGCGCAGCGCGGTGACTTTATCGGTCAGTTCCTTTTTCATACCCATTGCTAATAATTGTTCGAATCGCTGCGCTTGAAGACGCTCCCACAGCGCATAATCCGCCGCCTGCCGTTCCGCCGTGTAACCCACCTGGAGCAAGGCGGGCGCAATTTCCGGCAGCGCCGCGTTCGCAAAGGTCACGCCGAGGGTTTGCAATTCGGTATCAATGGGTAATTTATTAGCCATCACCGGTGCTCCTTTTAATGAAGGGTAATTGCATATTTTTGTGCTAAAAAATAAAAAATAAAAACGTTACAAGGTTTTTCCCAACGATACAAAGATTTTCCCAGCGTTTTAATTATCTTCCCAACGATAGAAAGATTCTCCCAGCGTTTTAACTATTTTCCCAACGATAGAAAGATTCTCCCAGCGTTTTAACTATTTTCCCAACGATACAAAGATTTTCCCAGCGTTTTAATTATTTTCCCAACGCTAGAAAGATTTTCCTGATAAAGTACAACATAAAACACTGTGGTTCAAAGATTTCTCTTGTGCTCTTCTAGCATTTCACGGACGGTATCTGCTAACAATTCGCAAAATGGAAGATAATGTGTGCTTTGAGATCTCAAAGATTTCGGGAGTTCAATATGAAAGGGAAGCCACTTATCCGAAACAATAGTTTTACTCTTTGATGCTTTAAAGGCAATTTCGTTATATTTTCCACTTATTGTATAGCTTTCAAGCGTGCGAATTTTTTTCATTTTTCCCTCTAGGATCGAGCTCATCTTATGAGAATACATATCTCGCTCTGCATTTCCAGAGGATATTTCAATATCATACCTAGCCCTGCGGCCTCCATGTCCATGAATTTCTATAAGGAAAATTGGTTTCCATGACAATAATTTCTTAAAATAATCGCTATCCTCATATTTGTTGGAATCAATAAAATAATTACAAGCTATAATACAGCAACAATCAAGTAATTGAGCTATATAAAGCCCTAGCAAACCCGCATTTTCATCAGCATCTTTATGCTCTGGACAAGGTAATGTTCTAATACCTAAAGGGGCATGATGGGGCACTGCTATCACTACTTCTTCTACAGTTCTTTTCTCGATAATCAAAAGAGATTTATCTTTACATTCCAGAAAATCCGCTGTATTCATCTTCTACTCCTTGTATTAAAAGAGGTCTCGGTCGGAGACCGCCCCCGGCATGCTCTAGTAGGTTTGGAACCGTTCCAGGCTTCATTCCATAACTGAAAAACCCAAATCAAAATCGGCGTAACGCGAAGCGTCTGCTTCGCGCGCGAACTAGACAGTTCGCGCTACATTTTCATCGTTGTTGATGCGGCGAGTGAGGTTTACGCTGGAGTCTCGTTGGCAAATTCCGCCATCATGCGGCGACACATCTCCGCCGGGTCGTGACCTGCGGCGCGCATCTGTGCCATCATGCGACGGGGGAACTCAGCCATCATCCGCTCCATCAATTTGGGGATAATCCGTCCCACTATCGCCACCGCCACGCCGCCAACAACCACCCCACCCAACGCCGCAAGCGCATAGCCCCATACTGACGATTTTTGTTTCATTGCGAATTCCTCCTCCTGCAAAAATAGCAAATGGCAAATTGCGAATAGCAAAACCCGGCAACGAGCAAGCGCACCACAAACTTTAGTTCGCTCTCTCGCTGTGATTTTCGTCCTCGTTGGTGTGGATACCCACATGGAAACTCCTTTGGAAAATGGTTTCTTCTCAGACCTGGCAGGTTTTTGAAACCTGCCAGGTCTAACTGTCAGCCCACCTCAACATCCGCCACGAGATGGAAATGCAGCTGCGGCACGTCCTGATACGCGCCGCCGTTGGCAATCAGCCGGTAGCCGCTGCGCTCCAGATCGAACTCGCGCACCAGGCTTTGCACTGTTTCGATCAACTCGCGCAAGAACGCGGTCTCGTCAGCGGGCAATGCCATCAGGGAGGCGTAGGGGCGCTTGGGAACCAGCAGGATATGCAACCGATGGCTCGGTTGGGGATGGGGGAAGGCGATTAGCGTGGCGGTTTCCCGCAAGCGGGTGACAGGGATGGCCCAACTCATGTGTGCAAATATCCATCCGATGATGTATCGGCTCAGTCTCGAACGAGCAAGGGTGATGAGTAAATGGCGCATGATGTACTACGTTATCTCCCTCATCATTGTACCCCCATTCAAAAATCAGCACAATTGCCAACCCCACAATCTGCTGTATAAAACAATCAATGTCATTAAGGTAAGACCTGGCAGATTTCGCACAAAGTGTGTTGAGGAGCACTTTACCGGTGAACAAGCGGTTGGCACAGCGTAAAATCTTCAAACCGGCCAGGTCTATGTACTAAACTTAATGACATTGATAAAACAGTCACTAGGCTGAGCTTCATCAGGAGGGGACCATGATTACAGAAACCACGAATCCAGACGCAGCCGCGGGGCTGGCCCGCTGGTGGTGGCCGGGACAATGGCTGCGCATCGTATGGAGTGTGTGGGTGGATCAGAAATGGTATTGGCGGCATGTCTATCCCCAGCTGGAAGAGCGGCGTAGGGGGTGGCAAGTCTTTGCCCAAGCCTGGCTAGGGGCTATGCTGATTGCAGTCTGCCTGTTAGCAATTCTCCCCTTCAACACTACTGAGCTGGGCATAGGAGATATAATTCCCACCTGGATGGCACTGGTAAGCTTAGGCGTGGTGCTGGGCCTGATCACGTTGGTGTGCTTACTGCATAACCTGCTAGGTGGCGCAAAAACAGCCATTCCATGGACGAGTATAATGGTACCGGTTATTGTGATGAGCCTGTTTATCTTAGCCTATTTCCGCCCTGACAGTGGCCCTGAAATGTGGGGAAGATATGGCGCGTTCTGTCTGCTGATAGGCTTTGCGGGAGGCATCTTTTGGGGAGTATCACAAGGGCGGGTCACCCGAACGGAGATTGTCACCACCATGCTTGTCACGTTCTTAATAGCGACGGGAGAAACCAGAGACGTGACAAGCTTTCTCGAACGGCTTTTACTGTACTTGAGCAAAATGGCCGTGACCGTGCTGGTAGGCGGCGCTGCGGCCTATGCCGGAGGGCGGTGGGCCACACGAGATTTACCGGAAGAAATCGCGGCACAGCTACCAGCGTCCACAAGCCACACGTCCTCAAGTTGAGATTGCGCCGTTCGGAGACGAGCGGCGCAATGCCCACTCAAGTTTGTACCTGCGTAATTACCCCCACAAACGGATATCCATACCTCGCGCTATGCTGCGCACACATCACGCACCCGGCTATTCTAGCCGATTTGGAGCAGATGTTACGCGCAGCGCACTAGATAAGGAAGGACTATGCAACAGATCATTTACTGGCAGGCCCCCGTATGGGCGATAGTAAGCATCACTGCAATTTCATTGGTCTATATAGGGTGGCTTACAGTGCGTAGCGCGCGACAAGCGCGCATCAGCAATGTGCTGCCTAAAGTTAATCCCCTGTTGGGAGAGATAGCTTTGTTTTTCTTCACGCACAGCGAAGGGTTACAATGTCTTAATGAGACGGCAACTGCGCGCCTGGAAGTATTGCAAACAACGCCAGTGTTCATGGATTCACTACTGGAGGCCCATATCGAAGGCCGGATCATTCAAGAAAGGCTTACCGACCTTGCCAACGAAGTACTGCTCGTCATCCCCCTCACAATTTCCAACAACGTGGAGGGCGTCCTGGCCACAGTCACTTCAAGTGCGGATTCAGCAAAAACAGAGGCTCCCGCTGAGATTGCAGCCACGGGCATTCCAGATATCACCGTTTCTGATAACTGGATTGTATTGGGGCAAACCTTGCGGCTACACACCGAACAACCGCGCGGCCAGGTAGCCCGCACCAACCCCGCAGACTATGGCGCACAACCGCAATGGCAAGACTTCAAGCTAAATATGCAAGAGCAGCTCATAATTAGAAAATTGGTAGAAACCGTCGGCACAGTGCAAACAGGCGAAACACTCTTCAAGTGCGCCTGGCCTGAAGATAGTATAGAACCTTACGGGTTATCCCCATCCCAGAGAGAGCGGTTACGCAGATTGATTTACCAGCTGCGCCAACACATCGAACCTGATCCACAAGCGCCTAAATATCTGCTTACCGCGCATGGGGTGGGATATACATTCTACCGCGAGGAAACGGTAATCTGTGATGCGTAAATCATACGTCCTCACAGCGGTGTGGGTCATACTGATTTTAGGATGGTTAGTATTACATTGCAAGGGGATCGGTGGGCGGCCCCTAACCATTATGTGGGTAGATGACCCGGGAGATTATGATCCCCAACACACCTCGCACCCCATAGCCTGCGAAGTATTCCGGCACGTTTGCGAGCCGCTATTCTATGTAGATGCGGGGGGACGCTTGCACGGTATCTTAGCCGAGGAGGCCATCCTTTACAGCGCAGATGGGCAGCAAATAACCATTACCGTAAAACCAGGCATCACTTTTCATGATGGAACCCCGCTGGATGCGGAGGCCATCCAGGCAAGCTTCGAGCGCTTGCAACGTCTGGGGACATCGCCCCTGCTAAACGATTTGCGCGACGTAAGAATTGCCGCGCACCCTGATGGGCGGCGCGTTACCTTCACGCTGCCGTACCCTAATTACGAATTCACCCGATTGACCTTGGCAAATGGGTATGCGGGCATCATAGCGTCCCCGGAAAGCGGGTGGCAGTCGCCAGGATTCGTGAGCTGTACCGGCCCTTATCAATTCGCGCCCACGCTTTACATACCCGGAAAAAGGATAACCCTGGTCCCCCATCCCCGCTATAACCATACCCCAGCTTATGCTCATCAGCCTGGAATAACTTCCATCCATCGCCTGACGTTCCGCTTTGAGCCTGACCGCGAAGCGCGCTTACACGCATTGGCAAAGGGGCAAACCTGTGTATTGAGTCTTAGTCACGGGCAGACAGCCGGCCTAGCCGCCCAACCACAATTCAAGCTATACACCGCCGCTGGCGGCTTAACCTATCTGGGGTTCAACTTCCAACGCGCGCGCTGGCAAGATCGTCACGCACGCCAGGCCATTGCGCAAGCGATCGACAAAACCGCGCTGGCCGCCGATGGGCCGTTTGAAGTGGCCCATACCCCACTCACCCCGAACACGCTCGGTTACACCCCGCATATCACAGATTTCGGCTCCACATTCGATCCGGAACACAGCCGCAGCTGGTTCATGCACAGTGCGTTCGACAGTGACTCCGAGATTATTGTGCTCATTCCCGAAAGCAACACCTACAGAGAGTTAGCGCTTACAATCCAGCAACAATTGGCACAGGTGGGCTTACACCACGTTCGTATCCGCGAAATCCCGCGCGCGGATATACTCAATACGCGCCAGGATTTTGATCTATTGCTTTTCGATTATGCCTGGAGCGATTACGCGGCGCTAAGCATCTTCCTTGGCCCTGGCCCACGCAATTTATTGAATTACCCTTATAACGACATTCACGAGCTGATTATGCAAACCCGCGCCACCGAAGACGCAACCCAGCAGGAACAGCTTATCATGGATGCGCAACGCATCATACTCGAAGAAACCATCATACAGCCGCTGCTCATCCGCAAGATCACCTTTGCAGTCAATCAAAATTGTGTTGTAGGCGCGCAACAAACGCCCTTTGGCGAATTGATCTTCTGGAATGCAACCACCAACCCCTAAAAACCGCCGTAGCGCCCTCCTATCACAACTCCTCACAATTTATCACAAACTTTCACACTTCCAACCAGTATCTTCAGTATAATAAAGATGTTGTTTTTAGGCGTGTGGGATGCTACGCGGCTGCATCCCCAGCAGAACTTTGGGCGATGATAATGAATCGAATTACACTTACTCTACTTTGGTTTGGCTTGTGGTTGCTGAGCGGGATATTACTACTCCGCGGTTGTGCGGTGCCGCCAGCCCAGTTGCCTGCGCCAACCGCTTCTCTAACGCTCGCTCTGTCGGATAACGAACTTCAAGAGTGGCTGACAGCGCACGATCAGCAACTCCTGCTGTCGCCATCCCCTACGCCTACGCCCACCCGCACGCCTTTACCGCCTCGTCCCACGGCCACACCTTTTGTTGAACTAGCGGTGGTGGATAGTTTGTGGGAATGGAACGTGATAGCCGGCCCTGCCGAAGACTTGGCACCTCCCAGCGATTTCGATGGAGAATTATTGGTATGGGAGGAAGAATGGCGCCGCCCCGAGGTGCTGTGGGCGCAACTGGCCGAGCGGCGCTGGGAACTCCATACCGCGCCTCTGGGGTGGGGAATTAATGAAGCGCGTATCAGCCAGGGGCAAGTGTTTCTGGTAGAATTCAATTTCCAGGATGGCGATTATCACCTGTGGGAATATACCATAGCCAGTGGGACGCGCGCATTATTAGAGGCCTGGCCCGGGGTCCCGCAGCGGCATCAGGTACCGTGGCTGGCCCCTGATGCGCAGCACCTGGCCTGGAGCACCACGTTGGCGGATGGGCGTTCGTGCATTCGGGTGCGGGAGCACGCCACTGGGCGGCAATACGAGGCCCGCTGTGCGCCGGATGATTCCGTTGTGTTAGATCGGCCCTACCTGCGGTGGCCGGTGTTGACTTACCAGCAGCTAATATCGGAGGGCGATGCTAATTGCGGAACCACCTACACCTTAGTGCTACCTCACGGAGAGCCGCAGGCGCATGAAGTGACCGTATGCGAGGGTTTTCAAGGCGCGGGAGATGCGCAAGTGGTGGCTTGGACCGAAATGCCCTCCAGAACTGCTTATCCCTGGCGGGTGCCAATCTATGGGCGTGGGCCTACAGGAGAGATCGTGAACCTCGGAGTCGCCAGTGCCGGTTCGGTAGCCGTATGTGATGGGTATGCCTACTGGGAAAAAGAATGCAGTAACTGCCCAGATGAGATTCGCACTTGGCGGCCTGGCGGCCCAGTAGAGGTCATCTACCGCTCACCGGACAAAGAGGGAGTTCATGTATACATTACTACACTGCCTTATTGCCATGGTAATAGCGTAGTAATTCAACGCACCAACGTTCTGTATGCTAGCCCAGAATTGATGAAAGAGGTTTTGGTCGCGTGGAGGCCGGAGAACCAGCCTTAGCCAACCCTGTTAAGGAAAAACGATCTAAAATGTCGGTGAAAATCCATGAAACTTAGAGTGTACTTTGTCATGCTGAGCATTAACCTGGTGTTAATCGGTTGCGCGTTGCAAGCAGCCCCCACCCCCACAGCCACGCCAACAACGATTTCCACTCCTACGCTGGAGGTGACATCCTTTACCCCCACCAGCCCACCTGTAGCAACAGCTACCCCACGTCCCACCGCCACCCGCATCGAATTTACGCGCGGAGCGACTGCGGCCTCTCTGGAGCAGCAACCCATTCCCGCGAACACCACCCTTACTTATCTCATCCACGCCCAGGCCGGGCAAAAGGCCGGGATTAGCCTGGCCCCCTTTTCGACCAACGATACGGTGTTCCTCGCTCTCCAGGGTGCCGATAATCGCACGCTATTGACCGCCGCCGAGCAGCAACGATTTTGGAACGGCGCGCTGCCCACCACGCAGGACTACATCGTGCAAGTGATTAACACGGGCGCTGCCACCTCCTACGCGCTCCATATCACCATCCCCAGCCGGATAGCCTTCGCGCCTGGGGCGGACTCCGCTACCGTGCAAGGCTATATCGCCACCGTAAACGGGAACAGTTATGAGCTGCAAGCGCGGCAGGATCAAACCCTTACCCTTGCGCTGCTGGAACCACCCTCGGGCGCATTCCTCACCCTCACCGGCGCGGATGGTACGCCGTTGTTGCGCAGTGCGCTGCGCCAAACCCAGTGGAGCGGAACCTTACCCGCCACGCAAGATTATACGCTGGGGGTACTGGCAGAAAGTGTAGGCATCCGCTACACCCTGGTTGTGACTATTACCAACTAACATGACATGAGACCTGGCAGGTTTTCTGAAACCTGCCAGGTCTTCCTTGAAAATGGCGAATGGCGAATCAAAACCAGCGTAACGCAAAGCGTCTGCTCTGCGCACGCGAACGGCGCATTCTCTCCCTGTACCACAGGCTTCAGCCTGTACGTCTGCTCCGCATAGCTGCGAACTAGACAGTTCGCAGCTGCATTTTCATCCAATCGCTGCTGTGGCAGCACCCCATGGAAACTCCCTACAAAATGCGCGTTTTCTCTTTAGGGCTATAATCAAGGTACGATTCCCCATCTCAACCATGATAAGCGCACGAAAGGAGACTATCCATGAATGCTTTGCTGGAAGAAAAACTGAGTGCATTGGAACAAACCGGGGTGGCGCCGGCGATTTTGGAACACTTACGCGCCCACATCGAACAAGCGCCCGACGGCGGCCTGCAACAAATCCCACCCTACCGGATGGCCGATGCTTGGAATCTGCCACGCCACGACGTTTTGGAAGCGTTTCTCTACGGCACGCGGCTGGGGCTGTTCGATCTGGAATGGGGCATCCATTGCCCGTATTGCACCGGCGTGGTGGTGGATACAAGCCAGCTGGCGGAACTACGCCCGCAAACCCACTGCGAATTTTGCGGCATTGACATCCACGCCAGTTTCGATGAAGCGGTGGAAGTAACTTTCAAGATCAACGACAACATCCACCCGGTAAAAAAAGTGGATTGGGGCGAGCTGGCAACCTACTGGAAGTATTTAGAGCCTATGGGACAGCTCTATATCCCGGCAAACACAACGCAAGAAGTGTCCATAGAATTCCAACCGGGGAATTACTACATCGCCATGCCGGCTGTACGCGTGGATGATATTCCCGCTACTGAGCCGCAAGTGTTGGAGGTCGTCTTCAATGCTGATGATATCTACCGGACCAACAAAGCCGTCTATCACCCTGGCCCTTGCACCCTGCGGCTGATTAACCAAACAACGCGCGAAATCAACACGCATTGGCTATACCGCATCCCCTACCCCTGGACTTCGGCGGCGGAAATCGCTTCGACCCAGAGCTTCCGCGATCTCTTCGCCAGCGAGTTGATTTCAGCAGATGAGACCTTTGCCATTCGCAGCCTGGTGATTGTGTTCACCGATATCAAAGGCTCCACGGCACTCTACGAGCGGCTGGGCGATTCGCAGGCGTACCGGCTGGTCAAGGAGCACTTCCACATCCTCACCCAGAAGGTCAAGGAACATCATGGCGCAGTGGTGAAAACCATCGGCGATGCGGTCATGGCAACCTTCACCGTCTCGGCGGATGCGATGGCGGCGATGTTGGATATGCAGATTGCCTTCGATGATTTCAACCAGGGCAAGTATCCCCGCGAGGACATCATCATCAAAGTGGGGGCGCATCGCGGGCCGTGCATCGCCGTCACCTCTAACGACCGGTTGGACTACTTCGGGCGCACGGTCAACATTGCATCACGGGTGCAAGGGCTATCCGAGGGGCATGATATTATGCTCACCCGCTCCTTCCACGATGAACCGGCGGTGCAAGACGTGCTGGCGGCGAGCCATTGGGCGGCGCGGCACTTCCAGGCCCGGCTGCGCGGGCTGGAAGATATGTACGCTGTGGTGCATCTGACGCATCCCTGAACGGCTTAAAGACCTGGCAGGTTTCAGAAAACCTGCCAGGTCTAGACAATCGGCATAATCGTCGCGTCGTCGCTCGCTACGATTTCCGCCGCGAGCGTTCCGGCGGAGAGCTCCTGCACCGCCGCCTGGAACCCGGCTACATACTCCACGGCGAACCGCGCCGTGAGAGTGACATCGGCGGCGAAGTCCTCATCTAGCAGCTCCCCATGCTGCGCTGCGATCAACAGCCGCACCCGCTCGAAGAGCGCGTAGGGCACAGCCAGCATCAGCGTCTGTGTGGGGACGCGCTCGGCCAGCGGCAGTGCGTCGAGCACGGCGCGCACCGCGTCGCTATACGCCCGCACCAGCCCGCCCGTGCCCAGCTTCGTCCCGCCGAAGTAGCGCGTGATGACGATGGCAATATCGCCCAACCCGCTGCCCTGCAACACCGCCAGCGCCGGACGGCCCGCCGTGCCTGCCGGCTCGCCATCATCGCTGCAATGCGCCGTCACCGAGCTGCCATGCCCCACCAAAAACACCGGGACATTGTGCGTGGCATCGCTAAACTCCGCGCGGATGCGTGCGACAAAGGCTTTGGCCTCATCAACCGTGAAGACCGGCGCGGCGGTAGCGATGAACCGCGAGTTCACCACCAAAAGCTCCAACCGCGTCTCCCGCGCCGGGATGCGATAGCGTTCAGGGGATTGTGTCATAAGTAATAACTTTTCGTAAAAGATGTATCAAAATTTTGCGTACTGCGTAATGCGTACTGCGTAAATTCCGGATTACGCAGTACGCATTACGTAGTACGTAGTACCCATACCCTCGCCGCCGCCGCGCGCGAAGGGCCGGGGAACGCGCGCAGATAGCCGCGCAGGTCAAACTTCGGCCCGATGACGAGCTCCGCCACCCACGTCCCCGCCTCCTCGCGGCACACGCCGCGCAGCAGCGCCTTCTTCTTGCGCGCCTTCTCTGGAACATCGAAAACCCAGCCCTCCCCCGCGCGCCGGAGGTTCACCGGAACGTAAGCCGCCTGCAAAAACGCGCGCAACTGTTGCGCCGCCGCCGGGAAATGTGCCAGCGGCAACCGCACTTCCAGCGTCACCTCCTGGAACTCGCCGGGACGGAAGCCCTCCGCCGGGCCGCGATACAAGCCGCCCTCCGGCAACGCCGCCAGCGCCTCCGCGAGCGCGGCAGCATCCCACGCCGTCAACGCGCAGACCGTCTCACCGTACCAGCCGGGGAACCGCCCCGCGTTTTCCCCCGCATTGAACAGGCTCTCCCGCGCCGCGAGCAGATTCTCCGCCTGCTCCGGCACCAGCGCCAGCAACCGGCGCAGCAAGTCAGCATCCAACCATTCCGGCGTCGCCCCGGCGACCGCTTCCGGCAGGCTCACCCGCGCGTAGAGCGGCTTGAGCCGCCGCTTCGTCGTCATCACATCCCGCAGCGTCGCCAGATAGCGCGGATCGTCCGGCAAGCGCGGCGCGTGCCCGGTGAGCGCGGCGCGCTGCTCCGGCGCGCAGGCCGCGCAGCCCAGGCACGTCGCGCCCAGGCAGTAACCCTCGTCCACCGCCGCCCGCGCCTGCTGGTATTGCCGCCAGAGAAACTCCGCCCCCGGCGCCTGCACCACAAACTCCAGGGCAAAGGGGTAATTTTGGCTTTTTTCGACCAGAAACGCGGGCGTCCATAAGCCCTGCGCTTCCAGCCAGGCGCGCAAAGTCGCCCAACAGCCCGGCGTGAGCGCCATATCGTAACAGTGGCCGGCCTCCGCCAGCGCCGCCAACGCCGCGTGGAGCTCGTAGCCGCCCAGCGCCAACACCTGCGAGACCGCGTACTCGTCCCAGGGCGTCGCCAGCCGGAACTCGAAGCCGTTGGTCTCACAGGCCGACTTGGCCGCGCCGAGCTGGGGCCGCCATTCCGCCTCATCGAGAAAGAGCCGGTCGTAGCGCAGCGGCGTAAACGGCATCCGAATCAACATCCCGAAGCTGAAAATCGCCCGCGACCCGGCGCGGTGGCGCTCGCGCAGGCCCTTGAAGCGGCGGACGAACTCGCGGAACTCGGCCCAATCGCGCTCGTCCTCGTGGCCGGTGAGGATGTAGAAGAGCTTGAGCTCGCGGACTTTCTCGCGCAACAGCGCATCCAGCACGCCCCAGAGCGCCTCATCGGACAGGCTCTTGTGGAGGAAAGCCCGCTGCCGCGCGCTGACGCCTTCGATGCCCAGCGTGAAGCTCTGCTTCTCGGCGGCGATTTCGGCGGCGAGCAAGCCCGGCGTGGTGTAGAGCAGATCCACGCGCTGGCTTTTGAAGCTCACGCGCCGGAACAGCCGGTTCAAATCGAGCAACAACGGTAAAATCTCCGCGTGCGTGTTGAAGTTGAAACTGTAGAGCTCCAGCGTCTCCACGCCCTGCCGCGTCTTGAGCGCGCGCGCCGCCTCCAGGATGGCCGTGCGCGGCAGCTCGCGGTACGGTTTGCGGTCGTACCCCTCGAAGCAGAACGCGCAGAAGGCCGGGCAGCCGTAGGTGAGCTGCACTCGGCCCACCCCGGCCTCCGCGCCGTTGAGCAGCGGATACTCCAGCAGCAGATCATCCACGCCCGGATTGGCGCACAATGCCTTGCGCACCGGCGGTTGACCCGGCTCGCCCGCCAGCCACAGCCCGGCGATGCCCGCCGCCGCGCGGCGCAACCGCTCGCGCTTGGGCAGCCCGGCGTGTTCCGTCAGAGCGCGCAGGAGCGTCTCCACCTCGCGCTCCCCCTCGCCGAAGAAGAGCGCATCCACCAGCGCATCGCCCTCCGGCGTGAGCACCGCCTGCGCCGCCAGCGCATTCGAGCCGCCCAGAATCAGCGGCGGCCAGCGTTCATCGCGCGCGCTCGCATAGAGCGGCACGCCGGAGCGTTGCAGCAGATAGGGCAGGTTGAGCAGTTCGAGCGTGTAGGCGTTGGAGATGAGGATCACGTCGAACGCCTCCACCGCGCGCCAGGAGAAGATGCCGGTGAGCAGCGGGACGCCCGCCGCTTCCAGGCGTTTACGGTCGTGCTGTGGGGGGAAGAAGGCGAAATCAACGTAGGCAGCGGGCGCGGCGCGGCGGGCCGCCTGCGCCAGGAAGAGGTGCGGCGTCGAGCGTTCCACATCGCGGTAGGGCGAGAGGCGCACGATCAGCACGCGGAAATCCGCCGCCTCCCAAGCCGGATTCCCGGCGGTAGGATTGAGGCGCGGCAGAAACAGCTCCGCCTGCTGCATCACGGGCCAGTGGGTGGCGAGAAAATCGGTGGGAGTGTCCATGGGGATATTGTACCACAAAGCGAAGCCCTGCCGGGTTCGAGGGACTGGGCAGGGCGGGGGGAGTGGGGGATTGTGAATGGTTAATGGTAGGGCTCAGCGGCATAGGAAGACGGCGCAGAACCTTCAAGAGAAGTATGGTTGTGCGCGTCGCCCCGCCGATTGCTGCGGTGATAGCCGTGTCAGTTTGAACCGATGTTGGGCGGCAGTGAACCTATATAAGTCTTGGTTGTGTTGCCAAACCATTGGCTTGCATAAAGTCCTCTGCCTTGTTGAAAGCATTGAAGAACAAAGGAGTGCCAGAGAATGAAAGCGGAGAAACCGGCCCAATAGTCATAAACGAATATTCTTGAGAACCTGCATCAAAAGAGGATTGCGGGTCGCGGAACTGTTGATAAAGTTTAAGATGCTTTCCCTGTCCTCCCACGAGCTCTTGAAGCTTTCTAAATTCGGATCCCATACTCAACCCAAAACCAAAGAAAGAAATACGTAGTTGCTGAATGATTTCAGCATCGAGACTGGATAAGGTTTGACTCAAGAACATCCATCCCAACCCATACTTTCTTGTTGTCCTTACTGCATCTACGAGCCGCCCCTTGATTCGCTGCTTACGTTCACTTTCTGCTTGCCCTTCTGGCGCAAATCGACTTGCTTCATCTAGAACAACCAGCGTATTCAAACTCTGATCACTCTGATAAGCTTCTTCAGCTTGGCGAATAAGCACACTTAGAAAACTGTCAATCAACAACGGTTTGATCTTCTTGTCCCAGATAGCACTGCTAATATCAGATGGCTTTCCAGTAGACAAGTCAACAACGATTAAGGGCCTTCCTGTACTTGATCCTGCAATAGCCTTGCTCACCACTTGTTCAATTGAGGCTCTATTTTGCTGATCGGAGAAGAACATTATTGTTTGATCCCATTTTCTTTTTACAACAGCTGTCTCTCCGGCATGCAATCTACGTTTTTCTTCAGCAATGAATGCTCGGATTTTGTCAACTGCTCCTTTGCCAGAGTAAATGCGTTGAATGTTTTTATCAAGATGATCTATTGCGGCTTCGAATGCAGTATTATCCAATGTTAATAATTTGTGCTTGGAGTCGTTTTTCAATAGATCTACAACATAGTCGGCGGCAGTTTCTTGGTATTCAGGCCACTTGATGCCTAATTCTTGAAAAAACCCAAACTCAGTAAGAAGCTCCCCGAATAACTCCCAAGTGCCAAGTCTGAAGCGTGAAAGATCATATACTTCAAATTTCCTGCCTAACCCTTTTAACGTATCAGGGCAAAGAATTTGCCCCATTGATAACTTGGCCGGGGGCCGGGTAAGTCCCGAAGAGAATTCTCCTTGTGGGTCAAAGATAAATAACCCCATTTCAGGATGCTTGGCATAGGCCAATAGAATCGCTTTTGCCAAGACAGATTTACCTGAGCCAGTTTTACCGAAGACGCCAATGTGATAGGCTTCGCCTGCCCCACTACGCCCACTGCTAAAATGCTTAAACCATAAAGGCAATTTAGGCTGTGAGCCATAGACGTGCCCCAAATAGAAAAGTTGATCTTTGTATGGCGACAACAACTCATCCAATACTGAATCCTCGGCCAATGCAATCGGTGTGCCCGTTGCAGGAACAGTACCTAGATTGCTTGGGCGATATCCCCCGCTTTCATCAGCAAAAACCGCGCTTACTACCATTTCACCTTGATGGGTATCTTGCCTCTCGCTAACAGCATCAACCTTACCTCGCTGGCGTATCAAGCTGCGCATTGTTGGATCCTCGTGCCAAACATTACGAAGTGTAATCTCTGTGATTTGCCCCAAGGCATAATGTGAATGAGCATCTTGAAGATAACGGAATAAAGCCAATTCGCCAACGAGTTTCTTTGTAACAGCTCCGGCAAGAATATCAAGGCCAAGTTCGGTGGTTGAAGATGGGGAACCAATAACGCCTATTCTCTCGGCCTGATCGAAAAGTTGACTAATTTTGTTCTCTGACATTTTTACCGTCCTGATTCTGTTCTATAACTATGCAAACTCGTAAATATATCGTTGATATTACCTTGGTAAGTCTCAGATAACGTTTGACTAACAACCTGTCGAAATGCAGGCATGGCTCTGGGAAGATGTTTTACCATTCGATCCGCCATATACAACGGATAAGGTTCCATAATACCTGCAGAATAGCATTGGCTCTTGACTCCCTGTAAAACTGTTCCCAGTCTTGCTTGAGTTTCTGCAGTAGCTCGATTTGTTTCTAAACGTAGGGCGGGCAAGTAGGGATCGGGGCGATAATAGATAACGCGAATTTCACTCAATGCATTTGTTATTTTTTCAACCAAATCAGCTATTTCTGCCCGTATGTCATTAGGAATAGCTATATGCCAGTCGGGTTGTTTTAAGGTTTGAGGTTTAGTATACTCTCCCACATTCAAAATGGCGCTAAGCAAACCTCGATCATCATAAGAAGCTGGCCATTCCAGTTGTTCGCCTATCTCCCGCCGTGTTGTATATTTGGGCATAGCTACCCAAAAGTGATCGGAGCGCGTTGTTGTCAAAATAGCTAGATAACTCTCCAACGAGAGTTTGATATTTTTCTTCAAGTAAGCAGATATTTTCAAATCAGGCAATTCTTTGGCTTTGCTCAATGCTTGGTTAAAGAAAATAGTAGGAGTAGTCAAAGAGCCATCTAAAAAAATGAGATCGTGAGGAGCATTTCGCGCCAAAGTCAATTCCATTCCTATCATCACACCGCGCAAAATAGAACCTGTGTCTGCATTATGCATCTCCGTATCTGCATAAACTAAATGGCGAGGCTCAGGCCAATATCTTGTCTCTGAAGGGGGCGTCAAACCCTCTACAGCAACAGCACCAGCCACCACTAAATCAGTAGACAATAAACGTTCTATTGCATAAGCCCCATCTGCGCCACAACATGTTGGGATCTCTACTCTGGGTAAATTATCAGCATGTCGGAGCAGGTCCGCATCTTTTAGTTGTTGTCGCCATTCCGTCTGTTTGTCCCTGATTTCCTCAAAAGCATGTAGTAACTCACGACTAATATCTTCTTGGGTACGGTTAAGAACCTCATCAACTAATGAGGCTGGCAAATCAGCGAACAGATTATTATTCGTTGGTTGGATCATTGAGGATCAACCTTTCAACTATTTTCTGACTTTCCCATTGATGCCATCCGTCCACCCTCTCAGCACGTGCAATTAACCAACGCTCTTTCCAGTATTGTGCTAACTCGCTAAATGGATAATCAAAATAGTCAGGCGTTTGTGCGCGGCCTTCCAAATAATCTTCCAGATTGCTAACCAGTCTGAACAAGAAAACTTCACGTCTCACACCATGTTTCAGTGGATCACCTGGTATATCCACACTATCTAATACTCTGCGTATAAGTTGCCACGTTCGCTTAGGGCCTGTTCCATATCCACCCTGTGTCGATATTCCTTCGGCCTCTAAATACTCCTTGAAAGCAGGATACAATCTCTGAAGATGAAAATTACCGTAGCCTTCTGTGTATCCGAGCGATTCCGCTACAAGTCGCCCTTTGTACTTCAGTCTGTTATAAATAGAACTTCTACCAAATGCACTGGTCGTTGTAAGCCCAACTAGATGCGCCGGTAACACACGTTCCTCCATTTCGGTTTTACGCCCGAAGTATTTAGTGTAATAATCTCGACGCACTTCGTTACAAGTGACCGCAAGTGCTATCAATTTACCACCAAGCAGCCGATTGTAGGGTGGAATAGCCCCCAGCGTAAAAATATCCATTGTCTGGTTAACTAACGCAGTTTTGGTTCCTTCAGGGTACTCAAATAACTTATCCCTAGCAGGAAAATGAATTGGCGGGGACTGCAAACCAAAGATGCCTACAAGTTTGTTATTAACATCATCAAGTACCAGGTAACGCAGTCTCCGGCCAAAACCAAAAGAATACGGCAACGACCAATAATAACGAGCCAACCGGAACAAATCACTGTGCCAGGGAAGTGTTACTTGAACTAATCTTGGTTTGATAGATTCGGGAATAATCTCACTGCCTTCAGCGAAAAAATGTTTATAACGCGATAGAGCATGTTTTATCCAACTTTGGCTTTTTTCTAATTCCGCTTGCTGCGCAGGTTGATGCAAGCGTCTAATAGCCTCTTTATCCTTAGAATTAGGGGAGGTCAAGTTTCCCTCCTCATCAAAGGTGAAATCAAGGCTCTCTAGTTCAGATATTATAAGTTGTCTCAATTCTTCTGTTGTAGTCATATATTCAAAAGCAAATGCTGGTGAAACCAATCTTGCTCCAATTATAGGTGCTTTGCACATCAGTGACAAGTGCTTGCCGCCCAATGGGGCGGCGGATAAACCGCTCACCATCACCAAGAACCTGGCTATGCCTTGCCCGCCGAAGCGATTTCAATATCAGTATAGAATACCTCGTATGGAAGTCAAGTATTTTGCAAGGCGGGGAAGATGTCAGCTGTTTACAACACCTTGTCGAAGTGTGCGCTATAGCTTATAATAAACACAGAGAGTCAAGTAAAGGCAAACGCCATGACGATTGAATTGACACACACGTTACCGCGTTTGCCGCAGGCGCAAGTGGATATTACGGTGCGTGTAACGGCCATGTTTAATGTCACTGCCTTTAGTGCGCGGCAAAAAGTGAACCGACTGCTGGTAACAGATGTGGGCACCGGGTTGGGAAGCGGTGAGCCGGCATTGATTATCGAAAGCGACCGGCTACTCTGGCGCGCGCCAGTGTTACTCTCCTTGCCCAACGTCGGCTACCTGGGCCAGGTAGGGCAGATAGATGTAGATGCCCAAACCGGCGAAGTCCTGACCGATGCTGAACACCTGGAAATGATAGGCGACCATGCCGAACGATTGGCTACCGGTTCCGCATTGTAAACAGAGCCACGACGGTGCCTGTCTACCGGCCTGCGCGCGGATGGTGCTGTTGTATCTGGGTCTGGACATGCCTGAAGCGCGACTGGCCCGGCTGCTCGGCACGCGCGCTTTTGGGACACCGGTTCGGCGCATGATGCGCCTGGAATCATTGGGAGTACAAGCGACGATTGGCGCATATTCTGAAACCATGTTGCGCCTTTGGCTACGCCAGCGTATTCCCCCCAATCGTTTTTCTGCAAACGGATGCGCTGGCTTACTGGACGACGGAAACCTACCATGCAGTCGTCTTGGTGGGTATGACCGAAGACTTGGTGTACCTGAATGACCCCGCGATAGATACAGCCCCGCAAGTTACCTCACTGACTTCTTTTCTCCTGGCCTGGTCAGAATTTGATGATCTGGCGGCCATTCTTACGCGCCCCGTGTCTTGATGGCGCGGTTGGCAAACGTCCACAGTATTCAGCAAGAGGCGCACAATCAGCACGCGGAAATTCGCCGCCTCCCAGGCCGGATTCCCGGCGGTAGGATTGAGGCGCGGCAGAAACAGCTCCGCCTGCTGCATCAGGGGCCAGTGGGTGGTGAGAAAGTCGCGTGGGTTGTCCATGGGGATATTGAGCCACAAAGCGAAGCCCTGCCGGGTGCGTGGAACCGGGCAGGGCGAAAGTTACACACTTGCTAATCAGCTACCAAGAATCTCAGCAATAGGGCTTAGCAATTTTTCTCGAATCTCCGATGGAATCTCCGATTCAGAAGTTAGTCGTTCTAGCACTTTTTGACACAGTTCCTTTTTCGTCATTGCAATATCACGCACTCGCACCTTATTATCTTCAACTGTAAGCAAAGAGAGCACCTCCTGTGGATTACAAGCAAAGATTTCCGCGAGAATTTGTTGAGGGTAATACATTTCTATACCATTTTCATCAAAAATGACAACATTCTTAGATGGAACACCATGTTTTGTAAAATCACGCACTCGAACAGAGTGGTTTTCATCAAGCAAGATAAAAATCCGTTCGCGATACGGGCTCATCTGCAAATCACCCAGGGTGCTTTTGATAACATACAACTGATTCTTCGTACCACCATCACCATCTGATTTCACTACCGATACTCGTTTGTCAGGAAAATATATTTGAAAGATTTTTTTAATATAATCGTGATCAGTATCACCTTCAACAATAACAATAACTGATGGCAAAAAAGGCGACTCAAGAGTGTTTCCAAGCATATTGAATTGCAAATTATGATAAGTGCAAATTGAGTCAACTTGTCTGATAGTGATCCTATTCATATTCCTAGAAAAAATAAAATTATTTGTAATATCACTTTTGTCCAATAACAAATGAGAATGCGTTGCTATGATTAGCTGCTTCAAGTGTGGGAAATAGCTTTGCCTTTTCTCACTTGAAAATAAATATCTTGCGAGTGATGTTTGCAGACTAGGACTCAATCCAATTTCAGGCTCATCAATAAGAACGGTATTGTAATGGTCATCCATACATGCTGCAACTAGCATCATTAACAAGCGCGTACCTGTACTAGAAATAGCGAGCTTTTGTCCACCAACGCTAATAAAATACTGGCTGAGCTTATTTTGACTATCTACTTGCGCTAAATCAAATTCCTCACCAAGCATCTCAGTGCATAGAAAAAAAAGTGTGTTTCGTTGCTCATCCTTCAATTGACTAACCACTTGTTGTAAAGGAAAATCGTTTTGCTCAAAATTATGAGGTTGCTGATAAAGCTGAGTGATAAAGCTCGTATGACGTTGTCCGTATTGGCCTTTCTGCTCTGTAGCAGGATTGAGGTAATCTATGTTATAAAACCTATTACAAGCAAGATAGTTGATTGAAGGGCCAAGCTCTCTACGAAGAAACTTCAAAGCCAGTGTTTTTCCTGAATTATTAGATCCAGACAAAACTGTAGTTAAATGCCCCCTACGCATCTCAATAAATTGCTTTATATCAGGTTCAAAAACTACATCTGCAAATTTATACGAACTATATGGAAGCCCTTGTGAAGGCAGTAACTTTCCCCAAATTGTTGTAGAAAGATTAATTTTATTTTCCGAAAAAGCATTATGCAATTCAGCCTCAGTATAAACAGACTGTACTTTTCCAGCAAATTCATAGAAAAACTCTGCTTCAATATCTCCAAAAGAAAACCCTTCGCCTGCCAAGCCATTCCATGCCACCATTGTTTCCCGCGAGATTTTCCCCTCTGTGAAATATCTTTCGAGATCATGCAAAGTCACATGTACCCATTTTTCATCAGAGTCTTTATAGTACCACTCAAAAAGTTCTAAGGGATTTTCTTTTCCTGTGCCCTCATAAATATCCGACATAACAATTGCTCCTCGCATAAGACCAATCAGCAAATCCCAAAAAATCAAGTTACCAGAAATATTCTGATTTTTGCTACTTACCACTAATCATAGCACAACCCATGCTTTCGACAGTCTCGCTACAAATACTACCAAGTCTTTCACATTGCACAGGGTTTCTCGCATCGTCATTCCTGCTACGCCCTTGCCCGCCGAGCCGATTTCAATATCAGTATAGAATACCTTGTATGGAAGTCAAGTATTTTGCAAGGCGGGGAAGATGTCAGCTGTTTACAACACCTTGTCGAAGTGTGCGCTATAGCTTATAATACAACCGTCGCCAACAATAATCTATGCGAAATGGAGGGTAAACCATGTTCAAGTCGGTTATCTGTATCTTGCTCAGCCTGTTGTTAATATCAGGGTTATCGGCCTGCCAGCCCATTGCCACACAACCGGCTACGCCCCAGCCAGCGTTGCGCTCTGCTCCGGGATTAACAGTGAGCGTCCGCGGCGCATCCCCTATCCATATCCCGGATGCTGGCGAGACTTACCTGGTTGATGAAAATATGCCCTTTGTGGGTCAATTCAACTTACAGCTGCTCCATGATGAAGCGGTAGCATTCACACTGACTTGCTTGCTCGATCACTTGCAAATACCCTGTACACCAGATGTTCCACTCCTTCAAGATCTCACTCTGGAACCTGGCGAGACGCTTGTATTACGTCTGGAAACTCCCGCGTTGCGTCGCGGCTCACACGATTTCTCCATTACCTATTGGCTAAACCCCTTTGCTGATCATGCCGATCCATTAGCCGATAGCCGCGTCTTTTTCTCCACTTACCGCCAACGCATCTCCCTGATTGTAGGCGAAAATAGCACTCCACCCTCTATCGCAACGGAGCGCCTAAGCGGACAGCGCGCTTACCGGGAATTGGATTATCTGTATGCCAACCCCCAAGAAAACCCTTTTGGCGAATATGGCAGCATTGTAATCGAAACCCATCTACACGCCGCGCCCAACGAATTGGTAGATCTGTATGTGCATCTCAACAATCGGCTAAATATAGACATGGATATGGCTGTGACAGCCTTCGTGGATTATCAACAAGTCCCGCTTTTCCGGAACGGCGCGTGGCAGATCCCGTTGTATGTAGCAGTCCCCACGCACACCTGGCAACCCGTCGCGGTACAATTCCAGGCCCCCAGCGAGCCGGGACTGTATGAGTTTGTGGTGGTAGGCGCGCTCTTCCCCTACGCGCGTATGGATGCCCTGCCAGAAACAGACGAAGTGATAGATGTAACCATCATGCGCGCGCACTCCTCCGCCCGCATTCTGCTCGAAGTGGAGTAGCCCCCATACAATACCAGCGCTCCCTAGCCCCTTGGAAGGGCCAGGGAGCGCTGATGCTTTTCCAATGATGAGAATTGCCCCATGCACAGAGTTTCTCACAACGTCATTCCCGCGCCCTGTGCGGGTAAACGCCTTTCGGAAGCAGCGGGGGGCGTGCGCACACGCTATTGCGCGGCAGAAAAAGCAGGAATCTATCTGCCAAAGTGGAGGGGTAGCTTTACATCAATCGGCTTCTGAAGCCTGCCGCATTGAAAGAAAGGCTTCCTTAACCGGCTGGCTCACGGAACTTTCTGGCTCAGCCAGAATTAACGATTGGTACGTTTCAAGAAAGTTCACGCGCAAACGATGGAACAGATGCAGGTAATGCCGAATGAAGCCAATGCAATCGAGTACCACAAACTCTATCCCACCTGTATCGGCATACAGTGAGCGAGCATAGTCCTGAACGTCTTTGTCAATTTCATCTGTGGTGACAAAGATGTAATTATCAATCCGCTGCTCGCTTGCGATTAACTTTTGCAAAGCGCGCTCGATATCTTCTCGCGTTACGCGCTTATCCTTCATCTCGTAGCTGGTAACAACCCTATCATCGCCAACCAGGGTGATTTCAATATCTCCCAAAGCGCCGGTTTGAATATCGGCGGCATTGTGAGCATGCAGCGCCAGAACACGCTCGCCCAAATGCTGATAAGCGGCCTGGTAAGCGGCTGTCACCAGCAGAACCGGAAGCCGACTCGTGCCTTTCAAACTTATATGTTGAGCTACGAGATTAACAATAGCCTCTGAAGACAGTGGAAGTGCGTCCGCTGTGGTTTTTAGCGTTCCAACCAAAGCGTCAATACGCTGTTGTCGCTCATCTCTGAAGCGTAGCAGTTGCCGCACAATCTCAGTCAAAAGAGCATCTGCAAGAACCCGGTGATAGTGAACATCATCCAAGAGTTCGAGAACAGCCGCGTACAGCTGAGGCGGACGGCCTACAAGATTCAAGCCTTTAACCAGTGTCGCGTTACGATTCCTGAGGGCCGGGGTGAGAAAAGCCGTTGTGCTATTGCAAGGCAAATTATGGGCGTTGATAAAAGCGGTGATGTATTGCTCGTCATAGGTACGACCCGAAAAAGCGTCATCCCCGTCAATTTTTGTATAGGGCTTTCTTACATCAACTTCCGGGGCATGTATCTTTGCCAGAAGGCAAGCCATCAACAAGCGAACTCCCGCGCGATTGCTCAGGTTTCGGCAAACATATTCCACCCGCTGCGCTATCTCAGCATCGGTTACTATCGAGCGTTGAAGGTCTATAATTGCGCGTTGAAGAGCGGCATGAAGAATTTCTGCTGGTTCTGGCATGTAACAGTCTCCTGTGTGTTGATTGCGTAATTGACCCAGAGAACCTCTACCCGATCCTGCTTTACATTATCCGAACGGGTATTCGTTGAATGCGCCTTTTTCGGTGCGGATTCGATACATTGCCAATCTCCGTAAAGCTCATCCATAAGCGCGCAATGATAGCCGGAAATGGCGACTTTACCCCTTACAGTATGCAAAACCTCAGCCAGCGCTTGATGCTCACGGTCTTTCATCTCGAAGCCATAAGCATTCGCATCCGAACGCGAGGCATGGGGATAAGGGGGATCGCAATAGAAAAGTGTTTCTTCACTATCATAGCGCTGTATCACTTCTACCGCAGGAGCGTTCTCTATTTGCACGCGCAACAAGCGTTGCGCAATCTCAGCAAGTCCTTCGACGCTGCCGAGCCAACGCGAAACAGCGCCAGCCATGCCCGCCCTACTCGTTAATTTGCAATGCGCCCAGCGACCTTCAGTGGCAGTTTGGGCTAAACCCGTTCTAACTTGTCGCGCGCGCACAAAAAAACGCCGCGCGCGTTCCACATCAGACACCCCTTCGAGCGATTCTTCCACTGCAATTTTAAGTTCTTCCCGCGCAAAAGGCGTTAAACCAATAGCTCTAATAAGGTCTTCCTGGCTCTCACGAAGAACGCGAAAAAAATTAACGATTTCACCATCCAAATCATTATAAGTCTCAATAAGTGACGGCTCTCGATTAAGCAACACAGCCGCACTTCCCCCAAAGGGTTCGCAATAGTGCGTTGCTTTAGGCAGTAAAGGAAGTAACCAGTCAAGATGAGAATACTTACCGCCATACCATCCAAATGCAATCAGTTTAGACATTGCTTTTCCTCAAAATCCACGCTTTAGACAATCTCTATCTCAGTTCCGGCTTCTCCAGATCGTAACTAAATTATAGCACATCCCGCGCTTTGGACAGATTAAAAGCCGTCACTATCTATGAACAACATATTCGGCGGCTCTGAGTTGCCCAATGACTCACGGTCGCCCCGGCTCGTCCGGTGAGCCAGCGTTGAACAACGTTTCACCGCCAGCCTAATTTCCGCGCCAAATCCTGGCGCTGGATAGCCCCCTGCGCCAGCGCCACGCCTTCATCCAGGATCAATGCCCTGGCCTCCGCTGCCGGCCAATCTTGGGCACCGTCCAACCAGCCAGCGGGAGCCCAATCTAGCACCCGGCGGTAACGGATGACCGGCCAGCCGTAGAATTCACCTTTGGCGCTCACTTTGCGCTCATTGCCATCTACGATAATGTAATACTCGCGCTGCAATTGTTGGATGGCAGTATCTACCGCTGCGCCCTGCTTGCGGCTGACGCCCAAAATTTGCCGCACCTGGCTCATGGTAAGCGCGCCTTTTTCTTCAAAAAGTTGCCAAAGTTGCCAGGTGTCTTGGCTGACAGTTCCACCTGCCCAGCGTTCGGGCATGGAGAGCGGGGGATGGCAGGCGGCATAGAAAATCGGGTACATCCGCTGCGCGACAAAACCCTTATGCCCGCCCAGAATACAGCCGTAAGCCAGCCGTTTCTCCTCAGCGGCGCGATCTTTCCAGCGCCAGGGGTCGGTATCGAGACCGGTGTGCCAAAGGTCTTCTGCGGTCTCATCGCCCAGAGAGGGCAAGCCGGGTAAAAGGCGCGACAAAGCCATAAAGCCCAGCGATGTAACGCGGGCGATGAAATCTTCATAAGTGGTCAACATAGTGATCATTTTTTGTATCCTCAACTCAATAGATCACGAATTTGTTTGTAGTGACCGCTTTAGCGGTTCTCCCAACGGCTGAAGCCATCACAAGGAGTCGGGTATGCTCATCCGCGCCTGACCAGCCACACCCCATGAAAGCCTTGCCGCACATCAATGGCGGATGACGAATGGTGAATGGCGAATAAAAAACTTTGCGTCCTTGCGTCTTTGTGTTGAATCTGGCTTTCATGGGAGTAACTCTACTCAGGCTCAAACTTTAGCTGTCATTACGAGCCGCGTCCCCGCGGCGTCCATTCGTCTGCGAATGGCGCAATCTCAACCACGAACGAGATTGCTTCGCCGCAGACGGCTCGCAATGACAAGGGCTGAGCAATTACCACAAGGATAGGGTTTTGAGCGTTACACGGATAGCCCTGAGATGTGCCACCCATCTCAGCGATTATCACCCGCCTGTCAACGCTCTGGAAATACTGATCCGCCCAGTTCTGCCGAAGCTCTCTGCGGGCTGCACGTACTCGTATAGCAACAAATGCTCCTGGTCTCTGGGAGCCATGCTCAAGACGTTGCCATCCGGGCCAAACACGGCGGTGGGCGCGGTCTGGTGTTGCGATGCGCTATTCACGGCGAGGACCACCAACGCGTTTTCTACAGCGCGGGTGATCAAATGCGCCTGGATGATCTCGAACCGGGCGGCGTTTGCTTGCGCGCTGATATCGCAAAACGCAACGCAGGCCAAGTCTGCCTGCGCCTTGAACAATTCTCTGAAGTATTCGGGAAAGCGCACCTCGAAGCAAATCCTGATCCCGATTTTCAGACCGTCAATAGCATAAAGCCCGCTATTGCTGCCGGGATGGAAGTTATCGAGGTCATAGCCCCACAAGGCGCGCTTATCGTAAGGCTGTTGCATCGTCCCATCCGGGCCAATGACCAGGATCGAGTTGTAGTGTTTCCCGCCCGCCTGTCTGATGACGCCCAGCCCCACATAGATGTTACACCGCCGGGCGGCTGCGCAGATCTCGCCAATGGCGACGGTCATGGCATCGAAATCCAGGGCCGCCACGCTCTGGAGCTCTAAGGGCGGATAGCCGCACAACGCGCACTCCTGCGTCATCAGGAAGCGCGCGCCCTGGCTGGCGGCGGATTCTATCGCCGCAACGATTGACCGGCAGTTCTGGGGAATGCTCGCGCCCGGTTGATATTGATATGCGGCGATTTTCATAGGGACTTTCTCCACGGAGCTACAAAGGAAAGGCGCAGCGGGTCGCCCACGCCAGAAATCGGTCAGGTTGTTTGCAGGGGTATTGTACCACAAAGAAAAGACCTGCCAGATATCAGACACCTGGCAGGTCTTTCACTGCTCGGTCACTTACTGCCGCTCGAAGACAACCGCATCCGGGGCAAAGGTCGCCTCAGTGAGGCGGATAATCACATACGGGTGGGTCATCACTGTTGCAGCGCCCTCATCAGGGCCAGGACCGGTCACACGATAGGTCACGGTAACGCGACCCTCTACGCGCGTGATACTTTCGATGACCACCGCGTAACCGCTGCTGGGCTGTACTCCGCCATAAATCACCAGATAAAGTGACGGGTCTGCATCCGCCAACAGCGCCTCAAACGCGCTGCGCGCTTCGTCGGGCAAGGACGCAGGCACAGCGCGGGTGGTATCATCGCCACGCACGGCCAACGTCAACGGCTCGCTACCCTGACCCACCGGCGGCGCGCCCGCGGCGATAACTTCGAAATCAATCTCCGCTGGCGCTATCTGTGCTGCGGGCGTTGCCTCTGAGATACACCCCGACAACAGCACCATCAAGAACAAGCCGCTACAGAACCATCGTTTTACTGACCGATTCATTGCACACCTCCTTGCTTCTCTTACCATTGATATACCGCTGGGCAGCTACAAGTTCCACACATTGCGCTGTTAATTCCGCAACACCAACGGCAGGTAAATGGTCAAGTCCTCAATCTGAACGTAGAATGTCACTGCGGAATTGCTGTTCTTGAACACCACCAGGCCCAACCAATCGCTCACAGTTGCGGGGTGCAAGTAACTGAGCCGTTCGGGGGTGGTGACGGCTCCGTAGGCATCCGCTGAGCGCACACCTTCTCCACGCCTGAAAATCAAAGAACTGGGATTTTGCGAGCGCACCAGTTCCACTCCCAGATCCACCGCCGTTGTAGGGATGATCGAGATGCGGCGTCCCTGACGCGCGCCAAAGCGCACATCAAACACCTGCACCACTTCACTGGTGCTCATGGTGTACGGGCCATATAAGCCTCGATTGGTGATAGCAATGCCCGGATTGGACCAGCCTGCCGCGTACCCTCCGGTACCGCTGTAATGCTTGACCTGATAATGCTCAGGCAACGTGGATGAACGGTGATTGCCATCTACAGCAATGTAATCCACCTGACCAATTCCGTAAGTGGAGCCTTTCAGAAGGGTACGGGTGCTGGGATCATCAAACCAGGAGGCCGTGTACAAACGTAAATCATGGTCGGAAGTGCTGACCGAGCGAATCCCCATCACGCGCCAGTAGGTCGAGGGCGTCCAGGTATTAGGATAGACCGAAAGATGTGTACCTAATGGCGTTGCCTGGGGGTCGCTATAGCCGACGTTGGGACTGATACGGTAGGTACCGCGCCACCAGCCTAGCCCTAGCCAGGTGCCACTGCCCGACCAGCTGCCAAATCGAGAGATGCGGAAGCGGTAGGTTTCTGAGGCTGGCGCGATGAAGTCCACGATCTCGAAACTATTGGCGCTGCTGGTAGAAGAAGCAACCAATGTCGTGCTGTCGCTACGATAGGCGCGGAGATCGAGATCAGCAGGTAAAGGGTCTGTAGTGTAATCCGCAGCCGGATTAGAAAGCCAGGTAATCACGAAACGCACCCGCTCCCCGGCATGAGCATATTGCGTGTAATCCGCCAACGGAAACGTGGTGGAGCTATCCACAAACTGACTGGCCCAGTTACCTCGCTCCACAGTGGCAGCGGCCGCGCTGGCAACGATACCCCCGGTACCATCCACATCACTCAGCCGCGAGCTGCCTTCGATATTGTGCAACGCCGTCGCCATGATGATGGCACGCAAAGACTCTGGTCTACTAGCCAGGCTACTATCAGCATGGATCAAATCAGCTGCTAACGCTGCCACCATCGGCGAAGCATAACTGGTGCCGCTCCCCACACTTCCAATCCACGGGGAGCTGGTAGTAGTACTGCTAATGGTCGAACCTACCGCCACAACTTCGGGTTTGGCGTGGGTAGGGCTGGCCGTATCCGAACCGGGGTTCCCGAAGCTACTGCACACAGACATCGTGTCGCCCGTCCAGGTGCGCGTCTGATGATCTTCGTAGTTACCCACACTCATCACATTGTAACCTTTAGCGGGCGAAACGACATAGGAAGAGAAATTACTGCCACAGCCGTTGCCAAAGTTGCCCGAAGCTACAGCGACGAAATCGTAATTGTAGCGCACATAGTAATCAAGTCGGCGATCCGCCCCCCAAAAGACGGCGCTGTCAGGACTATCCCAGTACCAGCTGTTGTTGATGACTGTGGCCTGCGTGCGCGCCCAATCCAGCGCGGCACTCATCACCCCCCAATCGCTATAACTGCCATTGGCGCTGTACACTGTCGCCCCGGAAGCCAATCCGCGCTGCGTAGCGTGGGAGCTTTTGATAATCCCAGCAACGGCAGTGGGATGGTTGGCATACGATTGACTACCATCATACGAACCGGCCAGGGTCAGGTTAGGATTGGCAAAAAAAGCACGCTCACCCTCCGCAACCGCCACGTTCACGCCCGTACCGATATACCCGGCAGTATTGATGAGATCAGCATTCTGTGTGGGGCGCGCATTAGCCAACGTCGGGCCGGCATGATCGGGGACAAGATAAATCGCATCCAGCTCTGGCAGAAACGCCAACGCCTCCACCTGCTCCCGCGTCACACCCGGCAGGTAAATGGTAGGCACGCCATCGCCCACATAGCCAGGAGTGATTTCGTAAGCATCGAGCCGCGCCAGGAATGCCTGTTGCGCCGGAAGCACCTGCGCCTGAATTGCGGCGTCGTTCTGTGCCTTAAACGTCTCAAGGCCGTTGAGCGCCGGATCAGCAGGCAGCGGGAGCTGCTCTTGCGCCATCACCGCTTCCGGGGATTTGGGTTCGGCGAGTGTCTCCTGTGGCATTACCGACACATCGAACCCGCGCAATTGCACCAGCACGGCAGGCGGGACAAATTCGGGGGCAAGCGGTAACGCGGGGGCTTTTGCGTTTATGGCGTCGCTACCTGCTCCAGCAATGACAGTATCCATCGCAAAAGCCGTTCCCTGATCTGACACAAACGGCGTGTAGTCCTCGCGCGGCAGCGGTGTCACCTCAAGCACTAACCATACCGACACGTTAAGCTTATCCTCTGGCTGCAACGTTTCCAGCACCGACACCAACGCCGGCGTCATCGCGCCATGCGCAGCCCGCCACTCAGCGGCGGCTTGCGCGCGCAAGACGGCTTCATCTACCACCACCGCCCCCGCAAAAGTCGCGCCAACGATCTCGCCCGTAGCCGCATCCACCGCCTTGATCCGCGTCAATGTCTGCCCATCGAGCAAGGTGAATGGGACAACCTCGATTGAGGTCAAAGCGTGCGCATTCAGGCCCGTGTGCGCCGCCAAACGCGCTCGCCACACTTGCGAGGGGTCTTCCTGGGCTATTGCGGTACGGGGTAAAGGTTGAAGCGCCAGGATTCCTATCAACAGAACTGCCATCAACAACCATCTTCCTACGCGTAACAATGGGGTATTCATCTCGCCCTCCTGCAGCGTGAGACAAGAAAAGCAGACGAAAATATACTTTAATAATACATCCAAAAAAGCGCCTGTCAATAGGTAACCGGGTTGCCGATATAGGAAAATGCTATTAAATCACCGGAAACTCGACGAGCGCACCATCATCCGAACCAACAAAAAGACCTGCCAGGTTTAAGAAACCTGGCAGGTCTTCATCAGATATTTTCTACAGCGCGTCGGCTTTCTTCTCCGCGTAGTAGGTGTAATCGCCGGGATACTCAGTGAGCGCGCCAGCATCCAACTCCACAATGCGCTCGACGATACAATAGAGCGCCCCAGTTGATTACCCCCTACTCTATCTGTTGTAATTCAAGAACAGCAAAGAAAGGCAAATGATCAGACCCCAACTTGGGGCCGCGATGGGCTTCAATCGCCCGGAAGTGCGCACCATACCAAATATAATCTACCCGTAACAAGGGTGGTAAGAACTCGGGCAATGCGTCAACCACGCTAACCGGCCAACTTCCGCCCCATCCCACAGCAGCTTCACGAAAAGCATCCTTCATCAGAGCTGCAACTTCTTTATAAATTACCGCCTGTTCACTCATGTTGAAATCGCCAGCGACAATGAAAGGATAGGTTTCTGTCTCCAAAAGTTCTAGCAACCGCCGGATTTCGGCATCTCGTGCAGAAGCATCATAGCGCAAAGCCACATCTAAAATAAAACCGCCTTTGAGGAACGGAAATCGAGAGCTATCTCGCACGGGCATAGCTAGATGCACATTGTACACCGCCACTATCTGGTCATTAAAGTCAATAACAAACCGTTGTTGCGCAGGAACACCATCGCCAGGCAACCTTTCCATTGAGAGAATGGGGTAACGTGAAAGCAAGAGATTGCCCCACCAACGCTCAGCAGGGGGCTGAGTAACCTGATATGGGTATAGGTCAACAAGTTCAGGTATCCCATCAGTTGCATAGTGCTCAGGAACTTCCTGCAGCAAAACTACATCAGCGTCTAATTCACGCAACCATGCCTGAACTGCCGCCAGCTGCGCGTTATGCCCCCAAACATTGAAGGTGACAATCTGCAAGGTTGAGGCAGTTGATACTACCTTGCTGCGAGGCAGGAAATACGGCCCAAACCACAATCCACCTAGCAATCCCAAACCCAATCCAACCCTTAACACCCAGCGCAAGCGAAATACGCCCCCAAACAACAGTACAATCGGCAGCGGCAAAAACAAGAGCATTGCAAAATCGTTGAGCAGGGCTAACCACCAGAATCTGCCGCCAAACACAAACCGCAGACCTAAATAGAGCAGCACGCCCAAAAGATATGTCCCGGATAAAGTAATAAAAACAGCCTTCAAAACTGTTATAATCTGCCGAACCACTTTCAAGATTCTCACTTTCGCGCATCACCTACGCATACAAAAAACAGAGCTGGCAAGTGGCGCAACCAACTAACGCCACTTGCCATAAACACCTCACCCCGCGAATGCTTTCTTCTCCGCGTAGTAGGTGTAATCGCCGGGATACTCGGTAAGTGCGCCATCATCCAACTCCACGATGCGCTCGACGACGCGGTTGAGGAAGTAGCGATCGTGCGAGATTACCAGCACTGTGCCCTCGAAGTCATCCAACGCCTGCTCCAGCACCTCGCGGGAGGGCAAGTCGAGGTTGTTGGTCGGCTCGTCGAGCACCAGGAAATTCGCGCCGGAGAGCATCAGCTTCGCCAGCTGCAAGCGGCTGCGCTCGCCGCCGGAGAGCTGCGCCACCCGATCACGCGCGCGCTGATAGGGGAACAGGAAGCGCAGCAACACGCTGACCGCCGCCTGCTCGGACATTGAGCGCGCATCCCAAATCTCTTCGATGAGCGTACGATTGAGATCAAGCGTCTGATGCTCCTGCGAGTAGTAGCCGATTTGCACGCTCGGCCCGATTTTGATGATGCCGTTGGTCGGCTGCTCCTGCTCCAGGAGGCAGCGGAACAGTACACTCTTGCCCGCACCGTTCGGGCCGAGCAAGCCTACACGCTCGCCGTGCCAGATCAGCAGGTTCAGACCCAGCAGCACCAGATGCTCGTTCCCAGCGGCAGTGGGGAAGCTCTTGTCCAGGTCTACGATCTCCAGCACTTTCTTGGAACCGCGCCAGCCGTTGAGTTCCAGCCCCATCCGCTCGCGTTCCATAATGGGCTTTTCGACCTTATCCATCCGCTCCAGCATCTTCTGGCGGCTGCGCGCCTGACGGATGTGCCGCTCGTTGATGACGATGCTGGCCCAATACTCAAAACGTTTGATGGCGGCCTCGATGCGGGCGATGTCTTTCTGTTGGGCCGCGTAGAGGTGCTGTTGCCGCAACAGACGCAGCTGCTTCTCAGTGGCGTATGCGGCATAGTTGCCGGGATACACGGTCAAACGGTGGTCTTCCATCTCGGCGATGTGCGTCACAGTCTCATCGAGCAGATAGCGGTCGTGCGAGATGATGATGACCGTGCCGGGGAATTCGCGGATGAAGCGTTCCAGGTAGGCCTTGCCCTCTAAATCGAGATGGTTGTCCGGCTCATCAAGCAAAAGTAGGTTGCAATCCACCGCTAACAGCTGCGCCAGCCCCAGCAGTTTTTTCTGGCCGCCAGAGAGCGCGCTGACAGAAAGTGACAGGTCAGCATCCAACCCCACCGCCTGGAGCGCCTGGCGACAGCGCGCCTCGTAGCGGTAGCCATCGAGCCCCTCGAAGCGCTCCTGCGCTTGAGCGTGCAGCGCGAGCACCCGTTCCAGCGCGGCCTCATCGCCGTAGACGTTTGGCTCGCCCATGCGCGCTTCGAGGCGGCGGAGTTCCACATCCACAGCACGGAGCGCACCATTGGCTGACAGCAAGGATTCCCACACCGTCTGCCCCGGATCGAGCTCCGGCTCCTGCGCCAGATAGCCAATACGCAGCTCCTTGTGCCGGAAGATGAAACCCGCGTCGGGCGTTAGTCGCCCCATGATGAGCTGCAACAGCGTGGACTTACCCGCGCCGTTCGGCCCTACCAGGCCAATCTTCTGCCCGGCTTGAATCTCCCACACCACATTCTCCAGCACCGGCAACGTGTTATAGGCATAGGTCATTTTGTCCAGATTAACGATAATCGTACTCATAGCATCCTCCCGAAAAGATAAAACCGTGAGAACCTCGCTCTCACGACTCTGGAAGGAAACCTGACAACAAAAAAAGCCGTGAACGCGAGTGCGCCCACGGCCCAGAAACAACTTGACATAAAGTATGGGTTAGCGGCGCATCTAAAAGAGGTGCGCCGCGTCAAAGCCAAGCACAAGCCGAAGAAAAAGGCTAGATTGACCAAACCGTACTGTTCTCATCACTAACTCCATGTGCATTATACCATAGTTTCCAAGCATCTTGAAATAATCCATTTTTAGAGCTATCGCATTTAACCACAGTAGTTACGCGGTTGTCGTTTGTACCACCGCTCAAAGCGAACTTGGCGGCTAAAGCCGCTAAAAAAAAGAGTGTTTTGCGTGGGCGGGCTGCGCCCGCCCACGCAAAA
>Ga0334882_1000285_pt1 | contig 87034 bp, 72 predicted proteins | sample GraSluR1_MG_5_FD_207226 | JGI IMG/M metagenome (GOLD analysis project Ga0334882, IMG submission 207226) | Sludge microbial communities from methane-producing bioreactor in Wageningen University, Netherlands - Granular Sludge_15_04-R1 | ecosystem: Engineered > Bioreactor > Anaerobic >... | reverse complement strand
GGCCTTGAAATGAGCGTCGTATCGCCGCCTCGTCGTCTTCATCGTCCATCGTCCTTTCAGGGTCGGTTTTGATCCCCTGAATTCTACCTTATTGGACTGTCTAAAAAACGGGGTGCACTATATACGTCGGAAGGCATTTGGCTGAGCGAATGGGCGACATTCAACACGGTGCTGGGAAACGTGATTGGCGTGGATGTGACCGGCGCCGGCAGTTGGCGCAATGCCATCGGAATCCTGATCAACGGCGCATTGAATACGGTGGGGGGGACGGTGGTGGAGCAAGGCAACATCATTTCCGGCAATGGCTGGGGGGTACGGCTGTCCGGGACGAATGCCTTTAACAACGCCATTTGGGGCAACTGGATCGGACTGGGCCGTTGGGGGGATCCCGTGCCCAACGAGCAAAACGGCGTGCAGCTGATCCAAGGCGCCCGTGACAACCTGATCGGCGGCGGGGGCTACGGGCCGTACAACATCATTTCGGCCAATCTCGCGGAAGGGGTGAGCGTGGGCGATACCGATTCCAGCGGGAACATGATCCAAGGGAACTGGATCGGGACGGATGCCAACGGGACGGCGGCCATGGGCAACGGCTCCCACGGCATTATGATCTACAATGCGCCGGGGAGCATCATCGGGGGCAGTGGAGCGGGGGAGGACAACGTGATAGCGGCCAACAACGGAAACGGGGTGGTGCTGAGCGGTTTGGGCTGCCGCAACACCTGGATGAGAGGCACCCGGATCGGGCTGGCTGCGGCCGGAGAGGGGGCGCTGGGCAATGCGGGGGCGGGCGTGTGGATCAGCGACTCGCCCAGCAACACGATTGGAACGTCCTGGTCGGGAGATGCCAACACGATTGCCCACAATGGGAACAGGGGGATTCTGGTGTTCAGCGATTTGGCGGTGGGCAACCAGATCGGGATCAACCGCATCTATGACAACGTCGGCCTGGGCATTGATCTGGGAGCCGACGGCGTGACGCCCAACGATCCCCTGGATGCGGACCTGGGCCCCAACCGGCGGCAAAATTTCCCGGTGCTGACGTCGGTATCCAACGACGGATCCCGGCTGATCATTGCGGGCATGTTGTCCGCCGCTACCGGAACGCACCACCTGATCAACCTGTATGGCAACTGGAATTGCGATGCCTCGGGGTATGGCGAGGGCGAGACCTATCTGGGCCAGGCCACGGCCGACACCGATGCCGCGGGAATGGCCTGGTTCACCAACGACTACCCCCTGCCCAGTCCGTTGCCGAATTTCATCACGGCCACCGCGGTGGATGTGGTCCAGCGGAACACCTCGGAGTTCTCACCGTATTTGATGCTCGATTCGGATCGCGACGGGATGCCCGACGGATTTGAAGAGCGCTATTTCGGCTCGGCCACGGGCGGCGATCCGGCCGGCCATGCCGATGCCGACGGCAGCTCGAACCTGGACGAGTTCGTGGCGGACACGGATCCGACGGATGCCGACAGTCGGCCACCGGAAGCGCAGATCCGCCGCTCGGGCGCGGGGTTCATGATCGGGATTCCCACCTCGGTGTCGCGGCGGTATGTGCTGGGCGATTCCCAGGAACTGGCCACACCTTCGGTCTGGAACGAGCGGATGGGCAGCCTGGCCGGGACCGGCGGACTGCTGGAAAGCTATTGGAACTTGAACGAAGACGTAAGCTTCTTCCGGTACCGGGTCCGCCTGCCCTGAGTGCTTCACTCCGATAAGGAAAAGGGGTCCCGAATTCGAGTAATTCTACCGACCTGCATGTTTGGAGTCTGGCCTATATGGGTGACGAATCCGGCTGTCGCGCAGGGGCGCCTCTATGCCGTCCCGCTGTCCAACCTCTGCTACAGATTACGAGAATACGGGACTGACCCCTTCTTTCGTAAAATCCAGTAAAATCCGATGGACGCGAAAGAAGGCGCGGGAGTAAAATACGGCCTGTTGGGTGTCGAATATCAACGTCGAGGTTGCACGCCATGAGGAGAGCAAGGCCGGTGGGTTTTCCATGCCGTGGTCCGGCAGCTGCCGGATTCCACGCTGTGGAAAATGCCGGCACCGATTTTCCACACCATGGAAAATTTTGCGTGGTTTTTTCCACACTGTGGAAAACTTTTTTCCACACCGTGGAAAACCGGCGGAGAGGGATCGTAGGAGGCGCATCATGAGAACAGCGGGTTGGGCGAAGTGGGTCTTGGCGGTGGGACTGGTTTGGGCCTGTGCGGGGGCGGCGCGGGCGACGCCGCACGAGGCCAACGGCTGGAAGATCGAGAAGAAGGCCGAGGAAACCTCGGCAGAAGCCGGCGGGACGATCACCTACCACCTGCGCGTGGAGCGCACCGGCGCGGATGCCGGCGCCATCAACATTGTCGACGTGCGGGATTCCGGCGCGACATCCAGCTACGGGGGCGTTGCTCCGGCGCCCGACGGCGGCGGGGGGGCATCGTCCGCCGTGGCGTGGACCCGCACGTTCAACCAGGGCGACGTGTTCGAGGCGACCTACACCGTCCAGCTCAATTCGCCGCTGTCTGTGGGCCAGCGGATCGGGAACTACGTGATGGCGGACAAGTCGCCCTATGACCCGGCTTATCACATCTCCGTGGATTGCTATGTGGTCGTTGGCGGCGGCAACCAGACGAAGGCCGGCAACAAATGCACAGGAGATTCGAAGGAGCCGGTCAGCACGGCGACGGGCGAGTACTATCTTCTCCCCCAAACCGATCTGGATCTGGGCGGGCCGCTGCCGCTGGCGTTCACCCGCTGGTATGCGGGGGGGATGAACGACCCGGGCATCGACCTGATCGGCAGCGCGCTGGGCCTGGGCTGGATGCACAACTTCGAGTCGCGGGCCATCCACAGCGGTTTTTTCGAGCGCAGTCTGCAGGTGGTGCTGCCCGGCGGCAAGGTCGTGTTTTTCGCGGAGGTGTATGGCGGCACCGGCGGCTGGCAGCTCAACTTCGCCCAGGAGGGCGTGGCCTATCAGGGCCGGTCGGACGGCCACAGCTTCTGGATGATGGATCCGGAATCGGAACTCCTGTACCGCTTCGACCAGCCCCCCATGGCATGGGGCAGCACCAATCGACTGCGAGAGATTCAGGACCGCAACGGCAACCGCCTCGAACTGGCGCGCAGCGCGGGCGGGTTGGTGACGAACGTCAGCGACGGGCTCGGGCGCAATTTGGCGTTCACGTATTCGGCGTCGAGCAATCTGCTGGCGGTGAGCGACGGCACGCGAACCATAGGTTTCGGGCATGACGCCAACGGGGTGATCACCTCCCTGACCAATGCCGCGGGACACGTGAAGCGATTCCGCTACGACCCGGTCAACTCGTTCAGCAACGGGCAGGGCGCGCTGCTGACGGAGGTGGAGTATCCGCTGGGCAACGTCCCGTATGTGCAGACCTACAACACCAACGGGCAGGTGGTGACCCAGACCGACGTCTACGGGGCGGTTTCCACGTTCGATTACGGCACCAACGGCGCGACGACGGTGACGGACCCGCAGGGCGCGTTCACGCATGCCTACGCCAACTACCGCCGGGCGACGAACCTGGCCGACCAGGCGGGCAACGCCTTCGCGTATGCATACGACACCGACCGCGACCTGCCGACAGCGGTGACCGATCGCCGGGGGTTTGTCACGTCCATTGAATACGAAGAAGCGAGCCGCAAGCCGGTGAAGATCGTTCACCGCGACGGTGGCACGACGACGTTGGCCTACGTCTGGACGGAGCAGGTGTTCACCAACAGTGCGACGGGCACGAATTTCGTCACGTTTGCCTTCCGCGATCTGGCTGAAGTGACGCATCCGGGCGGCGCCACGGAGCAATTCCAGCGTGATGGGCGCGGGAATGTGACCGGCTACGTGGACCGCGCCGGGGCGATGTGGGCCACTACCTGTAACGACCGCGGCCAGCCGCTGACGATTGTCCGTCCGGGAGGCGGCGTGCAAACCTTCGCCTACAACGCCGACGGCACGCTGGCGAGCGCGACCGACAGCGACACCGGCGTCACAACCTACACGTACGACGCCTTGCGCCGGCGCACTGGGGCGGCCTATCCCGACGGCGCGACCGAGGCGTGGGCATACGACCACTTGGACCGGGTGACGAGGTTTACCGATCGCGCGGGCCAGTCCATGGACTTCGCCTACGACGACAACGGCAACCGGGTGGGCGTGACGGATCCGCTGGGATATGCCGTGGAGGAGCAGGTGGACCTGATGGACCGGACGACCAACCGGTTCGACAACCTGGGGTTCCTGTCGGCGAGCACCTACGACGACATGGGGCGAGTGGTCGCCGTGGCCGATGCGGCGGGCACCAATGCGTTTAATTACGACGCGCGCGGCTGGCTGACGAACCGGACGCGCGGCGCGCGCACCGAAAGCTGGGAATACGATGCCGAGGGCAACGTGACGCGCGCGGTGTCGCCGCTGGGCCACGCCACGGCGCTGGCGGTGGATGCCATGGGGCGGCCGGTGGCGGTCACCAATCCGCTCGGGCAGGCGTTCACCATCGCCTACGATGCGGCCGGGCGCGTGGCAGCCATCACCGATCCCGTGGGCGGTGAAACCCGCTACGCCTATGACGCGGAGGGGCGCCTCACGGTCATCACCAACGCGGCCGGAGCCGGGGCGTCGTTCGAGTACGACGGCGACGGCCGCCGGATCCGCGCGACCGATTTCGACGGCCACGCCACGACCTACGGCCATACGCCGATGGGCCGGCTGGCGGCCATCACCAACGCGCTCGGGGAGGCGACGCGCTATTCCTACGACACGTCCGGGCGGCGCATCCGCACCGAGCATGCGGACGGGGCCCGCGTCGAGCGCACGTACGACGTGGCCGGGCGCGTGGCCACCGAAACGGACGAGGGCAGCAACACCTGGGCCTATGCCTTCGATGCGCGCGGGGCGGTGACGGCCGTGACCAATCCCGCCGGGGGCGTGGCGACCCTTGCCTACAACCTCGACGGCACGGTGCAAACCGCGGCCGACAGCGACACCGGCACCGTTTCCAACCGCTACGACGCCGCGCGGCGGCTCGTGGAGGTGGCGCTGCCGGACGGCGCCAACAGGCTCTACGCCTACAACGAGCACGACGAGGTGACGGCGATCACCGATCCGGCCGGCGCGGCCACTCAATTGACGTACGATGCCGACGGGCGACCGGTGCGGATCACGGATGCCGACGGCCATGTTCTGGACCTGGCCTACGACGCGGCGGGCCGGCTGACCAACGTCATGGATCGCACCGGGGCGCGCACGGCCTATGAATACGACGCGGCGGGCCAGCTTACGCTGACCATTGATCCCACGGGCGTGCGCACGGCGGTTGCGCGGGATGCCCTCGGACGCGCGACGAACGTCACGCGGGGCACCTCGACCTGGACGGTGGCGTATAACCACGCGGGTGTCGTCACGCAGATGGTGACGCCGTCGGGGCGCATCACTACGGCCGTGCCGGATGCGCTGCAGCGGGTGGCACGGACGGTCGATGCGCTGGGGCGCACCAATGTCTTCACGTACGATGTGCGCGGGCGGCTGTCGGCGGCGACCGATCCCGCGGGACTCGCCACGGCCTACGCCTACGATCCGCGCGGGTGGCTGGCGGGCGTGACGCTGCCTGACGGCACCGCCGTGGGATACGAACTCGATGCGCTGGGCAATGTCGCCGGGCTGACGGACGGCGGCAGCAATGCATGGGAGTTCGCCTACAGCCCGATGGGCCGGCCGCTGGGGGTGACCGATCCGCTGGGCCGCGCGACGACGTATACCAACGATCTCCGCGGGCAGGTGGTGGGCATCGGGTTCGCCTCCGGCGAAAGTGCGGCATTGGAGCGGGACGCCAACGGACGGATCGTGCGGGTGCAGCATTCCGCCGGGCCGGATCTGCCGTTCCACTATGACGCGCTGGGGCGGCTGACCAATGCCGCGGACGTCGCCCTGACCTATGACGCCGAAGGGCGCGTGACCGCCACCGTCAGCGGCGGCGTGGTGTTCGGCGCAAGCTATGATGCGGCCGGACGGCTGGCCACGGCCACCTACAACAACGGGGCGTTCGCCGTCACCTACACCTACGCCACGGGGCCGGATGGCGACGGACGCCTCACGCGCGTCGCCGACAGCCTGACCGGCACGCAGATCGATTTCGGCTACGACGCCGACCGGCGCCTGCGCACGCTTTCCCTGCCGAACGGCGAAACCGTCACCTATACGTGGGACGACGCCGACCGCCTCGTGCGCCTCCAGTCGGGCGACTACGTGGACATGGCGCTGAGCTACGACCTGTCCGGGCGCCTCACGGAATCCGATCTGATTGCACCGCTGCAGCCCCGGACCCATTTGGCCGCGGACACCAACGTGTGGACGTTCGACGCAGCCGCGCAGGTGTCAACTGCGGGCCATTCCTACGACGCGCGCGGGCGCGCGACGGCCACGCCCGGCCTGGCGCTGACGTGGGACGGCGCCTCCCGCCTGACGGGCGTCAACGGCGCCGCCCTGTCGTACAACGGGCTGGGCGATTTGCGCCGCCGCGCGGACGCCGTCCAGACCAACCGCTTCTTCCACAACCGGGCATTCCGGCTGCCCGCGCTGGTGGCGGAACAGGATGAGCCCAGCGGGGCGTTTCTGCGCTACTACGTCTATGCGCCCAACGGCCGCCTCCTGTACATGATCGACGCCGCCGACGGCAACAAGGTGTACTTCCATCACTTCGACCAGGCCGGCAACGTGCTGGCGCTGACGGATGACTCCGGGGCGCTGACGGACGCCTGGGCCTACGACCCGTTCGGGCGCATTCTCGCCCGCACCGGCGCGAACCCGCAGCCCTTCACCTTTTCTGGCGCGTGGGGCGTGCGGCAGGAGGGATCCAACGGTCTCTACCAGATGCGGGCGCGATACTATGACGCCGCCACGGCGCGCTTCCTGTCGCCGGAGCCGCTTTGGCCGCAACTGGCCAATCCCAAGGCGCTGAACCCCTACCAGTACGTCGGGGCCGATCCCCTGCGGTTCATCGATCCGAGCGGACGGGAGGAGGAGCACAATTTCTTTGGCTGGGAAGACCCGACTCCCGAAGACGTCGCCAAGCTTCAACTTCAACTCAGCGCGATTCAGGTCGCACAGTTGCCCGGCGTTCAAGGCGCGCTGGCCCAGGCCGGCTTGGTGGGGCTGGGCCTCGAGATCATGGGGCAAGGATTGCTTCCAAACCTCCCGGGAATGGATCCCCTCGAATTCGTTCAACAGGTGGCCAACGAAATTCGGTGGATTCAACGGCATAACGCGGAAAAAGTGGAGAGAGCGGCGAAACTTGCGGAATTGATGAGGGGGTTCGGCGAAAAGAAGGCGCAAGAAGAAAAAGAATGCCACCAGGAGGAGAAGAATCCGGCGGTCAAGAATCCCGACGCCCCCATCGAACTGTACGAGGTACAGGGCGGGAATCCCTTTGGGCCGATGGCCCAGGGGCCGGTCCGCCAGCCGCTGGGCGATTTAACGGCCGCCGGCATCGTGGAAGGCTTGTTCGGGCCAAACGTGGCCGCCTGGGACCAGATGGTGGCCGCTCATCTGGACCGTTCGCAGGGGTCGCTGTCGAAGACCTACGTTCTGCCGCCGCCGGGCAATCCGATGGCCAACAAACAGGAAATCCGCCAGGCGATCCGCAAAGACCGCAAGGCGTGGGCCGAGGCGCGGATGCCGCAGCTGCTGGCGGACCGTCGCCGGGCGCAGCAGAAGTTCAATGAATTGAAGGCAAAGAATCAGGAGCTGTTCAACCATCTGAATCGGAACAGCCCAGAACTGCCGGGCTCTCAGCAGCAGCAACTGCAACAGGCCAAGCAGGAAACCCTGGCGGCGCACCAGGCCTTGCACGATCTCGACCGGCAAATCGACGATCTAGTGGCGTACGAGGAGAGCTATTGAGCGGTGCGGTTCGACCGAGCCGCCCACAACAGGCAAAGGTGACGACATGAACACATACCGAATCCCACTCTTTGGGCTGCTGGCCCTGGCCTGGATGGCTGGGTCCGCCGGGGCCGCCACGATCCAGTACGCCTACGACGACGCGGGGCGGTTGACCGGAGCCGACTACGGCGGCGGGGCCACCATCGCCTACGTCTACGACGCCAACGGCAATCTGCTCCAGCGCACGACGACGGCAGGCGGCGCGACGACCTATACGCTGATCTACCGCGCCGGGACGGGCGGCTGGATCGACGGCGTGGCCACCCAGCAGGTGGCCAAGGGCACCAGCGGCTCGCCCGTCGAAGCCAAGGGTGACGACGCCAGCGCGGTCTTCCGCCGCTGGAGCGACGGCTCCGCCGCCAATCCGCGCACGGATGCCGACGTGCAGGCGGATTTGACGGTCACCGCCGGATTTCTGAGCACCGGCGGCGCCGATCTCGAGTGGTATGCCGCGCGCGGCATTTCCCCCGGAGGGGGCGAAACCTGGGCTGACGTGGATGCCCGCGCCGTTTCTGGCAAACCGACCACCTACCGGCAGGAAAACATTGCCGACACCAACCCCGACGATCCCGGCGATGTGTTCAAGGTGACGGAGGCGGAGGCGCCGTTGCTGGGCAATACCATCCGGTTCAACTCCTCCACCGGCCGCCTGTACACGCTGCAGGGCAATCCGACGGTTCCCGAATCGGTCTGGAGCAATTTGCCCGGCCGCGGACCGCGCCCCGGCATCGGCGGAGCCGACGCCATGGTCCCGCTGGAAGACGGCCCCGCGCAGTTGTATCGCCTGCAGGTCGAGCTGCCGTAGGAAGTCGTCGGGGTCAGACTCTAAATATACACTATCGAAGTATTACATTCGGCTGTCAGCTTGCCAATCCGCTCCTGCATGGCCTTCCCGCTTCACGAAAGGCGGGCCATGGTCTGGACGGCTTCGGTAATGTTGGCGACGCCGAGTTTCTGGAGAATGTGGGCGCGGTGGGTTTCCACGGTCTTGGCACCGATGCCGAGACGGTCGGCGGTCTGTTGCGTGGTCAGGCCCTGTCCGGCGCAGTCCAGGATTTCCCGCTCGCGCGGGGAAAGCGGGGATGGGGGCGAGGGCCGGGCATCGATGGCGGGGCTGATGTAGCGGCCGCCGGCGGCCACCAGGCGGATGGCGCCGACCAGTTCCTCGAACGCCGCGTCCTTGAGGACGAATCCCTGGATGTCGGGCCGGGAGGCGGCCAGCAGATAGGGGGTCTCGTCGTGCATGGTCAGCAGGATGATCCGCACGGGGCGGCCTTCGGCGCGCAGGGTGTCGGCCACCGCGAATCCGTCGGGGCCGGGCATGTCGATGTCCAGCAGGAGGATGTCCGGCCGTTCGCGCCGGACGGCCTCGAGGGCTTCGGCGCCGTTGGCGGCGGCGGCGACCAGCTGCAGCCCGGGGGCTTCGGCCAACAGCCGCTGCAGGCCGTCCAGAAACAGACGGTGGTCGTCCGCGGCAACCAGGCGGATCAGGTCCGGGGTATCCATAGCGTAACCTCCAACCCGTGGCCGGGCGTCGAGTGGATCCGACAGACGCCGCCGAGGGCGGCGGCGCGTTCGCGCAGGGTAAGCCAGCCGAGGCCCCCGCCGTTTTCCGCGGCGGGATCGCACCCCCGGCCGTCGTCGGTGATGCGCAGTTCAAGACCGTTGCGAACGGACCGCAGGGAGAGGCCGATGGTGCGGGCTTCGGCGTGGCGGGCGGCGTTGTAGAGCGCCTCCTGCGCCATGCGGTAAAGCGACACGGCAATCTCGGAGGGCAGGCGCGCGAACGCATCAGACAGGTCGAGCTCGAGGGTCCAGTTGTGGCGGCGGGCAAGGCGTTCGGCCAGGCCGCGGAGGGCTGCGGGCAGCCCGACCTGATCGACCACGGCCGGCCGCAGCTCGTGGGAGAGGGTGCGGATCTCTTCGATGGAGTGGGAAAGGGTCTCGACCATGGGGCGGCCTTCTTCGTCCTGCCCGTGCTTGCGCAGGAGAAGCTGAAGATCAAGCTTGAGGGTGGCCAGCGATGGCGCAACGCTGTTGTGCAGGTCGGTGGCCAGGCGTTTGCGTTCGGCTTCCTGCGTGGAAACAAGCTGCATGGACAACGCGCGCAGTTGCCGGTGGGTGCGGCGGTAGCGCAGGGTCAGGGCGACCGCCAGCGCCAGAACCAGTCCCGCGAACCCGGCATGGAACAGCATACTGAACGGCAGGCGGTCCGGTGCCCATGCCGTCAACACATATTCGGCCAGGCTGCATGCCCCCAGCCACAGCAGGCCGGCCAGGACCGCCACGGCGATGGGATCCCGCAGCCGGCCCGGATGGCGCGCGCAGGCGAACAGAATCATCCCGCCGCCCGCCAGGGCCAGCGTAAACCAGATCGGCTCGATCCAGTGGCAGAGGGTGAGGCCGCCGACCCCCAGCCACGCCGCCGCCAGCAGCAGCACGGCAACGGTCAGTCCCGCCAGGGCGCGCCGGATGCGGGCCGATTCGCTCCAGGTGCGGCCGAGTTGAAACACCGGCAGGGGCAGCAGCATAAACAACCCGATGGACAGGCGCTGCAGCGCGGGCCCCGGTCGGACGGCGTCGTGGAACCACAGGCTTTCCAGCACAAACGTGGCGGCCAGCAGGGCCAGCAGCAGGCCCAGCCAGCGGTACTCCGCATCCTCCCGCCCGCGCCGGTGCAGCAGCGCCCAGAAAACGAGCGCCATGGCCAGCAGCCCGGCGACGAACATCTCCCGTTGCCGGCGGCGCCGGGCAAGCCGCCGCGCGGCATCCAGCAGCTCGTCGCGCGCGCCGAACACGGGCGCGCCGGACAGTCCGCCCATGGCCACGCTGCTCTGCACCCGCACCGCCAGGACATTGCCGGCGGACAGAAGGGCGTCATCCGGTAAGAGGTACGTGCGCTCCTTCTGCAAGGCATCGGCGAAATCCCGGCCGATGCGGCCTTCGCCGCCGATGCGCCGGCCGTTCAGGAACACTTCGTCGGCGGTCTGGATACGCCCCAGATGCACCGCCCAGCCGCCGTCGGGACGCGGGCCCAAAAGATCGAACCGCAACCGGTACCAGCCGCGATGCGGCGGACGGCGCGTGGAAAAGAGGCGCGGGCGCTCCTGGACGGACCAGTCCGCATCGTCATATTCCGCCGCGGCCCACGCCAACTCATCGCCGGACTGGAACCGCCAGGGGCCCAGCGGAGCCGGGCCGGGACCGGCCGCGGCTGGGACGGCCGGCAGCGCCAGCAGGGCGATCCACATGAATCCAGCAATGCGCATCACGGAAAACTCTAGCGCAATCCAGCGGCCAGGGCCATCCGGGTTTTCACGGATGGACGGCCGGCGGCGCTTCCATTTATCGTGGCGAGCATGGATGGCGAGGGCAGCCGGACCGGCGGATTTTCCACAGCGTGGAAAAAAGTTTTCCACACCGTGGAAAAATCAGGCCCGGGTTTTCCACGCCATGGAAAAAACAGCAAAAAGTTTTCCACACTGTGGAAAAAAGTTTTCCATAGCATGGAAAACTTTCCATACTGACCGGGCAGGAGGAGTGACATGAACCGCAGGCATTGGGCGCTGGGGATGGCGGGGGCGGGGTGGATGATGTGCGCGTTGGGCGCGCAGGCGGGATTCTACCTTTCCCCGCCGCAGCATTACCTGCCGTTGGAATACACGGAGGTGGCGGCGCCGGATCCGGTGTCGGCCAACGACGGCACGTTTTTCTTCTCGCTGCCGTTGATGGACCTGGGCGGGCCGATGGGGCTGGGGTTCACCCTGCATTACCATTCCTACGGGGCCAAGGCGAACTGGGATCTCAACGATCTGCCGAATCAAGGCGTGTGGTCGTGGGATCCGCTGGCGGTTCTGTCGACGATGCAATCGTCGGGAACAACGCACTGGCAGTTCCAGATCGAGCGCGGCCAGGCCGCGGCGTTTGCGGAACAGCCGGACGGCTCGCTGCAACTGACGGACGAGTCGGTTTTCGGCAAGCCGAATTCGCCGCTCGCGTTCCAGGCCGTCAAGACCGGGGAGTGGGTGTATTTCCTCGATCCGCGCAACGGGCGGGTGAAGATGTTCGAGAACTTCTCGAACAACTTCTGGCGGATCGCCGCGCAGGTGGATCGGCAGGGCAACGCGCTGGCCTACACGTACCGCGCCGAGCCCGGCCAGGAGGAACTCTTCCAGCCGGTCCGGATCGAAGATGGCCTGGGCCGGTGGATCGAGCTGGAATACGTCGTGCTGGACTACAACTGGGAGAATTACATCTCCCGGGTGACGGATCACGCCGGGCGGGAAGTCCGGCTGGAATACGAAAAGGGCGGGGATATTGTTGGCGGCGCCAACGCCTTGCGGAACGCGGTGGACGTGATGGGGGGCACGAATCGCTTCGCGTACGCGCCGTTCACCAACGGCTTCACCATTTACCGCAACGGGATCGGGGGGCACCAATTGCCGGAGGGCAACACGCCCTGGACGCAGGAATACGGGGCGTTTCCGCTGTATGCGGGCGATCAGGGCGAGCCGTCGGCGGTGATCCGCCAGACGGATGCCTACGGGAACGTCCTTGAATTCGCTTACGACACGAATGCGCACAGGGTGGCGGTGGCATGGCCGGATGGCGGCACCAACCGTTTCGCGCACGATGGCCGGGGGCAACCGCCCCTGGAGGTTGTGGATGCCACGGGCGGGCAGACGGTCTTTACGCAGAACGCCAACCGGCAGGTGGAATCGGTGACCGACCGCTCGGGCGGCGTGACCGCGTTGCAGTTCGATCCGGATACGCGGCAACTGCTGGCTGTGACCAACCCGCTGGGGAACGCGATGACGTTCGAGTATGCGGCGACGACGCAGGCGGTGGTGAATCCGGTGACGCTGGAGTCGGTGGGGTTCGTGTTCCGGGATCTGGCGGCGCGGCACTGGCCGGACGGGACGTCGGAGAGTTTCGAGCGCGACGGGCGGGGCAACGTGACGGGGCGCGTGGACCGCGCGGGCGGGCGCTGGAGTTTCGAATATGACGCGCAGGGCAATCTGCTGCGGCGGACGGATCCGGCGGGGGGCGAGGAGCGCTTTACCTATGCAGCCGACGGCCTGCCGGAAAGCGCCATCGTGCCGGGCGGGGGCACCAATGTATTCACCCATGACGCCCTCGGACGGCTGACGACGATCACGTTCCCGGACGATACCCGGTTGGAATATGCGTATGATTTGGCCGGTCGGCTGCTGTCGGTCAGCAATGAGGTCGGCGACGAGTGGACGTACGAATACGATGCCAACGGCAACCTGACGCGCGCGACCGGCCCGACCGGGGCGGAAAAATCGTATACCTACGATTTGATGGACCGCATCGTCACGAATGCGCCGTCCTACGGCGAGGCGATGAGTTTTGAATATGACGCCATGGGGCGGATCGCCCGCAAGTCCATCGGCGGTTTCACCAACGAAATCCAGCGGGATGCGCTGGGGAATGTCACCAACGCCCGGATCGGCCGGGTGCGCCGATCGGCGGCGTATGATGCCAGTGGCCGTCCGATACAGGTGGCGCGGGACGGGTTTGGCCACGAGGAGATCCAGCGCGATGCGCTGGGGCTGGTGACGGGCCGAGTGTTCTCGACGGGCTACGGCGTGCAGATGGCGCGCGATGCCAACGGCGTGGTGACGCAGATCGTGGACACGGTGGGGCGGACTTCATCGTGGACCCATGCGGGCGGGCGGCTGGTTTCCGTTGAGCTGCCGCTGGCGGGGGCGGACCAGCGGACTTACGCGGCGGGGCGGCTGTCGGCCTACACCGGCCGGGATGGCGGCACGTGGCGCTATGGCTATACGCCCGACGGACTGCTGGCGGCGGTGACCAATCCGGCGGGCGGCGTCCAGCAGTGGGAATATGACGACATGGGACAGGTGGTGAAGGCCATTCGCGAGGACGGTGCGGCCTGGGAATACGCCTGGGACGAGCGCGGACACCTGGCGGCCATCCAGACGCCGGGCACATCGGTCTGGGCCATGATCCGTGATGAACGGGGCCAGCCGCTGATGGTGATGAATCCGGTAGGCGGCGTGGAGTTCTACGCGTATACGGAAGATGGCTTGCTGGCCGGCGTGGGGGATTTCGATACGGCCGTCATGTACGAGTACGATTCGCTGCGGCGCCTGGTCCGCACGGAGCGCGCCGACGGCGAGGCGTGGCAGATGTCCTACGAGCCGACCAACGGCTGGCTGGAGGCGGTCACGGCGCCGGGCGGAGGCGTCTATGGCAGGATCTATGATGAATATGGCCGGTTGGCAGGGCTGACGGATCCGGACGGCGTGGCCAGCGCGGTGGCCTATGACGAGCACGGGAGGGTGACCGGAGTGGTGGCGCGTGCGGAACGGCCATTGGCCTATGAATATGACGCGGCCGGGCGTGTGATCGCCATCACCGGCCCGGCGGGTACGGGGCAGCAGGTGGAATACGATGACCTGAACCGGCCGGTGTCCATTGTCACCGGCGGCGAGACCACCCGCTATGAATACGATGCGCTGGGCCGGGTGGCGGCCATCTCCAATTCCCTGACCGGCGAAGAGCGGGTCTATCGCGACGTTCTCGGCGTGGTGACGTCGCGCGTGGATGCGCTGGGGCGCGAAACCCGCTTCGAATCCGATGCCGTTGGCAACGTGACCGGCATCGTTCTCTCCGGCGGACAGGCGCTGGCACTGGCCTACGATGCCGATGGGTCACTGGTGCGCCTGGAACTGCCGGGTGGCATAGCGCAGACCTATGCGGTGGATGAACTGGGCGCCCTGGTGGAGTGGACCGATGCCAACGGGCAGACCTGGCAGGTGGAGCGTTCGCCGATGGGCCGCGTGGAGGCGACGGGAGACCCGCTGGGGCGCACGAACCGCTATGAATACAATGAAAACGGCTGGCTGACAGCGGTGGAGTTTCCCGATGGCGCGCGGCGCACCTATCTGTACGATCTCGACGGAGCCGTGACGGGCGAGGTCTATGCAGCCGCGGGCGGCGGGGTGGAAGACACGCTGTCCTATGTGTACGACGTGCTGGGGAACCTGGTCGCCGCCGACGGGCTGGAACTGGCCTACGACAACCTGGGGCAGGTCGTCGCCACCGTCTGCCACGGCGAGACGAATTCGGCGGCCTACGATGCGGCGGGGCGGCTGACGGAAGTGGGCTACGGCGATGCGATGACGGTGACCTACCAGTATGATCCCGCCACGGGGCGGCTCACCAACCAGTTCGATTCGCTGACAGGGACGCAGATCGGCTACGACTACGACGCGCAGGGGCGGCTGGCGGGCATGCGGCGGTCCAACGGGCAGAACGCGGCGTATGAGTACGACGCGGGCGGAAGCGTCACGCGCATCACCGACGGCGATGTGCTGGATTTGGAGTACGCCTACGACGCCAACGGACGCATCGGCTCCGTCGGCGGCACCTGGCCGCTGGAGGCGGGTTCGAATCTCGTGGCGGGCGTCCGCGAATGGGCCTATGACGCGGCGGGGCAGATCACCAGCGCGGGCCATGCCTACAACGACCGCGGGCAACCGACCAACCTGCCCGGCCGGGCGATCGAATGGCGCGACAACCAACCCGCCGCTATTGGCGGCATGACGATGAGCTATTCCGGACTGGACCATCTGCTTGAACTCCATGGCAGCGCCGTTCCGACCCGGCTGCATTACAACCTGGCACTGGGCAACAAGCCCGTGCGCGAGAACAACCGCCTCTATGTCTGGAACCCCGGCGGAGAGTTGCTCTATATGGTGAATCTTGCCGACGGAAACGCCGTCTATCACTACCATGCCGATGCAACCGGATCGATCCTGGCCCTCAGCGACCAGGCGGGCACGGTGGGCAAGGCCTACGCGTACGATCCGTTCGGCCAGATCGTCGCCGAGACGGGCTCGCTGCGCCAGCCGTTCACCTTCGGCGGCGTCAACGGGTTCCTGCGCCTGGAGGCGTTTGCGGGGCAGTCACCGCTCGGTATGCGGCGAAATGGCGACATGGACGACATCTACATCAACGGCAAGCTGCCGCGCGCCGCGACCACCTGGCAGGAATACGAAGAGAAGTCGGCGGAAATCGAACGCAACATCGCGGTCTACGAACATCTCATTGCCATGGCGAAGGAAGAAGCCTCGCCATGGGAAAAAAAGATGAACGAATACGAGGCGTTCATCCGAACCACTCGCATGTACGGAAAAAATCCCTTTTTCTGGGCGGCTGGAGCATTGGGAGCCGTGTTTAATGAAAACTATCTCCCCGGAGGCGGGCCCGCCTGGAGAAACTACGAACAGGCTCGCCGCGAACGGGGCTATGTCTTGAACCGGATTCGCGGATACGAAGCGGAGATCCGTAAATGGGAGGCCCGAAAGGAGGCACTGCGGCCCAAGACCCCACCTCCGGTCGTCACCGCCAAGACCCTGGAAATCGACAAGAAGATCGGTGAGTTGCAAGATCTGTCCGGGCGGGCCCGCGTCGAGCTGCGCGCTTTGGAGAGAGAGATCGAAAAACGCGAAGCCGATTTGCACAAAATCCAGACCTTGCGAAAGGCGGTATGGCTGCCCCGGTTCATCCCCGGCAATTATGAAAAAACCGTGGGGGGGCGGATTGATCAGATCACCACCCAGCAGCGCACCAGGAACGACTATCGCCGGCAGCTCGAACGGCTGGATGCCGAAATCGAGAAGCTGGAGGCGGAGAAGCAGCGGGAGATCGAGGTGGAAACCGCCCTGTACGAAACCCAGCGCATCCAGGAAATGCTGGAGGCCGCGACCCCGGAGATTTACAAACGGGTCATGGAAGAGGGCGGCTCGTATGGACGGGGATGGCACAAGGCCTTGCGGATGCGAAACGAACTGATGGCCCTGATTCCTCCGGAATACAGGTACATCTACGAGGAAATGGAGGAACTCCAGTATTCGCTGCAGAAGGAGGCGGCGGAAAGGGAGGCCCGGGAAATCGCCAACATGCTGCAGGATCCCGTGGCGGCGCCGCAACCCAAGACGGAGAACAGTTCCGCCGTTGTGCCGACTCATTGGGAAGTAGCCGTTCCCGCCTTCGCCCCGGCGAACTACGATCCGAAAGCCAACGACGTGTTGAACCAGTGGATGCCCGATCCCAAGGTGATGCTGGAAGCCGCCAAGAACACGCCCGCCAACGCCGGGGAACTCTGGATGGAACGCCAGATGCGCATCGCCGAATTCGGCTTCGATCCGCTGGGGGGAATGGAGGAGCGTCTGAAGCACTCCATGGAGCACACCCCGCCGAATGCCGGAGAGTTGTGGCAGGAACGCCTGTTGAACGAATCGAAGTGAGCAACGAAGGAGCCGCGAAAATGAAAACCACCATGATCTGCCTGGCCTTGACGATGGCGTTGATCCAAGCGGCGGCCTTCGCCGCCGAAACCGTGACCTATTCCTACGACGACGCCGGACGCCTGACGAATGCCGCCTACACCGGCGGCGCGAACATCGCCTACGCCTACGACGCGAACGGCAATCTGCTGATGCGCACGGTGACGGAGGGCAGCACGACGACCTATACGCTGGTCTACCGCGCCGGGACGGGCGGCTGGATCGACGGCGTCGCCACGCAGGTTGTCGCCGAGGGACAAAGCGGCTCGCCGGTCGAGGCGAGGGGCGACGACGGCAGCGCCGTCTTCCGCGCCTGGAGCGACGGCGGCGAATCCAACCCGCGAACCGATGCCGAAGTCATGGCCGACCTGACGGTCATCGCCGGTTTCTTGAGTTCCGGCGGGGCCGATCTCGACTGGTACGCCGCGCGCGGGATCGCGCCCGAAGGCGGCGAAGACTGGACCGACGTGGATGCGCGCGCGGTGGCGGCCAAGGGCACCACCTTGCGCCACGAAAACATTGCCGACACCGATCCGGAAGACCCCGAAGACGTCTTCAAGGTGATCTGGATGGAAGCGGGCCCGCCGGTGGTGGTGCGGTTCCGGCCCGGCTCGACGGAACGTCGGTATTCGTTCCAGGCCACCGACGATCTGGAGGACGGCGAGTGGGTCGAAGTGCCCGGCGTGGCGCCCCGCCCCGGCGAGGGCGAGGGGGCGGAACGGGAGGACGAAATGGAAGATCCCAACGATCCGCCGGCCGGGCCGTTCTACCGAATGGAAGTGCAGGTGCCGTGAGCTAAGAAGAGAAACCTCACTATTCAATCATCATCAACCACAGATGGACAATATTGGACATTGAATGGGTTCCCACGGATGGCTGTGCCGGCCCACGGATGAGCAGCCCGAGCAGCCGCCCGACGAGGGCGTCGGGGCTCCTTCCGGACTGGAGCCGGTACACCCTCGTGCCGGAAACGAAAGTTACGCGGACCTCGGACCTCGGCCTTCCTGCCCCCAGTCCCCTGACTCCTGATATGGGACGACGTGCTCGTCCTCCATAGCCTTGGCGAAGGAGGAAGCTTAAGCGAAGGCGGATTCTTCCCCATCCGTGGGCCGCCACCGGCATCCGTGGGGTCATTTCATCAATTCGCTCCCCCCAATTCCCGTTGTTTTTTGTCGGGGCTATTTCTTGCGCAAAAGCCGGGGAGGGGGGTATCCCAGCCCGGTTGGTTCCACTTATCCTGCAGGGAGGCCTTCGATGAACCGAAGTCGGATGGTTGTGGCGAGGTGGACGGCTCTGGTGTCGTTGCTTGCCTCGAACGCGTGGGCGGGGGGCATGCCCGAAGCCGTCTTCATCCTGGATGCATCGGGCAGCATGGCGGCCATGGCCGGCTCCCAGTCCCGAATGGAGGTGGCCAAGCGCGTGCTGGCGCAGGTAGTCTCGGGAGTTCCGCCGGAAGTCAAGGTCGGCTTGGCGGCCTATGGCCGTCGGCGCGAACGGGATTGCGAGGCACGTGCCTTTGCTGGTGAAAGCCCCGCAGCAGCGGGAACGCCGGGACGTCCATGCGCCCGTGCGCCTGGAGGATCTCGGGGGAGAGATCGGATTATCGCCGCCTGCGGCTGTGTCCTCGTCTCCGGCGAAGCCGTGAGGCCGGCGGGAATGCCGGTGACTTGTTCGGTTGCGGTTGCGCAGGGGGGGGGGGCAGGCCGAACACCGCCCCCCGAATCAAGGCTTCGTTTTCCCAAAATGCCGCTTGCCATGGGGGAGGGCGGGTGATAGGGTTCGCGCGATTTTTGCACCCGGAAGACCGGGGTGGCATACAACGGGATCACCAATTATGAAGACAACCATTCATCCGAAATACGAAGAGGCCACGGTGTCGTGCGCGTGCGGCCATGTGCTGAAGACCCGCTCGACGGTCAAGAGCATGAGCATCAATACCTGCGCGGCGTGCCATCCCTATTTCACCGGGCAGGCCAAGTTTATCGACACGGAAGGCCGCGTGGACCGCTTCAACAAGCGCTACGCCAAGAAGGCCGCCAAGTAGCTGGATTTCAAGACGGGCCGGATCTGCCCCTGCGGGGAAGCATCCGGCCCGTTTTGTATTTGTGCACATCCCATGGAACTCGATCCGGCCTATCTGAAGCAAGTCGCCACCCGGGCGGAGGAACTCGAACAGGCGATGTCGGTTCCGGGGGCGGCGGCAAATCCCCGGGTGTTCAAGGAACTGGTGCGCGAACACCAGCGACTGCGCGACCTGACGCTGGCTGCCGGTGAATACCGACGGCTGGGCCGTCTGCTGGCGGAGAATACCGAGTTGCTGGCCGACAGCGCGGATGACCCGGAGATGGCCGAGGTGGCCCGAGCCGAGCAGGAAGAACTCCAGGCGGCGCTGCCCGTGGCCGAGCGCCAGTTGATGGCGTTGATGCTGCCGCCGGATCCGGATGACAGTCGCAACACCATTATGGAAATCCGCGCGGGGACCGGCGGCGATGAGGCGGCGTTGTTTGCGGGCGATCTCTACCGCATGTATGTCCGCTTTGCCGAATCGCGGGGCTGGAAGACGGGGGTCATCGATGTGGCCCCCTCGGATCTGGGCGGATACAAAGAAATCATTTTCTCGGTCGAGGGCGAAGACGTCTACAAGACCCTTCGCTACGAGAGCGGCGGACACCGCGTGCAGCGCGTGCCGGAAACCGAGGCGCAAGGCCGGATTCACACCTCGGCGGCGACGGTCGCGGTCCTGCCGGATGTGGAAGAGGTCAGCGAGGTCGAGATCAAACCCGAGGATCTGCGGGTGGATCTGTTCTGTGCCTCGGGACCCGGCGGGCAGAAGGTCAACAAGACCGAATCGGCGATTCGCCTAACCCACCTGCCGACGGGGCTGGTGGTGTCCTGCCAGGACGAACGCAGCCAGAACCGCAACCGCGAAAAGGCGATGCGAGTACTGGCGGCCCGGCTGCTGGATTTGCAGCGCCAGCAGGATCATGACAAGATGGCCAGCGAGCGCAAGACACAGATCGGCTCGGGTGATCGCAGCGAGCGGATCCGAACGTATAATTTTCCCCAGAACCGGCTGACCGATCATCGCATCAACTTGACCCTGTACTCGCTGGACCAGGTGATGGAAGGCGGACTGGAGGACGTGATCGAGGCGTTGCAAGCGCGCGACATCGAGTTGCGGCTGGCCGCGCGCATGGGCAAGGCCACCTGATGGCGACGGAATCCTGGGGGAACCTGCTGGCGGCCGCGCGAACGCGCCTGCTGGCGGAGGGATGCGACGAGGTGGACAGCCGGTTGCGCTGGTTGGCCGCTCACGTGCTGGCCTGCGGGCTGCTGGATATTCCGAGGTATCACGGTACGGTGCCGGCCGGAGAGGCGGCCGAGCGCTTCCGGGCGGGAGTGGATCGGCTGGCGGCAGGGGAACCGGTGCAGTATGTGATCGGAGAGACCGATTTCATGGGGTTGCGCATTCGCTGTGATCGCCGCGCCTTGATTCCGCGGCCCGAGACGGAACTGCTGGCCCAGCGCGCCGAGTTGTTTCTGCAGAAGCGTCCAGGTCGTCCCGTGGTGGTGGATGTGGGAACGGGGACGGGCTGCGTGGCGTGTGCGTTGGCGTTGCGCGTGCCGCGGGCTCGGGTGGTGGCAACCGACATTTCCGCGGATGCCTTGGACCTGGCGCGCCGGAACGCGGCGGAACTGGGCGCCGATGTTGAATTCTTCCACACGGACCTGCTGGAGGGGCTGCCGGATGCCAGCGCGGATCTGGTGGTGTCGAACCCGCCGTATGTGGCCCGCGCGGAGTGCGAGCGCTTGCCGGGGGTGGTGCGCGATCACGAGCCACGGTTGGCCCTGGATGGGGGCGAGGATGGCCTGCGGGTGATCACCCGGCTTGTCTCCGGGGCCGAACGTGTTATAGTTCCCGGAGGAAGATTCATCATGGAAATCGGCGATGATCAGGCCGATCCAATTTGGGAGCTGTTGTGTCGGACGCCAAATCTCCAACCCGTTTGCCTCCAGTGCGATTACGCTGGACAGGCGCGCCTCGTCGCGGCGGATCGGACAGCCTGATCACGCCCCGGGTGCATGCCCGGCGCAAGCCGGCGCGCCGGGTCTACGGCTTGGTGATAGCTGTCATGGTGATGACGGCCATTGTGTTGCAGTACCGCTGGATGAGCAACGTGCGGGCCACGGGGGCGGAAGGCATCGTCCCCAATACCCTGGCTGAAAAACTCGGCCAGTGGATGCTGATGCGCCGGGGGATTTCCTTGGAGGATCCCCGGATGGCAGGACAGCCCGGGGTGGAGCAAATCCAGTGCGACACGTGCATGGCCTCGGGAGAGTTGTTCGGCGAGGACGGCCAGAAGGTGATGTGCCCCGTTTGCCTGGGGGTGGGGTTTCGCATGGTCCGGCGGTTCGAGGCCGGCGATCGGATTTGTCCGCTGTGCGCCGGCATGGGACGCGTAGAAATGTTCGACACCGGCGAGATCGGCACCTGTCCGCGCTGCGAAGGGCGCGGACTGGTATCCAGTACGCGGCCGGATGTCGCGGCGGAATAAGCGCACATGTTTGATCGTCTCTCCACCCGGCTCCAACAGGCATTCCGTCAATTACGCGGCTACGGGACCCTGTCCGAAAAGAATGTGCAGGAGGCGCTGCGCGAGGTGCGGCTGGCCTTGCTCGAGGCCGACGTCCATTATGCGACGGCCAAGGCCTTCATCGAACGGGTCAAGGCCAAGAGCCTGGGCGCCGAAGTGCTGCAAAGCGTCACGCCTGGGCAGCAGATCATCAAGATTGTGCATGACGAACTGGCGGCGCTGCTGGGCGGGGTACAGAAGGATTTCAATCTTTCGACCATTCCGTCCGAGGTGATGCTGCTGGGGTTGCATGGATCGGGCAAGACGACCACCTGCGGCAAGCTGGCGCGCGCCTGGAAGCAAAAGGGCAAAAAGGTCTTGCTGGTGGCGTGCGATATCCGGCGGCCGGCGGCGGCCGACCAGTTGGAGATTCTGGCCAAGCAGTCCGGGGCGGGGATTTTCAAGCCCGAACCGGGGGAAGGGGTGGCGGCGCTCGGCCGCCGCGCCTTTACCCACGCGCGGCAAAACTATTACGACATCGTGCTCTACGACACCGGCGGCCGATTCCAGATCGATACCGACCTGGTTGAAGAGTTGAAGGACCTGCGCGCCGCCACGGAGCCCCAGAACGTCGTGCTGGTCCTCGACGCGGCTATCGGCCAGGAATCCGTCGATGTCGCCAAAACCTTTCACGAGGCCATCGGGTTGACGGGCTTGATCCTGACCAAACTGGATGGCGACGCCCGGGGCGGGGCCGCGCTCTCGGTGGTCTCCGTGGCCGGTTGTCCGATCCTGCGCGTGGGCACCGGCGAGCGGGCCGAGGACCTCGAGGCCTTTCATCCTGACCGCATGGCGTCGCGGATCCTGGGCATGGGCGATGTGGTCAGCCTGGTGGAACGGGTCCAGGAATCCTTTGATGAGCAGGAGGCCGCGCAGATTCAGGAACAGCTCCTGGAGAAGAAGAAGCTGGATTTGAACGATTTCCTGGCGCAGATGCGCCAAGTGAAGAAATTGGGCTCGCTGGGAAAAATCCTGGATATGATCCCGGGGGCCGCGGCGATGGCGGGCGGTAAAATCGACCGGATCGAAAGCGAATCGGCGGGCCGCATGAAAAAGGCCGAAGCGCTGATTCTGAGCATGACGCCGCGGGAGCGCCGCCATCCGGACCTGATCAACGCCAGCCGCCGCAAACGCATAGCGCGCGGCAGCGGGCTGCATGTCAGCGATGTGAACGACCTGCTGCGCCAGTTCCGCCAGGCGCAGCAGATGGCGGGCAAAATGAAGCAGATGCAAAAAAGATTGCCGCGGGGGGGGCTTTTCCGCTAAAACCCCCCACCGATTCGACAAGACCCGGGACTTCACCATGGAATGGCCGCGCCCGGGGCGGCACCAACCGAAAAGCAACAAGGAACCGACATGTCAGTAAAGATTCGACTCCGCCGCATGGGCGCCAACAAGAAACCCTTCTTTCGCATCGTGGCCACAGATGTCCGCAGCGCCAACGAAGGCCGTTGCCTGGAAGAGCTGGGCTGGTACGATCCCGCCAAGAAGAGCGACAATTTCAAGCTGGACCTGGCCAAGGCCGAAGCCTGGGTGGCCAAGGGCGCCCAGCCCAGCGAGACCGTCACCGCGCTGATGAAGAAGGCGCGCGCGGCGGCCCCCGAGGCCGCTCCGGCGGCTGCCGCGGAGTAGGCCGGCCTGCCCGTTGGACTCCTTTCCTCCTTCTCCCCTCCCATTCCCCCTCGAGGCCTCATGAAAGAACTGATTGAATACGTCGTCAAGACGCTTGTGGATCATCCGGACGAAGTCCGCATCGCTGAAATCGAAGGCGAAAAAACCATTGTGTTCGAGCTGCGCTGCAACCCCGAAGACGTCGGGAAAGTGATTGGCAAAAGCGGCAAAACCGTTGGCGCGCTGCGCACCTTGTTGAGCACGGTCGCCGCGCGGCAGAACCGCCGGGCCATGCTCGAAGTGGTCGAATAGGCCCCGCCCGACGGATTCCCCGCCGCTCCGCCTCGTATCCGGGGGACTTGTGCCGCTGCAGATCGACATCCTGAGCCTGTTTCCACGGATGCTCGACGGGGTGTTCGGCGAGAGCATGCTGAAGCGCGCGCAGCAGGCGGGCCTGGTGCAGATCCGCTGCATCAACTTGCGCGACTACGCCACGGGGCCGCATCTGACGGTCGACGACCGTCCCTACGGGGGCGGGCCCGGCATGGTGATGAAGCCGGAGCCCGTCTTCAAGGCGGTGGAAGACTTGCGCCGGGTGGACACCCAAGTGCTGCTGATGACGCCCCAGGGCCGCCCCTTCACCCAGGCCATCGCACGAACCCTTTCGCAGGCAACCCACTTGCTGATCCTTTGCGGCCACTACGAAGGCGTGGATGAGAGGATCCGCGACGCGCTGGTGGACATGGAACTCTCCATCGGCGACTATGTCCTGACCAATGGCGCCCTGCCGGCGGCCGTGGTGACGGATGCCGTGGTGCGGCTGCTGCCGGGCGTGCTGGGCGGGGGCGAAGAGGCCAGCGAAGATGAATCCTTTTCGACCGGCCGGCTGGAATATCCCCAGTACACGCGCCCGCCGGTTTTTCGGGGCATGGCCGTTCCGGAGATTCTGGTCGGCGGCAACCACGGCGAAATCGCCAAATGGCGCCTGGAGCAATCCCAGCGCCGCACCCGGGAACGCCGGCCGGATTTAGTGCAAGGGGACTGATCAACTATTCTTCATGCCGTATGTCCAGAAACTCTGGACATACTGCGGTGCTCACTTCGTTCGCGGCCTTCGACAGAAATACAGATCAAACGCATGTAGACTGGAATCAGGGCGAATGCCTCCCCCATAAGGCCGACCGATGATATGCCCCGCCCTCGCTTGGCATCGAAACGTGAAAGCGCGGGGCAACGCTCAACGCCCACAGGGACGGGAGAATCGGGGGGCTATTGGATGGTAGAGGCGGAGGGGCTCGAACCCACGACCCGCTGATTAAGAGTCAGCTGCTCTGCCAACTGAGCTACGCCTCCATCCAAGGTGGGGCCATCCTACCCGAGCGGAACCGGGATTCAAGTTTTTTTTGCGCGCGACTTTCCGCGGATGGTGAGCTCGGGATGGGTGGAGGACACGACGCTGTCGGGCGGGACGCTTTCCATGAGGAAAACGTTGGAGCCAATGACGGAGCGGGCACCGATCTTCGTGGCACCGCCGAGGATGGTGGCGTTGGCGTAGATGATGACGTGATCTTCAACGGTGGGGTGGCGCTGGATGTGCTTTACCGGCAGGCCGTCGGCGCCGAGCGCAAAGGAGCGCGCGCCGAGGGTCACGCCCTGGTAGAGTTTGACGTGGTCGCCGATGCGGGTGGTTTCGCCGATGACGACGCCCGTGGCGTGGTCGATGAAGAAGGCCTTGCCGATGCGGGCGCCGGGATTGATGTCGACGCCGGACTTGGTGTGAATCCACTCGCTCATGATGCGGGGGATGATCGGCACATCGAGAAGATACAGCTCGTGGGCGAGGCGGTGGGCGGCGATGGCGAGCAGGCCCGGGTAGGACAGCAGGACTTCGGCAAAGGTCAGCGCGGCGGGATCACCGTCGTAGGCGGCCTGAACGTCGGTGATGAGCAGTTGACGCACGCCGGGAAGTCGGTCGTAGAAGGCGGACAGGATGCGGCGGGTTTCGCCATCGAGATTGGCGACTTTGGGCGGGCGGGCGCCTTCGACGCGAGCGGCTTCGCCGATCCATCGGTAGGGCAGGGCCAGCCGGATTTCGCGGCGCAGCAAGCGCCAGGCTTCGGAAAGGCGCCGGATGAGGAAGACGCCCAGCTCGGGGCCGGCGACGGGCAGCGCGCTGATTTTGCCGGGGAACATGACGTCGAGCAGCACCCGCAGCGCGTCGACGATGTTCTTGGGCGCGGGGCTGTTGCTCAACAGGACATCCGGGGCATCGATCTCGGTGAGATTGAACAGTTTGGCCAGCTTCTGGGCCGCCAGGCAGATTTCCGACTCGGGGGCGGGCGCGCTGCATGCGCGGGGGGGGAGCTGTTTGCGCGCCGGTTTCATGGCTGAATCGCAAAGGAGGCGGGAACCGAGGGAGTGCCCATAACGGGCGGGTTGGTCGCTGCGGAGACATAACTGATGACGGACCTGCCCTGGGCACCCGCGGAATCCGTAACGGTGACCGTGTTGGTGCCGACCGCCTGAGAACTGGTGTAATTGACCGTTGTAACGGTAGTGGTGGTGACGGAGCCCAGGCTGGAGTTGGAAACACGCCAGTTATAGGGAGGGGTTCCTCCACTGGCGGTCAATTGGACTGTTGTGTTGCCGGGGCCAAGTGTTCGGGAAGGCGGGCTGATGGTGATTTGCTGTGCCGGGGGCGTATTCGTGGTGGCCGGCGTAACGGTGGCCTCGGCGAAAAAGCTGGCGGAGGCGGCCGGTTCAATCCAGGTGGCATTGATCCGGGATTTTTGGTCGGCATAGGACATGGTGCCGGAAATATCGACGGAGGTGCCGGCGGTGGTTCGGCCTTGAAGACTAAAATTGGCGGTGCCGCTCACAATGGATGAGATTCGGCCGTTCCAGTTTTGGTTGGCGTTGTCGAATCCTTCGAGAACGCTGCCGTATTGCATCAGGCGGAGCCAGGTGACGGGGGTGCCGCTTTGGCTTTCGACCGGATAGACCAGCGGCCGGAACTCGTTGGTGCCGCCGGTGTTTTCCGGGTGCATGTAGAGGCCGGAGTAGTTGTAGATGGTGCCGGTGTTGTCAGATGCAACGGCTGTGGTGCTGTCGACGGAATCGACATCGCAGGCGGCGAGGAGGAAAGCCGCAACTAAAATGGCAGAGGCGGCGGCCAACGGCCGCAAGAAGGGCCAAATGCGTTTCATCGGGTGGATCCTTGGTTGAACAACGGGTAACCATGTCCCATTCGAGGCGATTTTGCAAGCCCGTTGGGGGTATTGGGTAGTCTGAAGGGGGCAGGATGGAGTACAGGGGAGACCGCCTCCGTACGGATCGAGATGGGGACAAATCTATTGCTGTGAGATCTGGGCGGTGGCCGTGGCGTTGGTTGAATCAGTCACGGTAAGGGTGTTGGTTCCCGTGGCGCTGGTGCGGGTGTAGGTGACGGTTTCCCCGGTGGTTGCGCTCAGATTTCCAATATCTGGGTTGGAAAGGCTCCAGGTGTAGGGCAGAGTTCCTCCGCTGGCAGTGAACGAGTAGCTCACGCCTCCACCGGAGGGGAAGATAATACTCTGGGGAGCGATTGTAAGTTCATCGTCGTCATCGCCCCCGTTATCGCCATCGCCCCCGTTATCGCCATTTCCGCCGTTATCGCCATCGCCCCCGTTATCGCCATTTCCGCCGTTGTCGCCATTGTCATCACCATTGCCCCCGTTTCCGTTATCCCCATTCCCGCCGTTCCCATTATCGCCGCCGCCGTTACCGGGGTCGGGTTCGATGGGGACGGGGGGGCTGACGGTGGCTTGGGCGATGAAACTGGCGGAGGAAGCGGGTTCGATCCAGGAAGCATCGATCCGGGATTTCTGGTCGGCGTAGGTGAGAGTTCCGATGATATCGACGGAGTTTCCGGCGGTGGTTCGTCCGCGGAGGCTGAAGGTGGCGGTGCCGCCGCTGAGCGAGGAAATCTTGCCGTTCCAGAACTGGTTGGCGTTGTCGTAACCTTCGAGGATGCTGCCGTAGTGAAGCAGTCGCATCCATACGATGGGGATGCCGCTTTGGTTTTCGGGGGGGAAGACCAGGGGGCGGGCGGCACCGGTTTCGTCGCCGGTCTCGCTGGGGTGCATATAGAGGCCGGAGAAGTCATAGACCCGGCCATCGTTGTCGGCCATGACGGCGGTGGTGCTGTCCGTCGAACTGATATCGCAGGCATACAGAAGGACGACAAGAAGCGCCGGCAAGGCGGCTGGAAGGGCTCGGAAAATATGGCGCAGGGGGTGGTTCATGGATGGGGTGTAGCGCAAAATCGTCGCTTTTTAGCTTCCCCCAAGCGGCGGTTATTTGCAAGGCTATTTGACGTGGAACAACCCCCCGCGCAAAGGAGAGATCCCGGTCATGAAGCCCTATGATATCGATGAAATCCTGATTTCGCCGCGCCAGTTGGAGCGGCGGGTGGACGAATTGGCCCGGGAGATGGCGGTCGGCGGGAGCAGCGACAACCTGGTAGTCATTGGCATCCTGCGCGGCAGTTTCATCTTTCTGGCGGATCTGGTGCGGTGGTTTGCGGTGAACGATCTGCATCCGCGGATTGATTTCATCATCATGGAAAGCTACGGACACAGCACGTCGCCCGAAAAGGAACCGGTGGTGAGCCGCGATTGCACCATCGACCTGGCGGGCGCCGATGTGGTGTTGGTGGATGACATTCTGGACACGGGCCGGACGCTGCAGAAGGCAGTAAAGCATTTATCCGAGAAGGGGGCCGCGCGCATCCGGACCTGCGCGCTGCTGGACAAACCCTCTCGGCGGGTAGTGCCTTTTGAGGCGGATTTTGTGGGCTTCAAGATTGCAGACGCCTTTGTGGTGGGGTATGGTCTGGACTACGATGGCCGGCACCGGGAACTGCCGCACATCGCCATGGTGCGGTTTCAGGACGAGCCGACGGGATCGTGATTCAGATACGACGTATGATGACTTGGCTGAAAGGATGGATCGGCCGGAGCGTTGAATTCACCGGCGGGTTGACCCGGCGACATGCCGGGAAACTGATCATCCTGACGTTTCACCGCGTGCGTCCGGGCGGGGAGGATCAGCAGACCCGGGCGATGCGGATCCTGGATGTGCGCACATCGGATTTCCGGCGGCTCCTGGCCTGGATGCGCAAGCGCTATGAGCCGGTGGCGCTGGGGGATTGGTTGAGCCGCCATGTCGCGCCGGCCAAGCCTTCGTTTGCCATTACGTTTGACGACGGCTGGGCCGACAACTACCAGAATGCCTATCCGGTTTTGCAGGAATTGGGGTTGCCGGCGACGATCTTTCTTTCGACTGCGGCGGTGGATGAGCGCCAGCCGTTCTGGTGGCAACGGCCGGGTTTGACGGACGCGGAAATCGAGCAAATGAAGGAGCGACAGGTCCCCTGGGTGGATGCGCTCCAGTCGGGGCATTTGGATTTACGGAAGGAGCACGACGAGGATTTCCTGCGTTGGGAGCACATTCAGGAAATGGCCAAGGGGGGGCGGATCACCTTCGGGCTGCACGGGCATCGGCATGCCTTGATGGATCGGTTGACCCGCGACGAGGCGCTGGAGGATATCCGGCGGTGCCACGAGTTGCTTGTCCAGCATGTTCCGGATGGGTGGATTCCGGTGTTGGCGTGGCCAAACGGGAATGCGCGGTTTGACATCATTTTGGAAATGAAATCCCTGGGGCTCCAAGCGGCCCTGGGCACCCAGTCGGGCGCCGCGACGACGCCGTCGCATTCGCGGTGGAATCTGCCGCGCGTGAACGTGGACCGCAACGTATCGCGGCACTCCTCGTTGTGGCCGTGGATGCTGATGCGGGCGCGCTAGGGGGAATCGGTCGTCGCTTCCAGCCGCTCCATGAGGGCGGCGGAGGCGCAGCGGGGACCGCGCAGGAGGCGGGCGCCGCGGGTGACGTTGCACAGGCTGCCGCCGATGCGCCGGGCGACTTCGCGCTGGGGCATGCCATCGCGCAGCAGGCACAGGATGCTCCAGCGCTTGAGCAGGGCGGCGTATTCGGAGCGGGTGAGCAGGTCGCCGAGAACGCGACGCATCTCGTCGGGCGTGCGAACGGCGCAGAGGGCTTGCAGGAGGTGGGCTTCGTCAGGCTTCATGGGGTGGTGGCGGCTTGATGTTCGAACTGCATGTGGTACAGGCGGCGATAGATGCCTTCCTGGTCGAGCAATTCCTGATGGCGTCCCCGCTGAACGATATGGCCTTGATGCAGGACGAGGATCTGATCGGCGCGGCGGATGGTGGACAGTCGGTGGGCAATGGCGAAAACGGTGCGTCCCTCCATGGCATCGTTGAGGGCGAGTTGCACGGCGTGTTCGGATTCGGTGTCGAGTGCGCTGGTGGCCTCGTCGAGGATCAGGATGGGCGGGTTGCGCAGGAGGGCGCGGGCGATGGCCAGGCGCTGGCGCTGGCCGCCGGACAGGAGCAGGCCGCGTTCGGCGATGACGGTATCGTAGCCGTCGGGCATGGCGAGGATGAAGTCGTGGGCATGGGCTTTCCGGGCGGCGGCCTCGACCTGTTCGCGGGTGGCGCCGGGCTCGCCATAGGCGATGTTGTGAAACACCGTATCGTTGAAGAGGATGGTTTCCTGGGTGACCAGGCCGATGTGGCGGCGGAGGCTGGCCAGGGTGAAGTCGCGCAAATCGCGTCCATCGATGCGGACATGGCCATGGGAAGGATCGAAGAATCGCGGCAGCAGGTTGACGAGCGTGGTTTTGCCCGAGCCGGAGCCGCCGACGAGGGCGACCAGTTCCCCGGAGCGGGTGGTGAGGTGGATGCCGTCGAGAACCAGGGGTTTGCCGGGACCGTAGGCGAACGAAATATCCTCGAATCGGATTTCCTGAATGGGCCCCTGGAGGGGGGTGGCGCCGGGATGATCGGCCACGGTATCGACGGTGTCGAGGATGGCAAAGATGCGCTCGGCAGCCGCGGTGCTTTGCTGGATGGTGAGATGGACGCGGGAGAGTTTTTTGACGGGGTCGTACATGACGACCATGGAAAAGAGGAACACCGCGAGGCTGGGCAGATCGAGTCCGGTTTGGCGGGCATACAGGAAGATGGCGATGGCCGCCACGACGGAGAAGATCTCCATGAGCGGATTGACGGCGGCCTTGGAGGCGACGATTTTGACTTGGCGCCGGAAGAAATCCAGGCTGTGGCGCTCGAAGCGTTCCTGTTCGCGGGACTCGTTGCCGTAGGCCTTGACGATGGCGGCCCCGGCGATGGCTTCCTGCTGGATGCTGGACAGGTCGGCGATGCGTTCCTGCCCGGCCTTGGCGTGGCGGCGTACGCGCTTGCCGAAGACGGCGATGGGCAGGACGCAGATCGGGAAGATGGCCAGGCCGATCAGGGCCAGTCGCATATCGGTGAGCATGAGTGCGCCGGCGGCGGCCAGCAGGACGAACGGCTGCTGGACGACATCGCAGATGACCTCGGTGATGCCGCGTTCGATCATCTGCGTGTCGTTGAGAGTGCGCGACATGAGTTCGCCGGTGCGCGAGCCGGTGAAATAGAGCAAAGGCAGGCGCAGGATCTTGCTGAACAGATCATTGCGCAGGCCCATGACCACGCGCTGGGCGACCCACTCGATCAGGTATTTGCTGAAAAAGAATCCGATGCCGCGAAGAATGGCCAGCAGGAACAGGCCGGCCAGGAGAAGCGCCGTGAGCAGGCCATCGTGGGGGAGTCCGCCGGAATACCACTGGCCGATCCATTCCGAAGCGGCTTCGTTCAGCCGGGTTTCGGCCCCCCCGAAGATCTGGACCATGCTGCTGCGGGCGGTGCCCAGAATGCCGAAGATGGAGCCGCCGAAGATGGCGCCAAACAGAATGGCGAGGGCCAGGCGGAGGGGATAGGGCCGGGTGCGCGCAAGCAGTCGCCAATAGATCTGCTTTTGCTGCGGGGTGAGCTTGCGCGCGGAACTCATTCGCCGAGGGATTCCAGGTAGTGCATGGCCTCGATGGCCGCCCGGCAGCCGGCGCCGGCGGCGGTGACCGCTTGACGGTAGCGGGAGTCGGCGACATCCCCCGCCACGAACACGCCCGGAAGTCGAGTGAAAGGGCCAGTGGCGACGAGATAGCCGTTGGCATCGCACTCCAGAACGTCTTGAAAGGGCTGGGTGGCGGGGACCAGGCCGATGGCGACGAACAGGGCGCCGACCTCCAGGGTGCTTTCTTCGGCCGTGACGGTGTCCTTGAGCTTCAGCGCAGTCAGTTTGCCGGCGGCGGGGTCGATCAATTCCTGGACGACCGCATTCCAGCGGACTTCGATCTTGGGGTGTTCCAGAACCCGGTTGGCCATGATTTTGGAGGCGCGAAAGGCGTCGCGGCGATGGATCACGGTGACTTGGGTTGCAAAGCGGGTCAGGAACAGGGCTTCCTCCATGGCGGTATCGCCGCCGCCGATCACGGCGATGTGCTGATCGCGGTGAAAGGCGCCGTCGCACGTGGCGCAGTAGGAGATGCCGTGGCCCGAGAGTTCGGTTTCGCCGGGCAGTCCCAGTGTACGGTGATTGGCGCCGGTGGCGACGATGACGACATCGGCGTGGAGCGTTTCGCCATCGGTAAGGCGCAGGGATCCGCCGCCCCCCTCGGCCGGGTCGAGCTTGACCACCGTGGCGCTGCGGAAGGCGGCGCCAAACCGCTCGGCCTGTTTGCGCATTTGATCGACAAAATCATAGCCGGCGATCCCGTCGGGAAAGCCGGGGATATTCTCGATGAGGGGCGTGGTAATCAAGGGGCCGCCGGGATTGGGCCCATCGAGCACCAGCGGGGTGAGGCCCGCCCGGGCGGCATAGACCGCCGCGGTCAGGCCGGCGGGGCCGGAACCGAGAATAACGACTGATTTCATGCGGGCCACGATACCAGCCGGCATCCGTTGCGGCAATTCGGAAAACGGGTGTCGGAGCGCCTCTGGCGTGTCAGCTCCCGGGCATGGGCGTGTCGTCGGTGATCCCCATGGGCGGACTTCGCCGCAGGAGGCGCGGCAGCCAGGCCAGAAGAGCAAAGAGGCCGGCGCCGGCGAACAGGGGGAGGAGGATGGGCCAGTCGAATTGTCCGGTGGCGAGTTGTCCGGCGGCGTGGGTGGTCCAGAGCAGGGCGAGGGTATTGGGGATGACGCCTGCGGTGGAAGCGGCGAGATAGCGCCAGAAAGAGATGGCGGTGAGCCCATACGCGTAGTTGAGGAAGAAAAACGGATTGATGGGCAGCAGACGGGAGAACAGCACTAGTTTCCAGCCCTCGAGTTGCATGTGGGTTTCGATCTGGTGGTAGAGGCGGGTATTCCCGATGCGTCGCCGGAGCCAGTCGCGCAGGAGGTGGCGGGAGAGCAGGAAGGTGGAGGCCATGCCGAGCGACAGGCCGGCCAGGCAGATGGGCAATCCGAGCCCAACGCCATAGAGCAGTCCGACCAGGATGCCGACCAGGGTGGTGGGCAGAAGGAATACGGTGCAAAAAGCGTAGAGCAGAATGCACACGAGGGGGGCCCAGGGGCCGGACGCCAGCACGGCGGAACGGATGTCGTCCCATCCCAGATCGTGTAAGACCGTCGATAGCTCGTGACGGAAGAGGAGGATCAGGAAACCCGCCGCGAGCGCCAGCAGGGCCGACCACGTGCGCTTGCGTTTGAAGAGCGGCCGGCTCACGGGGCATCGGCTGGCCGGACCACGGCGACGACATCTCCCGGCGCGGCCAAGATGGACGCCGCGGCCAAGCGGACCGTTTCGGGATCGATTTGCCGGAGGCGCTCGGCCGCGTCGATGGTCCGACGATAGCCCAGGCCCAGGAGTTCATCCAGGGCGCACTGCTGGGCGAGGCTGCTGTTGTTCTGCCGGGCGCGGGCGAGATCGGCGATGAGCTGTTCGACCGCGCGATCCACTTCGTCGGGACGGGGGCCCTGGTTGCTCAGGCGGTCGATTTGAAGATCGATTTGGGTCTCGACCTCGGGAAGTCCTTCGTCGCTGGTGCCGGCAAAGATGAGAAACAGTCCGCCAACGGGACCGGTGAATTGGGTGGCCCCCGTGTAGTACGCAAGGCCGCGCTTGTCGCGGACTTCGATGAACAGGTCGGAAGAAAGGCCGCTGAGGGCATCCATCAGGACCGAGACGGCATCTTCGCGGGGATCGCCGGCGGCAATGCCGGGCCAGGCGCGAACCAGTATGGTTTGCTTGAAGGGCAGGGGGCGCTCCACCCGAATGGGTTCGGTCGGCGCGGGGGGCAAGGGCGGCCATTCCGGTGCGGGTCGCTCGGGCAGCGAGGCGAAGGCTTGTTCGATCTGCTGGAGGACCTCGCGGGCTTGGACATCGCCAAACACGGCCAGTACGACGTTGGCGGTGCCCAGGAGCCGCTGGTGGTGGTCGCGGATCATGTCGGCGGTGAGTGTGCTGACCGAGTTGTCTTCGCCCTGGACGGAAAACCGGTAGGGGTGTCCGGGGAAGAAGGCGTTGCGGACCATCTGCTGGGCGTGGGTCATGGGGCGTTCCAACTCGCGACGAATGTCGGCCAGTTGAATGGCGCGCTGCTTCTCCACTTCGTCCGGCGGAAACTGGGAGTCCAGCAGGCACTCGCTGAGGGTTTGGATCATGAGCGGAAGGTCTTCGGAGAGCCCGGATGCCGAGAGGCCGTAGCTGTTGCGCCCGGAGAAGCTGGACAGATCGATGGCCCGGGATTCGAGACGTTCGGCCAATTGATGCGCATTCAAGCGGGAGGTCCCGCGGGTCAGGAGTTCGGCGGTCAGGCGGGTGATGCCGGCCTGTCCCTCGGCTTCGGCGAGGAGCCCCCCGCCCAGGACGGCGGCGACATGGGCCATGGGCAGGCGCGAATCCTCGCGGACAATCACCCGCAGGCCGTTGGGAAGAACATGCCGGGCCAGGTGCAGGTCGTGAGCATCGCCGCGAATGGAAGCGGCCGCGGTCCCGCCGGTGGGAGCCAGGATGGTCCAGGAGCCCTTTTCGGTTCGCAGGTACGTGCGGGCGACGCGCTCCAGGTCCTCGGGGGTGACTTGGCGGACCTGTTCGAGATAGGTTTCGATATGCCGTGGATTGGCGGCATAGAACTCGCCTGAGGCCATGGAGGAGGCTTGCCCGTTCATGCTGGAGAGGTTTTGGATGGCATGGACAAGGACTTCGCGGCGGGCCTGTTCGATGCGCGCCGCATCGAAGGGTTCGGCCTGCCAGCGGCGCACCTCTTCGCGAAGGGCGGCGATGACCTTCTCTTCCTTGTCGGGCTCGCACTCGGCGGTCAGGCCGAAGAGTCCGCGATATTTGGGCGTATAGCTCCAGGCGTCGACATCCAGGACGATGCGCTGCTCTTCGCGAAGGCGGCGGGAAAGGGGCGAAGACCGGCCGGAGCCGACGGCGGACGCCAGCACATCCAGAGCGGCGGTGTCCGGGTGGGCGAGGTCCGTGGTGTGGAACACCCAGGCGATGCGGGTAATTTCGTACGGGCCGGTTTTGCGAGTGCTGCGTTCGGCCAATTGCGGGGGCTCGGCAGGGATGTAGACCGGCTTGCGGGCGATGCGCGGCTTGCGTTCCACCTGGGCGCGAATGGCCGCCTCCATTTCCTCAACGGGCAAGTCGCCCGCGACCGACAGGATCATGTTGTCGGGGGAATAATGCCGCCGGTGGTAGTCCAGCAGATGATCGCGAGTCATGGTGGTGAGGATGTCGCGCCAGCCGATGACGGGGACGCGGTAGGGATGGACGCGAAAGGCCGTTTCCCAGAGCAGGCGGATCATGACGCGACCGGGATCATCTTCGCCCATGTCCACCTCGCGCAGGATCACGTCCAATTCCGGCCCCCATTCCTCTTCCGGGAAGGAGGGATGGAAAACGGCATCGGTGAGCACGTCGAGGCCGATCTGCCAGCGATCGGCGGGCAGGATCACATGGAACACGGTTCGATCAAAGGAAGTGTAGGCATTGATTTCCCCGCCGGCATCCGCGATCTCCTTGGCGATTTGGCCGGGTTTGCGGGAATCCGTCCCCTTGAAGACCATGTGTTCGAGGTAGTGGGAGAGCCCGCCACCGAGATGTTCGGCTTCATGGATGGAGCCGGCTCCGACCCAATACTGGATGGCCACGAGCGGTGCGCTGCGGTCTTCCTTGAGCAGCAGGACCATGCCGTTGTCGAGCACAACGCGTTTGACCCCTTCGTTGGCGGTTTTCAAGACATCGATGGGATCCTGGGACATGGCACACTCCTGGGTGACGAGCCATACGGCGCAAATAGCGCCAATGAAATGGGCAAATCGCTTCACTGGTCGTGTAACCTAGCACAGGGCAAGGGGGGGCGCAAAAGAATCGACGCACCCATTAAACCCTTGCACCGGCGTGTGGCGGACGGGTAGATTTTGCGAATCGCGAGGAATGTATGGGAAGACAAGTGGCGATCTGGGCGGGTTTGTGCTGGCTGGGGGCGGGTTCGATGGCCTTCGGGCAAGCCTACTCCACACCGGTGCGGGCGTCATGGACCGAGGACTCGGCAACGACGGCGACGATCACCTGGGACCGGGAAATGGCGGGGCGCGGCACGGTGCGCTACGGATTGGCCGTGGGGGACGATACGCGTGAAGTGCATGATGGCGGCGGGATTCACCACCACCGCCTGACTCTCCGCCATCTGGAGCCGGGGTCGCGCTATGTCTACGAAGCCTCATCCACCGACGGGTTTGTCCAGTCGGGGACTTTCCGCACCGCTCCGCCGGCGGGCCAGCCCCTGCATTTTGTGGCCCATGGGGATCTGGAGGGGGGATTGTCGGTGGCCGGGGCCCAAGGGGTATCGGACCAAATCGTTCAGGAAGATCCCCAGTGGATCCTCCATCTGGGCGATCTTTCCGACGAGGACTATGACGGTTCCGGGTTCGGAAAATGGACCAACTTCTTCCAGATCGCTTCCAACGAATTGGCCCAGGCCGTGTTCATGCCCCTGATGGGAAATCATGATGTGCCCGGAGCCCAGGCAGGCGATCCGGATCACTGGCGCGGCCTGTTCCATCGGCTGTTTGCGCTGCCCGAGCCAGCGCAGGGCAACGGCTATTACGGCTTCAGCGCCGGCAATGTCCGGTTCATCGCCTTGAATTCGGAAGTGGACCCGGCCACGCAAAACGACTGGCTGGCGCGCGAATTGCAATGGGCCGCCAGCGATACAAACCTGACTTGGATCATCGCCTATTGCCACCAGCCGCCGTACTCGTGGGGCGAGCGCGAAAGTACGCTGTCGGTGCGAACCCACTGGGCGCCGCTCCTGACCCAATACGAAGCGAATTGGTTGATCAGCGGCCATAGTCACAACTGGCAGCGAACGGTGCCGATCCGCGGTGTGAACTATTTGGTGGCGGGCGGCGGGGGAGGTCGGCTGTACACGTCCGCCATCAACCACGCCTCGCACTTGTTCGCCACCACCTGCTATCATCATGCGTCGTTTCACGTGACCAACGATGTGATGCAGGTCCGCGGCATTCGCAGCGACGGGCTAGTGTTCGATACGGCCGTCGTCACCAACCGGCGGCACGTGCGAGTGGAACCGGCCTTTCCCCTGCGCGGACAGACCGCCACGGTTCACTACCGCGCCGAACACGGCCCGCTGGCCGGGGCGAATCCGGTCTACATCCACCTCGGACAGGATGAGTTTTCGAGCGCATTCGCTGATGCGCCCATGACGTGGAACGCGTCCGGCCAGCACTGGGAATACGACTTGATCGTGCCGGCATCGGCCACCCAGCGCCTGGCGTTTGTGTTCCGGGATCACGGCGGATCGGTCACCAACTGGCACAACAACTATGAGTACGATTGGCAGGCCCTGCTGGATCGCGCCAGTGTAGGGCCGGATCCTCCGGCGGCAGGATCGACGGCCACCCTCCGTTACGAGGCCGACATGGGGCCGCTGTTTGCCGCCAGCGAAATATCCGCCTGGATGTCCTTCAATGGCGGGCGATTCGTCGAAACCGGCGCCGTGGCGCTGGTCAACGTGTCGGGTGCCCGCTGGGAGGCGGAAATCGCTGTTCCCGCGCATGCCGAAGACCTCACGGTTCACATCACCGGCGGCGGGCTTTGGGACGACAATGCCCGGCGGCTCTGGACGTTTTCTGTTCACGGAGCGGACGAGCGGGCCTGGCCACCAGCGGCTTATGCCGCCGTCGGCTCCCCCGTGGTGAGCGAAAAGCCCGAGGGCGGTGCGATGAATCACATCGGCGACAATTTCGACCTGACCATGGGCGGGCCGGCGCTGCGAGTGCTGGATGGACCGCGCGGCTTCGGGGACTTCGGCTCCATCTGGGTCAACGTGGACGCCACCAACCTCTACGTGGGGGGGCATGGCATGGATTTGGGCGGCAGCAACAACGTCTTCGTCCTGTTTCTGGGGCTGGATACCCTGAACGGCAACGCCTGGAACCTGGTGCACAAGGACGGCTTGCCCAATACCCTGGATTTCCTGCACAACCTGCGATTCACCGAGCCCATGGATATCGCCATGGTCTATGGCGACCAGTACGGCGACCGGGCGACCTATACCAACTTCACCTACGGCGGCTATGATTTCGGTCAGGGCATCTACTATCTGGGCACCAATAGCTCGACGTTTGCGATCGTCCCCGATTCCCTCCTCTCGCAGTTCGACGGCATCGGCACGGTTCCGACCGACACCCCCGGCGATCCGGACAATCGCCAAACCACCCGCTGGGAGGCGATGATCCCTTGGGCTTCGCTTAACGCGTCCGGGCCGGAAGATGTTTCTCATCTGTTCATTGGCGGCGTCACGGGGTCGTCTTCCGTCAGCACCAACGACCGATATTTGTCGCGAACGGCCCTGGGGTCGGCCGCTTGGGGCCGCCGCGACGTCTACCGCCAGTATGCGTTCAACACCGTGACGCTCCGTCCGCAGCGCGTGAACCTGCTCCACGCCGATCTGCTGGGCGACGGCCTCTCCAATCTCTGGCGCATCGAATATTTTGGGACGCCCGACGGGCCGGGCGCCGACGAAGATTCGGATGGCGATGGATTGGACAACCGCGCGGAAGAACTGGCGGGCACCGATCCGACCGATCCGCAATCCACTTTCGAGGTCGGCATGGCGTTGACCGACGGGGATCTTCCCATCCTGACGTGGAGCCAGGCGCCGGGACGTATCTATGATGTCTGGCACACGCCCAGCATGTCCGACCCCTTTGAGCCCCTCGTGCAGGGCCTGGCCACCAATCAATATGGTCTGGATTGGCCGGGCTTTTTTCAGTTGCGGGTCAGGCGATGACCGGACCGATCCCGTGTCTGCCGGAGGAAACCCGATGCGCGAGATGATGCTGACGGCTGCCCGGGTTGCGCTGTTGGTGTACGGCGGCATGCTGCTGCTGCTGGCGGGCTGCCAACGGCGATTCATCTATTACCCGAGCCAAAGTTCGGAAGCGGATGCCATCCATCATGCCAGAATCAGCGGACTGATTCCGTGGCGGGATTCCGCTGGGCAGATCATGGGCTGGAAGGCGGCACGGCCCCCGGCCGAGGCGGATGCCATGCTGCTGTTCCACGGCAATGCGGGATCGGCCGTGCACCGGGATTATTTCGTTCAAGGTTTCGCGCCGTATCTGGCAGTCCATGTCATGGAGTATCCGGGCTATGGGCCGCGTTCGGGGAAACCGTCGGAGAAGGCGTTTATGGAAGCCGGGCAAGCGGCGCTGGAGCAGTTGCGCCGCGAACGGCCGGGACGTATTTTTCTGGGTGGAGAATCCCTGGGCACGGGAGTCGCTTGTCGTCTGGCCGGGGCGAACCCCGAAACGGTCTCCGGCGTTTTCCTGTCCACGCCGTTCACCAGCCTGGCGGAGTTGGCCCGAAGCCACTATCCGATATTCCCCGTTCGCTGGTTCCTCCGGGACCGTTTTGAGAACGTCCGGCACCTTCAGTCGTATGCCGGCCCCGTTGCGGTCCTGCTGGCCGGGCAGGACGAGGTGGTCCCGGTTCGCTTGGGCCAGAAGCTCTATGAGTCGTATGCCGGCCCCAAGCGGCTGTGGATCCAGGACGACCGGAGCCACAACACCTTGAACTACTCGCCCCAACTGTCGCTCTGGCGGGAGGCGGCGGGTTTTCTGATGTCACCTGCGCCTTGATTTTGCCTTCTGGCCGGTGGCTTGACTATCCAGGCTGATCAAATGTTTAATTAAACATTGTATCGATACTGGTGCGTGGAGGGGAGGGGGGCGGGGGCCTCCCATGCCGTTACTTTTGGGTTGCGTCTTCCGATATACACGGATATATACATCGGCATGAAGGTGCACCTCAAAGTGGCGTTGGCCAGCGATGCAGGGGAGGAGTTTTGTGGTCCCGGGGTATTGCAGTTGCTGGATGGGATTGGACGCCACGGTTCGATCCGGCAGGCGGCGGCGGACATGGGGCTGTCCTATGTGAAGGCGCTCAAAATCCTGAATCGCCTGGAACGGGAGTTGGGGCAGGCACTGCTGGTTCGACACAAGGGCGGGGCGGAGCGCGGCCGCACGGAATTGACTCCCCGTGCGCATACGTTCATGACCGACTGTTTACTGCTCCGCGCCCAACTGGAGCGCGCGGCGGGCCGGGCATTTGAAGGATTCCGCCGCCGGCAGGACCGCTTTCCGGCCAGGAGAAATCCGTGAGAGTTGTGGTCAGTGGGGATCTCGGCGCCGGCAAGTCCACCGCGGTGAGCGCGGTCATGCGCCTCCTCGGGTGGACGCACCCGGCAGGATTCTTCACCCACTGGGGCGGGGCGAAGCGCGGAGCCGGGGTGCTCTACCTGGAAACTTGGCGCGGCGAGTGCCGTCCGATCGCCTTTCGCAGGGAATCACCGGCCGCCCCGGGCGAGTTGCCCTATGAGTTGGACGCGGCGGCGTTTCTGGCGGCCGCCCTCCCGGCCTGTCGGTCCGTGGGCCCCCGCGATCCGGTGGTGCTGGATGAACTGGGGCTGATCGAATGGAATACACCCGAATTCGTAGCGGCGGTTGTAAAGCTTTTCAGGGGCGATTCCCCGGTGTTGGCGGTGGTTCAGCGTCGGGCCCTGGACCGGTGGCTGGAGGCAATCGGCCGGGAGCGAGTGGACCACATCGCCGAGGTCAAGCCCGCCACGCGCGACGCACTACCCGGCCGTTTGGCCGGGTGTTTCGCCGGTGTGGAGATGAACGAATGATGTCAACAATGAAGCCGCAAGGAACGATATGAACTTGAAATGGATCGGGTTGCTGGGATGGAGCCTGGCGTGGGCGGCGGGGATTCCGGCGCAAGAAGCGCCCGCGCCGGTGTTCACTCTCGGCGAGGTGCTGGTGGTGGGGGCGGAGGACGGGGGCCATGATGGCACGGCGGCACGGGTGACCGGTGCGCAAGCCGAACAGCGGGCCAGCCGCAACCTGGCCGAGGCGGCGGCGCTGGCGCCGGGCGTCACGCTGACGAGAGTGGGAGGGCGCAACGAAGAGATGGCGTATGTGCGCGGCTTTGATACGCGCCAGGTGCCGCTGTTTCTGGATGGCATCCCGGTATATGTGCCCTTTGACGGTAACTTCGACATGGGGCGATTTGGCGTGTTCGATTTGGGCGGCCTGTCGGTATACAAGGGATACAGTCCGGCCATCCTCGGACCCAACACACTGGGCGGGGCGATCAATGTGGTGACCCTGCGGCCGACCCAACCCGAGGAACTCCTGGTTCGGGCGGGTGTTTCGAGTGGCCGGGGATTCGATGGCGCCCTGCGCGGCGGATTGCTGCGCCCGAATGGGTATGCCCAGGCCGGGGTGTCTTGGCGTGAGCGGGATTCCTTTCGCGTGTCGAGCGACTTTGAACCGACGGAGACGGAAGATGGAGGGCGGCGCGGCAACTCGGACAGTCGAGATCTTCAGGTGGGGGCCAAACTGGCCTGGACCCCCGGTGATGCGGGAAATGAGTTCGCCGTGGCGGTCGTGCGGCAGGACGGGGAAAAAGGGGTGCCGGTCTATGCGGGATCGGACCCGCGGGTGCCAGTTCGCTACTGGCGCTATACCGAATGGATCAAGAACAGCCTGTATGCGCTGGGAAATGTCGAACTGGGCCGCGGGGCGTATCTGAAGCCGCGTCTGTATTACGACACCTATGAGAATACGGTGAAGGCGTATGACGACGACACCTATACCACCCAGGAGCGGCGGTCGTCGTTCACCAGCATCTACGATGACTATACCTTCGGGGGATCGCTGGAGGCGGGCCTGCCGGCGGGCGAGCGGAATCAACTGCGCGGCGCGGCCCACTACAAGCAGGATGTTCACCGCGAGCGCAATGCCGGCGAGCGTCAATACACGATGCGGGACGAGACCGTCGCGCTGGGTCTTGAAGACCGGTTACGGCTGACGGAGACATGGTCGCTGACGGGCGGGGCATCGCTGGAGTGGCGTCGCAGTCTCCAGGCGGAGGACCCGGGCGGCGGTGAGGACTTCGGCCGGAACGAGAACACCGTCTTCAATCCCCAAGCCGGGCTGCTGTACAGCCTGACGGGCGGAACGTTCCGAGCCACGGTCGCGCGAAAGTCGCGTTTTCCGACCCTGAAGGATCGCTATTCCTACCGGCTGGGCACGGCCCTGCCGAATCCGGACCTTGAGCCCGAGACGGCGATGCACTACGAAGCCGGGTACGATGGCCGTGCGACGGAACACCTTCGGGTCCGGGGCGCGGTCTTTTACAGCCGTCTGGAGGACACGATTCAGCGGGTGGACAACGTGGCGCAGGATGACGACGGCGCCTGGCTCTATCAGGTCCGCAACACGGGAGAATCGGAACAGGCGGGCGTCGAAGCGGGCATCGCCTGGACGGTGGTGGAAGACCTGACCGCGGGTGCGGACTACATGTACCTGAGACGGAAAAATCTGAATCAGCCGGATCTCAAGCCGGTGGACGCGCCCGCGCACAGCCTGACGCTCTTTGGGGAATGGCAGCCGTTGCCGCGCCTGACGGTGGTGCCGTCGGTGGAGTACAACTCTTCGCGTTATTCCACTTCCGACGGCGTGAAAGCCGACGGGTTCTGGCTGTGCCATCTTCATGCGCAATGGGAGCTGCCTCGGGGCGTTGAACTGCATGGGGGCGTGCGCAATATCCTGGACACGAATTATGAACTCAACGAGGGTTATTCCGAGGAAGGACGCAGCTTGTATGCGGGTGTCCAATACCGTTTTTAAGAGAGACCCGAGATCAGAGGTCAGAAGCCAGGGACCAGAGGTCAAAGGGCCAATATCAGGCAGAACGGGCAGGAGATGAAGACCACGCATCAGAAGCGCGCCGGGCTGGGCCGGGATGTCTTTCAGGAGATTGATTTCGCGGGGCTTTGGCGCGAGCAGTCGCAGCGCTCTTCGTTTGGGCCGCGTTCAAGCCAGGATTGGGATCGCCGGGCGCGCCAGCGATTCCGGCGTGAATTGAACAGCGACTACAGCCGGGCCTTTCTCCGGCGCCTGGATTTGTCCGGGGTGAATACCGCGCTGGACATCGGCTGCGGCACCGGCAATCTGGCGATTCCGTTGGCGAAGCGGCTGCGCCGGGTTCATGCGCTGGATTTTTCCAACGCGATGCTGCGGGAATTGGACAACCACCGCCGCCGGGAAGGGCTGGAAAACATCGCGCTGCATGAGCGGTCATGGTTCGATTCGTGGAGAGCGGTTCCGAAGGTGGATCTTGTTCTCTGCTCGCGGGCAATGGGCGTGGAGGATCTTCGGGCGGCGCTCGACAAGATGAGCCGCAAGGCCCGCCGGCGGGCCTATGCAACGATCCACTCCGGTGGGAGCTATCTGGGCAACGATGTTTTGGCCTTGCTGGACCGGGAGATTGTGCCGCGTCCGGACTACATCTATGCCGTGAACATCCTTTATCAGATGGGATATCGCGCCCGGGTGGACTTCCTGCGCTCATCCGGGGGACAGGGATATGCATCGGAGGATGAATTTCTCCGGGCCGTGCGCTGGCGGATTGGTGAACTTTCCGCCAAAGAGGAAGCCCGGCTGCGTCGATTTTTCCGCACCCTGCCGCGCGAGGATGACGGCTCCATCCGCTATCGGCATGATTTCGAGTGGGCGATGCTGGCCTGGGAGACCGGGGGCGCGTGAACCCGGGTGAACACGTCCTGGAGCGACTTGACCGTGATCGTGCGGTCGAGCGCCTGACGGCGCTGTGGGCGCTGAACGAGGCCGGATTGGGCGGCCTGATCCACGCGTTGCGCGTGCCATTCACCGGAATCGTGGTCGGCTCGACCGCGGTGGTGTTGATCGCATTGATTGCCTTTTTCGCCGAGCGGCGCGGGCGGGCCATCCTGAAGGCCACGGTGGTCGTGCTGCTGATCAAGGCGGCGGCAAGTCCGCACACACCGCTGCCGGCCTATGCCTCGGTGGCCTTCCAAGGGGTGTCGGGCGCCGTGCTGTTCGGCCTGCTGCCATCGATTCGCGCGGGGGCCATGCTGCTCGGATTGCTGGCGCTTTGGCAGGGAGCGGTACAGAAACTCCTGATCATGACGATTCTCTACGGCCGGTCGCTGTGGGAGTCCGTCGATGCCGTTGGCCGTTGGATTCTCGAGCGCATGGGGGCGGGCGAGGGCGCCGGCTCGCCGACGGGCTGGTTTTTGTTTTTCTATCTGGGCTACTATACCGTGGCCGGGCTGGCGACCGGCTGGCTGGCCGGAGTCCTGCCCACGGAGATTTTGCACGGATTGCGGCATCCTCCGCCTTCCGATCCCGCCCCCCCCGTGACCTTGCCGCAACCCACGGCCCGCCGCCCGTGGTGGCGACGCACGCCGTTCAAGGCCGGCGTGGTGATTCTTCTGCTGTGGCTGGCGTTGCTCTGGATGCACCCGGGGCAGGAGGGCTGGGCGCGGGGCCTGCGTGTCTTCCTGCGGGCCGCGATCGTCTTGGGAATCTGGATGCTGGTGGTGCGTCCGATCGGCCTGGCGCTGTTCCGCCGCTTTCGCCGCCGCGAGCAGGACCGCTACGGGGCCGACGTCAGCCGCGCACTGGAGCAGTTTCCCGCTTTGAAGCAGGCCGCCGCCGTCGCGTGGCGGCACAGCGCCGGCTGCCGCGGCTTTCGTCGCTGGCGGATCTTTTTGGTGGAATTGATCGTTCCGGCGCTGGCCGGCGTTTCTATAGGGGACGGGCGCCAGCAGACAGGAGACGGGGTACCGGAGACAGGAGCCGAAGAGTGAACTGGATGAATCTATATGAGTCGACAGGTGCGGCGGGTGTCGCGTTGGTCGCGGTTGCCGTGGGCGCGGTCTATCTGTGTGCGAAGAATGTCGTGGTGCTGGGTTGGAACGGATGGAGTTTTCGGCGGCACATCGCCGCGCTTTCGGTCGATCCCTCGCGGCTGGATCCCGAAGCCGGTGTGCGCTCCGGCAATCCGCTCGTGCGCATATTGTCGGAGGCGGTTCAGCCGGGGCCCCGCGGCGCGCACGATCGTCGGGCGGAACTGGCGTTCCTGTTCCATAAGCACTTTGGCAAGATCAACCGCTCGATGACGTTGCTGCGGCTGATCTCCGTGATTTCGCCGCTGCTGGGGCTGCTCGGAACCGTGCTGGGGATCTTCAAGGTCTTCCGGGTGGTCGGCACCCAGAGCGTCGTCAATCCGGCGGTGCTGGCCAATGGCATCTGGGAGGCGCTGACCACCACGATCATCGGCCTGACCATCACCATCCCGGCTTTGTGCTTCTACTATTTCTTTCGCATGCAGATTCAGGGGTTCCAGGTGGAACTGATGGAATACGCCGGGCGATTTTCACCGCCGGGCGAGGAGCCTTGAGCGGAGCCCGACCATGGACCAGGACTATCTCGAAGACAGTTTCGATGCGGAGATCGATCTGACGCCGCTCATGGATGTGGTGTTTCTGCTACTGGTTTTTTTCATCTTGGCGGCGACGTTCAGCCAGCCGGTTCTGCAGGTGACGCTGCCCGCCGCCCGAACCGCCGAGCGGATCGATGACGATCCGGCGCGTCTGGTGCTGGCGATGGATGAAACCGGGCGGCTGCATCACCGCGGGGATGTGATCGAGATGGAAGCCCTGCCCGCCCTGCTGGCGGCGCATCCCGAAGGTCCCGTGGAATTGCGCGTGGATGGCGCCGCTTCGTTTGAGGCCTTTGTCGGCGTGATGGACCCGCTGCGCGCGGCGGGAAGAAGCGATGTCCTCCTCACCACACGGCCAGAATAGCCTGGGCGTTGACCGCGCGGATCGCGCCGGAACCGTCTTCGGCGCAGGCGTGGCGCTGATGCTGCTGCTGGTGGCCGGCGGATGGGTCCGCCATTCCGAATGGGCGCCGGAGCCAGGCGAGATCGCTCTACACAAGGAACTGGTTCTTCAACTCGATCCGGCCCCCATGCCGGAACGGCCGCCCGTGCCGGAGTTGGATCCCGTTCCGGAGCCTGAACCGGAGCCCGAGCCGGCGCCGGAGTTGGAATTGGAGCCGATGGAAGAGCCGGGAAAGAAACTCGTGCCGGAGCCCGATCCCGAGCCAGAGGCCTTGCCGATGATCGCCAGCCAACCGTTGGTGCAGGAGGACGGTGCGGCAGGCGCAGTGGAGGCGATACGCGCGGAATGGCTGACCGAGTTGCGCCGGCGTATTGAAAGCGCCAAGTACTATCCTGGCGCAGCACGCTACTCCCGTGAAACCGGTACGGTTCACGTGCGCATTGAGATATCCGCCGAGGGAGAGATTGGCGCCGTCCGGATTCTCAAGAACACGGGTTCGGTGCGGCTGGCCGAGGGCGCCCGGGGCATTGTGCAGCGCGCAGCGCAAACGCCGCTGGGAAGTGAAGAGCTGCCGGAGGCCTTCGAAGTGGACGTGCCGATTACGTACCGTCTGGATCGGCGCTGACGGCGTCGACGGCGGGATTCATAGAATCCCACGTCCAGAACAGAAACTGGCGCCGAAGGGGTTTGGGAAGTCCGCGAGTGGGCGGTGGCGGTTCGCCGTGCAAATGAGGGGCCAGCGCCGGTGGAATATCACGAGCACCGGCGTGGCGATAGCCGCGGATCAGGGCCTCGGCGGCCGTAGCTTCCGGCACATGGCGGGCCTGCGTGAGATATTCAAAGACCGCCTCCACCAGTTTGGGCAGGGGAATGCCGTGTTCCTGGGGAAACCGCGCGCCCATCCAGTCGGCAAGAGTCATGAATGCATCAAAGATCGACGAGGCATGCTGCCAGAGTAGGGGTGCAGCGGCCAGGAAGCGGTTGGAATTGACGATGGCATCCCAGTAGTGGGCGAAGCGGGCGGTGCGAAGGAGATGGTCGGCGGGCCAGTCGCGGGTGGACCGTATATTGTAGGGAGACGCCGGGTTGTAGTGCATTGCAAAGGCGGCATCATGGCGGTCGATGGGCGCGCCGGGGAGTTTCTTCAGGATGCCGAGCTGGACTTCGTGCGGACCGAGGGCGACGAGTCGGTTGAAGCCGGCGGCGAAGCTTTCCGGGGTTTCACCGGGCAGGCCGGCGATGAGGTCGGTGTGCAGATAGGCATGGGTCTGTTCGCGCAGGAACCGAAGATTCTCCACGGCGCGGTCGAGGATTTGCGGACGGCGGATGAGGTCAAGGACGGCGGAATTGAACGACTGAATGCCGATTTCGAGCTGGAGAGACCGGGGCGGAAAGCGGGCGAGGACGTCGCGCAGGTCGGTGGGAAAGCGGTCGGGTAGCATCTCGAAGTGCAGAACCAATCCGGGGAATCTTGGCAGACGTTCCAGAAAGAACGCGAGGACTTCGACGGCGCGGGAAATGTTGAGATTGAAGGACCGGTCGCAGAACTTGAAATGCCGCGCGCCACGAACGAGAAGCTTGTCGAAAGCCGTGAGAAGGGGCGGGAGAGGAAAGAAGCGGACGGACTCATCGTTGGCGGACACGCAGTAGTCGCAGCGCATGGCGCAGCCGCGGGAGGTCTCGACGTAGAGGAGGCGTCGGGACAGGTCTTCGCTGGAGTATTCGTCATAGGGTAGTTGGATGGCGGCGAGATCCGGAGGGAGGGGCGGATGAAGACAACCACGGATGGACACGGATGAACACGGATGGGAAGAAGAAAGAATGTCGCGGCAGAGGGCGGCGAAGGCAAGGTCGGCTTCGCCGGGAAGGAGGAAATCCGAATAGCCGCCCAGGTCGGCGCCCTGGGCTAAAGCAATGCGCTGGATTGGGTGTAGTCCGGGGCGCGGACCCGGCGGATCCATCTCCGCGATCTCCGGTCCGCCCAAAACGATTACCATATCCGGCAACTGCCGCCGCAGGAGCGGGAGGAGATCAGCGACGTGCCCGGCGTTCCAGATGTAGACGCCAAGGGCGAGAATCGTCGGATGGCGGGCGACGATGGCGTTGCCGATTTCGGCAGCGGACTGCTGCTGGGTGAACTCGACCAGATCGGTTTGCGGACGAAGATCGCCCATGTTGGCCAGCAGATAGCGCGCCCCGAGCGAGGCATGGCTGTAGCGCGCATTGATGGCGGCGATGAGGAGGGGGGGTGGGGTGTTCATCGTACCGGATTCATCCGTTTTCCATGCTGTGGAAAAACCGGGAGAAAGTTTTCCATGGTGTGGAAAACGCTCTGGAATGGGCCTTGGAATGCACGGGGGAGATCCTACCTCACCGGCCAGGGAATGGAGAGTGGAATATGGCGTTGACGGGATCGGGGGGGAATGTCCAGACTGCCGGCGATGAACGGTTCGGCATGGCTTGAATGGATTCAGGGGCTTCCATGGTTGTCCTGGGGTGCGGTGGTTCACGTGTTGCTTTTCATCGCGGTGGCCCTGCACGTGCTGCGTCACCGCCGCCGGACCGATTCGACGCTGCTGTGGCTGTTCGTGACGTGGCTGCTGCCCGTGGTTGGCGCGCTGTCCTACGCGATGTTCGGGGTGGACCGCGTTCCCAAATTGCGCTGGTCCAGGGCGGTCGAGCGCCGGGTCCGCATGGATGGGGCGCGCCGGGCCGCAACGGAGGAGGTTCTGCCCGAGGCCTATTGGCAGTCCATGGGCGGCGCGCCCGCAACCCCCGAGGATGAATGGACGCGCGAACTGGACCGGCCCATGGCGGCGATGATCGAAAACTTTCCGCTGTTATCCGGGAACCGGATCGTGCCGCTGCTGACGGGCGACGAGGCGTTTCCCGAGATGCTCGAGGCCATACGCGCGGCCCGGCATCATATTCATTTGCAATCGTTTATTATCGGCAACGACGATGTCGGTCGCGAGTTCATGGATGCGGTGGCCGAGCGGGCGCGGGCGGGAGTGTGCGTGCGGGTCTTGTACGACCGGTTCGGTTCGTCGCACGCATTGTGGGGGGGGCTGTTTCGCCGCTATCGGGGGATCCCAAACCTGTGCATCGCCGGTTGGACGCAGTCGAACCTGTTCCGCCGTCAGCTTCACTTGAATCTGCGCAATCACCGCAAGGTGCTGGTGGTGGACGGAGAAGCGGGATTCATGGGCGGCGTGAACCTAAACGGCTATTCGCGGACGCAGGGCAATCTGCCGGCGATCCAGGACTACCACTTCGAGCTGCGCGGGCCAATCGTGCAGGAGTTGCAATACACCTTCCTGCGGGATTGGCATGTGATGACCGAAGAGGATCCGGCGCGGCTGCTGAGCAGCCGGCATTTCTGTCGGCAACCGGTGGCGGGCAGTGCGCTCGCGCGGGTGGTCAACAGCGGGCCGTCTTCGGATCTGCAGGTGGCGGTCGATGTGTTTTTCAATGCCGTCAATGCGGCGCGCAAACAGGTGTTCATCGTGACCCCGTATTTCCTGCCATCGGAGGACCTGATCCGTTCGCTACGCATGGCGGCGCTACGCGGCGTGCGGGTCTACCTGGTGGTGCCCGAGAAGAGCAATCATTGGTATACGACGTGGGCGGCGCGGGCGCTGTATGAGGATCTGCTCGAAGCGGGGGTGCGCATCTTCGAGCGCCGGCCACCCTTCATGCACGCCAAGGCCATGACGGTAGATGACCGCATGGCGGTCGTCGGGTCTTCCAACTGGGACTACCGCAGTCTCTACTCCAACTACGAAACCAGCCTGGCGGTCTATGATGCGCAGTTCGTCACGCACCTAAAGCTGCTCATGATCGAGGATCTGCATGCCAGCCGAGAACTCGACCTGGTCCGCTTCAAGAACCGCCCGATCTGGAATCGCTATCTGGAAAATGCCTGCGGCCTCTTCGCCCCCCTCCTCTGACGGTTTGGGGTCAGGCATTAAGATTTAAGATTGTGGGGACAATCTTAAATCTTAATGCCTGACCCCGGCGAAAGGGTTGCTTGTGGGGGTGTGTACGGGCTAAGATGCGCGCTCACAACCTTGCGAAGGAGAGAGCATGACAACACGGAAGCGGTGGGGATGGATGGGCGTGGCGCTGGCGGCCGCATGGATGGCGTCAGGATGCGGCAAGGGCGGAGATGGCGCGACGAAGGTTCATCATCTGACCTACAGCATTTTCTTTCCGCCGGTACATATCCAGGCCCAGACGGCGATGGAGTGGGCCAAGGAGGTCGAGGAGCGCTCGGAAGGTCGGATCCGGATCACGGTCCATGCCGGCGGGACGCTGACCAAGGCCGACCAGTGCTGGCAAGGCGTCCTGAGCGGCGTGTCCGATCTGGGCATGAGTTGCTTCGCCTATACGCCGGGTCGCTTTCCGCTGCTGGAAGCCCTCGACCTGCCGTTGGGCTGGCCGGATGGACTGACGGTGACGCGCGTCGCCACGGCCATGGCCCGGCAATACGAGCCCGAGGAAGTCCAGGGGGCCAAGATTCTATACATCCACGGCCATGGTCCCGGCATTCTGGCGACCCGCCGCCCGGTGCGGAGGCTGGAGGATCTGCGCGGGATGAAAATCCGCGGCACGGGGCTGTCGGCGGGCATCGCGTCGGCTCTGGGCGCGACGGCGGTGGGCATGTCCCAGCCGGAAACCTATGACGCGCTGCAGAAGGGCGTAGTCGACGGCACGTTCTGCCCGATTGAAACCCTGGAGGGTTGGAAGCAGGGCGAGGTGATTGAGTTTGTCACCGACACCCAGGCCATTGGCTACACGACGGCGATGTTCGTGGCCATGAATCGCGGGGCCTGGGATGCGCTACCCGCCGACCTGCAGGAGATTCTGATGGAGGTCAGCGACGACTTTGTCGACCGCCATGGCCAGGCCTGGGTGGTGGCCGACGAAAAGGGGCTGGCGTTTGTACAGGAACTGGGGCGCGAAATCATCACGCTGCCGCCGGAAGAAGAGACTCGCTGGCAGGAGCAAGTTGCGCCGATCATCGATGCCTATCTGACGCGGTCGGCGGAACGCGGACTGCCGGGCGAGGCTTTCCTGGCCGATGTGCGGGCGATGATGGCGGATTTGTCCACACCCTGAAACGATGGGCTTGCTGTCCGGAACCAGCGCCCGTACGGGGGCCCTGCGCGGCTTGATCCACCTCATGGCGATGGTCGGCAGCCTGGCCATCGCGGGCATGATCGTGGTGACGGTAGCGGACATTGTGGGCCGCCAGTTTGGGCTTCCGGTCAAGGGGGCCTATGATCTGGTCCGGGTGCTGGGGGCGATTTCGATGGCCTGCGCCCTGCCGCTGACGAAGGCGGTCAAGGGGCACATTGCCATCGAATATTTCTTCCAGAAGCTGGAACGCCGGGGGCGCGCGGGGGTGGACACCGGGATGCGCCTGTTGCTGCTGGTGCTCTTTGGCGTGTTGACATGGCAGTTCATCCGTCTGGGGATTTTGCTGCGCGACAGCGGTGAACGGACCCCCACGCTGCACCTGCCGGTCTTCTGGGTGCCGTGGCTGGCCGCGGCGGCCACGCTGGTCACGGTCGGGGTTACGCTGTGGCATCTCCTCCACCCGGGCCGCTCGATGATGAGGCCGCGCGGATGAGTTCCCTGCAGATCGGGTTGCTGGGAATCGCGGTGTTGTTCCTGCTGCTGGCGTCGAGCATGCCGGTGGCCTTTGCGATGACGCTGGTGGGGGTCGCCGGCTTCGCGCTGGTGGTCAACTGGCCCGCGGCGCTGCACATGATGGTGACGGACTGGTACGATACATTCTCGAACTACGGGCTGACCGTCATACCGCTGTTTGTCTTCATGGGGCAGGTGGCCTTCCACGCCGGCATCAGCAAGAAGTTGTTTGCGGCGGCGCAGTGCTGGCTGGGGTGGCTGCGAGGCGGGCTGGCGATGGCGACCATCGGGGCTTGCGCGGCGTTTGCGGCGATCTGCGGATCGGGGCCGGCCACGGCGGCGACGATGGCGGCGGTGGCCCTGCCCGAGATGAAGCACCACAAGTACCACCCGGGCTTTGCCGCCGGAACGGTGGCGGCCGGCGGCAGCATCGGGATGCTGATTCCGCCCAGTGTGGTGTTCATCGTCTACGGCATCATGACGGGGCAAAGCATTGGCAAGCTGTTCCTGGCGGGGATCGTGCCCGGGCTGCTGATCAGCGCGTTGTTCATGGCGACGGTCTGGCTGTTGTGCCGTCGCAATCCGGCGCTGGCCCCGGGGACGGAGTCGGCGTCGTGGAGTGAACGCCTGCGCTCGCTGAGCGGCGTGATCGAAATCCTGGCCTTGTTTGCGCTGGTGATGGGGGGGATGTTCGCCGGCTGGTTCACGCCTACCGAGGCCGCGGCGGTGGGCGCCGCGGGGAGCGTGGTGCTGGCGCTGATCATGCGCAAGTGCAGTTTTCGGATGCTGGCGACGGCACTGACCGAGACCCTGCGAACGTCCTGCATGGTGCTGGTGATTGTGGCCGGCGCGACGGTTTTCGGGCATTTCCTTCAAATCACGAATGTGCCCACCGAGTTGGCCGCATGGCTCGCCGGCTTGCCGCTGCCCGCCGCGGGCATCATGCTGGTCATCCTATTATTTTACCTGATCGCCGGCGCCTTTCTGGATGCCCTGGCGCTGGTGCTGCTGACGATCCCCATCTTTTATCCGGTGGTGATCGATCTGGGGTTCGATCCGATCTGGTTCGGCGTGATGATTGTGCTGATCACGCAGATGGGCGTGATCTCGCCGCCGGTGGGGGTGAACGTGTATGTGGTCAGCGGCATGGACCGGGCGGTGTCGCTGCAAAGCGTATTCAAGGGAGCGCTGCCGTACTTGGGCGCCCTGATTGTCGCGGCGCTGCTGCTGCTGGCGTTCCCGCAAATCGTGACGGCCCCGGCCGCCTGGGTGAAATAAGCATGGAGGATGCCATGGACGAGATGATTCCCCATCAGCACTTCAAGAAAATCCTGTTCTGCACCGATTTTTCGGAGAACGCCGACCGGGCGTTTGTCTTTGCGGTGAATACGGCGGTGCGCAACGCCGGGTGCGAGTTGCACCTGCTGCATGTGATTCCCGAGCCGTCGGCCCAGTTCTGGAAGGGCTACATCTACGAGGTGGATGAAGATGTCGACGCCCGTGCCCGGCGCGAGATTGACGAAAAGCTGGCGGACACCTACCGTCCGCGGGTGCCCGCCGGGGTTCCGCTGGTGATTGCCATGCGCATTGGCGAGGCGGCGCAGCAGATCATTGAGTATGCGCGGGAAGGCGACATCGATCTGGTCATTGTGGGCCGGCAGGGGGCCGGCACCGTCGGCAAGATCTTCTTTGGCAACGTGACCGGTCGGGTGGTGCGCAAGGCGCCATGCCCCGTGTTGGTGATCCCGCCACTGACGGCGGGATAATGCGTCGCGAACAAAGAGAGCGCCGCATTCCGCGCGCCGCAGGCGAGTGGAACGAACGGAACAGCCGAGTGAACCACGGATGAACACCGATGGACACGGATGCGGGAAAAGCAGCCAATTGCGAAAAGGGGGGGGGAGTGGAGGGCTGGCCTCCGTGCCGGCCGGGATGTAAGGCCGACATAAACGTCATTCTATGCAATCAATCTAACAGATATGTGGTTACATTTCCCGGATCATACGGCGTCACTATGATCGGTTGATTTTGCTACAGTCTTGGCAGGACGGGGTTAGGGCTAATTTCACACATGACCCGCAAGCTGGCATGGTGATTGCTGTAACGGGTTGCAGAAACCAAAACCTGGCGTGGTATTGGGACATCCGAGTGGATTCTTGAGTCTGCGCTGAACACACAAGGAGCAATGAGCATGAAACGGAATACAAGAGCGAGTTGGATCGCATGTATGCTGGTGGGCCTTTTGGCCGCCGGCGCCCTGGCCGAGGAGGCTTCACCCTTGGAGGCGGGGGTGGACCTGGAGTTCTTTTCAGCCTATGTCTGGCGCGGGCAGGTCTTGAGCGACCGGGCCGTCTTCCAGCCCGGACTCACGGTCTCCAAGTGGGGCTTCTCGGTGAACGCGTGGTCGAGCATGAATCTCGATGGGACGGATTCGGACGGCGAGTTCACGGAGATGGACTGGACGGTATCCTACGCGCATGCCGTCGGCTTGCTGGAACTGGAAGTGGGCTTTGCGGAATACACCTTTCCGAATACAACGGACTTTGTTGTGGTGGATGACATCGAAACCGGTGTGGCCTTGGGGGGCACGCGGGAAGTATTTCTGGCGGCCGGTCTTGACGTCTTGCTTTCCCCAACCCTCACGATCGTCCGCGACATCGATGCGGTCGACGGCTTTTACGGCAGCCTCTCGATTGGCCATTCCTTCGAGCTGACGGAGCGGATCGGGCTGGAGCTGTCGGCTTCGCTGGGGGCGGGCGACAAGGACTACAATGACGCGTATTTCGGGTACGACAAATCCGCATTGAACGATCTGGTGGTGGGCGTGAGCCTGCCGATCGCGGTCACCGAATTCCTGAGCATCACGCCATCGGCGGGCTACATGGTCTTGCCGGATTCCTCGCTGGCGGATGCCGGCAAGGACGCCTATGGCAAGAAGGAGATCGTTTTTGGCGGCGTGGGGTTGAGTGTTTCCTTCTGAGCGGGCGGGTGCAGAATCACCTCATCCCCGCGGCAAGGGCCGCGGGGATGATTGGTTGGTGCCGCTGATGTGGCTGACTGATTCACCCACGGGATGAACCCGTGGGGGTCTACCGATCCGACATGGCCGGACCTGATTCACCCACGGGATGAACCCGTGGGGGTCTACTGATCCAATAGGGCTGGACCTGATTCACCCGCTGGGTGAACCCGTGGGGCTGAAGGAGCGACTAGGCCAGCAGGCGCTGGGCATTGCCGCCGAGGCAGGCGGCGAGGACATCGTCGGGCAGGCCGAGGGAATGCCAGCGCGTAAGTTCTTCGGCTTGGTCGGCCCAGGGACTATCGGTTCCGAAGAGGATGCGGCCCGGCGCGTGGTCGAGAATCATGGCCCGGGCTTCGTCCCGAGTCATCTCCTGCAGGCAGTAGGAGGTTTCGATGTAGACCGGCCGGCCGATCAGGTACTTGCGCGACTCATCCCAGTCGCGCCAGCCGCCCAGATGGGTGGCGATGAGTTTGAAATCGGGAAAGGTATCGATGACGCGCCGCACGCGGACGGGATCGCAGACGCGGTCGGGCGGATAGGCGATATCGAAGCCGGTGTGGAACACCGCCAGCAGTCCGCGGGAGGCGATTCGTTCATAGAGCGGGAAGAGGCGTTCATCATCCAGCACGAAGTTCTGGTAATAGGGATGGAACTTGAGGCCCTTGAAGCCGTCGTCCGCGACCTGGTCCACGCGGGCGAGGGCGTCGGGATCGTCTGGATGGATCGACAGCAGCATATCGAGGCGCGGCTGGGCCGCCCGGACCGCGCGCGACCAGCGCAGGATGGCCTCGAACTGGGTGGGTTTGGTGGCGATGGAGCAGATGACGGAGCGCTCGATACCGGCGCGGTTCATGGAGGCGATCAGGGACGAAACCCGGCCATCGGTGAAAGCTTTGACGTGGCCTTCTTCCTCCAGGAACGGGATGGCCTTGGCGGCGAGGGTGTCTTCAAAGGCGTGGGTATGGAAGTCGATCCGCATGGGGAGATTGAAACAGAACCCATGAACTCCTGAAAAGCGAAATCGGAAAATCGCCGTCCGCCCCGGGCCATGCATTCGGGATGGACGATCAGCGGTTTGGCCGCCGGTGCCGGCAACCGGCGGGCGGATCGGATTCATCCATGGGTGCGCCTGCGGAGGGGCTAGATCCGCGCCAGCGGCGTTGGAGGGCGGCCAGAGGCAGCACCGCCAGAAAGATCAACACCGCGGCGAGACAAATGGCGGGGTTGGTGGGCCAGTCGTAGAGGAACGACAGGTGCAGGCCCCAGAGGGTGGCCAGCGCCGAGAAAACAACCGCCAGGGCCAGCACCGTTCCCAGCCGCCGGCTGAGCAGCAGCGCGGCGGCGGGCGGGGCCGTCAGGTAGGCGAAGACCAGCACGGCGCCAGTGGTTCTGGCGGCCACGGCGATCGCCAGTCCCAGGCCGACGAAAAACAGGACGTCCCAGAGCGCCACCCAGATGCCCAGCACCTGCGACATGTCGCGGTCCAGAAACGTATTCAGCAGTGGACGCAGGAAGATCATCGTCCCCGCCAGCACGGGGACCAGCACGCCGATCAGCACCCGCAGATCCGCCTCCTGCGCGAGGATCAGGTCGCCATAGACCAGCGACTTGATCTCCTGGATGCCGAATCCGCTGTGCGACACCAGCAGGAGGGCCCCGGCGGTGGCCAGCACAAAAATCAGGCCCAGCACCGTATCGCGTGGAATCCGGCTCTGCTCGTAGGGCCAGGCCAGCAGGCCGACGCTGCCGAGCGTGAGGCCCAGCGAACCCACCAGCGGTGGAACGCCGGTCACGAACGAGAGCGCGATGCCGCAGATGGCGACCTCGGACAGCACGATGCCGATAAACACCGCGCGCTTGAGGATGATCAAGGTCCCCAGCACCGAGCACGTCGCCCCGACGAGAAGTCCGGCCGCAATGGCCAGCGGAAACTGTCCCCATAAGTCCATCGTTCCGTTCATGGCCGCGCCCTCTCCCGCCCTGCGCCCTGCAGTCCGTCGGCCGAATCCATCCAGCGCACCTGCCCGTACTCGACCCAGCAGATCCGCGGCGCCAGCCGCGCCGCCTGGTGCAGGCCGTGATGCACCAGCACCACGGTCTTGCCGCGCTCGCGCACCAGGGACTGCAACTGCGACAGGATTTCCTGCTCGGTCTCCTCGTCCAGTTCGGACGTCGGTTCGTCCAGCAACAGAACCTCGGCGCCCGTCGACAGCGCCCGGGCCAGCAGCGTCTTCTGCTTCATGCCGCCGGAGAGTTCGCCAAACGTCTTGTGCCGGTGCGCCCATAGGCCAAACCGGTCCAGGATGGATTGCATCCGGGCCCGCTCGTCGCGCCCGATGCGTTTCCACCAGCCCAAGCGGGGATACAGCCCCATCTCGACGATGCGCAGCAGGCTGACGGGATGAATCGGATCGATGGTTTTCTGCTGCGGCACGTAGCCCGGCGGCGAAAACAGAAAAGGCGTCTGCACATACCCCTTGCGGATCGGAGCCAGCCCCAGCATCGCCTTTAGCAGCGTGGTTTTCCCTGCCCCGTTGGGCCCCACGATCGGCAGCAGGACCCCGCGCGGAATGTCCAGCGACACGCCGCACAGGACGTCCTGGCGGCCGTAGGCCACGTGCAGATTCACGCACTGGATGGCGAAGCGTTCGTCCATTACCGGTCCGACAGCAGGGCCACGACGCGATCCAGCATCGTCAGGTAGTCTGTCGCCTCCGGCCGGCCGCCGGCGGAGTTGGCAGCCACCACCACCCGCGCGCCGGTGGCCGCCGCCAACCGTTCCGCCGCCTTGCGACTGTAGAACGGCTCCTGCAGGATCCAGCCGACGCCCTCGGCCTGCATCGTTTCGGTCAACGCGGTGAGGTGCGCCGCGGTGGGCGGGATGCCCGGCTTGGGCTCGATCTCGCCCGCCACCCGCAGACCGAAGCGCTTGGCGAAGTAGCTCCAGCTTTTGTGGTACGTGACGATCCCTTTCCGGCGCAGCGGGGCCAGTTCCGCGGCCCAGCCGCCCAAGTGGGGGATCTCCTCGCCCCGGGCGTGGCGGTTCCATAAAGCCTCGGCATCCGCGCCCTCCAGCGCCTGCGCGCCGAACATTCGTTCGTCGAGCTCGCGATGAAACGCCTTCAGGTTGGCATGAAATGCGCCGGCCTGTTCGGGCCGCAGGCGCGCCAGCCGTTCAGCGATGGCCTCCGCCATCCGCCGTCCATTCAGGGGATCGAGCCAGTAGTGCGGATTGCCGCCGGGATGCACGTCGCCCATCGAGCGGCAGATGGGACCGTGGGGCACGTCCTGCACCACGACATGCCGGGACAGGTCCAGATAGCCGTCCGCCCCGACCTGGATGGCCCCCGGTTGCGCGAGCCGTTGAGGATCGGCAGTTCCCAGGCCGACTCCAGTTCAAGGCCGATGGCCATCCAGACGTCCGCCCGCCGCGCCCGCGAAATGTAGCTGGGTTTGGCGGTCAGGTAGTGCGGATCCTCCCGGCCGGAGCAGATGGACGTCACCACGGCTTCTTCGCCGACGATGCGCCGGGCAAGGTCGGCGATGTCCGACGTGGTGGCCACGATGTTCAGGGGCGCGGCCCCGGCGCCGGCCGCGAGGGCCAGCGCCAGGACCAGCGCCGCAACAATGCGCTTGTTCATCAGCGTTTTCGTTGAGCACAACGCCTAGAACTTGTGCGCGCCGTGCGCGCCCAGCGACACCATCCACTGCACATAGACTTCCGTCGCGTCCTCCGTGCCGTCCTCGGTTGCGTAGGATCCGTGGTTGACTTGCAGGCGGATGCGCGAGAAGTGCGACGGCGTGAAGTCGATCATCGCGCTGATCCGTTCACTGGAGCCGAAGTCCTTGCGGGCGCCGCTGGGCAGTTCGGACTGGTTGGTCAGGCCCACCTGTTCCCAGCGCAGGCCGGCGCGCCAGCGCGGCGAAAAGCCGTAGGTCGCCTGCACGTAGTAGCCGTCCTGCTCATCCACGCGGCGGTTGCCGACCAGGTCCGGCGCCAGGTCGTGCGCGACGAGGTCGAGGTCCTTCTTGCGGCTGAAGTACTCGGCCTGGACCGTGACGTCGCCCTGCCCGTAGGCGTGCGGCGCGTTGTACTTGTAGACCAGGTCCGCGCCCCAGAACGACGAATCGCCGTCGAGCCAGTGGTCGTGCTCGCCGTCGCCGTCGCCGTCGTGCTCCTCCTGGTGCGTGCCGGTCGCGGCGAACAGCCCGAGCTGCAGGCCGTGGTTGCCGGGCAGATTCGGCCCGACCTTCAGCCAGCCGACGCCCACGCGCGGGCCGTCGTCTTCCGGCAGCTCGCCCTCGCCGTGATAGGCGAACGTTTGCTCGTTGTCGCCCTGGAACACCTCCGCGCCGGCCATCAGGAAGAATGGCGTTGGCGCCAGCCACGACAGCTGGAGGCCCTTGTCGTCCAGCCCGTGCGAGCCCAGTGTCAGCCGGTAGATCAAGGGCTGGTCAGTGAAGTCCCACTCGTGGGCGTGCTGGGCGTTGATGTAGCCGAAGTCGCTGTAGAACTTGCCGCCCTTGAGCTTCAGGCCGAATGGCAGGCCGGTGGTTTCGATCTCGGCCACCTCCATCTCCGCTCCCTCGAGATCAATGGCGGCAATCGCCGTTGCCTTGAAGTACGGATCCACCGCCGCCGAGAACTGGAGTTCGAGGTGGCGCAGGTTGAAGCCCTTCTCCGGGCCGTGGCCATGGGCATGCCCGTGGTCGCCTTCCCCATGGGCATGCCCGAACCCGGCGATTTCGCCGAGGACGTGAGCCATGCCCTCGTCGGAATTCTCGTGGTAATAGAACGCATCCACGATGGCCGAGATTTCGGGGTTGAAGGCCTTGAGGTTGAGGAACGGATCGGGGGGGGCGGGAACGGCGGCGGAGGCCGCCTCCTGCGCCGAGGCGGTTGCGATGAACACGGCGGCCGCCAGCAGGGACAGCGCGCCAACATAACGCTTGGAAAACATGGAACTCTCCTTGAAAGAATGGAATCGTCTGAACCGCGCCGCCGCACCGTGCGGGACGCTTGCGAAGGGAATCAGCAGACGATTCAGGCCGGCGGGCCGCGAGCGAACGGCAACTGGCGCGACGCGGGAACCGCGGGCGAGTCATAGGAAACGGCCAGAGACCACATCCAGGCGGTTTCCGGCATCGAGACGGCGATCGGAGCGGCGGCCAGTGCCGGCATATGGGCCAGCTGGCAAATGCCGCAGTGGGCGGCATCATGCTCCGGCGCCGGAGCGGAATCCGGGGTTTCCCGGCCACAGGAACCGTGCGGGACGGCGGGACACGCGTGCGGCTCCCCCCCCTCCGCATGGGCATGCCTGGCCATGTGCAGCGCCGGGGCAATCCCCACGGCCCACGCCATCAACGCCCACGTCAGAATGCCGAATGGTTTGGCCATCAGAGTGGCGAAGGTATCACACCGCGGTCGCCGTGGCCAACCTTCTAGCCGCTGCTGGCCAATGCCAAGGCCATCCGGATTCCCGTGTTTCATTCGTCTGGACCTATTTCGTCAACTCCGGCGGGTTGGCGGCGAGGGCTTCGATGGCGGCGTGTTCGGTATGGTCGAGGCCGATGGGGGAAAGCGAAACGAAGCCTTCGCGGAGGGCTTCGAGGTCGGTGCCGTTCATGTCGCCCATTTCGTAGAGTTCGCCGGTCATCCAGTAGTAGGGGTTGCCCCAGGGATCCTGGCGGCGTTCGTATTTCTCGACAAACCGGGAGGCGCCCATCCGGGTGATTTTCAGTCCTTCGATCTGATCATAGGGCCGGTTGGGGATGTTCACGTTCCAAAACAGGTCCGGGCCGATTTGCAGGCTTCCGGAGAGGACCTGCTGGACCAGTTCGCGGCTGACCCGCGCGGCGGTTTCCCAGTTTGGGTCGGCGAAGGTGTCCAGCGAAAGCGCCATGGCGGGAATCCCCATGATGACCCCCTCGGTGGCGGCCGAGACGGTGCCGGAATACAGCACGCTGATGCCGGCGTTGGGGCCCAGATTGATGCCGCTCAAAATGAGGTCGGGCTTGGGATCCAGGAGCAGGCTGACGGAGAGTTTGATGCAGTCGGCCGGGGTGCCGCCCACGGCGGTGCCGAACGGCGGACCGCCGGGTGGCCACGAGCGGGTGTGCAGGGGCTTCGAGAGCGTGATGCCGTGACTGATGGCCGAGCGCTCGCCGTCGGGGGCGACCACGTGGATTTCGCCCAGGTCGCGTACCGCGTCATGCAGGGTGTGCAGGCCGGGGGCCTGGATGCCGTCGTCGTTGCAAAGCAGGATTCTCATGTTTGTGGCCGGAGGCGATGCGCTATTGCAGGACCGCGCCGATATCGGAGGGGCCGACCAGTCGCTGGTAGCGGGACAGCCAGCCGGTGCGTACGCGCGGCTTGAAGGGCTTGAGCCTGGCGGCCCGGGCCTTGAGTTCCTTGGCGGGCACCAGCAGGTTGACCTGGTAGGCGGGGATGTCCACGGCGATTTGGTCCCCGGTCCTGACCAGGGCAATGGGGCCGCCGTCGGCGGCTTCCGGCGCGACATGGCCGATGGCGGAGCCGCGCGTGGCCCCGCTGAAGCGCCCATCGGTGATCAGGGCGACATCCTTATCGAGGCCCATGCCGGCGAGGGCGGAGGTGGGCGAGAGCATTTCGCGCATGCCGGGCCCGCCCTTGGGGCCTTCGTAGCGGATGACGACGATATCGCCTTTCTTGATCTTGCGCCCGTAGATGGCGGCGATGGCGGCTTCTTCGCTATCGAAGACCCGGGCCGAGTAGGTGCGCTTGAGCATTTCCGGGGCGACGGCCGAGCGCTTGACGACGGCGCCGCGCGGGGCGAGGTTGCCAAAGAGGGCGGCGAGGCCGCCGGTGGGGCTGAAGGGGTCTTGGATGGGCCGCAGCACCTTGGGGTTGCGGTTGACGGCGCCGGCGATGTTGCGCGCGACGGTCTGGCCGGTGACGGTGACCAGGTTCGTGTTGAGCAGCTTGGCCTTGGCGAGTTCCTTCATGACGGCCGGGATGCCGCCGGCGAGATGCAGGTCCTGGATCAGGTCGGGGCCGGCGGGGCTCAACCGGCAGAGGTTGGGCGTGGAGGCGCTGATCTGGTTGATGAGCTTGAGCGAGACGGGCACGCCGGCTTCGTGGGCGATGGCGCACAGATGCAGCACGCTGTTGGTGGAGCAGCCCAGGGCCATATCGACCCGCAGGGCGTTGATGAACGCCGCCGGCGTCAGGATGTCGCGCGGACGGAGGTTCTTCTTCAGCACCGTCATGATTTGCATGCCGGACTCCTTGGCGAGGCGGGTGCGGGCGGCGGCGACGGCCGGAATGGTGCCGTTGCCGGGCAGGGCCATGCCGATGGCCTCGCTGAGGCAGTTCATGGAGTTGGCGGTGAACATGCCCGAACACGAGCCGCAGCCGGGGCAGGCGGTTTCTTCGTAGTCGGTGAGTTCTTTCTGGCTCAGGGTGCCGGCCTTGCAGGCGCCGACGGCTTCGAAGACGTTGGAGAGGCTCAGGTGGCGGCCATCGAGGTCGCCGCCGAGCATGGGGCCGCCGCTGACCACGATGGAGGGGATATTGATGCGCGCGGCGGCCATGAGCATGCCGGGAATGATCTTGTCGCAGTTGGGGATCAGGACCAGCGCATCGAAGCAGTGGGCCAGGGCCATGGTTTCGACGGAGTCGGCGATCAATTCGCGCGAGGGCAGGGAGTAGCACATGCCGGGGTGGCCCATGGCGATGCCGTCGCAGACGCCGATGGCGGGGACGAGGATGGGGGTGCCGCCGGCCATGCGCACGCCGGCTTTCACGGCTTCGGCGATCTTGTCGAGGTGGATGTGGCCGGGGATAATTTCGTTGAAGGCGGAAACCACTCCGATGAGCGGCCGCTTCATTTCCTCGGCGGAGAGTCCGAGGGCATACAGGAGCGAGCGGTGGGGGGCGCGTTCGGGGCCCTTGAGGACCTGGTCGCTGATTCGGGTTTTGGCTGCCATGGCGAGACTCCTTGGGTTGCACCGGCCACGCTGGATAACGGGGTGCGGCGGTATCGCGACAGACTTTCCGACAACCGTGCGGCATTTTCAAGCCTGCATTTCCCCGCAAAATTTCGGTTGCGTGCATGGGGCGGGTAGGCTAGTGTTCGCCGTCTTTTGGATTTGGAGATCGCCGACCCCATCGTCTAGAGGTCAGGACACTAGGTTTTCATCCTAGTAACACGGGTTCGATTCCCGTTGGGGTCGCCAATTTGAATGGGTGAGAAACCCGAGGAGAGAGCCATGTCGCGCAACGCACGCAACAATGATACGACCCGCCCGCGCAAAAGCGGAGCGGCCCGCAACCGTCGGCTGCTGGAACACCGCCGCCGCCTCGTGGCGTTGGGCGTTTCGGAGGAGCAGGTGATGCAGATGGACCATCCGCGCATCCGGATGCTGATCGCCAAGCCCAAGCTGATTCCCAGCTACGTGAAATAGCCGTTTCCGCGCCGCGGTCCGGCCGCCGCCGGATTTTCCACAGCGGGGTCCGGCAGCTGCCGGATCCATGGCGTGGATAATTCCCGCCCATATTTTCCATGGCGTGGAAAATCTGCGCCAACTGTTTCCACAGCGTGGAAACTTTTTTTCCACAGCGTGGAAAATCGTCATAAGGAAGAGGCTCTAGCAACACTCCGGAATACACGGCCGGGACGGAGCCCGGCCCTCCAGAGAACCGCCCAAGGAATCTGTTTGCGCGTCTGGAGGGACGACCTCCGTGGCGTCCATGTTCGTTATGAATAGCGGCATTCGGAGGGCAACGGCGGCGGAAAGGCCGCCGTTTCGCATGAGGGGGGCGCGCCGCTTCAATGGGTGATGGCGTGGCGGCCGGCGAGGTGGCCGGAGCAGAATGCCCAGTGCAGATTCCAGCCGCCGGTGGGGCCATCGAGATCGAGGAGTTCTCCGGCGAGATAGAGGCGGGGGTGTCGGCGGCTTTCGAGGGTGTCGGGGCGGACCTGCTGGAGGGAGATGCCGCCGGAGGTGACCATGCTGGCGGCGAAATCGCCGGTGGATTGAACGGCGAGGGGGGCGGCGAGCAGATGGATGTGGAGGGACTCCTCCTGAGCGCGGGTCAGGCGTGCGAAGGGGGTGTTTTCGGGTAGGCCGGAAAGATTCAGCAGTACGCGCGCCAGGGCGCGGGGGATGGATTCCGACAGCCAGGTGAGAACGGCCAAGGCACCGGAGGACCGGCGCAGGCGCGGCCAATTCGGCGGGGTATTCCGGAAGCTCAGGTTCAGCCTGACCGAGCGTCCGGTGTGAAGCAGGCGGGATACTCGGCCGGACAGGTTCAGGATGGATGGCCCGGAAAGCCCCTGGTGGGTAAACAGCAGCGCGCCTTCTGCCGTGGCCGATTCACGGCGGGTGCTGGTGGCCAAGGTGACTCGCGCCCAAGGCAGGGACACGCCGGGAAGGCTTCGCGGCCAGTCTTCGACGGTGCGAATGGATGTCAGCGCCGGCACGGGGGGGATCAGATCGAATTCCAGGGCGGCGGCCAGACGAAAGCCGCTGCCGTCGGAACCCAGCGCGGGTGCGGCGCACCCCCCGGCGGCCAGCAAAACGGCGCGGGCGGTCCAATCGTCCACGCGCCACGGGCCGGTGTCGTCTTCGGGCGGGCGGAGGGTGTGGACCGGGTGTCCCAAGGTGAAGCGTACACCGGCATGGCGGCAGGCCTGGACGAGGGCCTGGCGGAGATCCGCGGCGGAACCGTTGGCCGGATAGATGCGTCCGTCGGGCTCGACGGTGGTGGGCACGCCGATGTCGGCCAGCCAGTTCCGCAAACGTTCGGGGGGGAGCGACCGGAATGCCGGCAGGGTGAATCGGCCCTGACGTCCGAACGCGTGCGCGAACTCGTCTTCGGTGGCGAGGTGGCTGAGATTGCCGCGTCCGCCGCCGGAGGCGGCCAGCTTGACCCCGGGAATGCCGAGGCGGTCCACCACGCGAATGACGGCCCCAGGCCGTTGGCGGGCGGCGGCGCACGCGGCCAGGAGTCCGGCCGGGCCGGCGCCGATGATGAGGAGGCTGGCGTCCACGGCGATCGGAACTTAGTGGGAGATGGGCAGCCAGCGACGGAGGATGGCTTCGAGGGTGCCGTCCCGCTGCCACTCGGCCAGCGCCCGGTTGGCCGATTCGCGCAGGAGTACGCTGCCGGGGCGGAACCCCCAGGCGATTTCCTCGCGCGCGAACAGCACCGGCGCGGCGGCCAGCGTGTCCGGATATTGCCAGGCGGTCCACCAGACGGCCGGGCCATCGTGGATGAAGACATCGGCCTGGGCGTGATAGATCGCCGCGGCCGCCTTGGCGCGGGTGGGGAAGGTCATCCGCCGGGCGCGTGGAAAATAGCGGGTCACGAGCGGATCGGCGGCGGACCCGTCCACCACGGCGATGCGCGCCGGGACTCTGCGGAGCTTGGCCAGGGTATTGTACTTCATCCCATCGGAACGCCGCACCAGGGCGGATTGGCCGGTGACCAGGTAGGGCGTGGCGAAATCGATGCGGGTGCGGTTTTCCTGGTTGATGGGCATGCCGGCCATCAGGATATCCACGCGGCCGGACAGGAGCGCGGGGATCCGGTCTTCGGGTGTCAGGGCCACGAAGACGGGGCGCATGCCCAGCCGTTCGGCCAGGGCACGCCCGAGATCGATTTCAAGGCCCGCCCACTGGCGTTGGTCGCGAAAGGCCAATGGGGGGGAATCCGCGACGGTGCCGATGCGAAGGGTACGCGATTCCGCCGCCGAACCGGAGCCCAGGTGACCGCAGCCGGCTCCCAGCGCCAGCCACAGCAGCCCTGCCACCAGGCCGGTGAAGAGCCGGTGGCGGATCGGCGCGGCCCGGTTAGCGAGCTCGCGTGCCCAGGTATTGCTGTTCCAAGGCGTCATAGCGCTGGCTGACTTGGCGAACCAGGGCACGTTTTTCTTTGTAGGGGCCCGGGAAGAAGGAGCCCTTGAATCCGGCGAGGATGATGTTGCGCAGTTGGCTGGGCTTGACGGACAGGCTGGTGCACACGATTTCCAGTTCGCGGGTGACGCTGGTGCGCGACATCAGGCGGTTATCGGTGCAGATGGAAACCGACAGGTTGGCATCGAGCATCTTGCGCAGGGGGTGGTCGGTGACGGAGGCGATGGCGGGGATGGTCTGGAGGTTGCTGGTGGGGCAGACTTCCAGGGTGATGCGGCGCGAGGCGATGTAGTCGACCAGGCAGGACACATAGTAGGCGGGATCCTTGACGGTGGGATCCTTGACCTTGTCGGCCGCGAAGAGAAAGGTCCCGTGCCCGAGGCGGTCGGCATGGCATTCGGTGATGGCCTGGAAGATGGATTCGGGGCCGTAGGCTTCGCCGGCATGGACGGTTTTCTTCAGGAAGTGAACATGCGCATATTGGTAGGCGTTCTTGTGGTCGATGGCCGGGAAGCCGGCTTCGGCGCCGGCGAGGTCGAAACCCACGACGGGAATGCCCTTCTGGTGGGCAAGGATCGCGGCGGCCCGGGCCATCTCGAGAGAGGCGATGGCCATGACCTCCTTGTGGGGGGCGCAGGGCATGACATCGAACAACTGGGCGTAATAGGCGGACATGTGCCGATTGAAGAAACGCATGGCGCAGGTGATGATGCCGTAATGGAAGGGGACATCGGCGCCGTCGCGCACGGCGGGCGTGTCGTTATGCTCCCGCTGGGCCCGTTCAAGACCGCGGTTGACCGACTCGACCACCTCCTCCATGGTGAATCCCGGGCGGATATGGAGTTGCGGGGCGTAGCGCACTTCGATGTAGCGCACGTTCTCGGCGATGTTGTCTTGCGCCAATTCGTAGGCCACGCGCTCGAGATTCTCGGGGGTCTGCAGCACAGCGCAGGTCAGGCCAAAGCCGCGCAGATAGTCCGGCAGGTCTTCATACTTTTCCTTGAAGACCAGCTCCTTCAGGCCTTCTTCGGTCTCCGAGGGAAGGGGGATGTTCGCGGCGCGGGCGAGTTCGATCAGGGTGGGGATGCGCAAGGATCCGTCCAAGTGCAAATGCAAATCGGTCTTGGGGATTCTCTCGAGGAATTCGCGCGTAATCGGTGTGCTCATCTGGGGACCTCCAACGTTGTGTGAGTGGGGGCGATGCTAGCGCAATGCGCCCGCCACCGCAAAGGAAATCCCGCCGACAAGGAAATCCCGCCTTGCCTATCGCGAGCGCCAGAGCAGCACGACGCTGAGGGCGAAGAAGAAGAGGATCGGCAGCCAGCCGGCCACGAAGGGGGTCAAGTCGCCGCGTTTGCCGTAGGCCAGCCCGAACCCCATCATGACATAGTAGCCGAAGAAGGTGAGCAGGGCGAGCAGGATGCCCATGCCCATGCCGCGCCGGCCGGTATGCATGCCGAAGGGAATGCCCAGCAGAATGACCAGAATGCACAGCCACGGCGAGGCCAGCCGGTAGTGGAAGTCGACCATCAGCCGGTTGCGGGCTTCCGTGGATATGCCCTTGTGGGTCTCGATGAAATTCAGGATATCGAGCGCGGAGCGCTCGTTGGAGTCCTTGATTTCGTTGATGAAGTCCCGGGGCGTTTCGGACAACATGGTCATTTCCATGGTCGCGTTGCTGACCGCCGAACCGACGATGGGGTTGTTGTTTGGGTCGAAATAGCGGGTTTCGACATTCTCGAACCACCAATGTCCGTCCACCCAGCGCGCTCGCTCGACATCCATGCGGAATTCGTTGGAGCCGTCGGGACGTTGCTGGGTCAGGCGCACCCGGCGCATGTCGTAGTTGGCGGCCGGGGAGGGATTGAAGAGGTCGATGCTCCAGATTCGCCGACCCACGACGTATTTATAGGCCAGGTTTTCGGCCAGGTGGGTGCGATAGGAGTGCGGACTGCTCTGCATGGTCTTGAACTGGCGGGCCCAGTGGGTGGCCCACGGGTTGAAGGTTTCGTTGACGACCAGCAGCACCAGCGCCGCGGTGATGCCGATGAACAGGTAGGGCCGGATCAACTGGGTCAGGCTGAACCCGCACGCGCGCATGGCGATGATCTCGGAACTCTTGCCCATCTCCCAGAGGGCGTAGAGCAGGGCCAGCAACAGGGAGACGGGCAGCAGGTACGGCAGGTAGGTCGGCAGCAGCACGGCATAGTAGATCAGGATGTCGCCGAGCGAGGTGCCGGCCTCCATGAAGTCGACAAAGTTCTCGAACAGGTCCACAAGGATGGCGACCAGGGAGAAGCCGGCGATGACATACAGCCACGGCCGCCTCAACTGGGACAAGAGATAGCGGGTAACCAGCTTCATCGATCAGGCGGGGCGTTGGGCATCCCCGACGCGAGGGACTACGGGGCCGGCCGGCCGCGGGGACCGGGATCGATGTCTGTATTCACCCAGATGGACCCCAACCCGCCGCACAGCGAGCACGATTCCTTGCGGCCGGGTTCATTCATGCACCGCGGGCAGGTGATTTTTTCGAGGTTGCGGGTGGCTTCGCTTCGGTGCGGCTGACGGGTTTCCCCGCTGGTGATCATGTACCAGGTGAAAAAGCCGGCGGCCAATACAATGCCAACCGCGCCCCAGCGGTATTGAAGCGCAGAATCGCGTCGGCGGCTCGGAGGTGGCTTGACGGAGTTGGGCATGGGTACCTCTGCTGTTGGGGAAGTTATGACGAAGAGGCCTCCCCTTTGTCAAGGTTCGGGGAGAATTATTCGCAGCGATTTCGCCCGGCTTGTCTCCGGGCGCCGAACCGTCCCGACCTAAGGGGCCCCCCGGAGAGTCCGTTTGGCGGGGAGGGGGCAAAAGCGGCCCCAAAAGCGGCCCGCACGATTCAGGCGTTGACGGCCAGGGGGTGCGGAATGATCTCAAAATCGCAAATGAGCGGCAGGTGGTCGCTGAGCCGGATATGGCGGGCCACTTCAAAGTTCGTAATGCGGATTTCGGGGCTGTGCAGGATGAAATCCAGTTGCCAGCGCGGGGAACGGCTCGGGAACGTGGGCAGATCAGTGAGGTTGGCGCTGCACAATCGCAGGGCCTCCATGAATTCGGCCAGTTCCACCTTGCCCGCGAACGCGTTGAAGTCGCCCGCGATGAGGTAGGGCTTGCGAACATCGCGGACGAGCCGGGCCAAATCCTTCAGCTGCGACTGGCGGCTGCGGCGGCTCAGGGCGAGATGGACAACAAAAATCACGACCTCTTCCAGCTCCAGCTCCATGACTAGCCGTTTGACCCCTTTGCGCAGGAAATGGGTGCGTTCCCGAACCACCGGCCGCCCGCACACCAGCGCATTGGCCTGCTGGCGCATGATCGGCAGTTCTTTCCACAGCGATTGGTAGGCGTATTTGGATCGGCAGAACGAACGCTGATTCAGGTGGGCGGCGATGGTCTCCGCCTGGTTGCGGCGGCCCGTGCGGTAGGAGCCGGCATCGATTTCCACCAACCCCAGCACATCGGCCTTCTGCGAGCGGAAGAACTCGATCAAATGATCCAGCTTGCGATGGGTCCGTCGGAAAAAGCCGCCAAACGGGAAGGGCAGGTGGAAGCGGATGCCACTTCCGGTGGCATAGCGCATGTTGTAGAGCATGAGGCGCATATCGGGTAAAACGTTACTACATCCGGCGCGGATTGCAAGTCGCTTGCTCGGAATCCGGACATTGAATCGATTGTGCATCCGCCGGATTCCTGCTAGGTTGTCCGCTCAAACCGGGAGAAACCGATGGAGATGATGGGACTGACGTTCTTGAAATGGGTACAGGAACAACGCACGCCGATGGGGGAGGATTTATTCCTGCGCCTGACGGTGGCGGGGGAGGGGTTTTGGCTCCTGGCCATCCTCGGAACCCTGTTTTGGGCCTTCGGCGCCCGCTGGGCCTATCGCCCGGGGTTGGCGCTGGTGGCCGGCGACTTGGTGACCAGTGTCGTCAAGAATATCTTTTGCATCCCGCGCCCCTGGGTTCGCGATCCGGAGGTTCTGCCCGTCCGGGCGGCCATGCGCGGGGCCTTTGGCTACTCGTTTCCGAGCGGGCATGCCAGCAGCTCGGCCCTCCTGTGGGGCGGAATTGCCGCCGCGGTGCGGCGCTGGTGGGTTTGGATTCTCGTCCTGGCGTGGATCGCGGTTACCGGCTTGTCACGGGTTTACCTGGGTGTTCACACGCTGGTGGATGTGTCCGCCTCCTGGCTGCTGGCCTTTCCGGTGGTCTGGGGCGCCACGTGGGCGGTCGGCTGGGCGGAATCCCATCCCGCCCAGCGGTGGAAAGTGCTGGTCGGGGCGATCCTGTTCGCCGGCGCCGGCGGGCTGTTCATGTATCTGCGGCCGGTTCCGGAAGACGCCTGGCCGACTTTCGGACGCGACACCTACCGTGCCGTGGCGGCCATGCTGGGTTTTTTGGCGGCCTGGCATGTGGAGCGCACCTGGATCCGCTTTGATCCGGCGCGCCTGGGGGGATACCGGATCCTGGCCGTGGTGGCGGGGGTGTTGGTGCTTTCGTTGATGATGACGCATCTGCGGCCGATGCTCGCGCCCTGGCTGGGGGAAAACGGCGCCATGTATGCGGCCGCCGTGGCCGGCCCGTTTTGGATCTTCGTGGTCTGGCCGTGGTTGCTGCAAGGGTTGGCCACGCCCGCCCGCCCCTGACCGTCGCCTCCTGATCTCGGCCCAAACACAACAAAGGCGGCCGGCCGCTCGGCCTGCCGCCCGTGGGTCACGCTCGATTTACGCGCCGAGCTGCCAGCGCACGAAACGGCGCACCGTGAACTCGTCGCCAACGGCCTTGCCCGTTTCGGCCAGGAGCGCACCGACGGTCTTGTCCTGGTCTTTCACGAAGGGCTGCTCGATCAAGCAAATCTGTCCGTAGAACTTTTCGAGTTTGCCGTTCACGATCTTGTCGATGATGTTGGCCGGCTTGCCCTCGACCTGCTTGGCATAGATCTCGCTTTCGGCGGCGACGGTTTCGGCCGGGACCTGGTCGCGGGTGATGCATGCCGGAGCGACGGCCGTGATGTGCAGCGTGAGATCCGCCAGCATGGATTTCACGGCCGGATTCTGGACGGAGTCGGCTTTGGTGCAGCCCACCTCGACCAATACGCCCAGCTTGCCGCCCAAATGCACGTAGGCCGCCACGGCGCCGGCGCCCTCGACCTGATAGGCCAGATTGCGGCGAGCCACGATGTTCTCGCCGATTTCCGCAATCTTGGCCTCGACTTTGGTCTTGGCCGCTTCGGCGAGGGTGTTGTCGGCCAGTCCGCGGGCGTCCTGAACCAGCTCGGCCACGAACGACTTGAAGTTGTCGTTCTTGGCCACGAAGTCCGTCTCGCAGTTGACTTCGATCAGCAGTCCGGATTGGGCGTCGGCGCGGACATCGCACGCGATGATGCCCTGCTTGGCGGTGCGCGAGGCTTTCTTGGCGGCGATGGCCATGCCGGCCTCGCGCAGGATTTTGACGGCGGCGGCCTTGTCGCCGTTGGCTTCGACGAGTGCTTTCTTGCACTCCATCATGCCGACGCCGGTTTCTTCGCGCAGTTCTTTGACTAATGAAGCGGATATGGTTGCCATGAGGATACTCCTGTTGTTTCGTGATGCGTTGGGGATGAAATCGGCGGGGCGCCGACGCGGCGCCCCCCGGGATGGCGCGGACTATTCCGCCTTGGGCTCGGCGTCGCCGGGCTTTTCCGGCTCTTCCGCGACCGGCGCGGTTTCGGTTGCCGCCGCCGCTTCGGCTTCGGGAGCTTCCGGCGCGGCGGGTTCGGCGGCGGCGGGTGTCTCCGCGGCCGGGGGCTCGGCCGCCTCGGCCGGCTGGGCGGCCGCTTCCGCGGCTTCCTTCTCGGCCTTGGCCGCGGCCGCGGCCTCCTTGTCGGCCTTCGCCTTGGCGGTCTTTTCGGCCTTCAGGCGGGCGGCTTCGGCGGCCTTCTCGGCCTTTTCCTTTTCGCGGGCTTCGCGTTCCACCTTGGCCCGGACCGCGGCTTCCGCCTCTTCGGCGGCGCGCCGGCGCGCCTCTTCCGCGGCCACCTTCGAATATTCGCCCTGGGCCTGCTGGATCGTGATGCCCACCAGTTCGGCGATCAGCTTGATCCCCCGGATGGCATCGTCATTGGCCGGAATGGGGTAGTCGACCGGATCCGGATTGACGTTGGCATCCACCAGGGCCACGACCGGGATGTTCAGCCGGTTGGCTTCGGCCACCGCAATCGCCTCGTTGTTGATGTCCACCACGAACAGCGCGCCGGGATTGCCCTGCATGTCGGCGATGCCGCTGAGGTTGTATTGCAACTTCTCCAACTCGTGCCGGATCTTGGCGATTTCCTTCTTCGGCAGGCTGTTGATCGTCCCGTCCTTCTCCATCTGCTCGATCTCGCGCATGCGCGCGATCGACTTGCGGATGGTTTCATGATTGGTCAGCGTGCCGCCCAGCCAGCGGTTCACCACATACGGCTGCTTGTGCTGCGTGGCGATTTCCTTGAGCGCGCCCTGCGCCTGCTTCTTGGTGCCCACAAACAGAATCTGGCGGCCGCGCGCCACCGTGTCATAGATGAACTGGCGCGCCTCCTGGAGCCCCGTCAGCGTCTGCTCCAGGTCGATGATATAGATGCCATTGCGCTGCCCGAACAGATACTTGCGCATCTTGGGGTTCCAGCGCTTGGTGCGATGTCCGAAATGCAGACCCGCTTCCAGCAGGTCTTGAAGGCTCACGTCCTGGCGGACGTTGGCAGTGGTCATGGTAACCATGGGTATTCCTCTCTTGATGGCATGGTCCCGCCACCATGGGGTGGCCGGACAATCCGCTTTTGTCCCGGGCGGAGGACCGCCGGGGAACTTCGCTTCCGGCTTTGCACACGCAAAACTCGCCGCGCAATCTACGGGGGCCCTCCCCGGAAGGCAAGAACGAATTCGAGATATTTTCTCGATGCCCGTTTTCAGGCTTGTTCGGAAGGGGTGAGGGAGGATAGGACAACCGCATGGAACTGTGGATGGACGAGGAGTACCGCTGGTCCGCGGGCCGGCGGCGTCCACCGCGGCGCCGCGCCATGGTGGGCCTGGCGATCCCGATCATGGCGGGAACCGCCGCGGGTATCGCCGCGGACGCCTCGCCGCTCTGGTTTCTGGGGGTGGGGGGTGCGCTGCTGCTGCCGCTCCTGATCTGGGTTCGCCGAGCGGGGTCGGTCGTTCCCTTGATGCTGGCGGCCTTCTGCCTGGTCGCCGCTCACGCGCGGATGTCGACCGGCAGCCGCTCGGCGGTGACCTTGCCGGCGCTGATTCCGCGCCCGGTGGAATATGTGCAAATGGTGGTCGTGGCCACGGATGATGCCGTCGTCCGGTCTGCGCGGTCGGGTCAGAGGGGTTCCGCGGTGTTTCCCGCCCGGATCGAGGGGCTGAACCGTGACGGAACCTGGGTTCGGCTGGATGACCGCGTGCGCGTGGTGATCCTGGGGGACCCGACCGAACGCCGCCTGCCGCTGTACGGCGAGCGTTGGCGACTCCATGGCGTGGTGCGGCCCGCCGTGCCGCGGCGTTCCGGGCTGTTTACCCTGCCGCAAAACCAGGCGGTGATGGATCCGGACCGGGCAACCTTCCTCGACTCCGGGCGCGGGAATCCCCTGAAGGCCTGGTGCATGGAACGCCGCCGCGCCGCCCGCGCGGTTCTTGGCCGGGGCCTGGAGGCATACCCGGAAGAACGCGGCCTGCTGCAAGCCCTTCTGCTGGGTTACCGCGAGGAATTGCCGGCGCTGCTTCGACAGGACTTTGCCGCGACCGGCACGGTTCATATCTTTGCCATCTCCGGGGCGCATGTGGGCATGGTGACCATGCTGCTGGTCGGATTTCTGAAGTTTCTGCGGATTCCGCGCACGCGCTGGTTTTGGGTCGCGGCCCCGTTGCTGATGATCTATACGATCAGCACCGGCGCCGCCACCAGCGCCATCCGCGCCAGCCTGATGGCTTCGCTCCTGCTCGCGGCTCCCTGCCTGCGGCGCAAACCGGACGCCATCTCCACCCTGGCGGTCGCGGCCAGCCTGATCCTGCTCGTGGCCCCGGATCAACTCGGCGACCTGGGCTTTCTGCTGTCCTTCACCGCGGTCGGCGGGCTGCTGGCCCTGCAGCCGATCATGGATGTCTGGGCCTTGAAAACCTTCCGCCGCGATGAGTGGCAGTTGCCGCGCGAGGAAATCCCCATGGAACATCGCGGGCGGGAAGCCGGCCTGACCGTGGCGCGTTTTGGCACCCTCTCGCTTTCGGCCTGGCTGAGCACCGCTCCGCTGACAGCCCACTTCTTCAACCTCTTTTCGCCCGTTGCACTCGGCATGAACCTGTTGGTGATTCCCGTTGCCTTTTTTATTCTAATGACGGGCATCCTGAGCCTGGTCACCGCGCCGTGGTCCGCCGTCGGCACGGAAATCTTCAACCACGCCGCCCGGCTCCTGGCCCAGATTCTGGCCTTTCTGATTCGCCAGGCGGCCGCCATTCCGTTTGGGCATTGGTTCGTACGAACGCCCCCGGCGGCGGGCGTCGTGGCGTGGTATGCGCTTCTGACGGGTGCGGCCATCGCCGGGCGCCGCGTGCGCGGAGCGCTGCCAGCGGGCATCGCGCTGCTCCTCCTGTTGGCTGGCGGGTGGGGATTCCGGGAGTCCCGCCGCTGCCGCGTGTCGGTTCTGGATGCCAGCGACGGACAAGCGGTCCTGGTCCAGGCCCAAAACCGGCGGATTCTGGTCGATGCCGGCCCGGGATTCCGGGCGACGGAAACCCTGCGCCTGCTGCGTAGCGAAGGGGTGAACCGGCTGGATGCGCTGGTGCTGACGCATTCCGACGCGCGCCATATCGGGGCGGCGGCCATGCTCATGCGGGAAATCCCGGTGCGCGAATTGTGGCTCCCGGAGCGAACATGGCCTTCGCCCCTGATGCGCGCGGTGCTGGAACAGGCCGAACAGAGCGCCATTCCCGTCCACCGCCTGCGCGCCGGAGACGAAGGCCACGGACCGGGAGACCTCTACTGGCAGGTGTTGTGGCCGCCGGCGGATGTGGAAATGGGCCGGGCCGACGATGCTTCGCTCGTCCTGCGGATTGCCCGCCACGGGGCATCGATGCTGCTCATGGCCGATGCCGGCCCCGACCAGGAAAAGGCCCTGCTGGCCCGCGGCGAATCCGTGGCGGCCTCCCTTTTGCTGGTGGCCCGGCAGGGCGAGGCCGGGGCGACCACCGATGCCTGGCTGGATGCCGTGCGCCCCCGGGACGCCATCGTCAGTTCCCGCTCCAACGTGACGGGACGCAGGCCCGACGACGAACTGGTTGAGCGCCTGGCCGCCCGGAATATCCGCCTGTGGCGAACCGACCAGCACGGGACCCTCCACGTGGATTTCGCCTCCAAACCCTCCCGCTGGCCCGATCCCGGCTACCGGATTCACGCCGCCCCCCGCAGATAGGAGGAGGGGTCACGTCTCCAGATTCAAGAATCTCTGTGGACATCTGTGAAATCTTGAAATCTTGAATCTGGAGACGTGACCCCTGTCGGAGTTGCCTAATAGTTCAAAATAGAGTCATATCTCTCCCCATGAGTACACAGCGTAATAATCGGTTGGTGGTGATTGGCGCGGGGATTGGCGGGATGGCCACCGCGGCCCTGCTGGCGCGAAAGGGGGTCGCCGTCACGGTCCTCGAACGCAACGACCAGGTGGGCGGTCGCGCCCGGATTTGGAAGAAGGAGGGGTATACCTTCGACATGGGGCCTTCGTGGTATCTGATGCCGGAGGTGTTCGAGCGCTTCTTTGCGGGTTTTGGCAAAAAGACGTCTGACTACTACGAGCTGAAACAACTGGACCCCTCCTATCGGCTGTATTTCGCACCCGGAGATGCCCACGACATGCCGGCGGATCGCGCGGGCGCCGCGGCGCTGTTCGAACGTCTCGAGCCTGGCGCCGGCGTGCAACTGAACCGCTACCTGGACGACGCGGCCTACAAGTACAAGGTGGCCGTCGGAGAGTTCTTGTATCGCGAATACCGCACCGTGTTCGATTTCCTGAATCGCCGCATGATGACCGAAGGCCTGAAGCTGAATGTGCTGGGCAAGCTGGATGCGGCGGTCCGCAAGCAGTTCGGCGACCGGCGGGCGCGGCAGATCCTGGAATATGCCATGGTGTTTTTGGGCACGTCGCCCAACCATGCGCCGGCCATGTATGCGCTGATGTCGCATGTGGATCTCAATCAGGGCGTGTTCTATCCGCTCGGCGGCATGTCGGCGGTGGCCGTCGGGGTCCGGCGGCTGGCGGAGGAACAAGGCGTCGAGTTCCGGTTGTCGACGGAGGTCACGCGGATCGTCACCGAACAGGGCCGGGCGGTCGCCGTCGAGGTGTGCGGGCCGGATGGCAACCCGGAGCGCCTGCCGTGCTTGGGCGTGGTGGCCAACGCCGATTACGCCCACGTCGAAACCGATCTGCTGGCCCCGGCGGATTGCAGTTATCCCCGGCGCTATTGGGAACGGCGCGTCGTGGCCCCGAGCATGTTCCTGCTCTACCTCGGCGTTAACCGCAGGCTCGACACCCTGGCGCACCACAACCTCTATTTTCAAGAGAATTGGGATGTGCACTTCGACACGATCTTTGGCGCGCCCTCCTGGCCGGACGATCCCTGCTTCTACGTCTCCTGCATCACGAAAACCGATCCGGCCATGGCCCCCGCCGGGCGGGAAAACGTCTTTGTCCTCGTGCCGGTGGCGCCGGGCCTGACGGATGACGACGCCACGCGCGAGGCCTATGCCCGGAAGGTGATCCGCCACGTCGAGCGCATCACCGGCGAGGCCCTCGCGCCGCACATCGAGACCCAACGCATCTTCAGCCATCGCGATTTCTCGGGCGATTACCATGCCTGGCAGGGGACCGCGCTGGGCATTTCGCACACCCTGATGCAGACGGCGGTCTTTCGCCCCTCCATGCGCAGCCGCAAGGTCCGGAATCTGTTCTATGCCGGGCAGTACACCCATCCCGGCATCGGCGTGCCGATGGTGATGATCGCCGCGGATGTCGTCGCCGGAATCGTCGGCCGGGAACTGGGCTGACTCGCCGTCAGGCCTTGGCGTCCGTCGCCGGCGGCGCGGCGCCTTGCATGACCATCAGCCGGCGGATCCGTTCCGCGGTCGGCGGATGCGTGCCGAAGACCGACGAGGATCCGCGGGCGGCCAGCGGATTGACCGCATACATGGGGGCCACCACGCGGTTCACCGGTATTTTGGATGGATCCTGCTGGGCGGAAATCTTTTCGAGGGCGCGGGCGAGACCCTCCGGGTAGCGGGTGAATTGCGCGCCCGACGCATCCGCGAGATATTCCCGCTGCCGCGAGCAGGCGAAATAGAGCAGCCGCGCAAGAATCGGGGCCAGGATCGCCAGGACCAGCGCGGCGATCATCAGGACCGCCGTGGCGGCGCCGCCGTTGCGGTTGCTGGACGACCGCCGCCGGCCGCCGCCGCCCCAGAACATCATGCGCAGGCCGAAGTCGGCCAGCAGGACAATGGCGCCCAGCGTGACCCCGGCCAGGGTCATGAACAGGGTGTCGCGATTGGCGATGTGTCCGAGTTCATGGGCGACCACGCCCTGCAATTCGTCGCGGCTCAGGCGTTCGAGCAATCCGGTCGTGACCGCGACGCAGGCCCGTTCCGGCTTGAGGCCGACCGCAAAGGCGTTGGGCACCGGCGTGTCGATGATGTACACCTTCGGCATCGCCGGCAGGGCCGCCGCAATCCGCATTTCCTCGACGATGTTGTAAAGCTGCGGAGCGTCCTCGTGCGAGACCTCGCGGGCGTTCGCCGAGGCCAGCAGCACGGACTCCCCGCCGGCCATGTTGACCAGCAGCATGACGCCCCAAATCACGATGCCGATGAAGGCCCCGAAGGCGGCGCTTTCCGGCCCTCCGCCGGTCAGGAAGCCAATGGATGCGCCCATCCCCGCCAGCAGCAGGGCCAGCACGGCAATCAACCAAACCGATCGCCGTTTGTTGGCGGCGATGGCTTCCCACATGATCGCACTCATGGGTCAGAATCCAGTGGTCAGAGGCCAGAGACCAAAGGTCAGGAAAAGGACACGTTGGGAACGGCGCGTTCGGCCTCGTCGGTCAGCTCGAACAGTTCGCGGGCCGTGAATCCGGCCGGCCCGGCGACCAGGTTGGCCGGGATGGTCTGAATGCGCGAGTTGTACCGGGTGACGCTGTCGTTGTACGCCTGCCGGGCGAAGGAAATCTTGTTTTCCGTGGAGGACAGCTCCTCTTGCAGGGCGAGGAAGTTGGTCGAAGCCTTCAGGTCGGGATAGCGCTCCACATTCACCATCAGCCCGCGCAACGCGCCGGAGAGAGCCGCTTCGGCATGGCCGGCCTCGGCGGGACCCTTGGCACTGATGGCGTCGGCCCGCGCCTTGGTGATGGCCTCGAGCGTGCCGCGCTCGTGGGACATGTAGCCCTTGACCGTCTCGATCAGGTTCGGGATCAAATCATGGCGGCGCTTGAGCTGAACGTCGATTTGCGCCCAGGCGTTGTCCACGAAATTGCGCAGGCGAACCAGCCCGTTGTAGATCGATACGAACCAAAACACCAGCCCGACAACGACGGCAAGAAGAATCAATACGGGACCCATAATCTATTCCTTTCCATGGGCACGCATGCGGCGTGCGACTCCGATCACCTTACGCATTCAGACCGTGAATGCAAGTCCGGCGTTCGTCCAGACAAACAGTCACCAACAGCCAACTGCGAAATGCGCGGCCTGTCCTCCTTGGCGGAAAATACACGAAAGGGTTCCTGGAGGGGCGGCCTCCGTGCCCGCCGGGGTCGGAAGGAATGGCGGCATCTTGCCGAGAATTACGGACCTCGGCCTTCCTGCCCCCTGTCTCCTGAACCCTGACCTCTCCTTCCCCATCCGTGGGCCGCCGAAGGCATCCGTGGGGTCATCCGGATTCCCCCCCGGTCCGCTGGCCTCACCGCGGTCGGCCACAACCCGGAATGTGGCGGGGTTTTCTGGCCCGAGCCGTTCCAAGCCGTCTGAATGCCGACGACACAGTTGCCGCGCCGCATGGATCGGGTGTCCCGTTTCAGAACGGCTCAACCGCCAGTAATTCCCGCAACCGCTGGCGCTGCCAGTCGCGCTCCCGGGCGAGAACCGCGGCGGTCTCCACCGGAGGCGTGGCGCGGTCCAGCGCTTGCAGGGCGTACTGCGGGGCGCCGATGGCATGGGTGCGCACATGGGCCGTGGCCACGGCCTGCCCGGCGGCGCGGGCCGCCGATCGGGCGGGGCTGTCCGCCCCTACGTCGCGGGCCGCGGCGTGGGAATCCAGCGCGGACTTGCGAACGACGGCCATTCGGAAGACGCCTGTATCCACCCAGTCTTGCAAAGTCTGCAAGGCCGCGCGGGGCCGGCCATCGCCGGGCCGGGCGGCCTCGAAATAGGGCAGGACGCGTTCCGCGCACGCCAACGCCCAGATCGCCAGGGTCCGATGACCGGCCCGGTTGACCAGGGCCATGGTTTCATCGTCCTGGCAAGTCAGCCGAAAACGGCCGGCGGCCTTCACTTCACGGCGTTCGGGCGGATGTAGTAGCTGTCGCCGACGGTGATTTCGCGGAAGGGGGGGGCTTGCTTCACGTCGGCGCCTTCGGCGGTCCGGAGGGTGACGTGATACACCCGCAGCACATTCTGCTGGGCCTTTTCGCGGGGGACTTCCACCGCGACGATCGCAGCGACGCCATACAGGATGGGACGCCCCAGCAGGTCGGATTTCTGTACGGTCCAGTCGCCGGTGATGGCGACGGCCACGGGATGGCGCGGTTCCTTGTCGCCGGGGCGGGCGCCCCAGTCGGAATCCTTCTTGAAATAGTCGAGCCCGGCCTCCTGTTCCGCGCGCTTGCCGGCGATGCTGCCGGGCCAGGTGCGCGCATCAATCCGGGCATTCATGGCCTTGATGTCGGCATCCAACCGTGCGGGAAGATCGGCGAGGAACTGGCGGATCTCGCCGGATTCGCCATCGTAGCGGGCGGCCATTTCGGCGAAGGCCCTGGCGCGCGCCCGCCGCTCGGCCCGGAAGAAATCGTGGGCCCGGGGCAGGTCGTCCAGGTCTTCCTGGGCGCGCCGGAGCAAATCTCCGGCGGTAGCCGCGCGGGTTTTTTGAAGGTTGTCGATCCCCGTGACGACCTCTTCATACCGCGCGCCGGGCCGCCGATTGCCCGTATAACCCAGCGCTTCGACCTTGCGATCGATGGCGTCGCGGTCGCTTCCATAGGTGGCCGCGAATTGGGTCAGCGTCTGGCGGGCGGCGGGCAATTCCTCTTTCTCAAACGCCTCAATCCGCTCGAGGAATGCGCGGGCTTCCTCCAATTCGGTAAAACTCTGGGCGTGGCCGTAGATGTCTTTCAGCAGCATGGCCTGCCAGCGATCGCAGGCGGCGGCAAAGGTTTCGATATCTCCGGTGACGGAGTCGCTGGCGTCGGCCGCCGCCGAGGCCTGGCGCAAGGTTTGCTGGCGGGTCTGGGCGGAGCGTTCTTTTTCCTGCTCGAGCTGCGCATAGGCCTCGTCGAATCCGGGATACTCGGTAATGCCGCGCTCGGCAGCCAGCCGGCGGGCTTCCTCGATGGATTCCGGCACTTCCGCCAGGGTTTCGTCAATGCTGTCGAGGGATTTGAGAATGGCGTCGTAGTCGCCCTGTTCCCGGTAGTAGTCAAAGCGGCTGTAGGGGCCCTTGACGGAGCCCAGGGCCCGCGTGGCGCTGCTCATGGCCAGATCGGCATAATGGGGCAGGCGCGCGGGGGATGTTGCGGGGGCGGCCGTCGCCGGCGCCGCGATGGGGGCCGCCGCGGCCTGAATCAATACGCCTTGATCCAGGTCGATGCTTCCGCCCAGGCGACGCTCCAGGTCGGCTTTCAGGCGGTTGATCTGGTTCTGCAGCCCGCCCAGTCGGGGATCCTCCGGATTCGCCGCCCGGATTTGACCGACAAGTCGATGAACCTCGGACAGCTTGGCCATGGATTCTTGACGCTTGCCGTTGTGGAACAGGCTCTGGGCGGCGCGAAATTCCGTGTTCGCCGTACGCGCCCAGGTGTCTGGGTCCGCCGGCGCTGAAGTCGCCGCCATCGCAAGTATCAGCACCCATGCCCCAATCGATCGCTTTGTCACACGGCTCATTCTCGCTCCTTTGGTTGGGGCATGCGCATGCCCAATGGTTGGCGCAGTGTACGAGCCCGGGACATGGCGCGTCAACGCGAACAGAACAGGGTGCCGCGAACAGAACAGGGAGGTTCATGCAAAACGAACCTGGGCGACACGGAGGGCGTCCCTCCAGAGGCGAAAACAGGTTCCGTGGGCGGTTTTCTGGAGGGCCGGGCTCCGTCCCGGCCGTGTATGGCGGAGTCTTGCAAGAACCTAAATTGGCTTGTGTTGGGCTGGGAGAGGTCAGTACCTTCAGGGGCAAAACGAACAACACATGCCGGCCAACCGCCGGAAAGGAGATGGATATGAAACGAATCCGAACAGGAATCATCGTGGCGTTGGTGGCCGGGGCGTGTCTGGCAACCGTGGTGCAGGCCCAGGGCAACCTGCGCTATTCCGTTACCGTCACCAAATTTCCCAACGAATCCGGCTGGAGCGGCCAGTGGGATGTGGGCGATGGATTCACCACCATTCTGACCGATGCCCTGCAGCAAAGCGGGAACTTCATTGTGCTGGGCGATGCGGAGATGCGCCAGGAGGCCATGGCGGAACAGGACCTGGCCGCCAGCGGACGCATGGCGGGCGGCCGGAAAGCCCCGCAAGTCGGCCGGATGACACCGGCCCAGCTTCTGGTGCGCGGATCGATCACGCATGTCCAGCGCGAGACGGCTGGGGGAGGGGGCCGCCTGCGCTTTGGCAACATCTCCGTGGGCGGCGCCGGCGGCAAGGCCGAAGTCAACATCACCATCTATCTGGTGGACAGCGCGACCGGCCAGGTCAAGGCGTCGCAAAAGGTAACCGGCCAGGCCGGTCGCCGGAAACTCGGCGTGGGCTATCATGGCCGCGGACTCGGCGGATTGACCGGCGATCTCGAGGGCTTCCAAAATGACAACCTGGGCCAGGCTTGCGAAGATGCGGTCGTGCAGGCCGTGGAATTCCTGACCCAGCAACTGGAGAGCATCCCGTGGGAAGGCTCGGTGATGATGGTTCGCAACGACCGTGTGGTCATCAATCGCGGAGAACGCGAAGGCGTCGCGCCCGGCATGGCGTTCCAGGTGGGCACCGCCGAAGAACTCGTGGACCCGGATACGGGGGAAGTCCTGGATGTGGACATGATCACGCTGGGCACCATCCGCGTGACGGAAGTGCGCGAGAAGATCGCCTATTGCACCCCCTTGGAGGGCGTAGAAGTCGGCATGGCCGTCCTGCCGGTCCAATAGATCGCAGCGGTCTTTGCCTACAACTCAGGTCCGGTCCGCCGAGAGCGGACCCGATGCAAGCGGCGCGGTCCCATGACCGCGCCGCTGGCTTTTGGATATGCTACGGACGCCTACAGGTGGAAGTCCTCGCCGAAGCCATAGTGCTCGATGACGTAGTCCATGTCCTTGTCGCCCCGGCCGGACAGATTGACCAGGATGCTGCGGGAGTGCTTCGGATCCTCGCGGCAGAGGCGGATGGCGTGGGCGACGGCATGGGCGCTTTCCAGCGCCGGGATCAGGCCTTCAACCCGCGAGAGCATGAAGAAGGCTTCGACGGTTTCCCGGTCCGTGGCCGTGAAGTACTTCACCCGCCCGGTGTCCTTCAGGAAGGCGTGCTCGGGGCCGACAGAGGGATAGTCCAGTCCGGACGCAATGGAGTAGACCGGATCGGGCTCGCCCTTCTCGTTCTGGAGCAGATAGGAGTTGAACCCGTGCAGAACGCCTTCGCGTCCGTAGGTCATGGTGGCGGCGTGTTCGCCCACCTTCGTCCCCTTGCCGAGCGGTTCGACGCCGTGGATCTCGCAGGGGTCGGAAAGGAAGCCGGCGAACAGGCCCAGGGCGTTGGACCCCCCTCCGACACAGGCGGTGACGATGTCGGGGATGTCGCCGGTCATTTCATGGAACTGCTCGCGGGCCTCGATGCCGACCACGCGCTGGAAATCGCGGACCATCATGGGGAAGGGGTGGGGGCCCACGACGGAACCAATGCAGTAGAGCTGGGTGACGGGGTCGGCCATGTAGGCCTGGAAGCAGGAGTCGACGGCTTCCTTGAGAGTCTTGAGCCCGAAGGAGACCGGGATCACATTGGCGCCGAGAAGCTTCATGCGCGCGACGTTGGGCGCCTGCTTGGCGATATCGACCTCGCCCATGTGGATGTCGCATTCGAGGCCGAAATACGCGGCGGCGGTGGCAAGGGCCACGCCATGCTGTCCGGCGCCGGTTTCCGCAATGAGCTTTTTCTTGCCGAGATAGACCGCCAGAAGGCCTTCCCCCATGCAGTGGTTCAGCTTGTGGGCCCCGGTGTGGTTGAGGTCTTCGCGCTTCATGTAGATTTGCGCGGCGCCCAGCTTCTTGGAAAGGCGTTCACAGTGATAGACCGGCGTGGGACGGCCCTGGTAGTGCTTGCGGATGGAGCGCAACTCGGCAATGAATTTGGCGGAGCGCGAAATGGTGTCGTAGGCATCGCGAATCTCGGCCATGATGACGTCGAGCTCCGGGGGCAGATACGCCCCGCCGTATTTTCCGTAACGGCCGTCTTTGTCGGGATGGAGGTTGAAGTAGTTGGAATAGTCGGGATCGTTCATGGCATCTCCTTGGGGGGGTGGGCAATGTTTCTGTGCGTAGATACACAACCGCCGCCCGCCTGTCAAGCTCCCCCTGCGCGCATTTCTCGCACGAACTTCGGATCTCCTGTCCCCTGTCGCCTGTCTCCTGATCCAGACGCCTAGGGGAAATGGAGACGTTCCTTTCCGGTGCGGTGGGGAGGTGGAATTTTGCTTTGCAAATGAATGGGGGGGGGACATGCTTGGCGCAAAAATGGACCAAGGTGAATCCAAATCGTTTCCGACGGAGCTGGCGGAGGTGGCACGGCGGCTGGGGGATTTTTCCCGGTCGAAGCCGGTATGGGCTTCACGGGTGCCGGCTCGGTTGGATGTGATGGGGGGCATCGCGGATTACTCAGGGGCGAATGTTTGCGAAGCGACGCTGGGCGCGGGGGTGGCGGTGGCGGTGCAGCCGCGCACGGATCGCCTCCTGCGGATCTGCACGTCGCCGGCGGGTTGTCAGGGGTTGCCCGTGGAGATGTGCATTCCACTGGACCGCCTGGCCCCGAACGGCAGGCCGGCAACCTATGAGCGGGTACGGGAGCTGTTCCGGAAGAACCCGCTGGCGTCGTGGGCGGCGTATGCGGCGGGGAGTCTGCTGGCGCTGATGCGGGAGGAATCCGTCCGGCCGGAAACCGGACTGGATGTGTGGATTTCCAGCGCGGTACCAATGAATGCGGGCGTCGCGAGTTCGGCGGCGGTGGAGATCGGCGCGCTATGCGCATTCGATGCCTGCCTGGGTTCGGGCCTGGATGCGTCGCGGATCGCCCAGCTCGGCCAGATGGCGGAGAACCGGGTGGTGGGAGCGCCATGCGGCATCATGGACCAAATCGCAATTGCAAGCGGACGGCGTGGGCGGCTGCTGCACATTCTGTGTCGGCCAGGATCGGTGATCGGCCCGGTGCCGATTCCGAAGGGGACGGGGTTTGCAGGCATTCATTCGGGGGTGCGCCATTCGGTGGCGGCGGCCCCATACGGCGACGTGCGCATCGGCGCGTTCATGGGCCGGCGGATTCTCAATGAAAGGCGCGTGAAGGCGGGGCGGGAACCGGTGGCGCATCTGACGGAAATCGCGACGGCGGAGTTGGCCTCGCACGGAAGAATGGCGCTGCCGGAGCAGATGTCCGGGGCGGATTTCCTGGCGCGCTTCAAAACCCATGGCGATCCGGCGACAACGATCCGGCCCGGTGCGGTGTATCGCATCCGGGGGCCGGCACGACATGCGATTTTCGAGAACGAGCGGGTGCTGCGGTTCATCGATGCGTTGCGAACGGCGGCCGGCGGCGACTTGTCCGGTTGCGTCGCAGCCGGCAAGGAGATGGAGGGCTCGCATGCAAGCTATCGCGACGAGTGCCGCTTGTCGGTGCCGGAGGTGGATTGGCTGGTCGAGGCGACGGGGCGGATCGGGCCGAAGCGCGGACTCTACGGGGCGAAAATCACCGGAGGCGGCGCGGGCGGAACGGTGGCGGTATACGGGCGGGTGGAGGCGTTGAGGAAGGAATTGCCCGGGCTGGTGCGGGAGTATGAGCGACAAACGGGTTTGCGAGCGGCGGTGTTCGGGGGGACTTCGCAGGGGGCGCTGGAATTTGGAACGCGGGTGTTCAAACCCGTACGGGGAGGATGGACATGCCGGAAAGCGTAGGGATCGCAACCAAGGCGGTGGTGCCGGTGGCGGGGCGGGGCACGCGCCTGTGGCCGGCGTCGCTGGCGGTGAAGAAGGAGCTGATGCCGGTGGTGGGGCCGGACGGGGTGGCCCGGGCCATGCTGCATCATCAGGTCCGGGCGCTGGTCAACGCGGGCATTGAGGAGATCTGCATTGTGGCGCAACCCGGCGACGAGGCGCCCATTCGCGCCTATTTTTCAGGGCCGGGGCCGGAAATCCGCAAGCGGCTGGAGGCCGGTTCGAAGTTGGCGGGTGAGTTCCAAGAGATGAAGCGGCTTGGAGACCGGCTGCGCTTCGTTATCCAGAACCGGCAGGAGGGCTTCGGGCATGCCGTCTACCAGAGCCGGGGATTCGCGGGCGGCGACAGGGTGCTGCTGTGCCTGGGGGACCATCTCTTTCGCGGGGCGCCGGTTTGTCCCTATCGCGAGATGGCGGAGATGGCCGGGCGCAGCGGGGAGCGGTCGGTTTCGGCGGTGAACCGGATCGGTCCGGCGGAGTTGAAGGGCTACGGGACGATCGCGGGGTTGCGGCGGCGAAACGAGCCGCGCATCATCGAGGTGAACCGCATCATCGAAAAGCCCGACGTGGAAACCGCTCGGCGGGATCTGCGCGTGGACGGGCTGGGGCCGGACGAATTTCTGGGCTGGTTCGGCCTGCACCTGCTGACGCCGTCGATCTACGACGTACTGGAAGAAATGATCCGAGGGGATGTTCGCGACCACGGCGAGATCCAGTTGACCCGGGCACAGGAAATAGTGCGCGCACGCGAGGGAATGCTGGCGCTGGAGATGGTCGCGGCCGAACGGTTCGATTTCGGCACGCCGGACGATTACGTTTGCGGTCTCCGACGTTTTCGCGGGGATTGAATGACGGATATGTCAAATTGGGCAGCCTCGGACCTCGGCCTTTCTGTCCCCTGACTCCCGCCCCATTCTTGTCAAGTTTCGCCCGGGGGCTCGGAGAATTCGCCGAGAAAGGCCAGCGGGAAATGCTTGGCGTTGGGGAGCACCTGATGGATGCCTCCCCGCATGCGATCGAGTAGAACGAGCAGGTCCAGAATGGCATCGTCCTGGGTAGGCACGAGGTTTCGCAGACGCCTCCAAGCCGCAATGGATCGTTCAATGGCCAGCAAAACAATCCGGGCGGAGCCGTTGGCGTCGTGCTGGCGGGCCTCCGCCAGGATGTCGGAATACTCGCCGCCCATGTCGTCTTTCTCGATAAGCCCGCCCAAGGCGCGGGAGAGCTTGGGGGGGATGAGCGTGTGGTACCAGGTGGCAATATCGATCATGTCGCCGATGTCGCGCGCCTGCTCTTCCGCGGGGTTGGGGATCGAGCTTTTCGCGGCCTCGAGCAGGTCGCGGGCGACGGCCTTCAGGTCCGGATCCGCGGATTTCATCCAGGCGTCCACCCGCTGCATGTAATCGAAGGCCATGCGAGAAATGGGATGCTGCTGAACGGCGGTGCGGTGCGCTTCTTCACGGGCCAGCCATTCGGAGTCGGGTTGCAGATCGTCCGGGAATTCGGACTCCTGATCCCGGGCATCCTCCGGGCCGAAGATTTCGGTTTCCCGGACGGTTTCGGCGAGATCGGCCCAGAAGGCGGCATTGGCGGCGTCGCGATCGAGAGCGGGCGGCTGGCCGGTGGCCCGGCGTTTCAGGCCCTGGCCCATCTGGTAATTCCGGCAGCGGCGGGTGTAGGCGCAGCGTTCGCACCAGTAGTCGCAGTAGTTGTAGATGCCGGAGATGAATCGGTCGGAGGTCATGTGCCGGAACCATAATCGCTGCTATGAACAGCGTCAACATCGCGAGGAAACCGGATTAGATTGTTCACGAGGGCTGCCCATTAACGCTCGCGCGAACCACGCTATTCTAGGATTAATTGGCTGACCCCTTTCCGGCCTGGACCTCTTGCGCGGGCTGTTTCAATCCACGCGCCCCGCGCGGGGCGCGACCTGGCGAGGATTCACGGCGATGGCCGGGGCGAAGTTTCAATCCACGCGCCCCGCGCGGGGCGCGACACGGGCACTTTGCCCTTGCTGACGGTGATGAGAACGTTTCAATCCACGCGCCCCGCGCGGGGCGCGACGATCGAAAGCTGCGGCAGCTCGACCACGGCGTTGTTTCAATCCACGCGCCCCGCGCGGGGCGCGACAGCCGCTGGCGAAGTTTGAGGCAGAAGTTTCGGATGTTTCAATCCACGCGCCCCGCGCGGGGCGCGACTTCGCCGGATGGCGA
>Ga0334882_1000284_pt1 | contig 87106 bp, 80 predicted proteins | sample GraSluR1_MG_5_FD_207226 | JGI IMG/M metagenome (GOLD analysis project Ga0334882, IMG submission 207226) | Sludge microbial communities from methane-producing bioreactor in Wageningen University, Netherlands - Granular Sludge_15_04-R1 | ecosystem: Engineered > Bioreactor > Anaerobic >... | reverse complement strand
GGCCGTTGGGCGCTGGCCGGCGGTCGCCGACCTGCATTTTCTGCTGGGCCGCGCGCGCGAACTGACCGGCGACATCGATGGTGCGCTGGCGGCCGTGCGTACCGCGGGAGAGCTCGCACCGGGTCAAGCGGGTTATCACGTGGCGCTGTTGCGGCTGCTGGTTTTGCATCGCGCCGATGCGTTGGCTCCCGCCGCCACGGAGGGCGAAGCCGCGGCGATTCGGCGCGAAGCGACGTCGCGAGCAGCGCGCGCGGCCGGCCTGTTGCAGCCGCAGGACTACGAAGGGCACCTGATTCTCGGTTACACGTACCGCAACCTCGGCGATCTCGAACTCGCGTGCCGGCATTTCCACCTGGCGGGAGGCGCGGCCGAGACAAAGGTCTCGGCAACGCTCGAGTTGAGCGTTTGCTTGCAAGAAATGGGGCGCACTGAAGAAGCGCAGGCCGTGCTGCGGACGCTCCAGGCCGAGTATCCGGACGACCCCGAAGTGGCTAACAATCTCGGCTATCTGCTGGCGGAACTCGGACAGGACCTGCAATTAGCTGAACAGTTGGTGCGGCAGGCCATGCGCTCCGATCCGGAGAATGCGGCCTACCTGGATTCTCTTGGTTGGGTCTTCTACCAGCGCGGCGAGTACGCGGAGGCGTTCGAGTGGCTGGTCGCAGCGGTCAATCAGCGGCCTGATGACCCGCTGATCCTGGAGCACCTCGGTTTGACGCTCAAGAATCTCGGCCGTTTCGCCGAGGCCACCGATATGCTACGGCGCGCTCGACAGCGCGGCGGCGATCCGGAGCGTCTCGACGCGTTGCTTGAGGAGCTTGCGGGTGAACGATGAACTCGGAATCCCCGGGTTGGTGCGTGGCCTTGCCGTCGGTCTGTATCTGCTGCTGGCCATCGGTGCCGACGCAACTGATGACGGCTCGGCAGCTCGCCTGGGCAGCGGCGCTTGGCGCCTGCAGACACCCTGGCATGAAGCGGCGGGCTGGGCGATCATCCTCTTGACGGACGACGGCTGCTGGCGGCTGGATTGCGCCCTGTCCGACCCGGGTTGGCAGGCGGACCGCGGCGACGTGGAACGACGACAGGGAGACGGTTGGACCCTGGTCGGCGACGCGGCGGGAGGATTAGCCCAGCCGTGGCGTTCGCCTTGGCGGCGGATCGATCGCGACACGAGCCTGGCTGTGGCGACGCTCGTCGACTGGTGGTTGGCGGGCGATACCGCGCCGCCCCTCGACCCGACGTCGCGGCGTTGGCGCCTGCCGCGAGAACACCAGCCGCTCGGCGTCGAACTGCCGGATCCCGCGACCGTCCCGTTCTACCGTACCGGTGCAGGGTCGCGTGGCGGCGGGAGCGGCGAAGAAACGGTCGGCGAACTGCGGAACCGCCTGATCACGCGCGGCCGCGGCCGGGGCGGCGCTGGTCTACGGCTGTTGGCGCGTAGGGCGGATGGCGCCCTGGTGCTGCGCTCGACCCGCTGGCCGGGGAGTCTGCGTTGCGAACCCGTTCGGACTGAACTGCTGCGGGTGCCAGTCGAGGTGTTCCTGCCGCTCTGGCCGTTGGCGGACGTGCTGCCCTGATCCGGCCGCACAACGGGAACCAGACCCGGGGCGCCGGCGTTCAAGGCTCGCGGCGTCTGGACACTGCGAATCAAGGAGCGGCGGCGTGAATCCATCGCCGAACGACTACGAAGCTGGCCAGCGGAACGGTTCAGGCTCCCTGCGCGACATGCGGGATGAAGATCTGATCGTACTGGTACAACGCGGCCAGCGGCGGGCTTTCGACGAGGTCGTTGCGCGCTACAAAGGACGCCTGTATTCGTTCGTATTGCGCATGGTCAAGGATCCGTCGCTGGCTGAAGAACTGACCCAGGAGACCCTCATCCGCGTGTACTTGCACGCGGACAAGTACCGGGAGATCGCTCGTTTTTCGACCTGGGTGTTCACGATCGCCACGAACCTCGTTCGCAACCGGATGCGCCAACAATCGCGCATGCCGCGGCTGTTGGTGTTGAACCCGGCGCCGGAGGACGACGAAATACCGCTGGATCCCCCGGACTTGCAGGCCGACCCCAGCCGCGATCTCGAAGGGGAGGAACTCGGCCGGCTCATCAACGAGGCGACGGCGAAGATCCCGGAGCGCTATCGAGTGCCGTTCCTGCTGCGCGAGGTCGACCAGCTCTCCTACGAGGAGATCCAGCAGGTGACCGGCCTGAAGCTCGGCACGGTGCGATCTCGCATCAATCGAGCCCGCACGCGGTTCCGGCAAAATATCAAGCCTTTGCTGCGCAACGAGACCCTGCTCGCGGAACTTGAACGGATCGAGGCCCGCGCCCAGGCCGAAGAAGATTGATCTTAGGATGGAGGCAGCCTGCGATGAAGTGCAACAAGGTCCAGGGATGGATCAGCCTGGAAATGGATGATCGGCTGGCGCCGCAGCACGTACCGCTTTTGCAGCAACATCTGGCCGAATGCGCCGCATGCCGCATGTACAGCGAAGAATTGCGGATCGGACAGCGGATGCTGCACGCGACCGAACCGAAACTGTCCGCGAATTTCGATTGGAAGTTGCAGCTACGCCTCAACCATGTCATGCGCGAGGCCGCGCGTGACGCGAGTTACCCGTGGCAACGGTCCGCGTTCGGTTGGCGTCGCTGGCTGGCGCGGGCGGGTGTTTCGGCGACCGTCGGGTTGACGGCGATGTTGGCGTTCGCATTGCTGACGCCGTATCGCTTGACGCCGGGGCCGGATTCCGGCTTCCAAGTCGCCGCCGGCGAGCAGTCGCTGCGTCTGCCGATGCAGACGACGTCGCCGCCGCCGCTTTATGACACCTCGCGCCGCCCACTCAACGCGGCGCTGGAACTCGCCCGCCAGCCGGCTGGGCTCGGCCTGCAGCGCCGAGTCAGCGGAACCAGCGGTTTCGGCACGGCATACTGGAGCGGCGCCAACGAACGCGACTTGCTGCGCATTCGCCAATTGGAACAGGACGTGGAAGCTCTGCGACGGCGGCTCGCGGTGCGGGAGAGGCAAGTTCGGCAGCTCGAGGCGAAGCTTGACAGTCTGACGGCACCGGTCGTAGATAGAACCCAAGCGGAATGATGCGCCAACGGGTGCCTTCCCCGGGGTGTTCTGCATTCCGCGTGGGAGGTGCCACGATGTCGGTATCGATGAGGGAAGCCTTGGTGCTGCTCGCGGTGCTGGGGCTTTCCGCTTGTGAATATGACCGCGAGAAGCCGATCTTCATGGCGCCCGGCTCGTACGGCGATATCGCGGTCGTGGTATCCAGCGAAGGGCTGGCGGGATCCCTGGACACCTTCAAGGAAGCGTTCGACGAACGTTATCTCTTCGTCCTCATCGAGGAATCGCTCTTTAACATCGACATCTATCCGCCGGATCGCTGGGAACTCTGCAAGGGTTACAAGAACATTCTTTTTGTCTGGCGGGTCGGAGACGGCGGTCCGGTTGAGAAGTTCCTGCGGAGTCGTTTGACCGACGCTGGGGAAGCCCGCGCGCGCAGCGGCGCCGGCACCATGCTGCAGATCGAGGAACCGTTCGCCAGCTACCAGCACGCCGTCGTCGCGGCGGGCACCGATCGCAACAGTTTATTGAGCTTCCTGCGGCATAGCGCGCCCGAACTGCGCGAACTCTTCGAACGGAGTTCGGCGACCCGAATCATGCGCCGCTACCGGTACACCGGTTTGAATCAAGAAGCGATGAACGACCTCTGGCTGCGGCACCGCTTCTTCTTGGAGATCCCGGCGGAGTTCCGCCTGAACCAGGACAGTCCGGATGGGTATCGGTCGGTGGAGTTGATGCAGACCGGACCGTCGCGCGGTATGACGATCAGCTGGACCCAGAGCGTCGATCCGCAACTTCTACTCAGCCACCGCGGGCTTCTGCAGCAATGGCGGCAGGAAATTGCCGCGAAGATGCACGGCGACGATATCGTACCCGAGTCGCTAATCTGGAAATCCGATGAGATCGCCGGGATGCCGGCGGTTCGCCTCGAAGGCGCCTGGAACAGCCGCCGGTTCGATGGTGGCGGTCCGTTCTGGGCTTGGTTCGTAGCGGATGTGGCGGGTCAACGCGTATTTTGCCTGGACACCCTTTGTTACGCGCCCGGAATCGACAAGATGGATTTCTTCCGGCGGATGAAAGCGATCTACCAGACGTTTTCCCTGCAGCGGCCGCATCCTTGACGGGAGGCCAGCGTGAATTACCGCGCCACCTGTTTACTGTTTCTCTTGGCCATGAATTGGGCGATCCCGCAATTGCTGTCGGCCCAGGCGACCACGGGGCGCCATCGGCCCGCCCGTACCGAGGCGTTAGCTAGCGTCGAAAACGTTTTAGCGACTGAGCCGCGTTGGTTCGTGACCGCCGGCGCCGGTGTTTTAGCGGGGGGTGACCTCTTCCGGGTGCAATTCGACGGCACCGTTGGCCTGGCGCCGCCACAAGGTCCTTCGTTTCAATCCAACGACTTCGTGGTGACATTCGACGAGAGTTTTGCCATGGCGGTTGGCGTCGGATACCGCTTGCATGAGCTGCTGTGGCTGCGTCTGAACCTCGCCACCGCCCAGGCCGGCCTGACCGCGCTCGCACAGGCCGGTCAATCGGCCAGAACATATCGCTGGGATCAACTCAACATCGTGCTCTGGGGACTCGACGCGGAACTACGGCTGGTTCGGCAGCGCGACTACCCGTACCTCCTCGGCGGTTGCGCGTTGATCGTGGCCGACGGCGTTGCCGAAGATCAGTATGACCAGACGCAAACGAGTCTGAGATTCGGCGGCGGCTACCAGAAGCATCTGCTGCCGGCATGGGGGCTGCGCGCCGAAGTCCGCGCGGACGTCCTGAGCCTCGCATTTGCAGATTATAGGCCGGAGGTGACGTCTGGAGATATCTACCCGTCGATCCGCGTCGACGAAAAATCTCCGCACTATTTCTGGGAGTTGATCCTTGCCCTTCACGGTTCCTTTTAGAACTTAACAGGCTGTTGAAAAACTGGATCTGGCCGGGTTAACCCGGATTATTCATGAAGGACCGGCTGAGAAAGGTCAAATGCGTGGCAAGACGGGACGTTTTCCATGGTCACGCACGATCGACAAGACGCCAGCAATGCAGCTGCGCTGAATATCCCATATATAATTTGTATCGTAATATATTTTGCTATTACTACTGCTCTCTGAAGCTCGATGTCGTTTCTTTCTTGGCGTATCCTGGCCACCGCCATATATTTGCACGGTTGTGCGAAAATCGCCGATTGAACCGTCTTTGACCCAAGAGGACCTTGCCGATGAGCAATGTGATCGCCGTGGTCAACCACAAGGGCGGTAGCGGCAAGACCACCACTGCCATCAATTTGGCAGCCGGCCTGATCCGTTACAGTGACGTCACTTCTTCCTGCCTGCTGATCGACATGGATCCGCACGGGTGCGCGACCAGCACGTTGCTGGGTAAACTCGACGGCGATCCGCCGGCCCGCAGCGTCTTCGATGTCCTGCGGCGGGCGATCACGCCGCACGACGGCATTACCACCACGGTTTATGACGAGGAAATTCACCTGTTGCCGGCCAATCCCTCGCTGGAAAGCATGGCGAAGACGCAGATCAACGACCGCCTCGAAAAGGTCGTCGCCGCGCTGGCCCCGAACTACGGCTGGATCATTATCGACACTCCGCCGAATCTCGGCGTATTGACGCAGAACGCGCTGGTGGCGGCGAACTACGTTTTGGTGCCGACGCCCTGCACCGGCCTGGCCATTCCCGCTCTGCGGCAACTGACGACGATGATCAGCCGCATCAAGGAGCGCCAGAATACGCGGCTGCAAATCATTGGCGTTCTCTTGACCCTGAAGGACGGACGCACGCCGTTGTTGAAGAATGTCCGGCGGGAATTGGGCCAGATCTTCGGAAAACAGGACATCTTCAAAACCATTATCACCAACAATATCAAGATTGAAGAAGCTCCCGCTGCCTTCCAGAGTATTTTTGCGTACGATTCCGGTTGTCTGGGCGCTTCGTTGTACCGGGACTGGATCAAAAAAGAATTCCTGCGCCGCCACGCCAAGCTGGAAAAGGAACTCTTGGAGCAACGCGAAGCGGCGGCGGCCCTGCAGCTAGAAGCTCTCCAGGGCGAGTACACGTCGGAGGAGTAGGGCCTCCGGTTTCCTCTGACCCGACTTGGGGGGGCCTCGCGCTGAGGTCGCCCATTTGCGTCGGCTCGCGATTGCCATGCCCATCTTCGACAGTTTGGAGCCGGCCCGAGGAACCCTGTCGTTGATTTCATTGAGGTTACGACCCTCGACGGGTGCCTGACGGCCAAAATGTAGTGCCACGCGGCGGTAAATATATTCTTGACAATGATCACTTATGCCATATTCTCCGTAGTGTATTCACGCGCGGAGGTCAGCCATGTTCCTGCGACACAAGATCACCGGCGACCGGCACTACCTGCAAATCGTTGAATCATATAGAGATAAAGGCAAGCCCCGCCAACGTATCCTGGCCACTCTGGGCCGCCTCGAAGATTTGCAGCAATCCGGGCAGCTGGACCGGCTGCTCGCCTCCGGCGCCAGGCTCTCGCAGCAGCTCTCGGTCATCGGCGCCCACAAGCGCGGCGAGCTGAGCGATGTCGCGACCAGGAAGATCGGCCCCTTGCAGGTTTTTAGGCGTCTGTGGCAAGAGAGCGGCATCGCCGACTGCATGCGTCAGGAAAGAGCCGATCGCCGATTCCGTTTCGACCTCGAACAGGTGGTCATGCTGGCGGTGATCCACCGCTTGATGGACCCGGGCAGCGATCGCGCCACCGAGAAGTGGTGCGCCGAGTACCTCTGGCCGGACGAGCCGGCCCCCGACCTGCAGCACTTCTACCGGGCGATGGCCTGGCTGGGCGAGCCGCTGCCCGAAGCAGAGCAGCAGGATCGGCTGCCGTTTACGCCACGCTGCACGAAGGACCTGATCGAGGAAGAGCTTTTCGCCCGACGGCGCGATCTGTTCTCGGGCCTGTCGATGGTCCTGTTCGACACCACGAGCCTGTACTTCGAGGGCGAGGGCGGCCAGACGCTCGGCCAGCGCGGCCACAGCAAGGATCACCGCCCGGACCTCAAGCAGATGGTCGTCGGCCTGGTCCTCGATGCCGACGGTCGTCCGATCTGCTGCGAGCTGTGGCCTGGCAACACGACCGACGTCACGACGGTGCTGCCGCTGGTCAGGCGCTTGCGCAAGCGGTTTGGGATCAGCCGGATCTGCGTCGTAGCGGACCGCGGGATGATCAGCCAGAAGACGATCGATGTGCTGCAGGCCGAAGGGCTCGAGTACATCCTGGGCGCGCGGCTGCGCAAGCACAAGGAAGTGCGCGACGAGGTGCTCAGCTTTCCCGGCCGGTACCAGGTGGTCCACCCGGCGCGTCGCCGCGCGAAGGATCCCGCGCCGTTGAAGATCAAGGAGGTCGTCCTCGAGAACCGCCGGTACGTGGTTTGCCTGAACGACGAGCAGGCGCGCAAGGACGAGTACGACCGCCAGCAGATCGTCGCCAAGCTGGAGACCAAGCTACGCGACGGCGCCAAGTCCCTGGTCGGCAACAAGGGCTATCGGAAGTACCTCAAGAGTGCGGGATCGCGATTCGAGATCGACGCAGAGAAGATCACAAGCGAGGCGCGATTCGACGGGAAGTGGGTGCTGCGCACGAACAGCGACCTGGATGCCGAGAGCGTCGCCGTGGCGTACAAGAGCCTGTGGATGGTCGAGGATCTGTTCCGGTCGTTGAAGTCAATCCTCTCGACGCGCCCGATATACCACAAGAGCGACGAGGCAATCCGCGGCCACGTGTTCTGCAGCTTCTTGGCGCTGGTCCTGATGTGCGAGCTGCAGGATCGGATGGCGTTGCGCGGCTGGCATGAGGCCGAGTGGGCGGACGTGTTGCGCGATCTGGATGGGCTGAGCGAGACCCAGGTCGCCGCAAGCGATGGCAAGCGCTTCGTGATCCGCAGCGAGAGCCGGGGCTGGTGTGGCAAGACCTACCAGGCGGCGGGAGTGGCGATGCCGCCGACGCTGCGGCTGGTAACGGAGGCGCCGCCGGAATAGGGTGCGCCGGTTCTGGTCTGCAGCATTACGAACGTGGCTGGCGTAGTGCCACGGCACTTTTCGATCGGCGTAAGTGGTTGGTAGACAAGAGAGTCAATTTTCAAACTGTCGAAGATGGGCCATGGGCGGCGAGCCGAAACAACCCTGTTTAAAAATCCAGTTTTACAATCCTGTTTACAGTTAGGTGCCGGCAACGAACGGATTCGTCGCTTGTTCGCGCGCGACAGTCGTGTCCGGTCCATGGCCCGGATGCAAAACCGTCGCCGGCGGAAGCGTGTAGATGCGTCGGCGAATGCTCGCCGCCAGCGTCGCGAAATCGCCGCCCGGCAGATCCGTTCGCCCCACCGATCCCGCGAAAATACAATCGCCGGTCACAGCGTGCCCCGGCCAGGTCAACATGACGTGTCCCGGCGAATGGCCGGGGACCTCGGTGACGGTCAGGCAATCGCCGGCGAAATCCAGGCGGCAGCCGTCCGCCAGGGAAGGATCGAGCTGCGGCCGTCGCGATTGCGGCAGACCGAACGCGGCCTGGTGCGCAGCCATCGCCTCGATCAACGGCACATCGGCGGTATGCACCAGAAGCGGCAGTTCCCAAACGTCTTGGATCTCCGCCGCCGCCCCGACGTGATCGAAGTGTCCGTGAGTTGCCACCAGCCACCGCAAGCGACAACCACTTCGATCTAAACGTTCAAGAAGGATCGCCGCCTCGTCGCCGGGGTCGATCAAGACCGCTTCCTGCGATCGCTCAGCCAGCAGGAGCCAGGCGTTCATCTGCAGCGGACCGACGGTCACACATTCGAGGACCCAATCGGACATGGCGCACTCCTTGCACTGCCGACCGGGTCCTCGCTGGCGCTGGCCGCAGACGGCTAGGAACCTGCTAATCCTCGTAGTACTCGCGGCCGAGGTGCGTGATCAGTTCCTCGCCCATCATCCAACGCAGCGTGTTCTTCAGCTTTTTCTGTTGGATGAACAGATCGTGCTCCGGGTACAGTCCGGCTGCAACGACCGGGCTCTTGAAGAACATTGAGAGCCACTCCTGGATCCCGCTCAGGCGCGCCCGCTTGGCGAGGTCCAAAAACAGAGCCAGGTCCAGAACCAAGGGCGCCGCGAGAATAGAGTCGCGGCACAGGAAGTCGACCTTGATCTGCATCGGCATCCCGCACCAGCCGAAGATGTCGATGTTGTCCCAGCCTTCCTTGTTGTCGCCGCGCGGAGGGTAGTAGTTGATGCGCACCTTGTGGTACAGCTTGCCGTACAGATCGGGGTAGAGATCCGGCTGCAGGATGGAGCCGAGCACTCCGAGTTTCGACTCTTCCTTGGTCTTGAACGACTCGGGATCGTCCAACACCTCGCCGTCGCGATTGCCGAGGATGTTCGTGGAGAACCAACCGTTCAATCCCAACAGGCGGGCCTTGAAGCCGGGCGCCAGGATGGTCTTCAACAGCGTCTGGCCGGTCTTGAAATCCTTGCCGCAGGTCGGCGTCCCGGTTTCGCGAGCCAGTTCGTCCAGGGCGGGGATATCGGCGCTCAGGTTGGGGGCGCCATTGGCGTAGGCCACGCCCGCCTTGATAGCGGCGTAGGCGTAGATCATGCTTGGCGCGATCTGCGGGTCGTTGTTGCGCAATCCCTTCTCGAAGTTGGCCAGGGTGGCGTGGACCTCGCTGCGCGACAGGAAGATCTCCGTGGAGCCGCACCAAATCATAACCAGGCGGTCGCACCGTTCGCGGCGCTTGAAATTCTCCATGTCCTCGATCAGGGCCGCAGCCTGTTCAGCCTTCGAGAGACCGGCCTTCACGTTCGGCCCATTCAATTTCTTGACGTAGTGTTGCTCGAACACCGCCGGCATCGGTTGGATCTTCTCGAGCTGGGGCTGCAACTTGGCGAGCAAGGCCTCGGGCAGTACTCCCGCCTTGCACGCTGATTCGTAGACATTGTCCGGAAAGATGTCCCAACCGCCGAAGACAATACTATTTAAGTCCGCCAAGGGCAGGAAGTTGCGCACGAGCGGCTGGCGACCCTCCGTGCGTTTGCCGAGGCGGATGTGGCCCATCTGAGTCAGGCTGCCGATCGGCAGGGTGAGACCCTGGCGGACGGCTTCGACCCCCGCCATGAACGTCGAGGAAACCGCGCCCATCCCCGGGGTCAAAATGCCAAGTTTCCCGCCAGCAGGCGTTATCTCCAGCTTAGTGGTCATGATCAGACTCCTCTCGGAAAACGGCGACTCTTGACGGTCAAGCCCCAGGAGAATAGGCCCCGCCGACCCGTATGGCAAAGGAATTCAATGGGCTGCGTGATCCCGCCGGTTAGTGAAATTTATAAGTTTTCCGGTAGACAAATGAGAAGATATTATGATATACTCTTGTTCCGCTTCCGGGATTAGTCGGGAGCGCCCGGACCCCGGCGGCGGGCTACCTGCGCGGAGAGGAGCGAATGGACCTAGGCTAACGGCGCTTTGCGACTGTGAGATGTTCGCACCACGACGATATGCCTCGGGGGTCCATTCGACATGAAGCAGGATGCCGCAGTTCTGCCGGTCCCTTCTGAATCGCTTGCTTTTACCTCGCGTGAGTTCTTTGTTCCCGTCGATACACGCCGCCTCGGCGGTCTGGCGGGCGTGCTCAAGCGCACGTTCGATCTGGTCGTGGCGTTGTTAATGGCCGTCGTCCTGCTGCCGTTGTATGTCGCCATCGCCGCAGTGGTGAAATGGACTAGCCCCGGTCCGGTGCTCTATGTCCAGGAACGGTTGGGACGCAATGGCCGCCCATTCCGTTTCTATAAATTCCGCTCGATGCGCCATGACGCGGACGATTCTATACATCGGCAGTTTGCGGCCATGTTCATCAACGGCGATGACGATGGCTGTATCGCCCATAATGGCGGCAAAACCGTCTTCAAACTCGACAAGGATCCGCGCATCACGCCGATCGGCCGCTGGTTGCGGCGGACGTCGCTGGATGAATTACCGCAGCTGATCAATATCCTCAAGGGTGACATGTCCCTCGTCGGACCGCGCCCGCCGATCGCCTATGAGATCGAGAGCTACCTCCCTTGGCATCTCGAACGACTCAAGGTCATTCCCGGCCTGACGGGTTTGTGGCAAGTTGCGGGGCGGAGTCAGGTAAGCTTCGACGAGATGGTTCATCTGGACCTGCATTACATCAACCACTGGTCGCTGGTGTTGGATCTCAAGATCATCCTGCGTACGGTCCCGGTGGTCGTACGCGGAACCGGTGGTCTATAGCGACCCACACAGTGGAACTCAAGCCGAGGATACTTGGGGTCGAACCTATTCCCAAGCTCAGCAACTCGGGCGTTCAGCCAAGACGGGCCGGCGACGGTCTGCGCCGCCGCGAAAGGAATGGGCATGATCAGAATGGGCGTCATCGGCTGCGGATACTGGGGACCCAACCTCATCCGCAATTTCATGCACAACGCCGAGGTAGAACTCGTTTCCATGGCCGACCTGGATTCCCAGCGCCTGCAGCGTGTCGGGAGCCTCTACCCGTTCGTCCAGCGCAGCACCGATCCTTTTGCGGTCATCGGCGATCCCTCCCTCGACGCGGTCGTCGTCGCCACGCCGGTCGCCAGCCACTACCCGCTCGGCAAAGCAGTTCTCGAAGCCGGTAAACACCTGTTCATCGAGAAACCGATGGCGTCTTCGAGTGAAGAATGCAAGCGCCTGTTGGAGGCAGCGGATTCACGTGGACTGGTGATCATGGTGGGCCACACATTCCTGTTCTCGCCGGCGGTTCGCAAGATACGCTCGCTGATCGACGCCGGCGATCTGGGCGACATCTATTATGTCTCGATCACGCGCGTGAACCTTGGCATCTTCCAGAAGGACGTCAACGTGGTCTGGGATCTCGCCCCCCACGACGTGGCGATGCTCAATCACCTGTTCGGTGCCAATCCCGACATCGTCAGCGCCACCGGCCGCAGCTACGTCCAGACCGAGCGCAGCATTGAGGACGTGGCCTTTTTGACGCTGGAGTATCCGGGCCGCCAGATCGCGCATGTACACGTGAGTTGGCTCGATCCGAACAAGATCCGCCGCGCCACATTCGTCGGCAGCCGCAAAATGCTTGTCTACGACGATGTGGACCCGACCGAGAAGATCAAGGTTTACGACAAGGGGGTTGAGATCCAGCCGCACTATGATAGTTTCGGCGAGTTCCAGCTCACCCTGCGATCAGGGGATATCTTCGTGCCGCGGGTCGAGATGACCGAACCGCTCAAGATCGAGGCGCAGCACTTCGTGGACGTCATCAAGGGCGATGCGAAGGCCATCAGCTCCGGCCAGCACGGACTCGACGTGGTGGTGGCGCTCGAGAAGGCCTGCCAATCCATCAAGGAAGACGGCCGCCCCATCCACGTCGGTCTGAGCGTCTGAGGCGGCCGCGCCGGCGGAGGTATTGTGCCACCCTCCAGTATCCGCGTGGCGATGATCGGCCAGAAGGGCTACCCGCCGATTCACGGCGGGATCGAGCGTCACGTCGCAGAACTGGCGCGGCGGCTCGTCACACAAGGGTTCGAAGTCGACATCTACAGCCGCCCTCACTACAGTCAGGTGAACGGTGCCGCTGATCAGCCGGGAATCACCGTCCTGCGCCGGCCCAGCATCCCCACCAAGCACCTCGACGCTATCACCCATACGGTGATCGCCAGTTGCGACGTGCTGCGCCGGCCCGTCGACATCGTCCATTACCACGCACTCGGTCCTGGTCTGCTCGCCTGGCTGCCGCGCCTGGGGGGGCGCCGCGGTGTCGTCACCACGGTGCACGGGTTGGACTGGGCGCGCGACAAGTGGGGACCGGTCGCGCGAGCGGTCTTGAAACTAGGAGAGAGGGCCAGCGCCCACTTGCCGAACCGAACGATTGTCGTCTCGCAGGATCTCCGCCGGCACTACAGGGACCGACACCAGGTCGTCACCGACTACATTCCCAACGGGATCCTGCCTCCGGTCTATCGAGACACAGCGGTCTTGCGGGAGCATGACTTACCCGAGCAGTTCGTTCTGTTTGCAGCGAGATTGGTGCCGGAAAAGGGCTGCCATCTGCTTCTCGCGGCACACGCTCGGTTGCCGGGGAATTTGCGCCGCGAGTACCCGCTTCTGATTGCGGGGGACGCGGGCTTTACCGATCGGTACGCGGCGCGGCTCAAACGCGAGGCGCATCCAGAGGTGCGCTTCCTGGGTTTCGTGCACGGCCACTTGCTCGAGGCCCTGTTCAGCCATGCATCGGTGCTGGTGCTGCCCTCAAGCCTCGAGGGGCTGTCGATCACGCTGCTCGAAGGTATGGCCTACGGCCGCTGCTGCCTGGTGAGCGATATCCCGCCAAACCTGGAAGCGGTCGCCGGTCAAGCCGCAGTTTTCCCGGCTGGCGATGCCGCGGCGCTCGGCCGGGAGCTCGCCGCTCTTTTGACGGAGCCGGCGGTGCGCGGCGAAATGGGCCGACGGGCCCAACTACACGCCATCGAGCACTACTCCTGGGACCGCGTGGCGGCGCGCACGGCCGAGCTGTACCGCGAGGTCTTCGACGAGCGGCGGCGGGCGCAATCCCGTGGTTGACAGGGGCCGCGTCTTGGCTAGATTATGGCCACCGGAGCGGGCATAGCTCAGTTGGTAGAGCACTACCTTGCCAAGGTAGTCGTCGCGAGTTCGAGTCTCGTTGCCCGCTCCAGTTTTTTTATGATCCGGCCGCGTGCAGGCAACTGCCGTGGGCGACGCGGCCGTTGCTTGACAGGTCGCTGGCCGGGATCGATAATGCCTGTTCGGACGAGGCGGCATAGCCAAGAGGCTAAGGCGACGGTCTGCAAAACCGTTATCCCCGGTTCGAGTCCGGGTGCCGCCTCCAGCTTTTTATCTGGCCGCGTTCCCGCCGTCGGTTGCCGGGATGGCGAAACTGGTAGACGCAGGGGACTTAAAATCCCTCGCTACTTCGTAGCATGCCGGTTCGAGTCCGGCTCCCGGCACCAGCCGATCGCGACGTCGCCGTTTTTTCTCTAACCGTGCCAGGTCGCGATGCGTCTCGCCTTTCTATCGATCGGGCGCCATATCCACACCGAGCGATGGATCCAGTGGTTCGCACGACGCGGCCATACGTGTCATCTTTTGACCGTGCAACCGGGACCGATCGACGGAGTGACGGTCCACGACATCACCGCGGGCGGCCGCACCAAGGCGTTGCGTTACTGGCGCTCGCTGAGCAAGGTACGGCGATATCTCGGCGAGCTGCAGCCGGATCTGCTCAACACGCATTTCCTGACCGGATATGGCTACTGGGGTCATTTTTCCCGGATGCATCCCAATGTGTTGACCGTCTGGGGCGACGACATCTATGTCACCCCATTCGAGAGTCCCCTCAAGAACTGGCTGGCCCGGCGGGCGCTGGGCTCCTGCGACGCATTGACGGGCGACTCGCTCGACGTGCTCGACGTTGCGTGCCGGCGTCTCGGCGCCGATCCCCAGCGGGCCTACCGCGTGCTCTGGGGGGTCGATTTCCATACCTTCCGGCCGGATATCGGCAAAACGCTGCGGCAAGAACTCGGCTACGCTGACAACGAGGTGGTCTTCGTTTCTCCCCGCAGCTACACGCAGTCGTACTACAACATCGATATCGTGATCGCGGCGGCGGCGAGGGTCCGCGAAGCGGTGCCGGAGGCGCGTTTTCTGTTCTGCGGCTACGAAGGCAACCCGGCGCCGTTCGAGCGTCTCGCCCGTGACGCCGGACTGGGCGACGCCGCAAAGGTCATTGGACGCCTGCCACATGCGGAATTCGCCGCGGTGCTCGGCGCCGGCGACGTCTTCGTGTCGGTGCCGTCGGTCGATGCGACGGCCGTCAGTCTCCTCGAGGCGATGAGCTGCGGCCGCGCCGTGATTGTGTCCGCCTTGCCGTCGGCGCTGGAGTGGGTCGAACCGGGGCAATGCGGCCAGGTCGTGCCGCCGCGCGATGTCGACCGGCTCGCGCAGGCGATGCTGACCTATGCGCGAGAGCCGCAGCTCCGGCGATGCCACGGGGAAGCGGCTCTGGCGATCGCCCGCCGCCACTTCGATTTCGACGCGAATCTCGAGTGCGTGGCGGCGATCTTCGCGCGTCTGGTCAGCGGCGCGGGAAAGTGGCCACGGCATGTCTCCCTGCCGGTGCTGCAGGGGCGCGGCGGTGACGCGTGATCCTTTCGGTGGTCATCCCGACTCGGGACAAGCGCGCGCTGCTCGAGCGCACGTTGCAGGCGCTGCGCGCCCAGCAACCCGGCATGGACGCTTGGCAGATCGTGGTCGTCAACGACGGATCGCGCGATGACACAGGCCGCTTGCTGGCCGCGATAGCGGCCGCCGAACCGCGCCTGCAGATTGTCGCGCCGCCAAAGAATGTCGGGCGCGCGGCTGCGCGTAATCTCGGCTGGCGGCGCGCTACCGGGCGCTGGATCCTGTTCTTGGACGACGATATCCTGGCTCCGCCCGGCCTGTTGCGCGCGCACCTGGATTTACTCGCGGCCGGCGAGTTCTACGGCACCGTCGGTCCGGCCGTCACCGATCCCGCGATCGTCGATGCGCCGCATTTCCACTACCTCGATAGCCGGGGCGTCGCGAAACTGCCGCCGGGACCGGCGCCCGCGAAGTATTTCGTGACGCAGAACGCCGCCGTGCCGCGCCAGGCGCTCGAGCAAGTCGGCGGGTTCGATGAAGCGTATGCCGCGTACGGTTTCGAGGACATGGACCTCGGCTTTCGCTTGGAGAACGCGGGTGTCCGTTTTCAGGTCGTGCCCGCGCCGATTCCCCTACACCTGCACCATCACGATCTCGCGGCGTATCTGGAAAAGAAACGAATCTGCGGCGAATCGTCCCTGGCGCAGATCGCGCGCCGGCACCCAGAGCGTCTCGGTGAAATGAGGCTGCACTGGATTCTTGCGCCCGGCAACCGCGCGCCCTCGCCTCGGCAACGCTTGGTGCGCGGGCTGCTGCGGGGGCCGTTCGGCACGCTGGCCGCCGCCGCCGTACGACGCTGGCCGCATGGCGCTTTTCGGCGGCCCGTGGCGCCGGCCGTTTATTCCCGCTGCATGGATGTCGCGGTCTTCCGGGCGTACTGCCACGGCCTGTCGGACGCTGAAGCGAGAGCAGTCAATATGGCTCACATCGCGCCATAATGGCAGTTCGCCTGCTTGCTTCTTTTCTCTTCCAAATATATATGTAACTGTAATATAATGACTTATGATATATCTCGCCGGTTGTTCTCCAGGCACGGTTTTTGGTGTTGTAAACCGAACGAAAAAAGGACCATTGCCGTAGAAAGGACATCGACCATGGGCAAGATCATCGGAATCGATCTCGGGACGACCAACAGCGTGGTGGCCGTCATGGAGGGCGGGGAGCCGCGGGTCATACAAAACAAGGAGGGCAACCGGACCACTCCTTCGGTCGTGGCTTGGAATAAGAGCGGCGAGCGTCTCGTGGGATTGTTGGCCAAGCGCCAGGCTGTGACCAACCCCACCGATACGGTCTATTCCATCAAGCGGTTCATGGGCCGCGTTTACGACGAGGTCGCCACGGAACGGGACGAAGTGCCGTACACGGTCACCAAAGGTCCCGGCGGCGTCGTTCGCGTCAAGACCAGCCACGGCGAGTTCACGCCGCCGGAGATCTCCGCCCAGATCTTGCGCAACCTGAAAGAGATCGCCGAGGCGCACCTGGGTGAAGAGGTGACCGAAGCGGTCATCACCGTGCCGGCGTACTTCAACGACAGCCAGCGGCAGGCGACCAAGGATGCCGGCAAGATCGCCGGACTCGAGGTCAAGCGCATCGTCAATGAGCCGACCGCCGCCGCGATGGCGTACGGCCTCGACCGCAACAAGGACGAGGTGGTCGCCGTTTTCGACTTGGGCGGCGGCACGTTCGACATCTCGATTCTGGATATCGCCGAAGGCGTCTTCCAGGTCAAAGCTACCAACGGCGACACCCATCTGGGGGGCGACGACTTCGACCAGAAGCTCATCGACTATCTTGTCGAGACGTTCATTCACCAGGAGGGCATCGATCTCAGCAAGGACCCCATGGCGCTGCAACGCCTGAAGGAAGCGGCGGAACGAGCCAAGTGTGAACTCAGCACTTCGGTGCAGACCGAGATCAACCTGCCGTTCATCACCGCCGATCAGAACGGCCCGAAACACCTGACGCTGACCTTGACGCGCGCGAAGTTCGAACAATTGGTGGCCGAGCTCGTCGAACGCACGGTACAGCCGTGTCTGAACGCGATGCGCGATGCGGAGCTGACACCCGCGGATATCGACGAAGTCATCCTCGTGGGCGGCTCGACGCGAATGCCTGCCGTCCAGGAGAAGGTCAAGGAACTGTTCAAGAAGGAGCCGAATCGATCCGTCAACCCGGACGAAGTCGTGGCCATGGGCGCGGCGATCCAAGGCGGGGTGCTGGCCGGCGATGACCTCGGCGACATCGTGCTGCTCGACGTCACGCCGCTGAGCCTGGGCATCGAGACGTTGGGCGGCGTCATGACGCGCCTGATCGAGCGCAATACGACGATCCCGACGCGGAAGAGCCAGATCTTCAGCACCGCGGCGGACAGCCAGGACAAGGTCGATATCCACGTGCTACAGGGCGAACGCGGGATGGCGGTCGACAACAAGTCGATTGGCAAGTTCCAGTTGACGGGCATTCCGCCGGCGCCGCGGGGGATTCCCCAGATCGAGGTCACGTTCGATATCGACGCCAACGGGATTCTCTCGGTCTCGGCAGTCGACAAGGCAACGGGCAAGCAGCAGTCGATTCGCATCCAGGCTTCCAGCGGCTTGAGCGAACACGAGATCGATCGCATGCTCAAGGATGCCGAGACTCATGCAACGCAAGACAAACAGCGGCGGGAACTCGTCGACATCCGCAATGAATCTGAAAGTTTGATTCATCAGTCTCGCAAGGCCATGAGCGACCTGGGAGCTGATCTCGACGACGAACTCAAGAAATCGGTGGACGTCAAGATCAAAGCGCTCGAGGAAGCGGCCAAGGGCGATGATGTGGCGATCATCCGAACGGCAAAGGATGCGTTGCTAGCGTCGGTCCAGGAATTGACCACGAAGGCCTACGAAAAAGCTGCCAAGGCCCAAGCTGACGGCGCCGAGCCGGGTGGTCCGAAGGCGTCGGCGCAAGCGGAGGGTCAGGCAGCTCAGCCTGGCGGCGAGTCGGTCGACGCCGATTTCGAGGTCGTCGACGATTAACCGGGATGATTCCCGCCAGATCGACCGCGATCGGCTGACTGTTAGAGGGGCGTACGTGCTCGGATCGGCTCGGACGGCGGTCGAGCAGGCTGTTGAAGAACGGGGCACGGCCCGGTCCGGCTTTTCAACAGCCTGCTCGCGTTGGGCGGCCGCCTTCGCGTGCGCGGCTCTGTCCTGGCGGGCTCTGGGCATCCACAGCCGTACGTGGGGGCCCCGGCACAAGCGGCATCCGGGACCCTACGACGCAGCGGAGACGTCGTTGCGGGCCCCTGGCGAGCGTGCCTAAATGATAAAATCTATTGATTGACAAAATTCGACTTGAATTGTACGATCGCGGAGACGATAATAATACTGTTATGGTCTGAATTCGGTGGAACCGTAAGGACCCAGTCGGGTTTCAAACGGTTCGACCGCGAACCGGGACGACGTTGGCAGCTTGGGAGTTTTTCGCGGAACGGCGCCGCTAGACGCCGTAACCCGCGGAAGAGAGCGACCGAACCAGGCCGCGTAGCGGCTCCGAGAGGAATAGGGAGGAGCCATGTACGAAGTCGAATTGAGCAGCGATCGGCGCGAGGACGCAAGCCTGCAGCATTATTTGCAGATGATCGGACGCCATGCCTTGCTAACCAAAGAAGAAGAGTTTGAACTCGCCCGCCGTATCCGCGAGGGCAACAAGGACGCCCTGGACAACCTGGTCAACGCGAACCTGCGCTTCGTGGTCAGCGTGGCCAAGAAGTTCTTGAATCAGGGGCTCAGCTATATGGATTTGATCGCTGAAGGCAACATCGGCCTGATCACCGCCGCCAAGCGGTTCGACGAGCGGCGGGATTTCCGATTTATCAGCTATGCGGTCTGGTGGATCCGCCAGGCGATTCAAAAGGCCATCGCCGAACAGACGAACACGGTGCGTTTACCGATCAACCGCTCGCAACAAGCTCAGAAGATCAAGCGGACCGCGCAGAAGCTCGAACAGGAACACGGTCGACCCGCGCTGGAAGAGGAGATCGCCGAGAAATTGCAGCTCACGACCCGTAAAATGGGCCAGATTCGCGCCGCCAGCCGGCCGTTGGTCAGCTTGGACCAGGGGATGTTCGACGACGACGTCACGTTGGCCGACACACTCGTCGATCCGGAAGAGGTGAATCCCGAGGAAGGGTTCGTGATGGATGAGTTGCAGAACGAGGTCGCCGTGGCGCTCGATCTGCTGTCGCCGCGCGAACGAAACATCGTGATGCGCTACTACGGACTCGGCGATCAGGAGACGGCCTCGCTCGAGGCCATCGGCCAGGACATCCACCTGTCACGGGAACGCGTGCGGCAAATTCGCAACCAGGCGCTCAAAAAGATGCGCCAGGCGGTCAACGGCGACAAGCTCGTGGATTTTTTGGGGTAATCTTGCTGACACCGCGGCGACCGCGAATAGCTACCGTCGCGGTGTTGGCGTTTGGGCAGTTGACATTGCGGGCGTGCTTGCTACATTTGCTGCCCTGGTGGGCGATTAGCTCAGTTTTGGTTAGAGCGCTTGTTTGACAGACAAGAGGCCACTGGTTCGAATCCAGTATCGCCCACCATGTTCCCCATCGCCGGCGCCGGTTTCGTGCCGGCGTTTTCCTTGGCGGCGAACGGGTTGCCGGCTTCGATTCGGCTTTGCGCTTTTTTTCGCCCGGTCTTTTCTTGTCGGCCGGAGCCCTCGCATCTCGGTACCCGCGGCGCTGTATTGGCAGTGGGGCGCCGGCCCTGCAACCGGTGGAGTTGGCATGAACGATCTCGTTTACAGCCTGCCTGACGGCGGTACCGTCAGCATTCGCCAGGGTCAACCGCTCCTGGAAGCCGTCCGCGCCATCGGCGACGGCTTGTTGCGAAACGCCCTGGCCGTAAGGATCGACGGCGTCAACCACTCCCTCGCCGAACGCGCGAACCGCGGCGGTGCGCTGGAAGTGATCACACGCGGGAGCAAGGACGGGTATGAGACGCTCCGCCACTCCACCGCGCATCTGATGGCCCACGCGGTCCAGGCGCTATATCCGGGCGTGAAGTTCGGTTTTGGGCCCTCCATCGAGAACGGCTTTTACTATGATTTCGATCGCGCGGAGGCATTCACCGAGGACGATCTGGTCAAGATCGAAGACAAGATGCGCGAGATCGCGGCGGCGGATCTACCCATCACGCGGGATGTCGTCTCGCCGGATCAGGCGCGCACTCTTTTTCGGGATCAACCATACAAGCTCGATCAGATCGCTGCGCTGGGCCCCGACACCGAACTCAGCATCTACCGGCTCGGCGATTTCGTGGACCTCTGCGAGGGGCCGCATGTGCCCAGGACCAAAGAACTCAAGGCCTTCAAGCTCTTGAGCGTAGCCGGCGCATATTGGCGCGGCGACAGCTCGCAGCCCATGCTGCAGCGCATTTATGGCACGAGCTGGTTCAAGCAAAAAGAATTGACTGAGCATCTGGCGATGCTGGAAGAGGCCCGTAAGCGCGACCATCGCAAGCTCGGGCGCGAGTTGGATCTCTTCGGCATCATGGAAGATGCCGGACCAGGCCTCAGCTTCTGGTTCCCGCGCGGCGACATCCTGCGCACGCAGCTGCTCGAGTATCTGCTCGCCGTGCTCCGGCGTTACGGCTACAAGACCGTGACGACGCCGCACGTATCGCAGGCGTCGCTCTGGGAGACGTCGGGTCACATGCAGTTCTACCACGACAAGATGTACCTGTTCGAACAGGACGAGCGGCAGTATGTCGTCAAGCCGATGAACTGCCCCGGCCATATCCTGCTTTATAAACGCAAACCGCGCAGTTACAGGCATTTGCCGGTCCGGTACGCTGAACTAGGCACGGTCTACCGCGCGGAGCTGAAGGGCACCTTGCACGGTCTCTTGCGGGTTCGCGGCTTCACCCAGGACGACGCGCATATCTTCTGTACGCCGGACCAGCTCGAGGACGAGGTTTCGAGCTGTCTGGAACTCGTCAAGGAAGTTCTCGGTACGTTCGGCTTCCATGAGTTCCAGGTCGAGTTGGCGGTGCGGGACCCGCAGAACAAACAGAAATACGCTGGCCTCGATGCCCAATGGGAAGCTGCGGAAGCAAGCCTTGTCAAGGCGATCGCGCGCCACGGTCTCGATTTCTCTCGGGAGGAGGGCGAAGCGGTTTTCTACGGCCCCAAGATCGACGTCAAATTGATCGATGCCATCGGCCGCAAATGGCAGGTCTCGACCGTGCAGTTCGATTTTAACCTGCCTCAGCGGTTCGGCGTCACCTATACCGACTCGGACGGCCAGGAACGCTACGCCTACATGGTGCACCGCGCAATCCTGGGATCGGTGGAGCGTTTTATCGGCATATTGACCGAGCATTTCGCCGGCGATTTCCCGCTCTGGCTGGCGCCGGAGCAGGCACGGGTCATGTCCGTCAGCCGCGATCAGCACGACTACGCGCGCGCGGTCGCTGCCCAACTGCAACTACAGGGGCTGCGGGCCGAGGCCGACGCGCGGGACGAGAAGATCGGCTTCAAGATCCGCGAAGCCGAAACCATGCGGGTGCCATTCATGCTGGTCGTCGGCGGCCAGGAAGAGGCGGCCGGGCTGGTGGCGGTCCGTCGCCGCCATCAGGCGGAGCGGCGTGTCGTGGCGGTTGGCAGCCTGGCGAGGGAAATGCTTGACGAAATTGAGCGCCGAGCGTAGTTTATCGGCAATTCAGCGCAGCGTCCGGCGCGGGATCGATCGCCGGACGATATGGCAAGTAGAGGACTGCCTCTCACCGTAATTGGCCCGCCGGTTGCTTGGTCCGGCGGGACGATGCGGTTGAAGATTCCCGAGGCGGGCCGCTATGCCCGCCTCGCGGCGTTTGGCGGGGAACTGTGCGCGAAACTAGGCAGGAGGTTTACTCATCAAGGCCAACAAGACGACCCGCGTCAACCGGATGATCAGGATTCCCCGGGTGCTGGTGATCGACGAGGAGGGAACCCAACTGGGCCAAATGGAGACCCGGGACGCGCTCGCGCTCGCCGAGCAAAAAGGGCTGGACCTCGTCGAGGTGGCGCCGATGGCCAGACCGCCGGTTTGCCGCATCATGGACTACGGCAAATATCGATACGAGCAGAGTAAGAAGGCGCGCAAGGCACGCCAGACGGCCCATACGGTGAAGATCAAAACGATCAAGTTCCGGCCGAAGACCGATGATCACGACTACGATTTCAAGCGGAAGCACATCATCGGCTTCCTGGAGGAAGGCAACAAGGTCAAGGTCATCATGCAATTCCGCGGTCGGGAAATCTCGCATATCGATCTGGGGCTGGAGTTTCTGCAGCACTTGATCGACGAGGTCGCCGAATCCGGCGCGCCGGAATCGCAACCGCAACGCGAAGGCAAACTGATCAGCTTCATCATTGCGCCGAAGAAAACGCGCTAGGACCGGCGGAAAGTCGCGGCCGCACGGCGCGATGCAGTCGGGTCCGGACCAGGAGAGACGAGAATCATGGGCAAGAACAAGATGAAAACCAACCGCTCCGCCGCGAAGCGATTCAAGCTCTCGGGCAGCGGCCGCATCAAACGGGGCAAGGCCTATCACGGCCATCTGTTCACGGCCAAGAGCCCGAAGCGGCTGCGCAATCTGCGCAAGTCGGCCATGATGGCCCCCAGTGATCTGAATCGCGCGAAGAAAATGCTGGGTATCGGCTAGCGCGCGGCAGCGACAATAAAGTAGCGGAACCAGGAGACGGACTCATGCCGAGAGCAACCAACAATCCGGCCGGCAAGCAGCGGCGTAAGCGGATCCTCAAACGCGCCAAGGGATTCGTCGGAGCGAAGAAAGTACAGATTCGCGAGGGCAGGCACGCGGTGGATCGCGCCCTGGCCTATGCCTACCGCGATCGCAAGGCGCGCAAGCGCGATTTCCGCCAGCTCTGGATCACCCGCATCAACGCCGCCGCGCGCTTGCACGGGATGAGCTACAGCGCGTTCATCGGCGGCTTGAAAAAAGCGAGCATCGATATTGATCGCAAGGTTCTCGCCGACCTCGCCGTGCATGACGCTCAGGGTTTCGCCAAGCTGGCAAGCGTCGCTCGCAACGCGCGCTGATCAGGCAGCGTCCGGCCCCTGACCCGATCTGTAGAAAGGTCTGGACCATGCACGAGGCGATCGCACGGTTGCGCGCCGAGGGATTGGCCCGCATCGACCAGGCGGCGACCAGCGAAGCTATGGAGGCGGTTCGCTTGGCGCTGCTTGGCCGGAAAGGCGAACTGACGCAGTTATTGCGCGGCCTGGCCGATCTCGACCCCGCCCAGCGCCCGGCGGTCGGCGCCGCTCTGAACGAGCTCAAGCTAGAGTTCGGCGCGGCGTTGGGCCGGCGGCAGTCGGAGCTCGCCGAACATCATACCGCGGCCGCCGTCTGCGATTTGACCCTGCCCGGACTGCCGCCGGTCGTGCTCGGCACCGCTCATCCCCTGCCCAGCGTGCTGGAAGAGATCTGCGATATCTTCTACGGCATGGGGTATGACCGTGACGAGGGGCCCGAGGTCGAACTGGAGTACTACAACTTCACGGCGCTCAACTTCCCGCCCGATCACCCGGCGCGCGACCTCCAGGATACGTTCTTCCTCGGGACGGACATCCTGTTGCGCACGCAGACTTCGCCTGTCCAGGTCCGGACCATGGAGAGGCGGTCGCCGCCGTTAGCCTATGTTTTTCCGGGCCGCGTCTACCGCAACGAGAACGCGGACGCTTCGCATTCCTCGGAGTTTTTTCAGATCGAAGGGCTGCGGGTCGATCGCGACATCAGCCTCGTCGATCTTCGCGAAACCGTAGCCGCGTTCGTCGGCAGCTTTTTCGGCGGCGAGCGGCCGACTCGCTTTAGGCCCCACTACTTCCCCTTCACCGAGCCCTCGGTCGAGGTCGACATGCAGTGCGTGAAGTGCGGCGGGCGCGGCTGCGGCATCTGCGGGCAGAGCGGTTGGCTGGAGATCATGGGTGCGGGGATGGTCCACCCGAATGTCTTCAAAGCCGTAGGCTATCCGGACGACGCGTACACTGGATTCGCGTTTGGGATGGGAATCGATCGCTTGGCCATGTTGAAGTACGGTATCGACGACATCCGCTTGTTTTACGAGAACGATTTGCGCTTCCTGCGCCAGTTCCGGGGTGTGCTGTGAAGATCAGCTTGCAGTGGCTCAGGGAACTCGTCGCCTGGGAGGATTCGCCGGCGGATCTGGCGGCGCGTCTGACCGCGGCCGGCTTAAACGTCGAAGGGCTGTCCGAGTTCGCCCTGACCTGGCCCGGTGTCAAGGTCGCGCGGGTGTTGGAGTGCAATCGCCACCCCAACGCGGATAAACTCACGCTATGCAAGGTCGACGACGGTTCGGGCGAAACGTACCAAATCGTGTGCGGCGCCCCCAATGTCCGCGCGGGCCTGCACGTGCTCTTGGCGACAGTTGGCGCCGAGCTGCCGGGTGGCGTCCGGATCGAGGCGACGAAAATTCGCGGCATTGAGAGCCGCGGCATGATCTGCTCCGGCGCTGAACTCGGTCTGAGCGACGACAAAGCCGGAATCATGGAACTGGCCGACGCTCCCGCCGCCGGTACGCCGGCCGACGAGCTATTCGGCTGCCGCGATACGGTCCTCGACATCGAAGTGACACCGAACCGGCCGGACTGGCTGAGTCACCTAGGCGTGGCGCGCGAGATCGCCGCGCTATACGGCACCAAGTTGCAACCACCGCGCGTTCTGAAGCCGACCCCCGGGGGCACGTTGGGCTGGAAAGTAGAGGTCGAGGATTTCCACGACTGCCCGCGCTACATCGCGCATGGCGCCGACAACGTAGCGGTTGGACCATCGCCGGCCTGGCTGCAGAATCGCCTGCGCGCCATCGGGCAACGGCCGATCAACAACGTCGTCGACATCACCAACTTCGTACTGTTCGAGCTCGGCCAGCCGCTCCATGCCTTCGATCGCGATCTCCTCGGCGGCGACGTCATCACCGTGCGGCGGGCGGGTCGCAAGCAAACGGTCACGATGCTTGACGACGTCTCGCGGCAGATCGTCGCGGATGATCTGATCATCGCCGACGGCGATGGACCGGTGGCACTGGCCGGCGTGATGGGGCTGGCAAGCAGCCAGGTGACTGCCGCCACCACGAGGCTATTACTGGAGAGCGCGTTTTTCTGTCCGTCGCTCATCCGTCAGAGCAGCCGCCGGTTGGGCCTCGTGAGCGAGAGCTCTTACCGATTCGAGCGCGAGGCCGACTGGTCCATGGTGCGTTTCGCGGCTCATCGCGCGTTATATCTTCTACAGGAACTGGCAGGCGCCACGATCATTGGCGATGCGATCGATCGCGCCGATCCGGATCGGCAAGTTCCGCCTGATCTGGCGCTCCGTGTCCACCAGGTCAATCGCATCTTGGGCACCGATCTGAGCCTGGAACAGACCGCTGACGTGCTGCGAGCGCTCGGCCTCAAGGTGCAACCGCTGAGTAGCCAGATCGAAGCGAAAACCGTGAACCTGATGGTGCAGGTCCCCACGTTCCGGCGCGACCTCAAGCTGGAAGTCGATCTGATCGAGGAGATCGCTCGTTTGCACGGCTATGACCGGGGAACCCGCGGCTGCGGGTCGCCGGCACTGACCTGCCGGCGCCGGCAGCGGCGCGACGAGGTCAACCGACTGCTGCGTATCTGGCTGCCGGCGTTGGGCTACCATGAAATCGTGACATCCTCTTTTTCTGGACGCCATCAGCTTGCCGCTTTGCAACTGGCGGCAGGCGACCTGCGCGGCGAGTGTCTACAGGTTCTCAATCCCCATCATGGTCGCGAAACACTCCTGCGTACGAGTCTGGTGCCGGGTTTCGTGGACGCTGCCCGCCGAAACCTCCACGCCGGCGCGCAGCGGCCAGTGCGGTTGTTCCAGCTGGGCCGCGTATTCTGGCCCGCGGGCCGCAAAACCGCCGGGACGCGGCACGAGCAGGAGCATCTCCTGCCGGAAGAGCCGCGCCTGCTCCAAATCGGCGTTGCGGGCGGCGAAGGCACCGGCTACGGGGGAATTCCTCTGGAGCTGCTGGCGCTCAAAGGCCTGGCGACTGAGCTGGCGGCGTTGCTGGGTATACCGTTGTCGCTGCGGCCAGCCGACCGGGAGCCGTTCCTGGCTGGCGGCTTACAATGGGAAATCCTCGATTCCAGCGGTGAAATCTGCGGCTCCTTGGGCCGCCTCAAGCCGGAGACTGCGGCGGCACTGGACGTCGATGCTGGTATCGCATTGCTCGAGTTGCGGTTGGATCGATTGGACTGCACGCGACCGGCGATCCAGTACGAGCAGTTCTCTCGATTCCCCGCCGCGAAACGAGATCTCTCGCTGCTGGTGCCGTCTGGGGTGACGTTCCAACAAGTCGAAGAGACCATTCGCGGCGCCGTGGGCAACGGCCTCGCAAATCTGGAACTATTTGATATTTATACAGGTACGGGGTTGCCGGCAGGCACTTGCGCCTATGGAATACGCTTGAAGTTTCGCTCGCAACACGGTAGCCTGACTGGAACAATCGTGGATGAAACGATGCAGCGGATCCTACGCGACCTCGCTTCGGCGCTGCAGGTTCATCCACGCGCGTAAACGACCGCTTCCCGGCGGCGATCGCAAGGATGTGATGAAACAATGGACGACCAGCTCGCTCGCTTGGAAAGCAAGGTGTTGGCCGCGATCTCCCTGCTGAAAGAACTTCGCCTTGAGAATAGCCAACTTACGGAACGCTGCGCGACCCTCGATGAGCGCTGCCGCGGGTTGCAGGACCAGAACGAGCAGTTGGCGAAGGATCTGCAGCTGGCCCAGCAGAATGCCGCCGTCGCGGGCGATTTCGAGCAGAAGCGCCAGCTCATCGAACGCAAGGTGGCCAGTCTGCTCGATAAGCTCGAAGCCATTGGTTGAGCGGCGCCGGCCGACGCCCCTGCTCCGCGAGGCGCGCGCCCGCCGCTTCGGCCGCATCCGGAGGCGCAAGGTGGGACTGGAGATTCGATGCCCGAGCAACACGACGTGACGGTGAATATCTTCGGACGCGAATACACGCTGCGCAGCGATGTCGATCCGGAATGGGTCCGCGTGTTGGCGCAGCAGATCGATCAACGCATGCGCGACGCGGCCGCCGGCGGCGGGCCGCTGGGGGCCGACCGCCTGGCGATCCTTGTCGCGCTCAATCTTGCGGATGACCTGCTCAAAGCGCAGCAGAGCGGTCCGGACGAACTCGCGTCATTGCGCGACGGGCTGGACCGGCTCACGACAATCCTCGCGGAAGAGGTTGGCAAGGAGGGGGTGCGTGGGGTATAATAAGAGTAGAAGGTTTCCCTGCTTGGCCCGTGATGCGTCAATCAAGTGAGCCAACACTCTCTCGTAGGGATTCCGGAGTTCCCAACTGGCGCTGGCGCCGCACCCGGCGCGCGGCAAAGGAAGGGACAGGAAACCCACCTGCGGCAACTCGGTTCAGTTGCAGCTGACGCACACGGCCCGGTGGGGAACTTTCCTTTTACTGCGGATTGCTGACCCCGTCTTACGCCTCCCGCCATAGATCGAAAGGAGACGCCATGGCTGATATGCCGGCGTTGTCATATATAGCGGGCCTGGCGGTCCTGGCATTCGTTGCGGGTTGGCTTGGCCACCGTTTCCGATACACTCGACTCCACGGTCTGGCGAGCGAATTGCGCTCGCAGCTTCTGGCCGATGCGCGGCATGAGGCCGCCGATCTCGTCAAATCGGCGCGCCTGGACGTGCAAGAGCAGCTTCTGCAGGGGCGACAGCGCCTCGAACAGGAGATCGAGCGATCGCGCGCCGAACTCTCCCGCCGGCAGGATGTGCTGGACCAGCGCGAGAGCAGCCTGACGCGCAAGGCGGAGTTCCTCGACCAGAAAGAACACCGCCTGGACACCTTCGACCAGGAACTGCGCCAGCTGCAACACGATCTCGAAGCGCGCCAGCGCGACATCGCCCAGTTGCAGGCCCAGCAACACAGGCTGCTGGAGGAGACCGCCGGCTTGAGCGCCGAGCAGGCCAAGCAGCGGCTGGCCGACGCGATGTTGGAACAGGCGCGGCAGCAGGCGGCGCGGGCCGTCAAACGACTGCAGGAAGAAACCGAACAAACCGCCAAACGACAGGCCCAGAAGATCTTGGCGCTGGCCGTCCAACGCTATGCGGCGAGGCATGTTGCGGAGGACGCGGTGGCGGTGGTCAGCTTGCCGAACGACGAGATGAAGGGGCGTATCATCGGGCGCGAGGGCCGCAACATCCGCGCGTTCGAAGACGCCACTGGCGTCGACGTGATCATCGACGACACCCCCGAGGCGGTGATCCTGTCGGCGTTCGATCCGATCCGGCGCGAGATCGCCACGCAGGCGTTGCGACAACTGCTCAAGGACGGCCGCATCCATCCCGGCCGCATCGAGGAGGTGGTCGAACGCACGCGGCTCGAGATGCGGGAGCGGCTGCGGGAACTGGGAGAACAGGCCTGTCTGGAAGCCGGTATCAGCAATGTGCACGCCGACCTGTTTCAATACATCGGCCGCCTCAATTTCCGGACCAGTTATGGGCAAAACATTCTGAGCCACGCCCAGGAAGTTGCGGCCATTGCCGCCAGTATCGCCAGCGAACTCGGCCTCGACCCGAAACTCGCCCGACGCTGCGGCTTCCTGCACGACATCGGTAAGTCGGTCGATCACGAAGTAGAAGGACCGCACGCCTTGATCGGCGGCCGCATGTGTCGGAAGTTCGGCGAGAACGAGACGGTCATCAACGCGGTCGAGGGCCACCATCAGGACATCGCGGCGAACTCAGTGTACACGTTCATCACTGCGGCGGCGGACGCGGCGTCGGCGAGTCGACCCGGCGCGCGGCGTGAGAGTCTGGAGCGCTATATCGAACGACTGGAGAATCTCGAGCGGATCGCCGCTAGCTTCAAGGGCGTTCAGAAGAGTTATGCGATCCAAGCTGGGCGCGAGGTGCGCATTCTGGTCGATCATGATCTGGTCAGCGACGAGGAAGCCGCGTTGCTCGCCGAAGAGATCGGCCGGCGCATCGAGGAGGAGCTCGAGTATCCCGGTCAGATCAAGATCATGGTCATCCGCGAGACCCGCGCCACCGCCGTGGCGCGCTGACGAACGACAAAGGGGGTCCCGTGCTGCTGCTCGATGGACGTCCGGTGCGCGATGCGCTGCTTACCGAATTGGCTGGCAAGATCGCGGCGGCGCCGCGACCGCCCCATCTCGCCGTCGTACTCGTCGGTGAGGATCCCGCGTCGCTCAGCTACGTTCGCGGAAAAGAGAAAGGTTGCGCGGCGGTCGGGATGCGCCAAGAGACGTTTCGCCTGCCGGCCGGCGTTACGGAAACCGACCTGCTCGCGCTGATCAGCCGACTCAACGGGGACGCTTCCGTCGACGGCATTCTCGTGCAGATGCCGCTGCCGCCGCACCTCGCGGCGATGCGAATTCTCCAGGCCGTCGATCCGGTCAAGGACGTCGACGGGTTTCATCCGCATAATCTCGGGCTGCTCGTCAGCGGTCGGCCTGGCCCGGTGGCCTGCACTCCGCGCGGCGTGCTGCGCCTGCTCGCGCATTACGGCGTGTCGATTCCGGGCCGGCGGGTGACCATCATCGGCCGCAGCGTCATCGTGGGGCGGCCGCTCGCCTTGCTGTTGAATCTCAAGGGAGATTGGGGCGACGCAACTGTTACCATGTGCCATTCGCGCACGCCTGACCTGGCGTCGTTGACGCGCCAGGCGGAGATCCTGATCGCGGCCATGGGGGTGCCGGAATTCGTCCGCCGCGAACACGTGGCGGCCGGGGCGGTGGTCGTGGACGTGGGCATCAATCGCGTACCGGATCGCAACACCAAGAGCGGCTACCGGCTGGTCGGCGACGTGGCGGCAGCCGATATGCAGGATCACGCGGGCGCCTTGACGCCGGTGCCCGGCGGCGTCGGACCCCTGACCATCGCGATGTTGCTGGAGAACACCTGGGAGGCCATGTTGCGCCGGGAGGGACAGCTTGCGCGCTGAACCGTGGCGCCGGGAGCTGGCGACCGAGCAGCGGTACGCGACGGCGGCGCTGCGGCGGGAACTCGCTGCTCGCCGCGGCATCCCGGCCCGCTTGCGCCGGGCCATGGCCTACAGTCTGCTCGGCGGGGGCAAGCGCTTGCGCCCGATCCTGGTGCTCTGGACCTTTGATGCGCTGGCGGCCACGCAACCGCGGCGTCGACGCAACGCTGTCGGACGTGAGACGACGGCCCGTGTCGCCGCCGCCGTCGAGATGCTGCACACCTACAGCTTGATTCACGACGATCTGCCGGCCATGGACGATGACGTCCTGCGCCGCGGCCGCCCGACCTGCCATGTAGTCTTCGACGAGGCCACCGCGATCCTGGCGGGGGACGGCCTGCAGGCGTTGGCCTTCGAGATCCTGGCAACCTGCGGCCCCCGCGCGGCCGATCTCGTCGCGGCGGCGGCGGCGGCGGCCGGACCCGCCGGCATGGTCGGTGGGCAGCAACGGGACCTTGACGGGCAAGGTCGCCAGGTCACGGCAACCATGGTGCAGCGGATTCACGAGCAGAAGACCGCCGCCATGATCGCCGCCAGCCTGGCGCTGGGCGGCATCTGCCGCGATGAAACTTCCGCGATCGTCCAGCGCTTGATGGCCGCGGGACGCTGGCTGGGTCTGGCGTTCCAGAGTGCGGACGATGTGCTCGACGTTACGGCAGATCACCAGCAGCTTGGCAAAACACCCGGCAAAGATGCCGCCAGCGGCAAAGCCACCTGGGTGCGTCTCAGCGGCGTCACAGAAGCAGAGGCCCGAGCACGACGCCAGGGCCAGCGCGGTTTGCGGGAATTGGCCGCCGTGCTACCGCCCGGCCCGCACCGTCACCGCCTGTTGGCGTTGGCGGGCTACATGTGGCAGCGGCGTTGCTGACGGACGCCGGTTCGAAAGAGAAACCAGTGGCGATCTGGCTGATCGTATTTCTCGCCGCGGTCGCAGGACAACTCCTCAAGGTACTGCTCTATTCTGTCGCCCAACGGCGGCTGGTGCTGGCAGCCCTGGGACAGAGCGCGGGCTTGCCCAGCGTCCACGCGTCGGTCGGTGGATCGCTGCTCACACTCTGTGCGGTGCGGTTCGGCTGGCAGTCGCCGGAAGCGGCCTTCGCGTTGGTGTTCCTCGTCATCACGGTCTTCGACGCCATGCGCGTCCGCGCGGCCGCCCAGGAGCAGCGGTACCTCGTGTACGACTTGGTCCGGCTGGCGCCGGCCGCCGGCGCGCGGCGGCGCCGCGTTGTCAACTACCTCGATATCATTGCTCATACGCCAGTCCACGTGGCTGCGGGGCTCGTCTGGGGTTTTCTTTTTGCGCTAGCCTGCGAAACGGGTTAGAATCGGTCGCGTCGTTCGTTGCTGCTAGCTTGGAGGCGTCTTTTGGCTGCTGGCCTACAACCGATCCTGTCGCACTTGACCGGTCCGGCGGATTTGAAACGGCTCAGTCTGCCGGATCTGCAGCGGCTTTGTGCCGAGCTGCGCGAAGACATCATCTCGACCGTCAGCCGGACGGGCGGGCATCTCGGCGCCAGCCTCGGCGTCGTCGAGTTGACCGTCGCGCTGCATCGCACATTCGACTCGCCGCGCGACAAGATCCTCTGGGATGTCGGCCATCAAGCCTATGTGCACAAGCTGCTGACCGGGCGCCGGGATCGTTTCGGTACCCTGCGCACCCGGGGCGGACTCTCAGGTTTTCCGAAGCGCAGCGAAAGCGAACATGACATGTTCGGCGCCGGGCACGCCAGCACGGCCATCTCGGCCGCGCTCGGCTATGCGCTGGCGCGCGATACACGCGGCGAAGATCACATGGTCGTCGCGGTCGTCGGCGACGGCGCTCTCACCGGCGGTCTGGCTTTCGAAGGATTGAACAACGCGGGACAGGCCAACAGCGATCTGCTCGTGATTCTCAACGACAACAAGATGAGCATTTCGCCGAATGTCGGCGCGATCTCGCGTTACCTGACGCTGATCACCTCCGACGAGTTCTACACTCGATTCGAGGGCGAAGTCTGGCGATTGCTCGGTGTGATGCCGAAGGGCAAAAAGGCGCAAGCCCTCGCCGGCCGCATCAAAGAAGGCCTCAAGAATCTGGTCGTGCCGACCATCCTGTTCGAGGAGCTGGGGTTCACTTACTTCGGGCCGATCGACGGCCATGATCTGTCGACGCTGATGCGCACCCTCAAACACGTTAGCAAGCTGCGCGGGCCGCAACTGATCCATGTCGTTACCGAAAAGGGCAGAGGTTACTCGTTCGCTGAGCAAGACGACCAGCGTTATCACGGCGTGGGCGCATTCGACAAAGCGGAAGGCATCAAGGTAAGAACCCCGTCGGTTCCGAGTTGGACGGAGGTCTTCGGCGAGGCCTTGGCGGACCTGGCGGAAAACGATCCGCGCATCTGCGCGATCACGGCAGCGATGCCTTCTGGCACCGGGTTAGAGCGGCTGCAGAAGGCGCATCCGGCGCGAGTCTGGGACGTTGGCATCGCCGAAGGGCACGCTGTGACCTTCGCTGCCGGACTCGCCTGCAACGGTTTGCGGCCGGTCTGCGCGATCTACTCGACGTTCCTGCAGCGCGCGCTGGATCAGATCATCCACGATGTCGCGTTGCAGCAACTGCCCGTCGTGTTCGCGGTGGACCGTGCAGGCGTGGTCGGCGAGGACGGTCCTACTCATCACGGCGTGTTCGATCTGACCTTTCTGCGCATGGTACCCGGCATGGTGATCATGGCGCCAGCGGATGAGCAGGAACTGCGTTGCATGTTGGCAACCGCGTTGGCCCGCGAAGACGGGCCGACGGCGGTGCGCTATCCCCGCGGCCAAGCTGTCGGCGTGCCGTTGACCGAGCCCATCGCGCCGGTGCCCATCGGCAGAGCGCGACGGCTGCGCGCCGGCGATCAACTCGCGCTGCTGGCGGTCGGATCCTTGGTCTACCCGTCCCTGCGTGCCGCGGAATTGCTTTCGCGCCGCGGGATCGAAGCCGAAGTTGTCGACATGCGCTTCGTCAAACCGCTCGACGGAGCACTGCTGGCGGACATCTGGCAACGGCACCGTCTGGTTGTGACCGTCGAAGAGAACGCTCTGGCTGGAGGTTTCGGCGCGGCCGTCCTCGAGTGGAGTCAGACGCAGACTGCCGCCGACCCGCCGCACGTGATCAACTTCGGCATTCCCGACCTGTTCCAGGACCAAGCCTCCCGCGGTGACCTGCTCGCAGACCTGCAGCTAGACGCCGACGGAATCGCCAGCCGCGCCGCCGCCGCCTGGCAGCACCTGCTCGAGCGGCGGAACCAGTGCTCGGCCTCTTGATGACAAGGACCACCAGCGATGCGATCTGACATCGTCGTTCGCCAACTCGGTCTGTGCGGCAATCCGCGCAAAGCAGACCTCTCGGCGGCGGTTGCTGTCGTGCTGCGAATGTGCCGCGAAAGGCAGGTTCAGGTCTCGGTCTGCCGGGAACTTGCCGATATCGTCGAAAGCGCCGCGACCGTCCTGGGCGACGGCGAATTAGTCGCCGGTGCCGACGTCATCGTGGCCATGGGGGGCGACGGCACAATGCTGCGCGCGGCACGCATGATCGGCGATCAGGGCACGCCGCTGTTAGGCATCAATCTCGGCTCGCTGGGTTACCTGACCGATGTCCCCGTGGCTGGACTGCAAACCGCCCTTGCGCGCGTCTTGGATGGCGATTTCGTACTGGCGGGCCGCTCGCGCGTCCACGGCTCGCTCTGGCGCGCGGGCGCGGTGACCGCGACCGCAGTCGGTCTCAACGACATCGTCGTCAATATGGGACCATTGCCGCGGGTCCTGGATCTCGAATTGCGGGTCGGCGGCACCTCCCTCGGCCGCTTCCTCGGCGACGGCGTTATTTTTGCCACGGCGACCGGTTCGACGGCCTACAGCTTGTCGGCCGGAGGCGCCATTTGCCAGCCGGAATTGCCGGGTCTTTTGGTGACACCGATCTGCCCGCACAGCCTCGGCGTCCGGCCGCTCATTCTGAGCGACCGGCTGGACATCGAACTCGTCTTGCACGAGGTCGGCGACGGCGCGACGCTCACCGCGGACGGGCAGGTGGCCACGCCGCTGCAGAATCAGGATCGCCTAACTTGCCGCTTGACGCCGCCCACGGTCCGCCTGGTCAAGTTCCACGACAGCGATTTCTTTGAAGTTTTGCGTCACAAGCTGCACTGGGGTACCTCGCCGCGTCTACGCGAGGACGGCCGGCGCCACCAAGACAGCGGCGGGCGAACATCCGAGGATGCGTGATGCTTCTAGAACTGCGGATCGGCAATCTCGCGCTCGCCGAGGACGTCGTCCTGCGGCCCGGCCCGGGCCTGACGGTCCTTACCGGTGAGACCGGCGCCGGCAAATCGCTGATCGCCGGTGCGTTGGAGCTATTGACCGGCGGCCGCGCGGATCGTGGACTGGTCCGGCATGGTGAAGACGTCGCCTGGGTCGAAGTGGTCTGCGACCTGACCGGCCGTGCAGACCTGCAGCAGGATCTCGCGCGAGTGGGCGTGCGCTGCTGCGCAGAAGACGGCCTGCTGGTGATGCGGCGCGAGATCCGACGGGAAGGCCGCGGTCGTGTGCTTTTCAACGGCGAGATCTCGTCGCTGGCAGTGCTCGAGCGGGTCGGCGGCCGGCTGTTCACGATCCAGAGCCAGCACCAGCAACAAGATCTGCGCTCGCCGCATTTCGCCCGCGAGCTGCTCGATACCGTGCTCGAGCTGGGGGACCGGCGCGATCGCGCGGCGCGGGCGCTGGCAAGCTTCCAGTCCGCTCAGGCGGAACTGAACCGGCGCCGGCAGGAGAACGAGCTGGCGCTCCAGCAGTTCGAGATCTGGCAGGACCATTTCACCGAACTGGACGTGGCTGCGCTGCGGCCGGACGAGGAAAAAGAGCTCGCCGAGGCCATCGCCGTCAAACGCCACGCCCGGGCAATGCAGGATGCAGCCGGGAGCGCCTTGGCCAGGCTGATCGAGGGGGAGGCGCCGGTGCGGGAGTCGCTGGGCGCTGCCGCCACCGCACTCGTGGCGCACGCCGAACGGTCGCAACGGCTGGCGGCGGCGTTGCAGTCGCTGCAGGTCGCCGGCGACCTCACCGCCGATGCGGCGAGCGAACTGGAGCGTTTCCTCGACAGTTTCCAGGTCGATCCGCGCGGATTGGCTGAACTCGAGACCCGCAAGGCCCTCTACGAGAGCCTGCGCCGCAAACACCGTCGGGATGCCGCGGGCCTGCTGGCGTTACGGCAGGAACTCGCCGGGCTGCTCGCGCGGCAGGAGCAAGCCGGGCGCGATCTCGACACTCTGACAGCATCGCTCCAGGCGGCACGCGACGAGTTAGCCGCCGCCTGTTTGGCTTTGCACGACGCGCGCCGGGAAGGGGCGCTGGCGGTGGCCGCTGCGGCTGAAACGGCAATCAGACCGCTGGCCCTGCCCACGCTGGAGCTTGCGTTCCAGGTCGATCGGCAGCTCGACCCGGAGGGACAGATCGAGCTGGACGGCCGGCGGTGCCGCGCCGCGGCGCATGGCGCCGACGACGTGCGCCTCCTGGTGCGAACCAATCCCGGCGAGAACATCGGCGAAGTGGCCGCCATCGCGTCGGGGGGCGAAGCCGCCCGGATTTATCTCGGCTTGACACTCCTGGCAAAGCGAGCGCAGCGGCCGTTGGTACGGCTTTTCGACGAGGTCGACGCGGGTCTCGGCATGGACGCTGCGACCCCGGTAGCGTGGTTGCTCCGCGACCTCGCGCGCGGCGTCCAGGCGATCTGTATCACCCATCTGCCGACTGTTTCGGTCCACGGCGGCCAGCACTGGCGGGTGACGAAGCGCGTTCTGGACGGCCGCACGACCGTTTCCCTGGCTCCGGTGACGGGGAACGACCGTGTCCAGGAAGTGGCGCGGCAGCTGGGAGGCGAAGGCTGGCAACGCGGCGACGCGGCGGCGCAGATCCACTACGCGCGGGATCTGTTGGCGGCCGCCGGCACGGGGTGATCGGCGTCGGCCCGCCTGCCTTGACAAGTCCCGGCAAAGGTGTAAGTTCAATCGTTCGTACCGCCTCGCCGACAGGGTCGTCACGGTGCGCCCGTAGCTCAGCTGGATAGAGCGCTTGCCTCCGGAGCAAGAGGTCGTGGGTTCGAATCCCGCCGGGCGTACCACCACTACCGCGGGATGCCATGCTGCGATTTTTCCTGATGCTTCTGGCCGCGCTGTGGGTGGTTCCCCGTTTGTTGCGGCTCGCGCTGCGAGCCGGCCCCGGTGGCAGGCAGGAGTCGGCACGGCGAGCGAGGACGTCCGCCAAGGCCGGCAGGCCCGACCCCGCGGAGCGTCCTTCGGGTTTTTCGCAGCAGGACATCTCCGATGCTGAGTTCGAAGAAATCCCCCCGGAAGAGTGAACTATTCCGCTCGCGGATTCTCGCGGCCGGCCGCGACGCGGCCTTGATCCGCGACGTCAGGCGGATGCGCGAGTTCGTCGCCGGCCAGATCGCCGTCGGCATCCTGCAGATCGGATTCCTGGTGGCCCTGGCGTATTTCGCGCGGGCGCTGGTGCACCTGTTCGCGACCCACGGGGAAGCGTTGAATCCCTGGATTTTACGCTGGTCGTTGGCGGGAATCCTGGTATGTTTTCTGCTTGTTGCCCGGCGGTTGTTCTATCGTCTCCGCGAGATCCTTGAAGTCCGCGGTGATCTCAGAGCGGCCGGCCGTAGATTCGAGGAACTGCGCGAGGAAATTCGGCGCCAGCCGCGCGACTGACTCGCCGAAGCACCGAAGCAAGGAGTGGGCATGGCTCGTTTCGTCGTCACCGGGGGTGCCGGCTTCATCGGATCCCACCTTGCCGGATCGCTCGTCGATCAGGGGCATACCGTAACCGTCATCGACGATCTGTCGACCGGCCATGAAACAAACTTGACCGATTGGCGCGACCGCCTGCGGTTCGTCCGGGGCAGCATCACGGATCTGGAGCTGCTGCGTGCCGAGTTCCAGGGTGTCGACGTCGTCTTCCACCAAGCCGCGCTGGCATCGGTGCCACGCTCGGTCGCCGATCCGCTAGCCAGCAACGAAGCCAACGTCACCGGCACGTTGAAGGTGTTTCTGGCCGCGCGCGACGCGGGCGTACGTCGCGTCGTCTATGCTGCCAGCAGTTCCGCCTACGGTGATTCCGAGGTTTTACCGAAACACGAGGACATGCTGGCGAAACCGCTCTCGCCGTATGCCGTGACGAAGTACGTCAACGAGTTGTACGGAGCGGTGTTCAGCGAACTCTTCGCGCTGCCGACCATCGGGCTGCGCTATTTCAACGTCTTTGGACCGCGGCAGGACCCCAAGAGCCAGTATGCCGCTGTCGTACCGTTGTTCATCACCAAGTTCCTCGCGCAAGAGGCGCCGACGATCCACGGAGACGGCGGACAATCCCGAGATTTTACCTACATCGACAATGTGGTGGCTGCGAATCTCAACGCAGCGGCCGCCGACTCGCGCGCCGACGGGAAGATCTACAATATCGCCTGCGGCGCGGCGATCACCGTCAAGGATCTCTGCTTACAGATCCGCGAGCTGATCGGCAGCGCCATCGAACCGGTCTATGGCCCGCCGCGAGCCGGCGACGTCCGGCATTCGCTGGCCGATATCGGCCGCGCGCGCGAACTGCTCGCGTTCGAACCGACGACGACGCTTGCGGAAGGCTTGCAACGCACGGTCGACTGGTACCGGGCGCAACACAGGGGAGGCGCGGCATGATCCACCCGACTCGACAGCGGTTGCTCGCCTGCGTTTTACTGTGCGCGGTCGGCCAGCAATGGTGTGTGCCGCCGCTCATGGCGCAGACGCCGGCCGGCACGGCGGGCGTGTACCGCGTCAGCGCGGGTGACGTCCTGAGGCTCAACGTCCCGCAGCAGTCGGCGCTCGACCGCGAGTTGACCGTCAGTGCCGGCGGCAGTGTCTACCTCTCGCAGGTCGGCGAGATTCCGCTCGCGGGGCTGACGCTACAGGAAGCTAGGGATCTGCTACGCCAACGCTTGCGCCTCTACAATCCCGCGATCACCGAGGTGATCTTGACGGTGATGGAATACAGCGCCTTGCGCGTCTTCGTGCTTGGTGCCGTCAGCTCGCCGGGGAGCTATTCCTTCGAGAATCCGCCGACGCTCTGGGAGGTCTTGCGCGTTGCCGGCGGGCCCGCGGCGAATGCGAGCCTCGCTGCCTGCCGTATCATCACGCTGGACGACGGCCGGCCCGTTTCGCGGACAGTCAACCTCTCCGGGTATCTGACCGGCGAGAGTTTTCCGCCGGATCTCCTGCAGGGCGGCGATACGTTGGTGGTGCCGACCATCGCCGACGGAGTGGTAGGCGTTCCGGCGACCAGCGGCGTGCAGGTATTCGGCGGCGTGCGGACGCCCACGACCGTGCCGATCGAACAGCCAACCGAGCTGCTCGCTGTGTTGATGCTCGCCGGAGCGCCCCTGGAAAGCGCCGAGCTACACAAGATTGCCTGGGTCCATCGCAGCGCTAGCGCCGAGGGTCCGGATATCGCCGTGAAGGTCGATATGCGACAATTTCTGCGCAGGGGGCTACCGAACGGCAATCCGATGGTCTATCCAGGCGACGTGATCTATCTGCCGACGCACCGGGACGGATGGTTGATACGCTACCTGCCGTTGTTCCTGACCACACTAACATCGGCTGCAACAATTTTCCTGGCCTACGATTCGCTGACAAATTAGAGCCTGGCAGCAGTTTATAGAGATTGTCGAAATCGCTCCTATTGACTATGAAATTCGTCTAAAAAACTATTGTATTACCGGCGGAGTTCGATTATAATGCCACAAGCAGCATCGAAAAGGACTACATTTGCGTATTTGGAATATAATTATGCTTGTAGTGACATCCCGTTGCTGCTATCATTGTGGGGATCTCAACGGACCGGATAGCGACCCGCCGACTCAACGAGTACGCGGTTAACAGTGGGAACTTTCGTTCCAGACATCGCGGTGAGTGAATATGATTCTCACCGCTTGCGATAGTACAGGATGGCTTCTAATGTCCGATAAAGAATTCGAGATGAGCAAGGAGCGAGATTACACCGCAGGTCGAGTGCTGACGGGCACGCCGAGCGATCATGGCGCGTCCGTCGCGTTGCGGGCTTCCGTGGAATCCGCTGCTGCCGAGACGGCGTTGCAGGTTCCCGCAGTGTCGGATCTCTTCAGTTTCTCCCCGAACCGGATCTTCGTAATCAGTAAACGCGTCTTCGACATCGCGGCGAGCTTGCTGGGCCTAGCCGCTTTCGCCGTGCTGTTTCCGTTCTTGGCGGTCGCGATCAAGCTCGACAGTCCGGGCTCGGTGTTCTATAGCCAGGATCGCGTCGGCATCAATCGCCGCCGGCGGCGCGTACGCGCCGACCAGCAGGACCGCCGCAAGGTTCTGCAGCCGGGGCGACCGTTCCGTATCTACAAGCTGCGGACGATGCGCAACGACGCCGAAGCGAGCGGTCCGCAGTGGGCGCGGCAAGGTGACGCGCGGGTAACGCGGATCGGACGGTTTCTCCGCAAGACTCGCCTCGATGAACTACCGCAGCTCTGGAATATCCTCAAAGGCGATATGAGCCTTATCGGTCCGCGCCCAGAGCGGCTGTGCTTCATCCACAAACTCGAAAAAGAGGTGCCGTTCTATCACGATCGGCTCCTGGTCAAGCCCGGCTTGACCGGTTTGGCGCAGGTGCGCAACGGTTACGATGATTCCGTGGAGAGCGTCTGCCGTAAAGTCGAGTTCGACCGGCAGTACATACGCCGTGGCGGCCCGTTGACCGAGATGGGGATTCTCCTGGAAACGGTCCGCGTCGTGATCAAGGGGGAGGGCGCCCGCTGACGTCGAGGGTCGGTGCGGGCAAACACTTCGGCTCGACATTTCTTTTTCGCAGCTTGCTTGCCCGCGAAGCGGCCGCCATAATCGTGGAGGCCGCTCCTTTGCTGTCTGGCTGATTCGGAAGTCCGGGATTATGCTGCCGCATCTTTTGATTGTCGATGACCAAGAAGCGATTCGTCTCTTTCTGGCTGCCACCCTGGAGGCCAAGGGATATCGCGTCAGCGCTGCGGGAGCCGGACGCGACGCGCTGGCGCTCGCGACCGCCGATCCGCCGGACCTGGTCCTGCTCGACCTGCAACTACCGGACATGAATGGGCTCGACGTCCTCGCGCAGTTGAAAACGGAGCAGCCAGAAGCTTGCGTAGTCATTCTGACGAGTTTCGGCCGCGCGGACGCCGCCGTCGAGGCGATGCGGCGTCGCGCCTTCGATTTCGTCACCAAGCCCGTCAACCTCGACCACTTGTTGCAGGTTGTACAACGTGGGCTGGCGACCAGGGAGAGCGACCGCCGCTTGCGACATCGGGGTTCTACCGCCGACCTGTTTGCCATGTTGCCGACGGCCGTGCCGTGCCAGTCGGTCGCCATGGCCCCGGTCTATGAAACGGTGCGCAAGATTGCGGCCGGAGGGCGCTCGACGATTTTGATCCAGGGGGAGAGCGGAACCGGCAAGGATATCCTCGTCCAGGTTATCCACACCAACTCTTCGCGGCGGGAGTTTCCCTGCCTTGAGATCAATTGTGCCTCGCTGCCGGAGCAATTGCTCGAGAGCGAGCTGTTCGGTCACGAAAAGGGCGCTTTTACCGACGCCGGCCAGCAGAAACTCGGTTTGTTGGAACTGGCCCACGGCGGCACGCTGTTTCTCGACGAGATCGGCGAGATGCCGCTCGCAATCCAGGTCAAGGTCTTACGGGTGCTCGAGAAGATGACCTTCAAACGCGTCGGGGGACTGACCGACATCCAGGTGGATGTCCGGATTATCGCCGCGACGAATCGGGATCTCGCCGCGCTGGTCGAGCAGGGTGGGTTCCGCTCCGATCTCTACTACCGGCTCAAGGTTATTCAGGTCACCGTGCCGCCGCTACGCCAACGCCCGGAGGATATCCCCGCGCTAGCGCGGCATTTCCTACGGCAGTACAATGAGGAGTTCGGGAAACGTTTCGAGGACCTCACCGCGGCGGCCATGGCCAAACTTCAGGCCCAGGCGTGGCCCGGCAACGTCCGGCAGTTGCGCAACGCCATCGAACGATCGGTCCTATTGGAGGAAGGCGCGCTGCTGGACGTATCCGGTTTGCATCTGGACACCGATCAGGCCGACTCCCCAGACGAGAACGCGCAACTGGTCAAATGGCTGGAACAGATGCTCACCGGACCTTTCCCGATCGCTGGCCTCGACCTCGATTCGGTCGCCCTTCGGATCGAGCGAGCATTCATCCAGAAGGCGCTAAAGGCCGCGGGCAACAACCAATCACAGGCAGCGCGATTGCTGAAACTCGGGCGCGATCGCCTGCGTTATCGGCTGAAGCAGTATCAGTTCTAAGGCCGAGTCGCCGGCGGCGGGAGTGACGATGATACGCAAACGGCTGCCAGCAGCGCTCGTGGGCGCGCTGGCTTGTGCGACGCTGGTTCTGAGCGCTGGCTGCGGAATCTATTCCGCCAGCAGCGGGCGCGTTGATCAGGCGATCCGACGGGTTGCTGTGGAGTACCTCGAGAACCGCACGCCGGAGGCTGATCTGGGCATTGAACTCGCCGAACTGATCATCAAGGCGCTCCAGGAAGACAACACGCTTAAGGTCGTCGATTACCAATCGGCCGATTCGATTCTCGAGGGCGCCGTGACGCGTTACCTGTTGCGCCAGGCTTCGATATCGGCCGACCAGCAGGTTGACGAATATCAGGTCCAGATCGCGGTCGAATTGACCTTTCGCGTCAAGGCGACCGAGAAGGCGATTTTCGATAAACGCAGCTTCACCGGTACCGGAAACTATTTCTTGAACGACCCGGCCGGGTCGAGCGAAGAATCGGCCAAGCAGGAAGCGGCGAACGAGATCACGAAAAGCGTTCTGGCCCAGGTCGTCGAGGATTGGTGATGGCCAAGCGAAGCCCGCAGCGCGGAAGCACGCCGCGTTTTCAGGATCTGCTGCAGCAGGATCTACGCGCCGGCCACATCCGGCCCGTTTATGTGTTATGTGGCGACGATCAACTCCGCATCGAACAAGTCGTCGACGCCATCAAGGCACAGACGCTCGATGCGGCGAGCGCCGCTTTCAACGACCACGTGCTGGACGCCGAGCAGGACGGTTGGGGCGGAATCCTGCAGCGAGCGCGCGGTTTCCCGATGTTCGGCCAACGCCAGGTCGTCTGGGCGCGGCACGCCGACCGAATCAAGGGCGCGGGTCAGGAAAACGGAGAATCAGCGCTGATCGAGTATATCCGCCACCCCGTCGAATCCTCCGTGCTCGTGATCACGGGCGAGAAATTTCTCGGGACCAAGAGCTGGGTCAAGGCGGCGCGGCAAGCAGGTTACTTTTACGAGCTCAACTCGCCGGTCGGTATTGAGCTCGAGCGTTGGATCATGAGATCCGCGGCGAAAGCCGGATTGACACTGACGGGTTCGGGCGCACAGATTCTCGCCGAACTCGTCGGGAATGATCTGCAAGCCCTGCGCAGCGAGATCGACAAACTCGCGTTATTGCAGGAAATCAACGAGCGCGTATTTGCGCCGGACGAGATCCCGCAACTCGTGATGGATCAGGCACAGAAGGAGGTGTTCGGTCTGACCGACGCGATGGGGCCTGGCCGTAACACGCAGGTCTTGCGCCATTGGTTCTCGATGACCGCCTGGGGCAGCGCCGTCGAGGAGCTTTCGCCGATCGTGCTGACCCACTTGCGCCGCGCCGCACTGATCGCAGCTTGCCTGGCGCATCATCGCGATGCGCGCGACATCGCCGAGTTCTGCGGCCTCAATCCGTGGCTCGTCACCCAGAAACTGCTGCCGCTGGCGCGCCAACATCCGCCCGCGGTATGGCGGCGTGTCCTCGCCGCGTGCCTGGAATGCGAGTCCGCAATCAAGCGTCGTCCGCTGCCCGGCGCGCTGGCGTTCGAGCGGCTGCTATTCGATATCTGTTGTTCAACATGAACGCCGATCACCTGACCGTTCCACACCCTTAAGCGAGGCGAGATGACCACCCACCTGAACGAGTTCCGTGACGTCGATTTCGATCAGACAGTCCTGCAGAGCGAGCTGCCCGTACTCGTCGATTTCTGGGCGCCTTGGTGCGGTCCATGCAAGACTCTCAACCCAGTGCTCGAGGAGGTCGCCAAACAGACGAGCGGCCGTTGGGTCGTCGGCAAGCTCGATATCCAGAGCAACCCGCAAACAGCCGCCAGGCTGGGGATCCGTTCAATACCGGCGCTAATGTTCTTCATGAGCGGGCATTGCAAGGCGACACTCGTCGGAACACAGAAAAAAGAGTCAATACTCGACAAGATGAATGAAATCAACAGTTAGCAAGTGAAGAATTGCAATCTGGTTTAGGAGGGCTGCGCCTAGTTAACATAATATAGATTATGCGCAATACCTTCAATCTGTTTTCTTCCTCTATGATATTGCGTCACTTCTCTATTTCGCGTGGATCGGCACCCTGTTCGCGAGTTCCTCCAGCCCCGGCACTGAGAACGTTTCCCCGCTGAGGGCCTTGACGAACCCCACAACCGAGATCACGATGAATAGCAGCCAATACGCCAGGTGCAAGACGAGGCTGACGAGGACCCCCAACAGCGGCACCGGGCTGAAACCCGACTCGATCACCCACACGAGCAGGCCGAGCACGACTTGCGCGAACACCAGGCTAAACCCTTGACGGCAGTGCCCCGCGAGAAAAGCGCTTCGGCGCCCGCTGAAAATGGGGATCAAGACGAGCAGGCTCACGTAACAGAGCGCACTCAGCCAGCGGTCGCGGTTGGTGGCCTCAGTCGCCATCGCCGCCTCCAGATCAAGTGAGCGCTAGTTTAACAGCGCCCGAGCCACTTCGAGTCGGAGTTCGAGATCGGGGCGTTGCGCTTCCAGTTTCCCGGAAACGACCGCTTGGTGCAATTCCTCGAGCAGCGCGACCGCGCCGCGATGATCACCCGCCGCTTCCAGCCAACGCGCCTGTTGCAAGCGGCGTTCCATCAGGAACGCTGGCGCGAGATCGGCATCCGGCAGCGCGGCGAGCGCGGTTACGGCTTCGGCGAACCGACCCGCGTCGGCGAGGGCATGGGCATATAAATTGTCTAATTTGACCTGCACGGGATCGCTGGCACGCAGATCTCGGCGGTATTCGTCAAGACGGGCCAGCGCCACGTCGATTTCGCCATTGGCGAGGAGCGCCTGAACGATGCCGACACGGGCGTACTTGGCGTAATCCGTTTTGCGATGATTCTCGAGACACGCCTGCAAACGCGCAAGCGCGAGGTCGTAGTCTCCCTGCGCCAGCAGCAGTTGCCCCTGGTACAAAAGGAAACTCGCTTCCATCTTTGCGGCTTGCTGGCCTTTGCGAACGTAGGAACCGCCGACTAAAAGAACGACCAGGATGAGCAGCACAGCCCCGACCGCCGTGGCGTGCTGTTGGATGAATCCCAGCGCGCGGTCCGTGCTCTCGACGAAAGAATCCTTCTTGAGATCCTTGCGGGTAAACTTCTGCGCGGCCACGTCCTACCTCGCCTTGCCGTTGATGCCGTTGACTTGTCGATCAGTGCCGAGCGCGAAAGATAGTCGAATAACGACCGGATATCCAGCGGACTTCGCGATCGGGCCGATTCCCGGCAGCAAATTAGGAATCTATTATAAGTGTTTTAAGTTCTTCTTCCGCATCGGATCGCGGGATTCTGCTGAACTTCCGGCTGGAATATGCTAGATTCCTGCACGGCCTCTCCCGTCCGCGTTCCGACGTGATCTACAGGAGTCAGGCATGGCCAGAACCGCAGTACTGGACGATACATCGCAAGCATTCGAACAGAACCGATTCAAGATTCCGCGCCGCGCCGTCCCCTCGGAACCTCCCGGCTTCGATGACCGCGTACACCTTTTGAAATCGCGCTGCCGCGATCCGTTCGTGCGGCGCTTCGTGGTTCCGAGAGTGCCCAGCCCGCGCTGGTGGATCCGGTATCCGCTCGACGTGCGCGGCAGCCGCATCTGGCAGCTCATCGACGACCAGCGAGCGATCGCCGACGTGGTCGAAGCCTACAGACAAAAGTATCCGCAGGATCTCGACCAGATCGACGCCCGTATTTGGCGTTTTCTGGTCAGTTTGCAGCACCACGGCTTCTTGACGATCGAGTAGAGGGAGCGCCGATGCAGTGGCCATGGCGACGTCGACGGTTCCAGAACTCGAACTATCTGGACCTGGTGCCGGCGCGCAAGGTCGAAAGCGAGCCAGGCAGCGATCCGGCCCGGTTGTTGTTGCTGTTGCCGCGTTTTCGCGATCCGATCTTGGGCCGTCTCTTGCAGCCGCGCCTGCGGCAGCACCGGCGTTTCATCCGCGTGCCGCTGGACCCGCGCGGAAGCTGGCTCTGGACCCAGGTCGACGGCGAACGGACGGTCGGCGATCTCGCGCGCGGTTTCCGCGCCGCGTTTCCCGCCGATGTCGAACACGTCGAGGTGAGGATCTGCCACTACGTCGCGGCGCTGGAATCGCAGGGATTGCTGACGCTGCGTTCGTCAGTTCGCTACCGTGCGATCGCTCAAGTGCCGTAAAATGGTACCCCCGACGGGATTCGAACCCATGGCCCCCAGATTAGGAATCTGGTGCTCTATCCAGCTGAGCTACGGGGGCACCGGCGACCGGATAGCGCGGCAACGTAATCGCACCTAAGCGTAGTGCACAAGCGAAAAAACCGGCGCATCTTGAAGTTGTCGGCGACCCGCCAAACCGTCCAGCTCCACGACGAAAAGATACGCCGAGACCACGGCGCCGCACTGCCGAACGAGCCGGCCGACCGCCGCTGCGGTCCCCCCCGTCGCGAGCAAATCATCGATCACGAGCACGCGCTGGCCCGCCGCGATGCTGTCTCGGTGGATCTCGAGCGTCGCCGTGCCGTACTCGAGGTCGTACCGCTCGGCACGCGTGGCGCGCGGAAGCTTGCCCGCCTTGCGCACGAGAACCAGGCCGCGATCGAGGCGCAACGCCAGAGGACCGCCGAAGACGAAACCGCGACTCTCGATGGCCGCTACCCGGTCGACAGGAATCCCCGCGACCCGGCGCGCCAGCTCGTCGAGCGTAAAGGCGAACGCTTGCGGATCCTCCGTGATCGGCGTGATATCGCGAAACAGGATGCCGGGTTGGGGAAAATCGGGAATGTCGACGATCACTTGCTTGAGATCCATGCCGCCGTCCTTTCGGATTCGCCGGAGTCCTTGATGCGCCACCGCGGTTATTCTGCGCCAGCACGGCTCCTACAGCAACAGCTTCGGGTCGACCGCCTTGCTGTCGATGCGTAACTCGACGTGAAGATACGGCTGCTTCCCCGCGATCGGCGGCGCCGCCGTCCGGCCCAGGAGATCGCCGCGAAGCACGGCCTGTCCCAGCCGCCAGGGCACGCTCGCGAGGTCGAACGGACTCAACACCGAATGGCGGCCGGCGCCGTGTTCGAGAATCGCCACGCCGCCGAGTTCTTCCATGACCGCGAGGTAGCGGATCACCCCGTCGGCCGGCACCAGCACATCGCTACCCTGCGGCAGGTCCAGTTCCACGCCGGTGCGCGGCATGATGATCCGATTTTCTTCGTAGGGACCGAAACGAGCGGTGATCGACCGGGGCTGGCGCGTCACTCGCTGCCAGAGAATCGCGTCCGCCGCTGTCCGCGCGAACGGGCGGCTCACCTCCAGACGCTGCCCCGGCCTGATCACGTCGGTGCGCAGATCGTTGTCCGTGCGGAGATCGGCGACCCACGTGCCGAGACGATTGGCGATACGGGTGAGATTGTCGCCAGCGCGGACCACGTACCAGGCGGGATCGTGGTCCGCGTTCGCCGGCCGGGCAGCCGCAACGGCGCCGAGCAGCAGGCCAAGCAGCAGGACGAGCGTGCGCGAAACGGGACCATGGCGCGGAGCCGGCGGCATCGGAAAACCCCGGGGGCTCTGGCTGGTGGTCGGGGCGCCGAGATTTGAACTCGGGACCTCCTGCTCCCGAAGCAGGCGCGCTAACCGGGCTGCGCTACGCCCCGACCAGAAGACCAACCAAAGTAATCAGCGCCGGGGTTGCCGTCAATGACGATACCGGACTCCGGGTGGGATTTCGCGGTTACCCGACGAGCGCGAACACCCCCAGGGAGGCAAGGGTCACGAGCGTCCCCGCGATCAGCACGCCCGCGACAATGCACGCGAGTGCGCGGAGCCGCGGCAGGCCGAGCAGGTAAGCGGCGATCGCCCCCGTCCAGGCGCCCGTCATCGGCGCCGGCACGGCCACGAACAATGCCAACCCAAACGGCCCGTAACGCTGGATCCAGCTGGAACGCCGCTGGGTGCGTAGAAATAGCCACGCGAACAGCCGGTCGAACAACCGCCAATGGCGCAGGCCGCGTTCGGCTGGCCCGAGCAGCGCCAACAACGGATACACCGGCAGCAGATTGCCGAGCACCGCCCAGAAATAGACGGCCAACCAGCGCTCCTCGCCCAGGAGGTAGTGCCCCAAAGGGATGCCACCGCGCAGTTCGATGATCGGGAGCATCGAGCAGACCACGACCGCCAGCGGCGGCGGCAAATGGCCTACCGCCCACATCTGAATGGCCTCACGCATGTTGCTGTGCCTCCAGACCGGGCAAGAGCGGCACGAAATGGCAGATCGTGCCGCGTTCGACGGCCAATTCGTCCCCACAGCGGCGGTAGCGGTACAACACCTGTTCGCCGTCGTGCAAAATCGGCACGAGCAGATAGCCGCCTGATTGCAGCTGGCGGGCCATCGCTTCCGGCAGACCCGGTGCGCAGGCCGTCACGATGATCGCCTGCCAGGGACCGCGGTCGGCCAGACCGCCGCTGCCGTCGCCGGGAACGACGGTGACGTTGTCGGTGCCGCCGGCGGCCAGTTCACGTGCCGCGCGCAGCGCCAGCGGCACGATGCGCTCGACCGTTACCACCTCGGCGCAAAGGCGGCCCAGCACGGCGGCCTGGTAGCCGCTGCCGGTACCCACTTCCAGGACGCGCTCGGACCCCTGCAGTTCCAGCAAGGCCGTCATGAGCCCAACGGTGAAGGGTTTGCTGATGGTCTGGCCGTAACCGATTGGCAACGCACAGGGTTCATAGGCCCGGTGCTGGAAGACGCGCGGCACGAAACGATGGCGGGGGACCGCCGCCATGGCCTGCAAGACGTTGCGATCGGCAATTCCCGCCCCCTGCAGCTGTTCCTGGACCATGCGACGGCGCGCGACCGCGAAATCCCGGCTCATCGCGGCGGTTGCGGTTCGCCGGGTCCGCCGTCGAGTGCCATGGCGTCGCCGCCTCTAGTCGGACCTTCGAAGTTCAGGCCCAGCGGGCCGTCCCGGTGCAAAACGAAGCGTTCGCCGTCGGCGTCGAACACGGGCTGGCCGGGCAGGTCCCGCCCAAGGGCGGCGGTGAATCGCCGCCAGACATCGTGGTCGGTGAGGTCGGCCTTCAACGGGGTCAAGCTGGCATAACCGTCGCGCACGGCGGCGTAGTCGCTGTCGCCGTTTTCTGTCCACGACGGCCCTTTGCCAGCAAGCCAGACCATCGGTTTGCCGCGCGGGTCGATCATGTCGTTGACCACGTCGTGGTAGGTGCGCGATCCCTGGCGGGTCACCCGCACTCCCTTGAGCATCGACTCCGGACCGTTCGGCACGTTGATGTTCCACATGGAGCCGGCCGGGAGCGGCCGCTCGCGCAGCAGCGGCAACAGACGGCGTACGACGGCCGCCGCGGCGCCGAAATCACTCGGCCGCCAGTCGGCAAGACTGATCGCAGCGGCCGGCAGACCTTGCACGCAGGCCTCCATGGCGGCCGCCACGGTTCCGGAATAGTGGACGTCCTCGCCGAGGTTCGGTCCGTGGTTGATGCCGCTGAGGACGAAGTCGGGCGGATCGTCGCGCAGGATCTTGCCGAGGGCGATCATGACCGAGTCGGTGGGCGTGCCGTTGACCGACCACCGGTCTGACCCCCACGCACGGATGCGCAGCGGTCGATTGAGCGTCATGCAGCGACCCGTGGCACTCTGCTGGGTAGCCGGCGCCACGACCGTCGTGCGAAATCCCGCGAGCCCGCGCAAGGATTCCTCGAGAACCTGCAGACCGAACGCTTCGATACCGTCGTCGTTGGTCAACAAAACGTGGGTCACTGCCATACCGATTCGTCCCTTGTCGCCGCGGCCTGGTCGAGGGCCTGGGAAAAGAAAGGGCGGCCGCCGGGGGTCGCCTGTAAGCCGAACCGATGTGGTCGGGGCGGCGGGATTTGAACCCACGACCCCTTGCCCCCCATGCAAGTGCGCTACCGGGCTGCGCCACGCCCCGACCAGATGCCGGCGACCCGCCGGCAGGGGGTTTTCATCCAGGGATCGTCAAGTTAACCACAAGCGCGGCCGCGCACAAGGCGTTTCTGGCGGCGCGGTCAGCCCCTCGCTTGTCGAGTTCGCGCCGGCCCCAGCTCGCGTAGAAGCGCCAGGATTTCAGCGAGTTCCGCTTGCAGCTGGGCGATTTGTGCTGCGGGCGAGAGTTGGGCGAACGGGATCGCAAGCTGCGGGGTGTCGGCGCTTGTGTCCTCGCTGGCGCGCCGCCTCTGCGCCAGTAGTTTGCGTGCGCCGGCGATCCGGTAGCCTTCCTCCAAGAGCAGGGTCTTGATGACCATGACCTCGTCGATGTCCGCGCGCCGGTAGCGCCGGCTGCCGCCGCGGTTCTTGCGCGGCCGCAGCGTGGGGAACTCGCTCTCCCAGTAACGCAGGACGTGAGGTTTGACACCGCAGATCTCGCTGACCTCGCTGATCGTGAAGTACAGTTTGCCTGACAGATCGGGTTGGGTCATGGCTGGCGCGGCTTTCGGTGTTGTCAGCGCTCGGGCTCGGCCTCCGAGCGCGGCATCCGCTCCATCAGTTCACGAATCGCTTTCAGCGGCTTCTTGTCTTCGAACAGCACTTCGTGAACCGCTTTGACGATAGGCAGTTCTATACCATACTTCGCGCTCAACTTCAAGGCTGCTTGCGTCATATAGAACCCCTCGACAACCTGCTTGCTGCCTTGGAGGATCGCCGCGGGGTCGGCCTGTCCGCGGGCGACTGCCTCGCCGAAATTCCGGTTGCGGCTGTGGCGGCTGATGCTGGTCGTGATCATGTCGCCGATTCCCGCGAGTCCGTAGCATGTATCCTGGCGTCCTCCGAGCGCCACGGTGATGCGAGCGAGTTCGGCCATGCCCCGGGTCAGCAGGGCGCCACGCGTGTTGTCGCCCATGCCGAGGCCGTCGCACAGGCCCACGGCAACGGCGATCACGTTCTTGAAACCGGAGGTGATCTCGACGCCCAGCATGTCGTTGTTCGTGTACACACGCAAATAGGGACCGGTGATCAGGCGCTGCCATTCCTCCCAGTCGAAGCCGGGATCGCCGGCCAGCACCAAGGCTGTCGGCATTTCCGCGGCGACTTCTTCGGCGTGGCTCGGTCCCAAGAGGACCGCTAGCGGGTGGTGGTCATGGCCGCGTTCGAGTTCCTCGCGCATGACCTCGCTCAGTCGCTTCAGCGTGCCGATCTCGAGTCCTTTGGCCAAGTTGACGATGGGTATGTTGACCGGCATGGCGCCAGTTGCGACGACCTGCTTCATCACCGGGCGAGCCGCCTGGCTCGGCACGACGACGAACACGGCCTCGGCGCCGGCGAGCGCGACTTTCAGATCGAGCGTGGCGCCGACGTTGGGCGGCAGGCGCACATCCCCCAGGAAACCAGGATTCGTCCCCGTGGCGTTGATGCTGGCCACCTGGCTTTCCTCGATGCCCCACATCGCGACTTCATCCCACTTGTGGGCCAGGTGGCGGGCGAACGCGCTGCCCCAGCTTCCGGTTCCGAGGATCGTGGCTTTCACGGCCGGTCTCCCTTTGACTCGTCAGGCGTGTCGGAAGGCGGGGATTGATCGCCGGCAGCAGTGAGCGGCGCCGCCAAGGTCTTCTCCGTTCCGTCGCGCAGGCGCTGGATATTAGCGCGGTGCCGCCAGACGACCAGCGCGGCCATGATGAACGAGAATACGATAAGGGTCTTACTGAACGGCTTGGGCGAGCGGATTTCAAACAAGAGCACAGCCCAGGGAAACACCGCCAGCGCACACAGCGAACCCAGGGAGACGATGCGCGTCGCGAAAAACACCGCGAGAAAGACCGCGAACGCGAACAATACCGGGTACGGCTCCAGCACCAGGAAGACACCGAACGACGTGGCGATCCCCTTACCGCCGCGGAAGCCCGCAAACGGCGAGAAACTGTGCCCCAGAATCGCCACGAGCCCGGCCAGGATGCGATACATGTCGCCCGTCAGACGCAGCGGCATCGATTCGCCGTCCGGCCAGGCGCCGACGACGGCGGTCATCGCCAGCACGGCCGCAACGCCCTTGGCGACGTCTAGCAACAAGCACATCCCCCCCCACCCCGGCCCGAGGGTGCGGTAGACATTGGTGGCGCCGAGATTGCCGCTGCCGTGCTCCCGCAAATCGATCCCCTTGACGCGGCGGCCGATGACCAGGCTGAACGGGAGCGATCCGACCAGGTAGGCGAGGATGAGGCTGGCGATGATCCACATGGTTGGCCTCTCAGTGCTTCTTGAGCTTGATGAAGATCCGGGTGCCGAGGAATCCGAACTCCTGCCGCAGCTGGTTGTTCAGGAAACGCAGATAATTACGGGCGAAATAGCGCGGCTCGTTGACCGAGAGCAGAATGCTCGGCGGCGCCGTCTCGATCTGCGTGCCGAAGTAGATGCGGCCGATTCCGTTCTCGTGCGGCCGCGGCGGCTGGATCGCGACCATGCGTTCCAGGAAATGATTGAGTTCGCTGGTCGGGATGCGCCGCTGACGTTGGGTGTGCACGTCCCAGACGGTTTCCAGCAAACGGCCCAGACGCTGGCGGGTCAGGGCGCTGAGCGTGAACCAGGGAGCGTATGACAAGAACGGAATCTCGCGACCGAATGCCTCCCACACCTTCAGGTGGGTGTTCGGCCCCTTGTCCTCGACCAGGTCCCACTTGTTGAACGCGACGACCACGCCCTTGCCGCTGTCGTGAATCAGGCCGGCGATCTTGCTGTCCTGCATGACCGCGCCGTCGGCCGCGTCGATCATCAGGACCGCCACGTCGCACTGCTCGAGCGCGCGGAAGGAGCGTAAGTTGCTGAAATACTCGACCGCCCCTTCGACGCGTGATTTACGCCTCAATCCGGCGGTGTCGATCAAGCGCAGGGTGTGGCCGTGCCAGGCGAGGTCGGTATGGATCGAGTCGCGCGTGGTGCCGGGGATCTCCGAGACCAATGCGTCGCTGCGGCCGGTAAGCTGGTTCAACAGGCTCGATTTGCCGACGTTGGGGCGGCCCAGAATGGCGACACGGCAATCGCAGGACGCCTCGACGGCGCTCTGTGTCGGAAACCCCGCCACGACGCGATCCATCAGATCGCCGACCCCTTGCCCGTGCAGCGCGCTGATCGGCAGGGGCTCTCCCAGGCCCAGCCGATAGAACTCGGCGGCCCCGATCCGGTTGGCCTCCTTCTCGGTCTTGTTGACCGCCAGGACAACCGGCTTGCCGGCCTTGCGCAGATCCTCCGCGATCGCCGCGTCCCAGTCGAGCGGACCGGTCTGTCCGTCGACCAGGAACAAAACCACGTCGGCCTGGGCGATGGCCTCGCGCGCGATCTGTGTCACCTGCTCATCGAATTCGGAGACCGCCTCCCCGTACGGTATGATGCCGCCGGTGTCGATGACGTAGAAACCGTGCCCTGCCCAGTCCGTGCTCTCGACCAGGCGGTCGCGGGTCACGCCGGGCATCTCGTGCACGACGGCACGCCGCTGGCCGATGACGCGATTGAACAGCGTGCTCTTGCCCACGTTGGGGCGGCCGATGATAGCGACCGTGCGTTGGGTCATGATGTCTGCGGTCTCGCCGCGGGGAACGAGGGAGGCGGCCTGCCGGCGCCTATCGTCGCAACTGTCGAAATTCCGTAGCCTTGCGACGCTGATAAGCTATCTGACCGTCGCCGGGAAGTCAACGGCGCCTTAGTATCGGCGGCCGCCGCGGCGATCGGCGTCGCGCGCCGCACCGGCGATCAGGCGCTGAGATCCAGCCACCAGTCGACGAAGCCCTCCTCGTCCGGCACCAGCACCTCGTGCGGCTGCCCGCGGGCGATGTCGGCCAGCGTCATACCGTCGAGCGTCACGTCATCGCTGTTGAAGACGCGGGGCGAAAGGCAGACTGTGCGTACCGGCGCGGATGGTAACGCGAGCAGCGCGCGCCGCAGGTCGCTGCCTGCGAGCAGGCCGGCCACGGTCACGGTATGGCCGTAGAATTCGTTGCGCACGGGCACCACCTCCACGCCTGGCACGCCCCCCTCCCGCAGCGGCGGGATGAGGTCGCGCGCGAGCGCGAGCGCGGCGATCTCGCCGGTCAGGATCGTCAGCGGCCGCGCCGGCGCCAGGCCGTCCTCGCGCGCCGCGGCCAGCGCCTCGCACCATGTCTGCTGCAATCGCCGGGTCAGGCCGACGCCGTTGTCCTCTTGCGGGAACCCCGCGTAGTGCGCCGCCGGCGGAAACGGACGCTCCGCCAGCAGGTAGAACTCGTCGCTCAGATGCAGGAACGGCCCCTCCCACCCGGCTGCCACCTCGTTCTGCCAGGGCGCGACCTGGTCGATCACCGCGGCAGCGATCGCCGGCGTCACCGGTGCGAGCCGGGTCAGACCGTCGCGATGGGCGGTCAAGCCGACCGGCACCACCGCGAGCGACGCCACGCCGCCGCCGCGCTCGGCGGTGCGGCGCAGGGCGAATAGATCGTGGAAACTGCGCTCGAGATGGGGCCCGTCGTTCCAACCCGGGCAGAGCACGATCTGCGTGTGCAGCTCGATGCCGTGGTCGGCCAGCGTCCGCAGAACGGCGCAGACGTCATACGCCTTCTTGATGCCAAGCATGCGGGTGCGCACGTCGGTATCGGTGCAGTGGACCGACACGTAGAGCGGCGATAGATGCTGCTCGATGATCCGCTGCACGCCTCTGCGACCGAGGCTGGTCAGCGTGATGTAGTTGCCGTAGAGGAAGCTGAAGCGATAATCCTCGTCCTTGACGTAGATCGGCTCGCGCATGCCCGGCGGGTTCTGGTCGATGAAGCAGAAGACGCAGTTGCAGGCGCAACGCTTGAATTCGAGCGGCGCGAACGTCGCCGTCAAGGCGTCGAGGGCTTCCGGCGGCAATGCGACTTCGACGTTGGCGCCGTCGGCGCGCCGGATCCGCAGCCGCATGACCTCGCCCTCGGGCTGGTAGTAGTAGAGGTCTAGCACGTCCTGGACTGGTCGGCCGTCGAGATGGCTCAGGCGGTCGCCCGGCTGCCACCGGTAGTGGCGGTCATGTGGGCGCCGCAGCGGAGTCGTCAGGGGAATCATGCGGCCAGTAAGGCGGAATTCGCCGCGTTTCGCAAGAGGACTGCGTCACTCAGCGCACGAGCACCGCCTTTGTCTGCACCTCGAGCCCGCCCGCGCGCAACCGCAGCAGGTAGGTTCCGCTGGGCAGCGGCCGCCCCGCTGCGTCGAGGCCGTCCCACCCAACCGAGTGATCGCCGGCCGCGCGGGATTCGGCGAGGATGATCGCGACGCGCCGGCCGGCAGGATCGAACGCCGAGCGGCTCCCGATTCCCGTCGCCCCACCGCGCCGTGAGCGCATGATATCCCCCGATTCGACAACACCTGCTCGCAAGTCGCAGGTAGCATACGACACGAGTTCCGAGCATTCAATGAGTGCGAAATATCCCACTGACATCCCGGTATTTATCGTTGCACGAGCAAGAACGGCTGGCTACCATTGCGCGAGCGGCCGGCCTCGTTCCGCCGCCGGGAGGGTGACACGTTGCCGGTCTTGCCGATCTTCCTCTACGCCGCCGTGGCTTTTTTTGTGGCTGCCGTCGCGCTGCGCGCGCGTAAGTACGCCCGCGGTCGCGCGCATCTGCGGTGGGAGCTCTATCCGGTCGCCCACGAGCGCGGCCGCGCGCAGTACGGCGGGTCCCATTTCGAAGTGCCGGATCACTGGACCCGCCAGCGCGCCCTCGACCGGCGTGGCGAGGCGCGCGCCATGGCCGCGGAGATCGTGCTCTTGGCCGGTGTGCGCCGGCACAATCGATCGCTCTGGCGGTTCAGCCTGCCCTATCATCTGGGCGTCTACCTGGTCAGCCTGTGGCTGGGACTGGTCGTTGCCGGCGGCTTGTTCTGGCCTGCCGGCGATCTGCCGCGGCCGTTGAGCCTGGCGGTCGATGCAACCGGTTTTGGCGGCTTCGGCCTCGGCCTTGTCGGCGGTGCGGGACTCCTTTGGCGCCGCCTGCGCGATGTCTCGTTGCGCCCCTACAACGCGCCGGCCGATCTCGCGAATCTCGGCGCGTGGCTCACCGCCATGGGCTGGTCGTTAGGCGTGCACGCCGCCGAGGGCGGTTTTGCCTCGCTCGTCGCGTTCGGCGGCGACTGGCTGCGCTTACGGGCGGTGGCGCCGGCGTGGCCGATCGCGGTCGAAGTGGTCCTTGGCGCGCTGCTGCTCGCCTATCTGCCTCTCTCGCGCATGTTCCATTTCGTCGCGAAGTACTTCCTGTATCACGACGTGCGCTGGGACGACGCGCCGAATCCCCCAGGCGGCGACCTCGAGCGGCGCCTGGTGCGTGCCATGGATTTCGGCTTGGCATGGAGCGCTCCGCATGCCGCCGGCGCGGGCACCTGGCGCGAGGCGGCGCGGTCGCATACGGACGGAGAATCCTCGTGAGCGGGAAGCTCAAGCCGCGCGACTTGGCGCGCCCCGGCGAGCAGCTCACCGCGCTGGATCCGTCCGCGCTGCCGCCTTTGCCCCCTCCCTACATGGACTGGCCGGAGCCAGGCGTCAAAGCGCTGAGCGAGGCGCATCGCGCCCGCTTGGAGCATTCCCTCGACGGGGTCGTGGGCGTGAAGATCACCCGGCCCGCTGACGAAGGTGAACGCGACGCGTACGTCGCGCGTTTTTTGACCGGTCTGGACAAGCTCCTGGACCGCGAAGCCAACTGGACGTTCCTGCAACCGCTGCTTTTGAGCCTCGAGAACTGCGTCAAGTGCAACACGTGCGCCGAAGCCTGCCCGATCTACGAGAGCAGCGGGCGCAACGACGTCTACCGCCCGATCTTCCGCGCCGAGGTCCTGCGCCGGCTTGCGCGCCGCCGCCAAGGCGGCCGGCTCGCGGCCGCGCTGAGCCGCTTCACCGGTAACGACGTGCCGGCCGTCTGGGAGACGCTCGCCCGCCTGGCCGACCTTAGCTACCGCTGCACGCTCTGCCGGCGTTGCGCCCAGGCCTGCGCGATGGGCGTCGACAACGGTCTGCTGACCCGCGAGATCCGCAAACTCTTCTCCCAGGAATTGGGCTGGGCACCGGACGAATTGCACAAGGAGGGCACCGTCAAGCAGCTTGCGGTCGGAGCGTCGACCGGCATGAACCCGCAGGGTCTTTTCGACGTCGTTGCGTTCGCCCAAGACGAGATCGCCGAGCGGCTCGGTCTCGCGATCGAGATCCCGGTGGACAAGGCCGGCGCCGACATTCTGGTGCTGCACAACGCCGGCGAGTTTCTCTCCTGGCCGGAGAATCTACAGGCCTTCGCCCTGATCTTCGCCGCGGCGGGATTGAGCTGGACCCTCAGCAGCGAGATCGCGGGTTACGACAGCGTCAACTACGGCCTGTTCTATGACGATGTCCAACTGCTGCGCGTCGGCCTGCAGCACGCCGCCGCGGCCCGCAAACTCGGCGTGCGCAAGGTCGTCATCGGCGAATGCGGGCATGCGCACAAGGCCGCCATGGCGACGGGCGACCGCCTGTGGCTGCAGGAAGCCAACATCCCGCGCGAGAGCAGCTTCACGCTGCTGGCTCAGCTTTTACGTGAAGGTCGGATTGCGCTCGAACCGTCTCGCAACGACTTTCCGGTGACCCTGCACGACCCATGCAACGTGGTACGCAGCATGGGGATCGTCGCGCCGCAGCGCGAGGTGATCCGCGCTGCGTGCCCCCGGTTCCGCGAGATGACGCCGCACGGCGTCGACAACTACTGCTGCGGGGGCGGCAGCGGGTTTGCGATCATGGATTCGCTGAATTTCCGCGACTGGCGCCTGGTCGTGGCTGGCCGCAAGAAGTTCGCCCAGATCCTCAGCGCGTTTGCGCCCGAGCTCGACCAGACCGAACTGCCGAAGTATGTCTGCGCCCCCTGCTCGAACTGCAAGGGCCAGATCCGCGACCTCCTGGACCACTACGACGCGTGGGCGCGGATCAGGCTGCACTACGGCGGCCTGGTCGAACTCGTCGCCAACGCGCTACAGGGGGTGCCCGCGGGGTTTCTAGACTGGGACGACATCGACGCGATGAAATGACCACACGGGTGGCGTTCGCCCCGGTTGCTCGCGGTGTGCAGACGACGGCGCGGTCCGCAGGGACCGCGCCGTTCTCGTCGCCGATCAACCAGCCAAACGCCGCCCTAAAGAGCTATGAGCTAGGCGATACCTCGTAGGCCCAGTCGCGCTGGGCCTGGTGCTCCGACGCGGCCAGGATCTCCATGGTTGCCGATTGCGCCGCAGTGGTGTGCTGCAGCGTTTCGGCGAGCTTCTCCGAGGCAGACTGGATGTGTTCGGCCAGGTCCTCGAACCCGGCTACGATCTGCTCTGCGTACGGGCCGAGGCGTTGCGCCTCGTGCCGCGACCGCTCGGCCAGTTCTTTGACTTCGCGCGCCACCACGGCGAAGCCGTCGCCGACGTCGCCGGCATGCACGGCCTCGATCGACGCGTTCAGGCTCAGCAGGTTCGTTTGGAACGAGATGCTGGTGATCGCCTCGACGATCGGCGCGAACTTGTGCGTGACATCGCCCATGGCGTGGGTCTTGTCGACGAGCGAACTGAAATGGATCTGCTGCGTCTGGACCCGTTCGAGGATGTCCGTCAATGCCGTACGGATCGTTTCGACCAGTTCGTGATTGCGTCCTCGCTGTTCCTCGATGACGAGCTGCTGGTAATGGTGGCAGTTCGTCGGGCGGTTTAGACCGTTGTGGATCGCGATCGCCATCTGGTCGCAGGAGCCGTAACCGCAGGCGCAGCAATCGAGGATGTCACGCCGATCCCGTTTTTTCAGTGCCCGGAAGATCTGCTCGTGCTCCGACGCCGAGGGCTGGCGCAGGCCCACCGTTGCGCTGCGGTCGACATAACGACGGTCGTAGAGTCCGGGGCGCCAGTATTTTCGCAAGGAACCCTCGAGCGCGCGGAAATTGCCGCTGCGGCCCATCTTGAATCGCCGATGGCGATGCTGCATCTGGCGGTTGCGAGCTTCGATCAGCGTCTCGACCTCATCGGGATTCTTGCCCTGGTTGGGCGTTCCCGGGCCGCCGTTGCAGCCCAGGTCGCAGTTCAAGCAATCAATGATCAGCGGCGCCTTGCCGGCGCGAATCATCGCCGGCAGCGACTTCAGGTAGTCATAGACGACGTGAGGACCTTCGATCTTGCGGATCGAATCGCGCAGCGCCGGATTCCAGCGCTCGGCTGTTCGCTGCAGACCGCCCGGCGTTGAGAAGAGGACCGCGCGTTCGGCCGGCGGGTTATCGTAGTCGACCGCCGGTTCGCCGAGGAGATTGACCCCCATGTGCTGCAGTCGGTCAACGAGGGCGCGGTAGGTCACATTGTAGTCACCGAAACCGGTAGCTTCGTACTCGCGCTTTTTCGCCAGGCACGGACTGAGCACGGCGAAGCGACAGTCCGCGTATTGCGGGTAGAACTCCCGCACCATCTTCATGGTGTGGACCATGGGACTGTCCGCCGGCGCCAAGTACGGCAGCAAGTCTGGCTGGTAGAGTTCAATGAACGCGACGAGCGCCGGACACGGCTGGGCGATGACGCAAGCCGGTGAATTCGCCTTGACGTGCTCCAGGTAGCTGATCACGGTCAACTCGGCGCCGTAGCTCACATCGAAAATGGCGCGCATGCCGCGGCGTCTGAGCCAGCCGTTGAGGTTGAGGTAGCGGTCGGGAAACGATGCCGCGACGCCCGGCGCGGCGATTCCCACTATCGGCACGCCGGCTTGCAGATCGCGCAGGAACGCGTCGGTGTCGTCGATCGGCAATCGGGCGCCGTGGCTGCAGGCTTTCAGGCACGCGCCGCAGCCGATGCAGCGGTCGTGATCGACCGCGACATGGTCGCCGGACGCGTCGTTGCAGAGTTTCACCGGGCAGGCGGCGATACAAGCGTGGCAATTGACACACTTCTGTTCATCGACGGTGATGACCGGAGACAAGCGGCGAGCGGATATCGGACGACTCATGGCACGCTCCCGGACCAAGTGGCTGTCCCCTCCAGGAGGTTGGTCGGCGCATGCTGCGAGCACTTGACAAAAATTTAGCAATTTCGAGAATCAGTCCTAAAAAGATAGTTGCAATATACTTAGCGATCTGGTCGGCATTATCGCGGCGTTCAAGTCAAAAACTTTTTTGGCAATTGGATTTCTATATCGGTGTAGATGGAGCGGGCAACGGGTCTCGAACCCGCGACCCTCAGCTTGGGAAGCTGATGCTCTACCAACTGAGCTATGCCCGCTCCGTGGCGGCGAATCTAACCCGGCGCCCAGGAGGTGTCAAGATGGGCCCCGGCTCGCCATGCGTCCGCGGCCGGTCGCGGCGGGCCCTTCCATTAGAGCCCATTCGGACGCAACCGCGACAATCCCTGTTGCACGAGCTGCCGCAGCGTTGCGAGCACCGTCGGGTCGTCCGGCGTCCCCGCCGCCGCGGCTGGCAGCCGCGCAAACCAGGTGCGCTGCCGCTTGGCGTACTGGCGCGTCGCGCGCGCGATCGCAGGAACCAGCTCGCCGCCCGCCAGATCGCCCTGCAGATGCCGCACGATTTCCCGGTAGCCAAGGCTGCGCAGGCCCGGACAATCCGGGCGATGGCGCGCCAGCAAACCGCGCGTTTCCTCGATCCAGCCTCCCGCGAGCATTGCCTCGGTTCGCGCGCGGATGCGTTCATCGAGGTCCGTCATTGCGCGTTCGAGACGCACGAGCGGAAACTCCAAACCGAGCACCGGTGCGCATCGCTGCGCCGCCGCCAGATCGCTCGCCGAACACCCGGCGAGTCGGTAGATCTCCAGCGCCCGCCGCCGCCGATAGCGATCGCTCGGGTGCAGGCGCATTGCTGCCGCCGGATCGACGCGCTGCAGTTCGGCGTCGATTTCGGCTTCCGCGAGCGCGGCGATCGTCCGGCGGACCTCCGCCAGACGCGCACGGCTACCCTGCGGCAACACGAAGAATCCCTCACTTGCCGCGCGCAGGTAGAGGCCGGCACCGCCAACGAGCAGCGGCAAGCAGCCGCGGGCGGCGATCGCGGGCCACAAGGCGGCGAAGTCTTCGCGAAAGCGCTGCGCCGAGTAGGTTTCTGTGGGCGCCAGGAAATCGATCAGATGGTGTCGGCAAGCCGCCTGCTCGGCAGCCGACGGCTGTGCCGTGCCGATCCGCAGCCCCCGGTAGATCTGGCGGCTGTCGAGCGAGATGACCTCGAGCGGGAACTCCGCGGCGAGTTGCAGCACGAGTGCGGTCTTGCCGGCCGCCGTCGGGCCCGCGATCACCGGGCAGAAGCCGCGAACCCCGCCGCCGGCTTCAGCGCCGCCGGCCAAACTTGGTCTCCAGCTCGGCGAGCGTGAATTGAATCAAGGTCGGCCGCCCGTGCGGACAGTGCAGCGGTTGATCGGTCGCAAAGAGCTGGTCGACCAGACTCTGCATTTCGGGCACGGTCAGTGGTTCGCCCGCGCGCACCGCGCCGTGACAGGCAAAGGACGCCAGAAGCGCGGCCTGCTGCTCATCGTGCGGATCGGTGTCTGCGCCCAGATCGTCCAAGATATCCAGCAGCAGGCGGCCCTCTTGCCAGTTCTTCAGACTGGTCGGAATTCCTTGCACCAGGACCGATTGGCCCCCGAACGGCTGGACGGAGAAACCCAAGACTTCCATTCGCGCGCGGTGTTGCTGGAAGGCTTGCAGTTGGGTCGGCGAAAGATCCAGATGGACCGGAAAGAGCAGCTGCTGCGTGGCCAGTGGTCGCGCCGCACCGGACAAGGCCCGCCGCGCCTGGTTGTACAGGATGCGCTCGTGACTATTGTGCTGATCGATCAGGACCAGGCCGCCGCGAATCTGCGTCACGATGTACGTGCGATGCAACTGCCAGAACGGCGCCGGGTGAAACGTCGCGCTTTCCTCCGAGCTCACCGGTGCGGAAACGTCGCCGCCGCCAAAGCCCGCCCGCACGGCGGCGGCTCCGAACAATTCGCCCTGGCCCGCAGGGACGCCGCGAGCTTCGGGACCAGCCGAACCGCCGCGTTGGAAATGGCGGCGCAGGTAGTCGGCTTCCGCGGCGGCCACCGCGTCACCGCCGTCAGCCGCGAGTCCGCCGAATCCCGGCACCGCGCCGATCGACCCAACCGGCGTGCCGTCATCCGGCGAGCCTGTCGGCCGCAGATGCACCGCGTCGCGCAAACTGAGGCCGTCCTCGATCGCGGACTTGAGCAGCCCGTATACCTGGCGCTCGAGCAACAGACGGACCTCGGTCTTTGCCGGATGCACGTTCACATCGACCTCGCCGGGCGGCAGTTGCAGAAACGCAATGACAACCGGATATTTGCCCGGCGGTACCGCTTCGCGGTACGCCTGCGCGATCGCGTGCGACAGCGCGGCGCTCTCAACCGGCCGCCGATTGACGAACAGGAACTGCTGCTCCCGGTTGCCCCTCACCCAGGTCGGGCGCGACGCGAGCCCGGCAACGCTGAACCCGCCTGCTTCTTTCTCGAAGCGCGAGAGATGCTCGGCCACCGCGCCGCCGAGCAGATCGCGGACGCGGTCCGGCAGCGAAGCGGCCGGCAGCAGATCCAAGCTGATCTGATCCTCGTCCCGCAGGCACCAGCGAACTTCCCAGTGCGCCAGCGCCAGAATGGAGACGATTCGCACAATCGCCCGCTTCTCGGCCTGGACCGTTTTCATGAACTTGCGTCGCGCGGGCGTGTTGTAGAAGAGATCGGCGACCGTCACCGTGGTGCCGCGATTGCGCGGCGCGGGTTCGCGCCGGACGATCGCGCCGCCCTCGATCTCCAGCAATCCCCCCACCGTCTCGCCGTCGCAGCGGCTGACCACCCGTAGGCGGCTGACCGAGGCGATGCTCGCCAGCGCCTCCCCGCGAAAGCCGAAGCTGCGCACACGCATGATGTCCGCCGCTGACGCGATCTTGCTCGTGGCGTGGCGTTCACAGGCGAGCGGCAACTCGCGAAACGGAATTCCGTGCCCGTTGTCCTCGACCGACAAGAGGGCGAGCCCGCCCTCCATCATGGAGACGGTGATGGTCGTTGCACCCGCGTCGAGGCTGTTCTCGCAGAGTTCTTTGACGACCGAGGCCGGTCGTTCGACGACCTCGCCGGCCGCGATGCGGTCGATCGTGGCATTGTCCAGGACACGGATCGGCGCTGGCAGTTCCAACATGAGGTCGCTCCGCAACAGTGGTCGGGGGCGGATCGCTCGGCACTGGGCAGGTAGGATAGGGCGCGGCCGGGGACACGTCAACGGCGGCGCGCTTTCATCACGCATCCAGCCGACTGCGGGCGCACGCGAGCAGCGTTTCGGCGGGTCCCTCGTGGGCGGGGTACGCGACACGCGCCGTCGCGATCGCGAGCTGCGGATCCCCGGCGAGGTCACGCAGGGCGGCCTGGAGTCGTACCTGGACGCGATCCAACCGCTGTACGTCCTCAGGCACCAGCACGGCCAGGACGCCGTCAGCTAGCGGGTAGAGGCGGTCCGAGTTGCGCAAATGCGTAGAAAGCCGCCGAGCCGCGGCCTGCAACAGATCAAGAGCATCGCAAACTGGCAGCGAAGGCCGCAGAAGTATGAGTCCGCACACGTTGTGGTAGCGATCGCAGCGATCCAACTCGCAGCGCAGATCGGCGAGCAAACGTAACGCGGCGGCGTCGGCGGCCGGCTCCGCGTCGTCCGCCGCGACCGGCGCCGTCCAGGGCTTCGCTGCCAACGGGGCGGTGTCCGCGGGGGTCCAGGATTTGCGCGGCGCGACGTCGCTCGCCGCCACGATCTGGCCCAGGGTGGCTGCAAGCGGCAGGATCAACTCGGCGTCCAGGTCGGAAAAGACCTGGCCATCGAGTTCATACAGGCTCTGTTTACCGACCAGGACGAGGCCGGGCGCCGGCTCGCCAGTCCGGCTGACGGCCGCGAGCACGCTCAACGGCGTATCGCCCGTCGCCAGCGTCGTGATGTGCCAGCCGTCGCTGGCGGCACCGCGCAGTAGCCGCGGTAGATCCGCGAGCCAGGCGGCCGCCTCGGGCACGTTACCGCCGGCCAAGCGGGCGGGCGTCGTGTCCAGATTGGCGACCGCAGCCACGTAACGCGCGCCTGTCAGCCGCGCCGCGGCGTCGCAGAGCCGTTCGCCGGCCTGGCCAGGCGTCGTGTCGCTGGTCGTGAGCGCCGTCAACGCCGTCGACAAGGCCGCGAGGCGGTTGGCGCGAACCGCCTGCCGTCGCTGATCGAGCTGGTCGGCAAGCAGGCGTTCGAGCAGGAAGACCATTTCGCCGGCCATTGCATGGAACGCGTGCGCCGTGCGCGCGTGGTCGAAACGGACGGCCAGACCGGCGCGGACGGGATCGCGCCCGACCGGCAGATAGAAGATGGTGACCGGCGCCAGCTCGCCGGCCGCGACATCGGTCTGGCGGGCCACCAGCGGCAATCCCGTCGTCAGGACCTCGACCCAGGCGGGATCGCGCAGGGGCTCGTACCAGTCGTTGCCGCGACCGTCGACGGAATTTTCGCAGACCAAAAGGCCGCCGTCGTCGCAGGGAATGGCCAAACTGACGCGTTGCGCGTCGGCCGTGACGGCGATCGCTGCGCACCAGGCCGTCAGCATGGACTTGAAATCGGTCTCCCCGGCGCCGAGGCGCCGCAACTGTTGTTCCGTGAGGTCGAACATCCGGCTCGTGCGCTGTTGCTGCAATTGCTGCACGCCGTGCAGGATTCGACTCAAGCGCACCGACAGCCCCAGCAGGAGGTCGCGGGCCGCTTCGTCCAGCGGCGTTTGGCCCGACTGCGTCGAGATGTTCAGGACACCCAGCAGATGATCTTCAGCGATCAGCGGCGTACAGACCGCGCTGGCGATGTCAGGCCGGTCGCGGCGGCGATCGGCGGCGCCGTGATATCCTTTGACCAACTCGGCCCGGCGGGTCCGCGCCACGCGGCCGGCGATGCCCTCGCCCAGTTTGACGCGGGTGCCGTGCAGCGTGCCTTCGCTCAGACCGGTCGCGTAGGCGATGTACAGCTCTCGGCTCGCATCATCGAATAGCATGATCGAGCCGCCGCTGGCGCCGACTGCCCTGGCGGCAAGGTCGAGCAGCCGCCGTAGGATGGTGTCGCCGGCCAGCGCATCCTCGAGCTCGGAGAGCGCGGCCTGGATGGCATTGCTTTCACGTTCGATTTCGGCTATTTCCGGACGATCGCCACTGGCGCGCATACGTTCCGGTTTACGTGCGCGTCCGGCGAAGAGCCGCGCTCGCAGCTCCTCGGCGCCGATCGTCGGCAAACCGTGCTCGGCGGCGGTGGCCGCAAGTTCGGCGACCAGGGAAGCGGGGCCGGCCGGCAAGACCAGCAGCGCGGATCGATCGGCTGGCAACGCGACCGCGGCCAGGCGATCGACAACAGGCAAACCCATGATCTGCGCGATCGCGCTGCCGAGCGCGTTCGCGGTCGGATCAACGACTGCCAGAATGTCGAGATCGTCGCGGTTCCCCAGGTCGGCGAGCAGGGGCAGCTCGGCCTCCCCGGGCGCGCCGAGAACGATCGACAAGATTTCGCTCATCGCCAGCGCCTCGTGTGCAGTTGGACCTGCGTTTGGGATCGTCCGGGGGCGCCGGAGCTTGAGTGCAGGTTAGCGGCCGCGCCCCTCGCCGAGCTGCTGTTTGATCCGCACGAGCCACATGAACGCATCGACCGGCGAGAGCGTCTCCAGATCGAGTTCGCGCAACGCGGCCAGCGTGTCGCGCTCCTGATCGTTGAACAGGCTAAGTTGTTGCGCCCCCAACGGTTCGTACCTGGGCGCGTCCGCGGCCAACGACCCGCCCGCCGCCGGCCTGCCAAGCGACGCCGCCGCGCCGCGCGGCGTCTCGCGCGCCAGAAAGGCCAGCAAGCTCTCGGCCCGCCGCAAGACCGGCTCCGGCACGCCCGCCAGACGCGCGACGTGGATGCCGTAGCTCTTGTCGGAGCGCCCCGGCGATACCTGGTGAAGAAAGATGATACGGCCTTCCCATTCCCTCACTTGCAGTTGCAGGTTGACGAGGCCCGGCAGGGTGTCGGCGAGCTCGGTCAACTCGTGGTAATGCGTCGCGAAGACCGTCCGCGGCCGCGGACTAAGGTCACCTTGCAGGAACTCGGTGATGGCCCAGGCCAGCGACAGGCCGTCGTAGGTGGAGGTCCCGCGGCCGATCTCGTCGAGGATTACCAGGCTGCGTCCGCTCATCTGATGCAAGATATGCGCTGTCTCGCTCATCTCGGCGTAGAAGGTCGATTCGCCGCGGGCCAGGTTGTCACTGGCGCCGACGCGCGTGAAGATCCGATCGACCCAGCCGATGCGCGCCGCCGCCGCCGGCACATGACCGCCCGCCTGCGCCATCAGCACGATCAGCGCGGTCTGGCGCAGGTACGTGCTCTTGCCGCCCATGTTCGGGCCCGTCAACAGGATGAGCTGCCGGTCCTCGCCGTCGAGGCTGAGATCGTTGGGAATGAAATCCTGGCTCGCAAGAAGCTGCTCGACGACCGCATGGCGGCCGCCTTTGATTTCCAGCTCGCGACTCTGATCGCAGACAGGCCGGCAGTAGTTCCGTTCCTCGGCAAGCGCCGCGAACGCGCACAGCAGGTCGATCCGAGCGACGCGATCGGCAGCCTGGTAGATATCCGGCAGGCGGCTCTGCACGGCGGCGAGCAGTTGCGCGTAACAAGCGGCTTCCAGCCGCTGCGCCATGTCCTCAGCGTCCAGGATAGTCTGCTCGGCCTGCTTGAGTTCGGTAGTGACGAACCGGCAGCTGTTGACCAGCGTCTGTTTTTGTTCGAAATCGCCGGGCACCTTGTCCAGGTGCTTGCGCGTCACGTCGAAGTAGTAGCCGAATACTCTATTGTAGCCGACCTTCAGCGAGGAGATGCCGGTGCGCTCCCGTTCGCGCTGCTGCAAGTTCGCCAGAAACCCCTTGGTGTCGTGCGCGATGGCACGGCAGCGGTCGAGCTCAGGATCGACGCCGGCGCGGATGTAGCCGCCCTGCCGTGGATTCGCCGGCGGTTCGTCTGGCAACGTTTCCAGTAAGCGGGCGCCGAGGTCCTCCAGCGGGGGTAGTTCCTGCGCCCAATCGCAGACCGGATGACGCGTGCGGCCGTCCGCCACACCAAGCCCTCGCAGCTCGCCGGCTGCCAATAGTCCAACCCCCAACTGACGCAGTGGGCGCGGCGCGATGCGGCCCGCCGCCGCTCGCGCCGCCAACCGTTCGAGATCCCCGACCCGGCGCAGGACCGTGCGCAACGGCTCGCGCCACTGCGGGTCAGCGCGCAGTCCGTCGACGCCCACATGCCAGCGCTCCAGCTCCGCCAAATCGGTCAGCGGCTCGGCCAAACGTTCTTCCAGCAAGCGGCGCCCGGCTGCGGTCACGGTCCGATCCACGTGGTGAACGAGCGTACCCTCGCCGCGTTCGCTGCGCAAAGTACGGAAGACCTCGAGGTTGCGCAGGGTCTCGGCATCGAGGACAAGACGGTCGCCGCGCCGCTGGTAGCGCAGGCTGGTGACTTGGACGGGTCGCTGCAGGCTCAGGCTCGTCAGATAGCGCAGCAGAGCGCCGGCGGCGGCCACGGCCGGTTCTCGCTCGGGCGCTTCCAGGTCGAAGACGCCCAGACTGGCCACCTGAAAGTGGTCGAGCAGCGTGCGGTGGGAGAAGGCGGGATGAAACCACGTGTCGTTGACCTGGTTGATCACGACGTGCGGCAGGGTCACGCGCCAGGATTGCAACCGCGCAGCCGCCTCGCCTTCGCGCAGAATGACCTCCCGGACGGTGTGGCGTTCGCAAAGGGCAGCCAGCGAGGTCGCCTCCTGGCCGCAGCGAAACGCGCCGGTCGTCGCGTCCAGGAGGGCCCAACCGGCTTCGCCGCCGCCGGTCGGCGTCTCGGCCGCCGGCAAGTACGCCAGGCAGTAGCGGCCGCTAGATCCGGCGACCAACTCCGGGGCGGTCGCCGTGCCAGGACTGATGATCTCCACCACATCCCGTTTGACCAGACCGCGGGCAGTCGCAGGATCCTCGATCTGTTCGCAAATCGCGACGGTGAGTCCGGCCTCGAGCAGGCGCGCCAGATACGTGTCCAGCGCATGATGCGGCACGCCGGCCAACGGCACCGGATGGTCGCTGTCCTTGTCGCGGCTGGTCAACGCGACTCCGGCCACGCGCGCCAGGATCTCGGCGTCTTCGAAGAAGGTCTCGAAGAAGTCGCCCATGCGATACAGCAGCAGGGTCTGCGGATGCCGCGCCTTGATCTCCAGGTATTGCTCGAGCATCGGCGTCATCCGGCCGCCGTCCGACCTGGCGCCGGCCATCAGGCGCCGCTTTCGGTTACGAAGCCCTGCAAACCCAGGGCGCGTTCGAGGCGCGTGGCTTCGTTGCCCGCCTGAACGCGGCTGACGAAGCTGCCGGTTTGAACGCGATAGAGCGGTTGACTGAGATCGTCGAGTGCCGGCACGATCCGCAAACCGGGGATCTCCCGCCGCCAGCGCGCGACGAACTGCAGCGCGAGCGAGCGATCCCGAAAGGCAGCGAGTTGGATCGTGTAGCGTCCGCTCCCGTCTTCCGCCTGCTCCGCCCCGCCCGCGGCCGTCAGGGTGTCGGCCGCAGCCGCGAACTCATCGGACTCCCTGCGCAATTGCCCCTGAACCTCCAACGCGGCCAGCGTTCCGGGATGGTCCCGCAGGATGTCCGCGGCGAGGTCGCGGGCTTCCAGATCGCGGCCGAGCATGGTCAACGCTTGCCAGCGTCCTGCCAGCAGTTCCGGTCGCGCCGCGGGATCGACGCGCCGAGCTGCGGTCTCGAAATAACTGAGGGCGAGTTCGTGATCACCGCTTTCCAAGCCGATGCGTCCGAGCAAGCCGCGCGCGGCAGCGAAGGCCGGGTCGTCCAGGCGTACAGAGGCGAGCATTTCCCGCGCGCGCTGCGTCTGGCCGGCCAGACGCAGGGCCTGCCCGGCGAACAAATACACGTCCCCGGGCACGGCCGGCGCCGCCGCTTCCAGCGCAATCTGGAGCAACTGCCAGGCGGCCTCCGGACGCTGCCGCGCGAGGGCGACGGTTGCGCCGTCCAACGCTGCCTGCAGGCGCCATTCCAGCGCCACCTCGCGGTCGCGAACGATCTGTAACGCGAGGTCTGTGGCAAGGTCCGGATCGGTCGCCAGACGCATTTGCCAGAGCCGGTGTTCGCCCGGCGCACCGGTCGCGACCGGTAGCGCGACGAGCGCTTCCCGCGCTGATTCGTATTGCGCGCGCCGGAAGAGATCGGTCACCTCCGTGAACGATCCGGACGCCAGCGCCACGGACAAACCCGCGATCCCCAGTGCCGTCGCGACGGCGCCCGGTCCTCGGCGACGCGGGATTCGGCACAACAGCCTCACGCACCACTCCCGTTCCTGCCGCTAATACCGCGGCGGGGTCGCTAGCGGCCCCGCCTCCGCCGCCGCCGCACGCGCCGCCAACGGCGCCGGCGCGAAGGAATCAGCAGCCAGGCAAGTCGGGCAGAACCAACGAACCTCTTCTTCGCGGCGGCCGCATTGGCCGCAGCGATAGCCGCGCACCATGCCGGGGTCGCCCAAAAGATTCCAGACCTTGCTGAACGCCGCTTGCGGATGCTCACTCGTAAGCAGGCGCAAGTAGGACGCGGCGGCGTCCGGTGTCAGACGCGGATCGCCGCGCTTGCCCGCGAGCAGACGCAGGGCGTCGTCGCGGCGGTCCAGCTTCTCGTAGAGGCGAGCGAGCGCCATCCAGAGCGACGGCGGTGCTTGCGCATCCCGGCAGGCGTTCTCGAGGATGGGGATGACCATGGTGAACCGCCCGGCATCCAGCAGCACACCCTCTAGTAGATGGACAAACGGCGCCATTTCGGCGGGGAAACGCGCCAGTCCCTCAGCGACGGCCGCGACGGCTTTCGCTTCGTCCTGTGCCGCGGCCGCCAACAGCGCGCGCAACAGCAGCACCCGCCCGCCTGCCTCCGGTAACTTGGCCGCCTGGTGCAGCCATTTGCCTGCCGCATCGACGTTGCCGGCCCGCATCTCCAGCAAGGTGCGATCGCACAACCAAGCCGCGCGCCGGCTTTGCAGGAGCGCCGCGTGCTCGGCGACGAGCTTACGTTCCCCTTCCCGTAACGCGGCCAGCGCCGCCTCGTTTTTTTGCTGCGCCAGGGCGGCGGCGAAGCGCAATTCGTACCAGCGCAACTGGTCGTCGGCAAGCGGCGAGAGTTGCGATAAGACTTCTTCCGCTTCGTCCGACCGCGACAGCGCCAGCAGGTCGGCGGCCAGTTCGAGCCCCACGACGACGCGCCGGCCCGGCGGCAAATCCTCACGAACGGCCAGGTTGCGGTGTAGAGCGGCGGCGCGCCCTGGTTGCCCGGTCAGACGCAGCAAGATGCCAAGTTGCAAATATGGCTGGCTGCGGGCGGGTTCGCGCCTGACGACCTCGCTCAGCAGATCGCGCGCGCCGTTCAGATCGCCCGCCAGCCAACGTTCGACGGCTTGCTCGTGCAGATCGACCGCCGTCTGCGCGCGGGGCCGGCGTAGCGCCAGCCACAGCGCGAACGCGCCGAGCGCGATCACTAGAAACCCGAGCAACCAGGGCCAGAGTCCGCCCGCCACCTCAATGGTCCTTCGACGCAGAGTGTTCCGTTAATTCCCTCAGGGGCAAGGTACGCAATTCCCCGAGTTCCTTCTCCAGGCTAGCGTTCTGCCGACGCAAGCGGCCGGCCTCGCGCCGATGGCGCCATTCGCGCGCGAGCCACCCACTGCCGGCGACCAACAGGCCGAGTCCGAAGGAGGCGGCGACCACCCAGAATAGTTCGATCGCCAGGAGTTCCCGGCCGAAGAACCGCAAATCGACGGTCTGGCCGGCGTTGGCGGCGAAGAAATACACGAGCAAGGCAAGAAGCAGCAGGAAGAATATCAGGCGAACCATCCACACGGCCATCACCTCGCTTGCAGTACGGACCCGCAGTTGCCCATCGGGGCCAATGTAGCCGAATCGCGGTCCGCTTCCAACCGAAAGGATGCCCGCTGGCTCAAACCGGCTCGCCCACGAAGGTCGTATGCCGCCAACCCGTAATCAGGAGGCGGTATTCGTCCCCCGGCGCCGCTTCCAGCAAGGGCGCCACGATCTTGCGGTTGCCGGCCGTCCGCAATCGCCAATGCCCGCGCGGGCGCCGGGCGGGCGCTTCGGCCACCGCTGGCCAGGTTTGTCCCACGGCGGCGGCGGCGAGCGTCGCCCAGATCGCTGCCTGCGCTTCCTGCAAGACGGCGAGTCGCCGCTGTTTCTCGGCGAGCGGCACGTCGTCAGGCAGCTTCGCCGCCGGAGCGCCCGGTCGTGGGCTGTACTTGAACGTGAAGACCGAGTCGAACCGCACGGTCCGCAGCAGATCCAGGGTCTGCGCGAAATCATCCTCGGTCTCGCCGGGGAAGCCGACGATGAAGTCGCTGCTGAATGTCACGTCCGGGATCGCGCGCCGCGCGTAGTCGACCATCGCCAGGTAATCGGCGCGCGTGTAGCGGCGTTTCATGCGGTGCAGGATCCGGTCGCTGCCGCTCTGCGCCGGCACGTGCAGCCAGGGACAGATCCGCGGTTCACGGCCGATCAGGTCCATCAGCTGCGGATGCATGTCGTGCGGGTGCCCGGTCAAAAACCGGATGCGGGCCAAGCCGCCGACGGCGAGGATCTGTTCCAGCAGTCCGGCGAAATCCAGTTCGCGGCGCCAATGGTACGCGGTGACGTTCTGGCCCAGGAGCGTGACCTCGCGCCCGCCGCGCGCGATCACGCCGGCGATCTCGTCGAGGATCACTGCGGGCGGCTTCTCGCTCTGCGGACCTCGGGTATACGGCACGATGCAGTACGTGCAACGGTAGTCGCAGCCTTTGTGGATCGTCACCAGATGGGAATTGTTGGCGGGGTAGAGTTCCGTCGGCGCCACGTAGTGTACGGTCTGATCATGGCCGACGGCGACGGCCGGCGGGGTTGACTCCGAGCGCGACCGCAACATGGTCGTTGCGAGGTCAGGCAGTTCGTCGTAGCGATCGACCCCGACCACAAAGTCGACGCGAAACTTCTGGCGCGTGAGCGCCTCGCGCAGGCGTTCGGCCATGCAGCCGCAGATCCCGAGGACGGCCGGCGGCCGCCGCGCCTGTTTGCGCAGGCGGCGCAGTTCGCCGAGCCGGGAAATTACCCGGTGTTCGGCGTGTTCTCGCACGGAGCAGGTGTTGACCAGCACGACGTCCGCCGCCAGATGATCGTCGACCGGGGCGAAACCCGCCGCTTGCAACCGAGCGAGGATGACCTGGGTGTCGTAGACATTCATCTGGCAGCCGTAGGTCTCGATATAGACGGTCGCCGTGCGGCCAACGTCCGGCTCCTGGGCCCGGGCGCGCGGGGCGAGGGCGAAGGGCCTCGTATCGCTCATGATCCCGCCTCGGCGATGACCCGCACGACCTCACCGTGCAAATGCCGATCGCGCCAACCTGTGACCGCCACTTCGACCAATGTGCCCGCCGGCAGCTCGCTGCTCACGGTTACCGCGGCGTAGTTGTCGAGCGTCGCGCGGCGGCCCTTGGCGCCGGGCTGCAGCCTCTCCAGCACGCCGGGGCGCCGCCGGTCGCAGAGACGGCGGCCGAATTCAAAGCGTTTGCGGTCGGCCAGTTCACGCAGGATCTGCGCGCGCGCGCGAACCGCCTCCGGCCGCACCGGCGTCATCGCCGCTGCCGGCGTATCCGGCCGCGGCGAGTAGCGGAAAATATGCACATAGCTGAAAGGCAACGTCTCGATGAGGTCGATCGTTGCGGCGAATTCAGCGTCGGTTTCGCCCGGAAAGCCCACGATGACGTCGGCGCCGAAACCACAGGCCGGGTCGATCAGTTCCAGTTCGGCCGCCGCGCGCCGGAGCACGTCGCAGCGGTATGGCCGGCGCATGCGCGCCAGCACCGCGTCGCTGCCGCTCTGGACGGACAGGTGCACGTGCGGTTGCAGTTGCGGGCGCTCCCGCAGGACGGTCGCCAGGACCGGGGTCAAGTCGCCCGGCAACAGGCTGGACAGACGCAGGCGGATGTCCGGAAACTCGTCGCAGAGTGCGACCAGCAACCCGGCCAGATCGGCGGCGGGTTCGCGTCGCGGCGCCGGTAGGTCCCGCCCCCAGGCGCCGAGGTTCACCCCGGTCAAGATGATCTCGCGGTAGCGGCCGTCCCCGTGCAGCCGGCCGACTTGCGCCAACACGTCCGCCAGCGACCGCGAACGCGCCGGTCCACGCGCCCGCCAGATCGCGCAGTACGAGCAGCGCAGATCACAGCCGTCCTGGATCTTGACGTGCGCGCGCGTATGGCCGCTGAACGACGTGATCGCCGGTTCGATCAGCGGCGCCGGCGCTCCGAAAGGCGCGACCTTGATCACGCCGGTATCGCCGGCCAGGACCGCCGGCAGCCACGACGCAACATCCACCTTGCACGTATTGCCCACGACGGCGGCAATCTCCGGCAAGGCGGCCAGGTCCTGCGGCTGCGTTTGGGCGTGGCAGCCGACCACGACAACGCGCGCTTGCGGCTGGCGATGCTTCGCTTCCCGCGCCAGTCGGCGGCACGCCTGGGCCGCCTTGCCGGTCACGGTGCAGCTATTGAGCACGTAGAGGTCGGCCGCGGCGTGCCAGGGAACTTCCGTCAGCGCGCAATACCCGCCGAGAGCGGCCTTGACGACCTCGGTGTCGTACTGGTTGAGGCGGCAACCCTGGGTCCAGAACGCCACCCGCAGCGGCAGCGCGGCATCGCGATTCATCGCGCGCATCCTTCAAGCCGCCGGGGTGGAGGCATGCCCCCACCCCGGTGGATCGCGCAGATCCTGCGCGAGCTCGTCGCGGCGCCGTTATTCGACACGGTCCGAACGATCGTCCGCATCGTGTTCGACGTCGTAGTCAGCGGCCTCGAGCGCCAGATCCTCATCACCCGGCAGTATCTCGTTCTTGTGTTCCCCGGCCTCATCCGCCGCGGCGACGTCGTCGAGGCGCGGGTGCGCCGCCACGAACTCCTTGCGGGCGTCATCGCCGAGATCCTGCAGCCGTTCACTCAGCGAGAGAACGATCCTCCGGTTCTCGACGTCCATCTTGATGACCTTCAGATCGAGGTGTTCGCCCTCGCGGAAGTAGTACTGCGGCTTGTCCTGCTTGGGGATCGCCAGGCCGAGATGGCCAATCGGCACGAAGCCCTCGAGGTCGTTGCCGAGATCGACGATCAACCCGTGGTCCAGCATGCGGATCACCGTCCCGTTGATCGTGCGGCCGCTGGGGAACTCGTCCGCCAGGTTCGGCCACGGATTCTCGACCAACTGCTTGATGCCCAAGCTGATGCGCCGCTTCTGCGTATCGATGTCCAGGATCTGCACCGTCACGCTGTCGCCCTTGCGCAACATCTCCTTGGGATGGCGCACCCGCTTGGTCCAGCTCATGTCGCTGATGTGCACCAACCCGTCGATGCCTTCCTCGACTTCGACAAACGCGCCGAAGTCGGTCAGGTTGCGCACCTTGCCCTCGATGATGGTGCCGACCGGATAGGAGTTGGCGAGCGATTCCCACGGATCCTCCTCGGTCTGCTTGAGCCCGAGGCTGATCTTCTCGTTCTCCTTGTCGATCTTCAGCACCATCACGTTCACTTCTTCGCCGATGTTCAAAACCTTCGACGGGTGCTTGATGTGCCGGGTCCAGCTCATCTCGCTGATGTGAATCAAGCCCTCGACGCCTCGTTCCAGCTCGACGAAGGCGCCGTAATTGGTGATCGAAACCACTCGGCCGCGCACGACGCTGCCCTCGGGATACTTCTTCTCCACGTCCTCCCAAGGGTAGGCCTGCAGTTGCTTGAGCCCGAGGCTGATCCGCTCTCGCTCCTGCTCGAAATCGAGCACCTTGACGTCGATCTCGTCGCCGATCTGCACGACCTCGTTCGGATGCTGCACGCGGCCCCAACTCAGATCGGTGATGTGCAGGAGGCCGTCGATGCCGCCCAGATCCACGAATGCGCCGAAGTCCGTGATGTTCTTGACCACGCCGCGCCGGATCTGACCCTTCTCGAGCTCGGCGATCAGGCTCTTCTTCTTCGATTCACGCTCTTGTTCGAGCACGATGCGGCGGCTGACCACCACGTTGCGCCGCCGCTTGTTCTTCTTGATGATGCGGCACTCGATCTCCTTGCCGATCAGGTCTTCCAGATTCGGCACCTGCCGCAACGCCACCTGCGACCCCGGCAGGAAGGTGTCCACGCCCCAGAGCTTGACCACGAGTCCGCCCTTGATACGCCGATCGACGAGACCGCGGACGATATCGTTGTTTTCGTGCGCAATCTTGATCTTGTCCCAGACTTTGAGGAAATCGGCACGCTCCTTCGACAAGGCCACCAAGCCGTCCTGGTTTTCGAGCTTCTCCAGGAAGACGTCGAACTCGTCCCCCGGCTTGATGGGGGCGCCCCCGAATTCTTCCAGCGGGATGACGCCCTCGCTCTTGAAGCCGATGTTCAACAGGACTTCGTTCTCGCGCACCTCGACCACGCTGCCGCGCAGGATCTTGCCCTCGGCGACATCGGTGAGCGTTTCCTCATAGGTGTTGACGAGCTGTAGCATCTCTGCCGCGGAAAGATCGGCTATATCGCCGTCCTCGTCGCGGAAATCGTCGTTGATGATGGTGATCTCGCTGAGATCGGTCGTCAGGCGGGGCTGCAGTTCCTCGTCCAGCGACGCGGCCGCGCGGCCGGACGCACTGCTCCCGGGCCGGCGGTCGGCCGCGGGGGATCGGGACTCGGTGTTCACGTCCGAAAGCTGCGGCGACTGCGCACCGCCCTGCTCGTCGGACCCGGGGTTGGGGTTCAAGGACATCGTTGATCAGCCTCCTTAAAACACACGAAAATACCAGTCCGGGCGGACTGGCCGGAAGGCGAATATACACGACTGGACAAGAAGTTGCAAGCTGTGAACGCGCCCGGGCTTCCGTCGCCGGCGCGACCCGCAGCATGCGCCCGGACGGTTCAGGGACGGCTGCTGGCTAGCCGAACGGCTGTTTGCGTTGCTGGGCGCGCTGTTGGCCCAACCGAAGTCGCCGTTCCAGATCAGTTTCGGGGCGTTCGAGGTAGGAACGGACCTGCAGTTCCTCGATGATCGCCAGGAAGAGCGAGCCGATCCGGCGGGTGATTTCCTTGCGGTCGAAGTCCTGCCGCAGGCGCGGCAACGCGTGCAGCCGCACCAGGGGTCCATAGCGCACTTCCAGCGGCGAGGCGGGGTTGCCGCCCCACATAAGGGCGCAGGTGCCCCGGACGAAGATCGGCAGGATCGGGGCGCCCGTTTCCAGCGCCAGGATGCCCAGGCCGCCTTTGATCGGTCCCGGCCGGCCGACCGGTCGCCGCGTTCCTTCCGGGAAGATGAACAGGTTGTCGCCACGTTCGAGGGCCGCGCGGGCCGCGGCAAAAGCCTCCGCGTCATAGCCCCGCCGGTTGATCGGAATGGTGTCCAGCCAGCGGAGCAGCGCTCCCAGCAGCGGAATGGAGAACAGCTCCCGCTTGGCGAGCGACCGGACGGGGCCGCGCCGGAAGGTGCCGCCGACCAGGGGCGGATCGAACCAGGAGACATGGTTGCTCGCCAGGATCACGCCGGGCGGAACCGTCGGCGCCGGGCGCCCGACGACGCGTTGACCCAGCAGGCGCCGCAGCGGCGTCAACACGTGATAGACAAGGCGGTACTTGGCGCTCAGGGCCCGCCAAGCCCGCGCGGTATCCCAGTCCGCGCGGGCGTCGAGCCAGGCGTTGGTGCGACTGGCCAGCACGGCCGCTTCGATCTGCTGCTCTTGATTGAATTCGCTCGTGTCGATGACCAGGGCATCCGGACTGATGGTCAGGGGACTCTCCCGGCGATTCGAGTCTAGCTGGTCCCGCGCCGCCAGGTCCCGCTGCACGATCTCCCGCGCGATGGTCTCCCCGCGTTCGCGATACTGTTTCCAACGCCGCTCCGCGCGCGCGGCGAGGCTGGCGTCCAGGTACAGCTTGGCATTGGCGAGCGGGAACACGACGCTGCCGATATCGCGGCCTTCCATGACCACGCCGCCCTGCCGCCCCAGCTGGCGCTGGCGCTCCACCATGCGCTCGCGGACCGCAGCCTGCGCCGAGACGGCGGAGACGGCGGCATCGACCTCCGGCGTGCGGATCGCCTGCGAAACATCGTGGCCGTTCCAGACCACCGCAGTTTCGCGTTCGCCCGGCCGCAGTTGGAGGTCCGCCGCGGCGAGCAACCGCGCGAGGGCGGCGCCGTCGCCCGGGTCGCAACCGGCAGCGAGCGCGGCGTGTGTCAGGGCGCGGTACATGGCCCCGCTGTCCACGTAGGCCAACCCCAGCCGGCGGGCCAGCGCGCGGGCGGTCGTCGATTTGCCGGAACCCGCCGGTCCGTCGATCGCGATCACGGCCTCCGGCGGCAGGCATTTTCCAGCCGCGCGGAGTTCGGCGACAGTCGGCAGCCTCTCCATGCTCGGCTACCCCAGCACCTTCGCCAGCGCGTCGACACAGCGACGGTTCTCCGCCGGCAGACCGACCGAGATGCGCAAGGCCCCCTCGCCGTCGGACAGACCGAAAGCGTCCATGGGCCTGACAATCACGCCTTCGCGCAGCAAGCGCTCGGCTAGATCCGCGCCGCTTCGTCCGGGCAGCGTGCAAAACAAGAAATTCGTCTGGCTCGGAACCACCTGCAAGCCGAGGCGCGCGAGTTCGGCGGCCAGCCATTCGCGCTGTTCCCGGTTGCGTCGCGCCCGCGGCGCCACCGCGTCCCAGTGCCGCAAGCAAGCCAGCGCGCCAGCCTGGCTGAGCGAGTTCACGTTGAACGGTTCGCGGGTCTTGTGCAATTCGCCGACCAGGTCGGGATGCCCGATCCCGTAGCCGATCCGCAGGCCCGCCAGGCTGTGGATCTTGCTGAACGTCCGCAAGATGAAAAGGTTGGGGTGCTGCGCGCGCAGCGGCAAGGTCTGCGGATAGTCGTCGGCGGTCACGTACTCGTAGTAGGCCTCATCGACCGCGACGATCACGCGCGGCGGCACGCGTTGCAGGAAGCGCTGGAACTCCGCCGCGGTCACATAGGTCCCGGTCGGATTGTTCGGATTGCAGATGATGACCACCTTGGTCTTGTCGTCGATCGCATCAGCCATCGCCGGCAAATCGTGGCGCAATTGCGCGTCCAGCGGTACGGAACGGCCGGTCTCGAAGTGCACCCGGCCGATCAAGGGGTAGACGATGAAGCTCTTCTGCGCGTAGATCACGTTCTCGCCGGGCGAGACCAGCCCCCGCACCAGCATGTTGATGACCTCATTGCTGCCGTTGCCCAGCAGGATCGCCGCCGGCTCGACGCTGAGAAACAAGGCCAGTGCGTGCGTCAGCTCATGCGCTGCACCGTCGGGATAGCGATTCACCTCGGCGGCCGCCAGCCGGATGGCCGCCATCACCTCCGGCAGGGGCCCTTCCGGATTCTCATTGCTGGCCAGCTTCACCACGTCGCGCAAGCCGAGTTCTCGTTCGACCTCGGTGATCGGCTTGCCCGGCGCGTACGGGCGCGCTTCGCGGATCCCTTTGCGAAATAGCGATTTCAAATCCATGTCGTTGCCTTTCCAGCCGCCGCCGCGCCCGGCGCCGGCCGGGTCCGCGCCGAGGCCTCAATCGGGAGTAGCGAGACCGGCGGCCTTGCGCAAGGCGGATAGCTCGCGCGCGCCGAGCCGCCGAAATCCGCCGGGATGCAACCGGCCGAGTTTCACGGGGCCGATCGCTGTGCGAGTCAACGATAACACGCGATTCTCGATCGCGGCGATCATGCGCCGGATCTGCCGGTTACGTCCTTCGTGCAGCTCGATCTGCCAGCAACGCCGGTCGTCGGCAGCGATGTCCAGACGGCAGGGCAAGACCGGACGGCCGTCGAGTTCGAGCGTCCCGCCGGTCAACAAGCGTTCCGCGCGCTGGCTGAGCGGGCGCGCGAGCTCGATGCGGTAGGTCTTCCAGACTTCGTTGCGCGGGCGCAGCAGGGCCTGCGCCAGCAGGCCGTCGTCGGTCCACAGCAACAAGCCGCTGCTGTCGTGGTCGAGGCGGCCGATCGGTTGGAACCGCTCTGGCAAGGCGCCGGTGCGGCGATAGGCCGCCAGGCCAGTCTGTCCCGCCTGCGGCCGCATCGTGCAGACGACGTGCAAGGGTTTGTGGAACGCGTAAACGCGCGTATCCTGCGGTAGGACGGCCGGTTGGCCGTCGACAGTCACTTGGTGCATGGCCGGGTCGACGCGCCAGGCCAGGTCGGTTACCGTACGGCCCCCGACGGCGACGCGTCCGGACTGGATCAGCGTTTCGACCCCACGCCGCGAACCGTATCCGGCCTGGGCCAGGAAACGGTTCAATCGCAGCAATCCCTCACGTCCGCTCGGCGGTGGCGTCACCCGGCCGTGCCTCCCCGGTGGTCGCATTCGGCAGCCCGTCGGGCGCCGTTTCCTCTTGCGGATGTTCGTCCGCCATATCGTCGCCGGCTTCTGTGCACGCGTCTGAGTCTGCGCCAGCTTCTTCACCTGCGCCGTTGTCCGCTTCGCGTTGCGGCCTGTCTTGCAGCAGTTCGAAATCGTCGTCGCTGAGCTCTTCGCCGAACTGATTGGCAAAGGCCCGCAGGTCTTCCCGGTTCTCGACCACAGACTCGAGCGTCGGCAGATTCGGCAGCTGCGAAAGTCCGCGCAGACCGAGGTGGCCGAGGAACTCGCGGGTCGTTCCGTACAGCAAAGGATGTCCGATCGCCTCGCTGCGGCCGACGATCGTGATCAGGTTGCGCTCCTGTAGCGTCGCCAAGGCGCCGCTCGACTGGACGCCGCGAATCTCGTCGATCTCCAGCCGCGTGATGGGCTGGCGATAGGCGATGATGGCCAGGACCTCCAGGCCAGCGCGCGACAGGCGCGTGTACTTGCGCGAGCGCAGCAGACGCTCCACCAGCGGCGCGTACTCCGGCCGTGTGGCGATTTGCCAGCCGCCGCCGAATTCGACGATGGTAAACGCGTGGTCCGCCACTTCGTACTCGTTCTGGAGTTCTTGCACCGCTGCCTTGAAATCCGCGGGCGCGGCGTCGGGGAACAGTTTCCGCAAACGGCCGACGCCGAGCGGACTATCTGTGGCGAAGAGCAAGGCTTCGATTTCGCGTTTCACCGTCATGCCTCGTGTTCCGCCACACGCGCGGGCTCCACCTGGCGGGCCTGCAGCCAGATCGGTCCACGCGGTTCCGTTTGAAAGGCGGCGAGTTCCCCGCGTTTGATCAGTTCGAGGATCGCGATGAACGTCACGATAACCTCCATGCGGATCGCGTCGCAGCGGAAGCAATCCTCGAACCGCACGGTCGCCTGCTCGCTCACGACCGCCAGGATCAACTTGATCTTCTCTTCGACCGTGAACGGCTCGCGCAAGACCGCATGCACCGTTTTCGCCTGGACGCGGTCCAACACGGCGGCCAACGCCGACAACAGGTCGAACATCTCCAACCGCAGCGCGGGTTCGCGCTCGCGCTCGTCGAGGAACGGGTAGCGCGCCTGCCGGACGTGGTACTGGGCGCGTTGGTCCTCGCAGGCGCGCAGGAGCTGGGCGGCTTCCTTGAAGCGCTTGTATTCGAGCAGGCGCCGCACCAGTTCGGCGCGGGGGTCCGCCTCTTCCGGTTCCTCGTCGAGATCAGCCTGCCGCGGCATCAACATCTTCAACTTGATCACCAAGAGCGTGGCCGCCATGGCCATGAACTCGCCGGCCTGGTCCAGGGCGACCGCGTGCATGACTTCGATGTGGCGGATGAACTGTTCGGTGATGCGGCTGATCGGGATGTCGTGGATATCGATCTCATCCTTCTGGATGAGATAGAGCAACAGATCCATCGGTCCCTGGAAGCCGGTCAGCTCGACCTGGTAAGCTTCGCTGCGCCGGAAGTAATCCAGCTCCGGCGGCAAGCTCTCGACGTCCCAGCCGGTTGCCGTGCCCGCGGCAGCCGTGGTTGCGGCCGGCGCGCTCGGCGCCGCCGGAGCGGGATCGGTCGCGACGATGTCTTCACGGGGTCGAATCACGGGAGTTCCTTCTCCATGCGGTTCAACCAATGCCCATCGCGGCGTGCACCTGGGCCATGGTCTGCTGCGCCGCGGCGCGGGCCCGCGCGCAGCCGTCCTCGATGATCTGCGTGACCAGTCCCGAATCCTTGGCGAACTGTTCACGCCGTTGTCGCAGCGGTGCGAAGAAGTCGTTCACGCCAGCCAGCAGCAAGCGTTTGCAGTCGACGCAGCCGCGGGCGGCGGTGCGGCACTCGCCCGCCGTTCGTTCGGCCTCGTCCGGCAGAAAGCGCTGGTACCAGGTGTAGATCGCGCAAATCTCCGGGTTGCCCGGGTCGCTCCGCCGCTGGCGTCCGGGATCGGTGTATGCCGGCATGAGTTTGGCCGCGATCTCGTCGGGCGAGGCCGAGATCTCGATCGTGTTGCCGAGCGACTTGCTCATGCGCCGCCCATCGGTGCCGGGAAAGCGGGCAAACCTGGTCACCAGCGCTTCCGGTTCCAGAAAGACCTCGCCAAAATGGTTGTTGAAGCGGCGCGCCATCTCGCGGGTGAGCTCCAGGTGCGGCAGTTGGTCTTCGCCGACCGGCACCGCCGCGGCGCGGTAGGCCAGGATGTCGGCGGCTTGGAGCACCGGGTAGCCGAGGTGGCCGAAGCTGATCTCGCCCTTGAGCTCGAGGTCCTTGACCTGCTCCTTGAACGTGGGATTGCGCTCGAGGCGTCCAAGGCTGATGTGCATCGCGAGAATCAAGAACAGCTCCGCATGTTCCTTGATCCGCGACTGGATGAAGATGACCGATCGCTCGGGGTCCAGGCCGGCGCCCAGCCAGTCCAGCACCATCTCGCGCGTGTTGTCGGGGATTTCGCCGGCACGGTCCAGTGCGGTGGTCAGGACGTGCCAGTCGGCGACCATGAAGTGGCACCTGTACGTGTCCTGCAGGCGGAGCCAGTTCTCCAGGGCGCCGGTGTAATTGCCCCAGTGCAGGCGTCCGGTCGGCCGCATGCCGCTCAGGATGATCTTTTGATCGGTCAAGAAGATACCTCGCGACTGGGCAATTCCGTCCGCCGTGGCGGCCGCCAGCGCGGCGCCGGCAGCGAAGTTACCACCGGGCCAGGAGTCTGTCAAAGCCGTACCACAGCTCTCGCGCCGCCGGCACGGCGGCAACCCCCTCGTGCCGCTTCAGCCGCGGCGCGGCAGTCGCGCGCGCGGATGGGCGCTCCGGTAGGCCTCCTGCACGAAGGCGCGGTCCACGTGCGTGTAGATTTCCGTCGTCGACAGGTCGGCATGACCGAGCAGTTCCTGCACGATGCGCAGATCGCAGCCGCCCTCGAGCAGATGCGTCGCATAGCAATGGCGCAGCGTATGCGGCGAAATGCGTCCTGCCAGCTCGGCGGCGGTCGCGCAGCGTTGCAGGAGCTGCCAGACCGACACGCGGCTGAGGCGGCCGCCGCGCCGGTTCAACAGCAGCGCCGCGGTCGGCCGTTGGCTCAGCAGGTGCGGCCGCCCGCGCGCGAGATAGGCCGCCAGGGCGGCCAACGCCGGGTGCCCCACCGGGACCACGCGCGTCTTGCTGCCCTTGCCGCGCACGCGCAGGGTCGCCGCCGCCTGGTCGAGATCGGCCAGATCCGCGCCGCAAAGTTCGCTGACCCGCAGCCCGCAGCCATAGAGCACTTCGAGGATGGCTCGGTCCCGCAGATCGCGCGGACTCGCGCCGGTCGCCGTCGAGAGCAGCCGCTCGACCTGGGCGACGCTCAAGAAGTCCGGCAGCGGCCGCCCGACCTTGGGCCCCCGCAGAGTGGCCGCCGGGTCAGCAGCCGCGCGGCCGGTCTCGGCCAGGTAGCGGCCAAAGGCGCGCAGGGTGGAAACGAGCCTGGCTCGCGACCGCGCCGCCAATTCTGCGGCGGCTGCGATCAGAAATGCGCGCAGGTCGTCCGCGGTCAGCGCGTACGGATCGCCGATGCCGGCGTCTCGAGCCCAGGCGCGCAAGCGCTGCAGGTCGTGCTGATAGGCCGCCAGCGTAGCCCGAGCCAGGCCGCGCTCGGCGGCGAGTTGCGCGAGGCAACCGTCGATCGCCCGGTCCCAACCTGCCGCCGGATCAATCATGGGCGTCCCTTCCGGGCTGATCGGCGAAGTAGCTGAGGATCCGCGCGACATCCCGCTCATGCAGGCCGCGAACCTCTGCGAGTTCGGCCGCCGTGGCGTTGCGCAGGCGCGCGACCGATCCGAAATGGTGCAGCAACGACAGCTTCTTGACGCGGCCGATGCCGGGAATCAAGTCGAGCTCGCTCGCGGTCGTTCGCTGATCCCGCAGCAGCCGGTGGTACGTGATCGCGAAGCGGTGCGCCTCGTCGCGCACGCGCTGCAGGAGCTGGAGCGCCGGGTTGCGCCGCGAAAGTTGCAAGGGTCCGCTTTCGCGCAAGATGGTCTCTTCGCGCTTCGCGAGGCCGATCAGATCGGTGTCGGCGAAGCCGTGCCGGGCCAGCACCGCCCGCGCGCGGCCGAGCTGACCGACACCCCCGTCGACGACGACCAGATCGGCCGGTCGCTCTTGCTTTGCCGCCAGCTTGCCGTAGTAGCGGTCGAGAACCTCTTCCATGCTCGCCACGTCGTCCGGACCCGCCACGTTACGGATGCGGAAACGCCGGTACCGCGCCTTGAGTGGCTTGCCGCCCTTGAAATAGACCAGCGAGGCGACCGTCTCGCGGCCCTGCCAGTTGGAGATGTCGAAACACTCGATCGTCTCAGGCACCCGATGCAGGCCCAGCGCCTCCTGCAGCGCGAGGTCGCCGGGCTCGACGCGGCCGCGCCCGGCCATGGCATCCCGCAGTTTGCGCTCGCCGAGCTTGAAAGCGGCGTTCTTCAACGCCAGCGCCACCGCGTCGCGCCGGCGGCCGCGCCGGGGCACGCGCAGGTCGACCCGCCGGCCGCGCAGGCGCGCCAGCCAGGCCGACCAGGTCGCCAGATCGTCCAGTTCGTGGCTCAGCAAGACCAGCGGCGGAATATCGCCGGCCTGTGGGTAGTACTCCCGCAACAATTGCGCGAGGAACGCAGGCGGCGTCTGGTCCCAGAGGTCGCGCAGCAGGAAATGGTGCGCCGTCAGCAGGCGATCGCCGCGAATCCGCAAGATCACTCCGCAGGCGTCTGTCCCGTCGCGCACCAGCCCACAGGCATCCGCATCGCCGCCGATCATCGCCGGACCGCGACCGCCGGCGAGCGTGGTTTCGAGCTGCGCGATTCGGTCGCGCTCGCGCGCCGCCGCTTCGAACTCGCGCGCCCGCGCGTGCGCCGTCATCTGCGCCTTCAGTTCGCTCAGCAGCGCGCGGTCTTGTCCGTCCAGAAACGCGATGAGTTGCCGAACTTGCAGACGGTAGGCGGAGGGGCTCACGAGGTCGACACAAGGCGCCGTGCAGCGCCCGATCTGGTGATCGAGACACGGTCGCGACACGGTACGATCCGGCAGGTCCAGGCTGCAGGTACGCACCTGGAAACACCCCGCCGCGAACTTGAGCGTCTCGCGCATCGCGCGCACATCGGTGTAGGGGCCGAAATAGCGGGCGCCGTCGGCCGCAACGCGGCGCACGACGCTCAAACGCGGGAAGGTATCCCCCAGGCTGATCCGCAGGAAGGGGTACTGCTTGTCGTCCTTGAGGCGGACGTTGTAACGGGGCCGGTACTCCTTGATGAGCTGACTCTCGATGACCAGCGCGTCGACCTCGTCCGCGGTCGCGATATAGTCGACATCGGCGACGTGTCGCACGAGTTCCGCGGTTTTCGGCTCGTGTTCGCCGCCCGCCTGGAAATAAGAGCGAACCCGGTCTTTCAGACGTTTGGCCTTGCCGACATAGAGCACACGGCCGCGGTCGTCCTTGTGCAAGTAGACCCCGGGGCTGTCCGGCAAGAGGCGCAACTTCGCCTCCAGCGCCGGTCGTGCGGTCGCGTTCTTGCCGTCCTGTTGCGTACGCTTCCTTGACATAGACGCCCAGCGTGGTTAGACTTGCCCGTTCGATAACGAGCCGGCGGACGATCCGGCGGACCAACGTCCGACGGTGCAGAGTCTGGGAGGTCTAACGCCTTGCCTCATCACAAGAGCTGCAAGAAGCGGCTCCTCACGAGCCGCAAACGCCGCGAGCGCAACCGCCAGAACAAGGCGGCCATGCGCGGCGCGCTGAAAACATACCGCAATCTTCCCGCCGGCGCCGCCGAGCGCCAAGAACAGCTGACCGATATGTACAGCCGCGTCGACGTCATGGCGCGCAAGGGCATCATTCCGCGCAAACGCGCCAGCCGGATCAAAAGCAGATTGGCCTCGCTCGTGGCGCGCTGACCCGACGCTCAATCGCCAGAACTCGCTCGCCGGGCGCGCCGCGTGCGCTACCGGCGTTTTGCGTGTGCCGTTCAGGATCTGGCCGCCAGATCGGCCAGCACGTCCTGCAACCCGTAATAGCCGGGTTTGGCCAGGCTGGCGAAGCGGATCGCCGGGAGCACCCCGCGCAAGAATGCGCGCCGCGAGTGGGCCCGATGCGTCAACTCGAGGGTTTCTTCTTGATCCGCCAGCGTCCAGCGGTGCTCGCCGACGACGCCGCCCAGTCGCTGCGAGCTGATCGTGACCTCGGCCGCGCCCCGTTCCTGCTGCCAGGCGGCGGCGAGCCAGCGTGCCGTGCCGCTCGGGCGGTCCAACTTCGCGCGGTGGTGGGTTTCCACCTGGGCAGCGTCGAAGCCGGCGGGCAGGGTCCGCGCCAGCAGCCGCAGCGCCATCTGCAGCGCCGGCACGCCGATCGAGAAGTTCGGCGAAAGGACCACCGGCACCTCGGCGGCGTGCGCCCGCAAGGCGGCCATCTGGTCGGCAGCGAAACCAGTCGTGCCGATCACCAGCGGCGCCGCGAGTCGCCGATTCTGCTCCAACAACCCCGTTAGAGCCGTGGCCAGACTGAAATCGACGATGACGCCGCCGGTGGGGTGCACGTCGGCCAGGCGGTCCTGTCCGGTCAGCGGCAAGCCGGCGGACCATGCAACCGCCGGCCGGTCGCGGCCGGGCTCGGTGACCAACGCCGCCAGCCGGCAGTCTTCGCTCGCGGCGACCAGGTCGGCCACCAACCGGCCCATGCGGCCTTCGGCTCCGTGCACGGTGACCGGGATCACCCCCTAACCTCCCGGTCGCGCGCCATAAAATCGCCGAGTGTCGACTCGTAGAACTGCACCAGATGCTTGAGGCTGTCCTCGGTGACCGGCATCAGCGGCAAGCGCGGTTCGCGCCGGCACAGGTTGGCCAGCGCGAGCAACTCCTTGACGGGCGCCGGGCTCGTCTCGATGAAGCAGGCGCGCGCCGTGGGATCGAGCAGGCGGCTCAACTTCCAGGCAGTCGCGATGTCGCCCGAGCGCCAGGCTTCCCAGAACCGCACAACGCTGCCCGGCAGCAAATTGCTGACGACCGAAACCGTGCCGCTGGCGCCCAGGCCGAAGATCTGGAAGTTCAGTCCGTCGTCGCCGGAAAAGATTTGCAGGCCGGTCTGGGCAATGGCCCGCTCGATCTGATCGAGATTGCCGCTGGCTTCCTTGACCGCCACAATCCCCCGCTCCGCGGCCAGAATCGCGGCCGTTTCGGGCAGCAGGTTGCAGGCGGTCCGGCCGGGAACGTTGTACAACATGAGCGGCAGATCCACCGCGCGCGCCACCTTGCGGAAATGCGCGACCAGCCCGTGTTGCTGAGGTTTGTTGTAGTATGGCGTGATCAGCATCGCGGCGTCGACGCCCCACGCCTGGACGTTTCTGGTCAGCTCGATCGTCTGCTCGGTGTTGTTCGAACCGCTGCCCGCCACGACCAGACAGCGTCCGCGGCAGATCTCGACCGCGCTGCGGACGAGATACTCCCGCTCGTCGAACGTCAAGGCCGCCGCTTCTCCCGTACACCCCGCCGGCACCACGCCTGCGACACCGGCGGCGAGCTGGCGCTCCAGAAGACGCTGCCACGCCTTGCGGTCCACGGTGCCGTCGCTGCTGAACGGCGTCACTAACGCGGTGTAGACGCCTTCGCGCAACCACTTCTTTTCATTCATGTTCGGCCACCTCTCCCGCGAACACCATGACCGCCGGCCCCCGCAGGGCGAGGCGGGAAACACCCGGGTCCACACTCAGCCGTAAATGATCGCCGCTGCTGGTCTGGATGGCGACCGGCGACGCCGCCTGCGCCAGGCTGACCAGGACCGCGGCTGCGGCTGCTGCCCCCGTGCCGCAAGCCAAGGTCTCGGCCTCCACGCCACGTTCGAAGGTGCGCAGCCGCCACACGCCCTCGCGATCGCTCTTGCTGATCCAGTCGACATTCGTGCCCAGCGGCGCGAAGTGCGGATGCCAGCGCAGGAGCGGTCCCGCGAC
>Ga0334882_1000282_pt1 | contig 87332 bp, 74 predicted proteins | sample GraSluR1_MG_5_FD_207226 | JGI IMG/M metagenome (GOLD analysis project Ga0334882, IMG submission 207226) | Sludge microbial communities from methane-producing bioreactor in Wageningen University, Netherlands - Granular Sludge_15_04-R1 | ecosystem: Engineered > Bioreactor > Anaerobic >... | reverse complement strand
TCATTGAGGAATCTGACAATCCTGAAGAATACCTTCTGTGGCTGTTATGGTATATCGGCTATAATCCCGTGCGAAAAGGTCTTTCCAGGGATCCCCGTGAAAATGAAATAGGTTTTATAAACTGCTATCTTAATAAGAATTTCGTTTCTCCCCTTCGATTTACTTTGCATGAATATTTTTTAAAGTTGGGGGGAAATTTCATAGAATGTGCGGAAAAATTTCTCTATTATGAGGACGCGTACCGGAAGAGGCTTGTTTTATGGGTTTAAGGGGGGATGCAGGGTCAGAGCCTTATCTCTTCCCAGCAGAAAAATAACAATGTCTTTCTGAAAATTGTACAACAAACTGGTTTAGAAAGCTTAAAGATCATTTGTGTTAAGCGCCAGTTCAAGATCACCGAAGGAAAGAAAGAGTTCAGCCTGCTCCTCAAGCTCTGTTTTGGCCACTATTGCGCCGTAATGTTTACCTGCCACTATTTTCAATTTTGAAATTGAAAATATTTTAACCATATCGGTCAATCTGCCCAGATCATCATCAGTCATTTCTGCAACTGATCTTATGTCGAAAATACAGGTTTTACCCGCCATCTGTTTCATTAGAAAGGGATTAAAAACTGTACGCACGTCACTCTGAAAACCCTTATCACCAAGGGAGCCGCGCATAATAACTACCGTGATATCCCCTTTTCTGTTTAATTCTATAAAATCATCATAATTCTGGCTCTTTTTGTTCGAACTGTAATTAATTGCGGCCTTAATTTTAAGATTAAGCTTATCCAGATTATAGGGTTTAACGATATAATCAACAACACCATGCCTCATTGCTTCAACAACCGTCTCCTTTTCCTTATTTGATGTAAGCATAATGACAGGGATATCTTTTGTACCTTTATCCTTTCTAAGGGTTGAAAGAACAGCAAAGCCGTCCATTATAGGCATATGGAGATCAAGAAGGATAACATCAGGGTTAAAGGATCTGGCAATATCTATCCCCTTTACAGCAGCCCTCTCTGTAAAAACCCTGTGCCCCAGGGCTGAAAGCTGCGACTCAATCAGACCAAGAGTTGTTTTGTCATCATCTATAGCTAATACAGTGCCCATGCTAAGCTCCCGGAAAAAAGTATAATCTGATATTCTCAAGCTCTTCTTCAATTTTATCAATGATGTAATAATAATCAAACTCTTTATTGTTATTGGCTGAATTTTCTTCTATTTCACCGATAAGTGAGCCAAGCTTCTCAAAGCGAAGATTAAAAGAGGCCCCTTTTAGTTTATGTGCACAAAGATAAAGATCCCCGAAAGATAATCCCTCCAGCATTTTTTTCAATTCAGCAATTTCAATTACTGCATCATTGAGAAATTCTCCGGCAATATTCAGAAGCACTGCTTCAGGAATTTTAAGCTCAGCAGCAATACCCTTCACATCATACCCTGCGGGTCTGGAGTAAGGCTGAACTGATGAGGCTGATTCAGTTGATGAGTCCGGATAATCCTCCGTTATCAGGTGCTTTACAAAAACAGCTTCCAGCTTATCGATTTCTATCGGTTTTGTAAGATAACCATCCATGCCGCTGCTGAGAATAATATCCTCATCCCCCTGAATAGCCTTTGCAGTTAAAGCAACAACAGGGGTATGATCCAGGTAATTTTCTTTTTCATATTCAATAATCATTTGAGTGGTTTCAATACCATCTGCTACCGGCATATGCATATCCATGAGAACAAGATCATATTTATTATTTTTAAACTTATCAAAAACATCCAGGCCATTCCCTGCAATATCGCTGTTTATGCCGTAATCAGCAAGAAGAAGCCTTATAAGTTTCTGATTGGTTTTATCATCTTCACCAACAAGAACATGGCCGCTGAATTTAGCAAAACTCCATGATCCTGAAACAACCGCGGTTTTTTCTCTTCCAGCGGTATCCCCTGTTTTTTCGAAAATCATTTCCACAATATCATCAGGGGCCAGAGGATGAACTAATACACCTTTAAAATATTTCAGAATTCCGCTAATTATCACCTCATCGCTGCTGCTTATAATAAGTACCGGGGGATTTTCAAATGATAGGGAAGGATTATTCATCAAATATTCGTACAAACCCTCTGAAAAAACTGCCATTGTAAGATCGTAAGCACCGGTAAAGGCAGTCAGATCATTGCCGGTTGTGAAGCTGCAGCTGAAACCGGCGAGATAGGACTCAATATTGTTTACCACCATCTCCCCTGCTGTGCCGTCACTATAGAGATAGATGCTCACCTCTTCATTACAGAGAAAACTCTCCTTCAGGGAAACGGTATTGCTTATTTCCGGTTCAAGACTGAAGAAGAAACGGCTCCCCACACCTGTTTCACTCTCAATAATTATTTCACTTTCAAGAAGCCTGGCAAGATTAGCGCTTATACTCAAACCAAGGCCGGTGCCGCCGAATCGCCTGGTAATTGAACTGTCAGCCTGAGAGAATGCCTCGAAAATAGTGGTCTGCTTCCTCAATGGTATCCCGATCCCTGTATCGCTGACCATAAAATATACAAGACACTTCTCCTCCATTTTATAAACAAGACTGATATCGATACGCACAAACCCGGCATCAGGGGTAAACTTTATGGCATTGCTCAGAAGATTCCCCAGAATCTGCTTAATCCGCAGCGGATCTGAGATAATGCCTGATGGAAGTTCCGGATCAATAAAGGATAAAAAAACAATACCCTTTTCCCTGGCTTTGATATTATAAAGACTTACTACAGATTCAAATTCCACGTATGGATTGAACTCAACATTATTGATTTCCAGATGCTTACTCTCAATTTTAGAAAAATCAAGAATATCATTGATAATACCGAGAAGGCTTGATGCGCTCTTCTTAATAATGCCCAGATAATCTCTCTGGGACTCATCCATTCTGCTCCTCATGAGAAGCTCAATAAAACCTGTTATGCTGTTAAGGGGGGTCCTGATTTCATGGCTCATATTTGCCAGGAATTCACTCTTGGCCCTGTTTGCCAGTTCTGCTTCACGCCTTGCTTCCTCTATTGCTTCCATGGCATTTCTTCGTTCTGTTACATTTCTGAGAATAACAAGTACCTCATCATCCTCTATTGCCACAAATCTTGCTTCATAATGCTCTGACCCCCCACCTGTCTGGACAGGATATTCGAAAATCTGTATCATCCTTGTTCTTATGGCATCAGAAATATATTTAACCGTACTCACGGCAACTTCCTGAGGGAAAACCTCGTTTATTTTACTCCCCAGCATTTTATCAAGATATATCCCTTCATCATTAACCCTGAACATTATATCAGGTACTGCTTCAATAAGGGCTCTGTTCCGGGCTTCACTCTCCTTTAAGGCTTTCTCGGCCATTTTGCTTTCAGTAATATCACCTGTGAGCAGAACAAAGCCTATGTTCTCATGAGCCTCCCCCTTCATAAGAGAAACCTGAACATCAACATATACAGGCTCATCATAGGGGAGCCTGTAATCACTGACTTTGCTGTATCCGGTTTCTCCAGCCTGGATAAAAAGTTTATCTATAAACCGATAATTATCCCTGGAAACTGTATCCCGTATATTTTTGCCGATAAGCTCACTTCTGTCCTCATACCTGTGAATTTTCAGATAAGCCTGGTTGATCTGCAGAATATATCCCTCCATATCTGTGACAACTATACCTTCCGGGAGGGTCTCAAAGAGAACACGGAACTTCTCTTCAGACTGCTTCAATTCATGCTCGATCTTTTTCAGGTAGGAAATATCCTCCTGGATAGAGATAAAATGTGTAATCTCACCATTGCTGTTGTAATATGGAGTGATTGATGCGAGAACCCAATAAAGCTCACCATCCTTTCTCTGATTTCTGAACTCACCATTCCAGTCGCTCCCTTCAATAAGAGCGCTCCAGAGGTCACGATATATTTCCCTCCCATTGTGTCTTGAATTTAGAATTGATACATTTTTACCCCTTATCTCTTCAAAAGAATATCCTGATAAAGTTGAATGTTTTTTATTGGCAAATTCTATTATTCCAGTGCTGTCTGTTATCAAAACAGCTGAAGGGCTCTGTTCAACAATAAGTGCTAGCTTTTTTAAATCAGAGCCTTCATCCGATTCATGCAATCCCCCCGGATTTTGATCAGACATACCATCTCCTTAGTATTTATTTTATTTCAGTGTTAATTCTTTAACTTTTATTTAAAATAAAATGCTCTAATGAGGCTGCCCAAAAATTACTTTCCTTGTCATACCGGCTGTAGCGAAGCGGAATGCCGGTATCTCTTCGGTCTGATTCTATCAGGAGATTCCGGTATTTCCACAAATTGAAGTTGCAAAACCGGAATGACAAATCCTTTCAAATCCTACTTTTTAGACAGCCCCATTGAAAACAGCATTATTACAGCAAAAGATATCTTCAGGAATAATTACTGATTTTATTCACTCTATATAAATTTAATTACTTGAAGAAATATGAGCATAATTTCATTATCTTTCAACTAACTTTTTCCGCATAGAGGTAAAAATGGAGAACAAGGGTCTGCTTTACGTTATTGCCTCCACTATCGGCAATCCGGAGGATATGACTCTCCGGGCGTTGAAAATTTTAAAAGATGAAATAGATGTCATCTATTGCGAAGACACAAGACAGACCATGAGGCTTTTAAGCTATCACGGCATAAGTAAACCCTTGAGATCGCTCCACACACACTCGGGTGATTTAAGAATACAGCAGCTTATAAAAGAGCTGGAGAGCGGAAAAACTGCCGGATACATGACAGATTCAGGCACACCCGGCCTTTCAGATCCGGGGAGCAGGGTTGTGGCAATGACAAGGAAAGCGGGGATCAGCATTATTCCTGTCCCAGGGGTATCAGCAGTAACAACCCTTCTCTCAGTTACAGGATTCCCGGATAAACATATCATTTTTGGAGGGTTCCTAAGCAAAAAACCGGGGAAACGGGTTAATGAGCTTACACGGCTCAGGGAATTTGAGGGTATTATAATAATCTATGAATCACCCCATAGAATAAAGAAAACGCTTGCAGACATTTCCGCAGTCTTTTATGACAGAGAAATATTTATCGGCAGAGAAATGACAAAAACATTTGAAGAATACATTTCGATTAAGCCGGGGAAGATTGAGGATATGCTTCCGGGGCTCACTGACAAAGGGGAATTTGCAATTGCAGTATTGAATAAGGAGATGAAAGAGTAATTGTTCCTGATTTTTTTAATTTAAATTGTCTTTTAAGGCTGTTTTAATTATTGACATTAAAGGCAATTATTCCGGATAAAAAACAGTGTTAATTTCTTAACTTTATTTGAAATAAAATGCAAAGAGAGAAATAATTGAATTCATCAAAGATTGAAAAAATTATAAAAGATGACAAAGAGTATCTTTTCCAGAACTACGGCAGCAGGCTCCCTGTTTCATTTGTCAAAGGGGACGGCTCATACCTTTACGACCAGGACAATAAAAGATACGTGGATCTCTTTTCCGGAATTGCTGTTTCCTCCCTGGGATACTCAAGTACTCAGCTTCAGAAAGTTCTCCATGGTCAGATTGACAAACTGATTCATTCATCAAACTGGTTCTATAATCAGGAACAGATTGAAGCTGCCAAACTTATTTCTGAAAATTCTTTCCCGGGGAAAACACTCTTTGTAAACAGCGGAACCGAAGCCAATGAAGCTGCAATCAAGCTTGCACGAAGGCATGGACTGAGCATACATAAAAAGAAATACGAAATTATTACCTTTACAGGATCATTCCACGGCAGGACTTTCGGCTCCATGTCTGCAACAGCCCAGGAGAAAATACATAGCGGATTCGGCCCGATTGTTCCCGGATTTACATATGTACCTTTTAATGATCCGGCAGCATTCAGAAAAGCAGCAAAAAAAGATAAGTATATCGCTGCAGTAATGCTGGAGCTGATTCAGGGTGAAGGCGGAATAAATATCGCTGAAGAAGATTTCGTAAGAGAGGTTTTTGACATATGCAACCAGAAGGGTATACTCACTATCGTTGATGAAGTGCAGACAGGTATCGGAAGAACCGGCGAGCTTTTTGTCTACCAGCACTTCAACATCACCCCGGACATTGTCACCCTTGCAAAGGGGCTTGGCGGCGGTGTTCCTGTTGGCGCACTCCATGCTAAAAATTTTCTATCTGAACATCTTCCGGCAGGATCTCACGGTACAACATTCGGAGGGAATCATCTGGCATGTGCTGCCGCTGCTGCTGTGATAAAAGAAGTAAAAAGCAAAAAGATGATAGAAAACGTAAAAACAGCATCAGAATATATATTCTCCAGACTTAAAAAATTGAAGCAGACAACGGGCTACATTAAAAATATAAGGGGTATGGGACTCCATATCGGGATTGAGATTGCTGAACCTGGCATGGACCTTGTCAAAGAGGCCCTTGAAGAGAAACTGATCATTAACTGTACTGCGGTAAACATTATACGGATTATGCCACCCCTTAACATCAGCATGGAAGTTCTTGAAGAGGGGATGGATATCTTTGAAAAAGTCATAATTAAAAAAGGGGAGCAATATGAAAATACCCGTTCTAAAAACGCCTGATTTACTATCACTATCTGACCTTACACAGGAAGAGATTATAAACCTTTTTGAATTTACATCTTATTTAAAAAAGAATACAAAGAAAGGTAAATTTAAAAAATACCTGGAAAATAAAACCCTGGCAATGATTTTTGAAAAGAGCTCCACCCGTACCAGGGTCTCTTTTGAAACAGGTATGATCCAGCTGGGCGGGCACGCGCTTTTTTTAAGCAGCAATGACATACAGCTGGGCCGGGGGGAAACAATAGCAGATACAGCAAGGGTCCTTTCCAGATACAATGACGGTATTATGATCCGCACATTTGAACATGAAAAAATAATGGCACTTGCACACTACTCCGATATCCCTGTTATCAACGGTTTGAGTGACTCATTCCATCCATGCCAGGCTTTGACCGATTACTATACAATTTTTGAAAGAGAGAAAAATCTCTCCGATTTGAAAATTACATATATCGGTGACGGGAATAATATGGCGAACTCCCTTCTTCTCGGTGCAGCAATACTGGGTATAGATATAACCGTAGCATGCCCTAAAAAATACTCCCCTGACATGAGCATACTTGAGCGTGCCTTTAAAATATCATCAGGAACAGATTCCAATATTATGATAACTGATAATATTGATGAAGCAGTAAACGGGGCAGACTATATTTACACAGATGTTTGGGTAAGCATGGGTCAGGAGAAAGAGACTGCCAAAAAGAAAAAGGCATTTGCCAGATACTGTGTAACTGAAGAGCTGCTGAATAAAACCGGCAAAAACACAAAAGTTCTTCACTGCCTACCGGCACACAGAGGGGAGGAGATAACTGATGCGGTTATGGACGGCTCTGCATCGATTGTTTTTGATCAGGCAGAAAACAGGTTACACTGTCAGAAAGCTATTATGTGTGCCCTCATGGGGAGAAAGTAGAATTTTCAAAAATCTCCGCGGAATGTGTCATTAAATAATTACTGCGGAGAGTCAAATCTGATTTATTAGGCTCATTCCAGATTTTCGGGAAAAGTAATAATATTGTTTGTTCCCACATATTCTGGAGCAAGCCCCCTGTCTACCCCGGGCGTACTTTGTCGCTTCGCTCGGGCGCCCTGAAGAGGGCACGTAAAATAAAAACTTGAGCAAGTTGATGAATCAAAGTATTAAAAAATACTTTATATTGTTGAACTTGCAAAAGATATGCGGAACAATATAAAGGAATTAGTTATCAAAGTGGTAACAATTATATTTTCAGAGTAATAATAGATAACTCGTGCCCCCTTTGGGGGACAGGGGGAAAAGCAAAAAAGTACTCCCTTTGTATCCCAAAAATCCGGAATGAGCTATTTAAAATTATAACAGACTATATCAAAAGAGGCAGCAAAGATATGAAAATTAAAAAAGTAGTACTCGCCTATTCCGGCGGGCTTGATACATCAATAATACTGAAGTGGCTTAAAGATACATATAAATGCGAAGTGATAGCTTATGCCGCTGATATAGGGCAGGAGGAGGAGCTTGACGGCCTTGAAGAAAAGGCAAAGAAAACAGGGGCTTCCAAATGCTACATTGAAGATCTTACAGAAGACTTTGTAAAAAACTATATATTCAATGCTATTAAAGCAAATGCAATTTATGAAGACAGGTATCTCCTTGGTACATCAATCGCCCGACCTGTTATAGCAAAGCGGCAGGTTGAAATCGCAAGGCTCGAAGGGGCTGATGCTGTTTGCCACGGCGCCACGGGGAAAGGGAATGACCAGGTAAGGTTCGAAATGGCCTTCATGGGACTGGCTCCTGATCTTAAAATAATTGCTCCATGGAGAGAATGGGATCTCGATTCAAGGGACAAGCTCTTCAGCTATGCAGAGAAGCATAAAATACCTCTACCTGTTACCAGGGACAAACCCTACAGCATGGACCGCAACATTCTTCATATTTCCTACGAAGGGGGGATTCTCGAAGATCCCTACAGGGAACCTGATGAAAGCATGTTTGTACTTACTAAATCGCCGGAAGCCGCACCTGACTCCCCTACATATATTGAAATAGAATTTAAAAAAGGTGAACCTGTTTCTATTGACGGAAAAAAACTTAAACCTGTTGCACTGATGAAAAAACTTAATAAAATAGCTGGAGAAAATGGAATCGGCCGTGTTGACATAGTGGAAAACAGGCTTGTTGGAATCAAGTCGCGGGGAGTATATGAAACACCGGCAGGGACTGTTCTTATGGCAGCACACCGTGACCTTGAATCTATTACACTTGACCGGGATACACAGCATTTCAAGGATAATCTGGCTAATGAGTATGCTGCGCTTATATACAACGGGCTCTGGTTCACAAGAAAACGGGAAGCCCTGGATGCACTGATCAATAAAACACAGGAATATGTAAACGGCACTGTAAAGCTCAAGCTATACAAAGGGAACTGCATGATAGTTGGAAGAAAATCTGACGATTCACTTTACAGTGCAGACATTGCCACATTTGACGCAGGCACACTCTATGACCAGAAGGATGCCACAGGGTTTCTGAACCTTTACGGACTCCCGATAAAAGTTGAATCTATGCTGAGAAATAAAAAATAGGGCTCATTCCGGATCTTTGGGAAAAGTAATAATATTGTTTATCTCCACATATTCCGGAGTCAGCCCCCTGTCCCCCAAAGGGGGCACGTAAAATAAAAACTTAAGCAAGTTGATGAATCAAAGTATTAAAACATCCTTTTATAATGCTTAGCTTGCAAAAGATTTTCGGAACAATATAAAGGGAATAGTTATTGAAATGGTAAAAGTTATATTTTCAGAGTGAGAAAGGCCGTAAGGTTATAAACCCCGGCCTTAAAACACAACTATTAAGAAAAAATGAATAATCTGATAAAGAAAATAAACAGCACATACCTGAAAAGAACAGGGGATAACCCGCTTCAGAAAGAACTGTGGCAGGATCTGGCACTCTTTTTCAAGCCTGACATAAAAAACTACCGGGTAATGAGACCATCTGCACTCATTGCAAAAGAGACTGGCGACCTGGGCCTCTCTGTATTATGGATAGTTCAGACAGCACTTGCCAGGCCTGTATTGAACGACCTGGTACTCTCCTCCCCGAAAGGGAGCAGTTTCATTTCACTTGTACAGAATATAAATGATTTCTCCATCTGTGCCCTGGCCCACTCTGAAAGCAAAGATGCCCCTGTAACTATAGAAAAGTCTGATAGGGGATATAGACTTAATGGAATGAAAAAATTCATCACCGCAGGTGTAAATGCGGATTATATACTTATAACCTGCCGCAGCATCAATGAAGAAAAAATAAACAGCGCTGTTCTTCTTGATAAAGACTCAGTCCCCATAGAATGTATGACAGATCTGAATCTTGACATAATGAGAAGCGTCAATCACACATCCATGACATTCTCTTCTCATTTCATATCCGACGAGAAAACCCCTGAAGTTGACGCTGCAGCTTTAAGGCGCTCAATTAAGAAATGGAGTCTCATAGAACGGGGGATGATAATTGAAGCATTTATCCCTTTTATGATCTATTTCAGCAGGATTGCACAATCAAAGGGCCTTAATATAATTGATGAGAACATGCTCCATGACCTTTCCCTTGCCCAGAGTAGTGCTGTTGCAAAACAGCTTGATGAAGCCTTTTACAGCAGCAGAATTACCACGGCCAACATTGATATCGGGAAGCTTCTTGAAATTGTTTCTATATTCAAAGACAAAGCGGATGAAATAACCTCTTTTCTTGATGAATCAGAGATATTAAAATTTAAGGATATATTTATCCTTGAAAATATTAAATAGAACTCTGGAGTCCATACGTTTTTTTAATAAACTTCTTGAAATAAAATCCCGCAAATAGACCCTTACAATAAAACTACAATTTCAACGGTGATGCCATGTTCAGCAGCATAGAAGAAACATCCAAGAGACTTGAAAAAGAGAAATACATTACATCCAGGGCAATAGCTACTACAGTCTACCTTGCCCTGAAACTGGAAAAACCTGTACTTGTGGAAGGTCCCGCAGGTGTAGGGAAAACCGAGCTTGCAAAATGCATTGCTTCAGCCCTGGACATTGAACTTATAAGAATGCAGTGCTACGAAGGGCTTGATGAGGCCAAAGCACTTTATGAATGGGAGTATGCAAAACAGCTCCTCTATACCCAGATTCTTAAAGACAAGCTTTCAGAAATTACAGGTGCAGAGGAAACCCTTGCCGGTGCTGTAAAGCGCCTTACAGAAACAGAGGATGTATTTTTTTCAGAGAAATTTCTTATTCCAAGACCGATTCTCAAATCCATTACCAAAAAGCAGAAAACTGTTCTTCTCATTGATGAAATAGATAAATCAGATCCCGAATTTGAAGCATTCCTCCTTGAAGTTCTTTCAGACTTCCAGGTCACTATCCCTGAAATAGGGACCTTCTCAGCAATAAAAAAACCGATCGTCATACTAACATCCAACAGCGCAAGGGAGATGTCAGATGCACTTAAGAGACGCTGTCTTCATCTCTATATTGACTACCCCACTCTGGAACTTGAACAGAAAATTGTATCATTGAAGGTCCCGGAGAGCAGCGCCAGATTATCGAGCCAGGTTGTAGAGACCGTTCAGAGGATAAGGACCCTTAAGCTTAAAAAAGAACCGAGTATCAGCGAAACCCTGGACTGGGCCAAGGCACTTGTTATGCTTGGATATGAAGATCTTAATGAAAAGACTGCAATTGAAACCCTGAACTTTATCCTGAAGTATCAGAAAGATATTGAACTCACTATAGAGCATTCCAGAGAGATATTTATAAACTGATATGGCAAACAGTACAAATCAAAGCGCAGTAAACAGGAAAATCTTCGACTTCGTGGAAGTACTGAAGGACGCGGACATTTCTATTTCAGTTGATGAAGTATTATCCCTTTTCCAGGCAATTACTGAAATCCCGCTGGATGACAAAGAGGTATTCAGACAGACTTTCCAGACAACTTTGATAAAAGATTACACTGACATCCCTGTTTTTGAAAAATGCTTCGAAGAATACTTCTCCGGAAGAGGAAAATTTTTTGATGATATAAATTTCAGGGAACTTGCAGGCCTGGACAATCTCCTCACACCTGACAAAATAAAGAATCTGAGCGAAGTTCTTGAAAATTTCCTGAACTCTCTTGATGAATCGGTTTTTGCTGAAAAATCTGAAAGCGATATACTCAATTTACTCCTTGATGAGCTGAACGACTCCGGCTCCTCAGGCGGAACGGGGATCAGTATTTTCAGAACAGGGGGACGGCTTACAGCTTCATACTTTTCAAAGGCTGCAGATCAGGAAACTCAATTATCTGAAGCAGAAACGGCAGAGCTGCTCAATCTTTTAGGGAAAATGATGCACCTTAAAATTTCCAGAAGGAATATCGGAAAAGAGCTTAAAGAGAGAGAGGATTATCTGCTCAACAAGTTTATATACCAGCTCTCTCCAGAAGAAATAAAAGAGATGAGGGAGCTTATTAACAGATTCGGGCAAAAGCTTAAAAACCGGATTTCATTAAGGAAAAAAAAGGTGAAGAGAGGGGGCCTGGATATCAAAAAAACTATCCGGACCAACCTCCAGTACGGCGGGGTCCCATTTAAGCTATTTTATAAAAATAAAAAAATCGACCGCCCTCAGCTTGTAGTTCTATGTGATGTTTCAAGATCGGTTAACCAGTATTCACGCTTTATGCTCCTACTGGCATATACTCTGCAGAGTCTCTTTTCAAAAGTAAGATCATTCGCCTTTATAAGCAACATGGTAGAAATAACCGATCTTTTCATGGAAATGGACCCGGAAAGGGCAATAAATTCCATGTTTGAAGACACCAATTTTACCTATGGCTGGGGAAGCAACTATGGAAGATGCATTGACATGTTTATTGATAATCATAGTGATGCCCTGACAAAAAAAACATCTGTTCTTATTCTTGGCGATGCCAGAAACAATGATAATGATCCCGGGATTGAATCATTTAAAAAAATATCGGAAAAATCGAAAAATCTTTTCTGGCTTAACCCTGAGAAAAAACATCTTTGGGACTGGAACGACAGCATTGCTTCAACATATGGAGTACATTGTACAGAAATGAAAGAAGTTAATAATTTTATTGACCTGACAGAATTTATTGACAAATTGTTTCTTGACATATAAATTATAGAGTTTTATTATTTGTTATTGAAATTCTGCACGGTCGTGCTTTTTTTTGCCAGACCATTAAACAATCATTTTGAAAAAACCAAATATTCCGGAGGATTACGTGAATATCGAATTTAGAGAACTTGGGGAACACAAAATTATTGAAGTCAGCGGTGAAGTTGACCTTTATAATGTAAGTGAGCTGAAAAAAGCCCTGTTCAGCATAACTGACGGGCAATACCCAAGTGTTATTGTAGACATGAAAGACGTAAATTATATGGATTCTTCAGGGATTGGAGCACTTGTAGCAGGAATGAAAAAAATGAAAGCTCATACAGGAAAATTTGCCCTGATGAATATTCATGATGATGTACTGAATATCCTTAAACTTGCCACTCTGGATAAATTTTTCACAATTTATGATACTGAAGATGAACTCCTTTAAAAAATAATACTATAAATATAGACTAAAAAAAGCTGATGTAAATCAGCTTTTTTTTGCCTTCAAACTCAGCTCTCTCTTTTTAATACCAGTATTGTCATATCATCATGAGGGGGCACATCCCCCCTGAACTTCTCCACATCCTCAACAAGATTTTCAACTATTTCTTTGGCATTCAGATGATTATTTTCCAGCAGAAATCGCTGAACCCTGTTAAGCCCGTATTCATCCCTGTCAGCATTCCTCATTTCAGTAATACCGTCTGAATAAACAAATACAATATCACCCGGATCAAACTTAACTTTTGCCTGCTGGTAGTCAACATCCTCCATAATCCCGATAGGTACCCCATCAAGTGACGTATTGGTACAGGCCTTAAGCGCAGCCCTGTAGCAGAAGAGAGGTCCCTGCCCGGCATTTGAAAAAGAGAGCTCCCCTGTTCTTCTGTCATATATTACAAAAAAAAGTGTGGCAAATTTATCTATAGCAAAATCAGCACTCAAGGCATCATTTATAGCCTTAACAACACTGGCACAGTCAATATCCTCCCGGTCAATATAGGAAGTAAAAACTGTTCTAATCATTACCATTACCAGAGAAGCAGGTACACCCTTTCCTGCAACATCACTTAAGAGAGCGCATACCCTGTGTTCATCAATCTCGGTATAATCAAAATAATCACCCCCCACACCCTTTGCTGCTCTTGTAAAACCCTTTATCTGTATACCGTTTTTATCATAATACCCCATAGGATTAAGGCCTTCCTGGATATCCCGCGCCATTTCAAGCTGCTCGTCCATTATTCTTGCTTCAATTTCCTTCTCCCTGGCACTCTGGATCATCTCTGTCATAGTATTAAATTCTTCAGCAAGAAGGCCAAGCTCATCACTCGATTTAATTTCAATTCTATGATTAAAATCACCCTTACCGATAACTGAAGCGCCATAGGATAAACGCCTTATAGGGCGGATAATAACTGTTGCCAGAATAATTGAACCTAAAACAGATACAAGGAGAAATGCGAAAAAAGCAATTCCGATAAGCTTTGTAATTTCTTCAATCTCTTTCCTTATCACTATGTCGGACATTCCGATTACTACTGCACCAACCTTTCTTTTACTGTCAATTCTGCTTGCTACAGGGAGAACAAAATCGTATATCTCCCCTGCTGAATCGGGATCTTTATATTCAATTATTCTCACATCTCCAGGTTTTTCAGTAAGATTAAGATCTCTGGTAACACCATCACTCACAGGTTTTCTTTCAGCATGCAGAGTCCCCTCTTCAGATCCTCTTCTATCAAAGTAATAAAGGATTTCATCTCTGGCATTAAGAACAAAAACGTAACGGAAAAACTCAATTTTGCGGAGTTCATTTACAGCATCGGAGAGTGCGAGTTCATCAATACCGATAGTCTGCTGCGCTGTATTTGCAAGATGCTCAACCTCTCTTTCAGCGAAACCGACAATCTGTTCCTTTAATAAATTACTCTCTCTATAGATTACCATTACTGCGATTGAAAGAATTATCACAGATACAAGAGATATAATTGCTACAGAAATTTTAAACCTTATCCCGAATCTGACTCCCCCTTTCACCGGATCGTTTTTATTATTATCAGTATCTTTCTGATTTATATTCTGGTCAGATTTCATTTCAAATCACCTTCCAAGCAGCACAAGAGTTCTGCGAATATTATTTCTGGCATTAACATGTCCCGGATCAATGGCAAGCACCTTTCTCCATTCTGCAATAGCCCTGTTAAAATCATTATTAGAGTAATAGTTTATCCCGCGATAGTAATAGGTCCGGACCAGAGCCTCCTGCTCAGGAGTAAGACCTGTCCGTCTCTCCGCAACTGTAGAACCTGCCGCACCCGATCTGAGCTGAGCTTCAATCCTGTTTACCCCGACAATTGCCCTTATATTGTCCGGATCCCTGGAAACAACCCAGCGAAGTTCAGTTAGAGCGCGATTCAGATTTCCAACCCCGCCTCTCTGATAGTATGACATCCCAAGCCTGTAACGCCTCTCGACTTCGTTTCTGTCTGTCCCGGAGAGTACAACAGATACACCACCTGTAGCACCGCGCCCCCTTCCCGACCTTGCAATCAGATTGTTTATATCAGGATATTCCGGATAGAAAGATTTTACAAGCTCAAATTTTGTCTTTGCGTCACGGAATTCCTTTTTCTCCAGGAATTCGTTTCCTTCAGAAACCAGCCTTTGAGCAAATGTTTCTCTTCTCTCAGGATTCAGCTTCATTTCGCATTTAAGGACAAACTCCGTTGCAAGCCTGTTTTTAGGGAAAAGTTCAAGAATCTTCTCCCACCGTTTTTTTGATTCTTCATATTTTTCTTCATTAAACAACTTTTCTCCAGACACCACAAGGGAATTTACCAGATCAAAATATGGTGAATTATTATCAACAATCTCCTCTTCTATCTGCAGCAAGGCATCCTTTGCCCTCTGAATATACACAAGTGCAAGCTGATTTTCAGGATCAAGGCTGAGTGTTTTTTCAAAAGCAGAGATTGCCTCCTGATACTGCTGCTGGGTAAGGGCGATCAATCCATTCTGAAATTCAGTATCTATCAGCCTTAATCTTCTCTCCCTCTCCCTTCTTGCAAAATCAGCTCTCAAACCCGGGATACTGAGAAGTCTCTGTCTGGAATCCCTGTAATCAGGAACAAGGGCCAGGGCATTTTCAAAATCATCCCTCCCCTCATCAAACCTGTTCTCTCTCAGGTTGTTAATCCCGGAGGCGTAAAATACCTCAGCCTGTCTCATCCTCTGTTCAAGACGTCTCCTCTCATTCAGTCTGTCATCAATCCTGTCAATATACTCATCCGCTGCGGCATTGGCAGGATCGAGCTGGAGAACATTTATAAATTCCTGCCTGGCAAGAGTAAACTCCTCCTGGTTAAAAAAAACAATCCCGCTTGCCATAAATCTTCTGATACTTTCATATTTTATAGCATTTTCAATAGCAAGCCCTGCCTGCCTTTTCCCTTCAAGAGCTTCAATATTCTGAGGAAGAAAGGATAAAATCTCCTCCCAGTGCTTAAGTGAATCCTGATACCTCCGCTCATTCATTGCAGCAATAGCCAGTGCCTTCAAGGCATCCACCCTCTCCCTCTGTGCTATTGTTACTTTCAGCCTGGTATCCTCTGATACAATAAATCTTTCCAGTTTCTGCATTTCCTCCCGGAGGAACTGCATTTCCGGATCCCTGGGGTCTATTCTGTAGGCAATTACAAAACTTTCAAAAGCCACGGAGGCTTTCTCTCTGGCAGCATTAAGATTAGACTGGGCATTTTTTAATGAAATTTTATCATCTCTGTTTTTTATAAGGTCTCTTCGGGCCAGTTTAAAGTTAAATTTTGCCCGTTCCAGCTCAATATCCTTACGCTGCTTCATATCATAAAGCATCTCTATTTTTCTCTGAATTTCCAGATTATCAGGTTCAAGATCAAGAATATTGAGCCATATTGCTACAGCTTTTGAAAATTCTTTATCATCAAAGTGTTTCTGCGCCTCCCGGTCCATAACCCTTACAGACTGGGCAGAGATATGATATGGGGCGAATAAAGAGAAAAGAAGAATCGCCAGGAAAAATCGGAATTGTATTTTAATTAAAAAACTCATTTTACTCTGCTTTTATAATCATTTATAAGACAGCTTTAATTCATTATCGTATTACACTTATATTATAATGAACTACAAAAAAAGTACAGTTATTTATTATCTCTTGTCCTTTAGAAATAAAAAACTCTTTTTTGTTAATAAAATTGGGGAAATAGGATCAGTGCTAATTTCTAAACTTTTATTTAGTATAAAATAGTTTAATACCCCCGCCGCCGAAGGCGGCGGGGGTATAGCAACAAAATTATTACGCTAAAAAATATCTTTCGGAATAAATACTGAAAAAGAATTGATATATTATCTATATCCCTTTTTACTGGCTTTATTGCGGGCGTAATTCAGTGGTAGAATGTCAGCTTCCCAAGCTGGACGTCGAGGGTTCGAGCCCCTTCGCCCGCTCATTTTAACTCCCGAAAACAGGGCTTATATGCCCCTCCCGAGATATTTATAAATCATAAATGGAGAAAGAGGTTCTCCGTTTCTCTTAAAATTAATAATCGTACACTCACGACTATCCCTGTTGTACAAAAAATGAAGCCTCGATTCCTCATCTCCTCGCCTGATAGTTGCTACAACTATTTCTGAAGAGTCATCACCAGATTTTTCTCCCTTTTCCCAGACAACCGACCCGCTCCTCCCGGCTATTGAAGATGTTATGGTTCTCACCTTTATCTGATTCCCGAAAAGATCCACGCTCCCCCACTTCACCTGGTCAACAGGGGAGCACCCTGCAGAAAGCAAAAGACAGAAAACCGGCAGAAATATATAAATTTTTTTCATAATTCTCCTGTGAAATACTATTCAATTCTGAATAAACTAATTCATGATCTTAACACTTATGCGATAGAGTTGTATTTATGTCAAAGAAAATAAGGGGTAAACGGATTATACACCGGTGGTGGTAGTAGGATTTCAGAGGTAAAATCTGTCATTCCGGCCGAAGTGATAACGTAGACAAGCATTATTCAAACATCCTGTTTCGTGCTTGCAGGCAGCCATCATGGCTGCACTGCCGGAATCTCTTGGGAAAATCAGGAGTTCTGAGATTCCCGCATGCGCGGGAATGACAACATCTTAATACTGCTACAACTCAGGTTATCTTGTTAAACGGAGTCTGATGCGATAATTCAAAAGCTTTAAATAAAAACCTATTCTCAGTCCAAATCCCCATACAGCAGCGATAAGAGAGAGAATAATGATCAGAGGAACTGCCGCAGGCTCTGTATCTTTCAGCTTCTGCACCAGGGTGCCGTAAAGCCTGTCAAAAGGTGTATCCTGAAAGGGAACATCAATAGTAAAGGTTTTAAAAACAGGTTCTGTCCAGTAATATCTTTTCTCCCCATGGATAATTCTATAGTATTTCCCTTTTATGCCAAAAGCATAATGACCATTTTTAAGATCAGAAAATTGAACTATTTCTGACTTATGGTTTATCCTGTTGAGAGGTTTTTTCTCTTCTTTCCCGAGCACAACTGAATACCCCTCAATAAAATCCCTGCGGATATTTACCGGAGTGATTATTCCCTTGAAACTGTTCCTGTTATACACATCAGCAAAAGGGAAAGTGATTTCTAAAAATGGAATCCCTGGCCGTACAACAGGCTTTCCGTCAGCCATATCAAAATCTTTATCAGAGAGACCCTTCATATAATCCGCATCAAAATCCGCATCATCGCCTACAATAAAGGTGTAAGTTGTAACCCTGCTTACCTGATCTGTTTTGCTCACAGCAGCAATATTAAAAAAGTAAACACCCTTTTCCAGGTTATTAAAATTAAGGCTGAAATCCTGGATAAGTTTATCAGGCTTTCTGCTTCTATCTTTTTCAAGGTTATATAGAAAACCCTTAAGTCTTCTTGAATCATTTACTACCCATCTGAAAGCAGCATCCCTTGACGGAGATTTTTCATTCTCCGGATGGCTCGGTGATACAACCAGGGGCATTGCAAGTGGATTGGCACTCACCTGAATTGGATAATGGACTGTACGGCTCATATTACCAGCACCATCAATGGCTCTTATATGGAAATATGTAATACCGTCATTAAGTCCTGTAAGATAAGCCCTGTTAACATCAAACCTGTAATTCTGGATCGATGGTATTGATTCAGGATTATTATCCACAAGTGTTGCATATCCTGCTACTCCGGAATCATCACCGGGCCTGGTCCACTCAATTACTGCCTCAGTATTTTTACTCCAGCGGTTTTCCGGATGAGTACGGGAAAAAACAACAGGGGGGTTAACGGTTATATCACTATGATTACTTATGATCCTCCCCGATTCCTCCCAGAATACGGCAAGATTTCTTCCGGTTCGCACTCCAACCGGGTTGCGGGCCGGAACATTTCTCATAGAGAGCCTCAACTCCGGGAGAAGCTCTTTACTCCTCGTTGAATACTTTCTGTAAAAAATCCGGCTCCCCCTCTCTCTTAAGTCATGCCAGATTATAAGAAGTTCATTGTCTGAGCCCATAATAATATGAGGTGCATAACAGTTGGCATTAGTTTCAGAAACTTTTATCGATTCATCATCCCATCTGGCCCCCATATTGTATCCTCTTAAAAGCCTGATCCCCCAGTTTCTCTCACTATTATCCATGAAAACCAGATATACAGTATCATCAAAAACTTCTATAGAAGGGGCCTGATTATTGAATCTCCCGGTTGTAATCTTATCAACACGGCTCCAGCTCTGCCCGTAGTTATCAGATCTTACACTGTAAAGATGATCTATAAAGCTCTCCTCTTTACTCTGCCATACTATAATCCCCTTTCTCCCTTCAAATTTTACTGAAGGGAAAAATGCTCCTCTTATGTTTCCGGCAAGTGCGGCGAGTGGTTTAGCATTACTGAAAGATCCGCTCTTTCCTCTTTTAGCAGAGTGGAAAAGATTAAACTGCCCATCCTTATAAGCTGTAAAAAAAAGATGCAGATCATCCCTGTCATCAATTACCGGAACCGGCAGCATTTCCAGCTGAAGACCGAATGTAATTTCTGTCGGACTTGTCCAGGATGCCCCCATATCTGAAGAGGTTGAAGAATACATTCTTGATTCAGATTCCTCTCCGGAAAGTATATGCCACATTACATGGAGAACCCCGCTGGATGAAACCGTGATTCTGGGATTGTTATTAATCTTTGAATCAATCGAAGTAATTACTACAGGCTCTATAAAACTGATCCCTCCGTCAAAAGAGATCGATACATAAATAATTTTATCCCCTGCCGCCTCCCCTTCATACGCAGCAGCAACCAGGTTCCCTTTCCTGACTGAATTAACATTTTTTGCCTCCACCCCGGCCGGGGATATGGCTGTAGGGCGGGCCCACCCTACAGGATCAGTAACAACGTCATGCGATTGAAAAACTACCACAGAAATGATAGCAAACAATAGAAAGAACATGACACTGAACAGAAGTAGGGTCATGCGGGTAAAATGAAAATATAAATATATTATTATTCTGTTTAATAATCTCATGGCTTCAAATTTACACAAATATAGGTTATCATTAATCTATCGGCAAATCTAACATGTTTTTACAGGTTTTCATCATCATTTTAACCACTATTCATCAGTTATAGTATTAATTCTATAAAAATTTTAATTGCATCTTTACTTCATTACATCTAAAGTGTTATTTTAACAGTAATATTTTCTAAAGATCTCTTTTAATGTAAAAAGCAAATTCTGATTCTCCCCTCCGGCAGAGGGAATAATCAGACGTTTTTACCTTAGTAAAATTTTTAAGGATAAATACTGACCTTTAACAGTAATACTGATACTAAAAAAATCTCTTTAATACAGCGGGAAATAGAATGAAACTTGATGAAATTATAAAAAATGACTCTGACCGTCTTTTTCTGGTAGATACTGAATGCTTTATTATTTTCACAGGGGATTCTATCCAGGATGAACGCCCATTTATCAGAATAGGCACATGGATGGATCTCCCGGTAGAAATAATCCCTTTAATTGAAAATGTTGTAATTACAGATACAATAAAAGGGGATCCATCCCACGAACAGTTCAATATTGACATTAGAAATTTTCAGTCCAACAGATACATAGGGAGTGAAGGGACTTTAAAAAGATTTCTCGATTACCAGCGGAATTTCGGTCTTGATCTTACGAATGTTTCTATTGTTAACATTGACAAGGATATTCCTGAACTGCCTAAAAAAAGAAATATCTCCCACAGGGACCATTTCATAGGGGTATTCTATAGTAACGGAAATATAAAGATTGTACATTCAGGAAAAGATATTTTCGATCTTCAATCCATAAGTACGGAATATCCCGATATTTCGGCGATTCATGAAGGTATTTCCGGAATAAGCAGAAATGACGGCAGATACAGCGGATCAGGTTTTATTATATTTGATGCAAATCCGGTCTTTTACAGCGGAGGATATTTTACATCATATCAGTATCCGGGGAATTATTACAGCCGCTTTTCACAACTTCGCATTGACCCGAATAAAATACGGGAACTTATTCTTCCATCTGAGAACATCATCAATATTTCAGGACTATTGAAATATAAAAACACCAGGGAGGGGAAGATCCGTCTTTTTTCTGACAATACTGACCAGACTGACCTGATAAAAAAACTTTTTAAAAGCGCAACCATTATTGACCAGAATTTTACCGGCATGAACTACCTCACCGGCGACGGATTAAAAATAGAATCAATTGGCAACACCCCTAACCTCAGGCTAACCTATAAAGAGAAGAAAAACCAGAAAAATGATATTGTTATTAATTTTATCAAATCACATTCAGGAGCAAAAGCAATATTAAAGGAGAAAGCCCGGGCCATAATTGTAACCTATACAGCTTACGAGGAGTCATCACTCCTTTTCAGTTCCACCGACACACCGGTTTTTATTCTCAACGACGGCAATCCCAACATCCGGAAACTCCACGATATTGACAGAGATCTTCTTCTCAACGGAATACAGTACGAGTTCATAACCTGCGACACAATTGAGGAAATTTACACAGACCGGATTATTGACCGTGAACTGATCGAGGCGCTTGCCGGAAAGAACATATCAGCAATAAACGAAAAACTGGAATCCATGTCAGCGGATCCATCCAGGTGGAAAGAGTTATTCAACACCCTTTCTCTTTTAAAAGTTCATGTAATGAATACAACTGACCGGAAACTCAGCTCATCTTTAAAAAATATTTACCAGAAAAATATAACTAAACTTAATTACAATCTCATCGAGAGCAATAGTGCAGCCTTAAAATCAGTAATGGTTTTTTATAACAACGGCTGCCACCAGTTCCTTGAGGAAACCGGTGACGCGGCTGCCGATTTTTATTCTGATTATTATGATGAAACCCTTCTGGATGATAGAGCATTTGCTGATACACAGAAAAAGCTTTGCCGCCGTATTGTTGAAGACAGGGTAAGATTAAGAAACCTCATCGATCTTTTCTATGAAGACCGGAAGGATTCAGAAAATTATAACTCAATGCGGAGCGAAATAAACAAGCTGTCAAGAGAGATCAGTGACAGGAAAGAGATCTATTCCCGGGAAATATATCTTAATGACACAAACACTGTTGTGAAAGCAGCATCCGGGAAAAAATCCTCCCGCCAGGGGGAAGAAGCTGCTGTGGATTCTCCTGACATGAGAACTGAAGAATACGCAGTAAAACCCTCTCTTATACCATCTGTAGACAAAAAATACCTCATTGCAGGAGTTGCCGCATTACTGATAATTATTGCGATTATCTCATTTATTTTTCTGCGGAAAAGCGATTCCGGAATAGAACCAATATTAACGGAAGAAGAGCTTCTCACCGGGGATACCCCTGAAGGAAGCATTATAACTGTCACACGAATCAATGCTGATGAGAAAAAAATTCTTGAAAAAAGCGGTGTAACCATCAGCAATCTGGATATCTATAATTATGCTAATGACGTGGCAATCAAAAACGGCTACGCAAGATTATCATATCAGGGATTTCAGAATAAAAATCCCAACTGGATATACCCTTCAAATCTTTTTATTATGCTTGATGGTGAAAAAGTTGTTGTTCAGAAGGGGGATACTCTCTGGGATCTTTCCAGGGCAAAGCTTGAAAAAATGAACGCAGACTTTTATAAGATTATAGAAGAGATAAAGGTGACAGCACCTTCTGATAATCGGAGAATAAAAAAACTGATTAATGATGCTGAAGCTCTTGTATATATTGAGCAGCAGAAAAATGTAATTTCTGAAATTAAAAAAAAGTATTTCAATGAACAATAGAAACGAAAATTATTACGTAGAGCCTGTTGAGATTGAAATTTATCTTAAAAAGGCAGGGATAGTAAGAACCATCATCAAGGATCTTAAAATCCAGCTTATTGATGTTGAATCAGGCAATGAAAAAAGTACCGAAATTTTCAATCTTTTCAAAGAGATGGATGAGCCTGTTGACCTTATGGAGGTGCAGAATTATTTTCCCCAGTATATAAAAATAATATACGACTCCTACTACAAGAATATGGAACTCTTTGAAAAACTGAGCATGCATTTCAAGTCAGGCCTTTCAGGAATTAAAGACTCATGGAGGAGTGCCCTCTATTTTACCGAACTGCTTTTAAAATATGAACCGACAGTTGCATCTACTGAAGTATTAGGGAACTTCAACACATACAATCTTAATTATATAATTAAGAAGCTTAATCTGCTTGAGGAAAAATTTCTTCTTGAAGATTCAACAGTATACTACCTGATAAAAAGAAGGAATGAATTTTTTAAAGGATCACCGCCGGACCGTGAATTTGAAAAACTGGTTGAATTATGGGAGTTCAATGTAAAAGGGAAAAACTATAACTTCTGAAATAATACAATAATGACACTTAAAGATATCTTTTAGTGTCATTATGCTGTTTCCAATATCCCCGCCGCCTTCGGCGGCGGGGATATTAAAGCATTTTATTTCTAATAAAAGTTAAGGAATTAAAACTGGAAATAATTGTTAATAAAAATACCAGTACACAATATCTGAGAAAATAAATATCAGAAATATTACAGTAAATATAAAAAAAATCCTGAAGACAAATATTTTACTTTTCCCCATATAATTACCTTATTATCCATTAACCCCGGCCCGCAGAGGAGGCCGCTTGATAAACATTTTCAAAAGCGGAGTCTTCCACCTGTTGAGTTTAATCCCCCTGTTTCTCCACGGTTTCATTTCCGTCAATATCATCACTCTCTTTTTTTACATCATCAATTACCCTTACAGACCCCACAAGGCCGTCAAGAATTGAATCCCCTGTGAACAGCGAATAGTTATCCATGTGATGAGTCATTAACTTAGCGTAACGCTCCTTATCAGTCGCCACCTGTTCTTCAGTCTGATCACCAGTTTTACCTGCGAGTGTATCCACTGTTGCCTGTATAAGCTTATAAATATAATTATCTATATATGGCCTTATTATCTGTTCCGCTTTCTGGAATTCTCCATTTATCAGGTAACCGGCAACCTGCTGCTCCCTTCTGAATCTCACGCCGCGGGCAACTTTCATTTCAAAAACCATTGATTGACCCATGGGATTCAGTTCACCTTCCCCCCCCTTAAGGGCTTTAAGCTTCTCCTCATACTCTTTTTCATATTCAGGATATGATTTGTTCATTTCCGCAATATATTCTTTTTCATCCTTATCTACAAACCTGTTGAAGAAAATTACCCCCTCTTCATTCTCCTTTTTAAAAAGCTGGTTGTAGATAGATCTTTTGATCTCGAGATTCTGACCGGAATAAAGAGACAGGAGGCCGTATCTTTTTGCGCGCCTTGCCATTTTTATCCCTTCCTCATATTTAAAAATTTTATATGAATGAAGTTTCGGATAAGTTGCGTCACCCACAACATAGTGCGTCCTTGCAACTGTCCGGTCCCTGTATCCGAGAGCAAGATACTGCCTTGAAAGAGAATTTTTTGATCTGATTATTTCAGGAGCAAGACCATCAAGCATATTTTTCGAATCTTCAAGATAATGAACAGTGAGAATATACTCATACAGAAGTTCCATATCCTTTTGAGAAGAATATACATTATCAAAGGCTCTTTTATAATCACCCTGGAGAAATGCCACCTCACCATTGAAATGCTTCTGATAAACAGCAAAGAGCTCATCCTTCTTATCAGGGGCAAAATTTGAAACACAAACGTTAATAAATTCGATATATCTTCTGTTGTCTTTAAGAATACGTTCCACATAAGTCTGGTCAATCGCAGCAAATGAAGAAGCAGCATTAAAAATAAATAGTATAAATAAAAATATTATTCCAGTTTTTCTTTTCATTTGAAAAATCCCCTTAAGGTAATATCAGGCAAAAGAGTAAATCTAAACAATGCTAATTCCTTAACATATACTTTAGTGTAAAGTTGAAAAAATATCTCCCCGCCGCCTTGGGCATGAAGAATAGAACATATGCTATAATAAAAGAATTCCCTAATTATCACTGAAATTTAAAGAAATCACCTATAATTATACTTATCGTCCCGTTTATAGTAAAATAAAAACTTTTAATTGTAAATAAAATTTTTATTATTTACCGGATCAGACCGGCTGATTCCCAACATGAATTGAGCGATTCATAAGCGTTAATTACTCATTTTTATATTGACATTATGCTCCGAATAGTTAATATTAACTATTCAATTATATTGATTCATTTTTATATAAAATCAAAATATTTCAGTCATGGTGTCAGGTATGGACTCAGATTTCTCACAAGCCTCTGAAGATAATATCCTTATAGTAAAAGGGAGATTTAAATCTGTATCAATGAATTTATACGGACTATTTCTCCTTATTTTCAACAATGCAAAGCAGCTTGATATATATCACGTCATTGCTTCCTCTTACTCTGACATGTATGAGCTTGAACCACATACTTCATGGGAAAAATATGAAGAAGCGATTGTTGACAGGAAATGGAAAGGGAATTATAATAACAGTACGACCCTTTCCATTATGGAAGCTATAAAAAAACTTACTGAAGACAATAAAATCATGCAGCTCCTTTTTGATCATACCTATAACTATGATTATGACCAGATGGATATTATCCTCTATGATTTAATAAACCGAATTATTCATGATAAAAATCTGATAATGGAAACAATTATTCAGGAGGTCTCAACCGGAGAATTCCGCAAGGTTAAGGAAGATAGATCAAAACCCCCTGAAGCACCTGAGAAGAATAGTGCTGGGAATGAAATACCCGCAACTGTTATTCTCCAGGTAAAACCTATTGTCGCGCCTGTAAAGGGGAAGCCTATTTACGAACTGAAAATCGGCGACCGTATTATGGTAAGGTTAATTCCTGCAACAGCAAAAGAGAACTACTATATTGATCTTTACAATCTCCGGGAGGAGAAGGGTCCAAGACCTGTCCCGTCCACAGTGGTGGATATTAAATCAATTCCAGGAAAAAACAACCCTATTGAAATACTTGTTGAGATTATCCCCGGTGTTTACGGAAAGTTCATTGAAGATGAAAAACAGGTAAGATTAAGACTTTATGACCCTGCATCAGATATACCGATTTCAGGAGTGAATGCCGGAACCGCCGGCACTTCATCAACCTTCGCTGATGAGAGGAACGGGAAAACAGAGCATAAAAGTACGCTTGTTATGGCTGCGCTTTTTATGATTATACTTGCTCTTTTTGTACTATTAATTTATATTAGCTGGTAATAAAAATCGATGTCAATTCCTTAACTTTTATTTGAAATAAAATGCTCTAATATTCCCGATGCCGAAGGGGGCAGGGATATTGGAAACAGCATAATTACACTAAAAGATATCTTCAGGAATAATTACTGAATAAAAATACTAACTTCAGAGGATAAGATGAACAACGATAAAGACTACATTTTAAAGTTTGCCCACGACAATAAAATAAAATTTATACGACTCTGGTTCACAGATATTCTCGGTTTTTTAAAGAGTTTTGCTATCACCATAGAAGAACTTGAAGATGCCTTAACAGAGGGTGTCCGCTTCGACGGAGCTACCCTGGACGGGAATATCAGGTCTAATGAAGAGGAAATGCTGGCAATACCAGATCTTTCAACATTCCAGGTTCTTCCATGGAGGCCGAGCGAAGACTCAGTTGCAAGAATGTTCTGTAATATTCATACAACCGATATGGCCCCCTATGAAGGGGATTCCCGTTACATCTTAAAGAAGAATCTGCAGAAAATCACATCCAGCGGATTAAGCTTTTACACAGGACCTGAGATTGAATTCTTCTTTTTTAAAAATTCAGAAAATCCGGAAATTCTTGACCAGGGGGGCTACTTTGATCTTACCCCCCTTGATGTGGCCTCGGATTACAGAAGACAGACGGTGCTTACACTGGAGAAGATGGGGATTGATGTAATATCATCCCATCATGAAGGTTCTCACAGCCAGCATGAAATCGACCTTAGACATGAAGATGCACTTACAACAGCTGATAATATTATGACTTTTAAACTGATTGTTAAGGAAATCGGTCAGATAAATAATATATATGCTTCATTCATGCCTAAACCTCTCACAGACCAGAACGGTTCAGGACTTCATATTCACCAGTCACTTTTCAAGGGGGACGAAAACATCTTTTTTGACGGCGACAGTGAAAATTTTCTTTCTGAAACAGGACAATACTTTGTTGCAGGCCTGCTTAAACACTGCAATGAATTTTTTATTCTTACAAACCAGTGGATAAACTCATACAAAAGACTTGTGGCCGGCTATGAATCACCTACTCATGCCACCTGGAGCACAAAAAGCCAGTCGGCCCTTGTAAGAGTCCCCCAGACCAGACCTGATAAACCTGAATCGATGCGCATTGAGCTTAGAAACCCCGACCCTGCCTGCAACCCTTACCTTGTTTTTTCCGCAATACTGGCTGCAGGCCTTAAGGGAATAGAAGAGAAATACCCCCTGCCTGAGGCTCTTAAATCGGGGAATCTGGCTGTTTCCAATACTAATCATCCCAGACTCCCCACGCAGATGTACGAAGCCCTTACCTTTTTCCGGGAAAGCGCTCTAATGAAAGAAGCTCTGGGTGATATAATTCACGGGAAATTTGTCGAGAATAAGCTTTTTGAACTTGAGCAGTTCAACAGGTATATTACTGATTACGAAATAAAAAATTATCTCCCTAAACTTTAAATGAAAAAATTCAGAGCTGCTCTCATCGGATGCGGCAGAATAGGGTTTATTCTTGAAGGGGATCCCCTCAGGAATAAACCCTGTACTCATTTCGGGGGTATCTCCCGAACTTCAATTAAAATCACCGGTGCCTGTGACATTAACAGAGAAAGACTTCATCATTTTGCAGATACAGCAGGCCTCCCTGCTGATGCTGCATATACCTGTCACAAAAAAATGCTTAAAGAAAAAAAATTTGACCTTATAACAATTGCCACCTGGACAGAAAACCACAGCGAAATTGCCCTGGATGCTATTGATAGCGGTGCAAAAATAATTGTACTGGAAAAACCGGTTTCCCACTCACTCAAATCAGCAAGGGCAATTATCGAGGCAGCTGATAAAAAGAACTGCAGGATAATTATAAATCATGAAAGAAGATACGATTACAGATACAGAAAAGTCGGCCATATTATCGATTCCGGTAAAATCGGAGAAGTCAAAACAGTAAATGCAAGAATTCTCACAGGCCCGTTCAGGGGTGAATCCCGCATTAATTCCGGAGGAGGGCCGCTGCTGCACGACGGTACACACCTGGTAGATATTATCAGATTCTATTTTGGAGAGGTAATCTCTGTAAAAGGTGAGTTCAGCCGGGACTCCAGAGATTCAGGTTTCGAGGACACTGCACTTGCATGGATGAAAACTGAATCAGGGGTGAACATCTTTCTTGAATCAGGGGGGGGCAGAAAATATTTCCTCTTTGAACTTGAAATATGGGGAACCGAAGGAAAAGTACTTATAGGGAATGGTTATGAAAAGCTGTTTATCAGAAATAAATCGAAGCTGTACAAAGGTTTCAACGATCTTGAAGAAACAAAATTCCCTGCTATGACAAAGAACAGCTGCTTTGAAGAAATCTATAAAGAAGCTGAGTTGATTTTAAAAGGGAAAACTGATAATATTGCTTCAGATGGAGCTGACGGATACAGGGCACTTGAGATAATTCACGGGATCTACCTCTCAGCTCACAGAAAAAGGGAGATTACCCTTCCCCTTCAGAAATCCGGGATTAACCTTAAAAAGATATTCAACCTCTAAACTCAGAAAGAATTTATAACGATTTTCCCCTTAGATGTATCCCCCCTGTGCCAGTTTTGAAAGAAGGGACTTATCATTACTTTCTGTTTCATTATTTTCTGATCTGCCGTAGAGCAGGATCCTCTCAATATATTTTGCAAGAATATCAGTTTCAATATTAACAAAAGTTCCGCTTTTCCATGAAGGAATATTTGTATTCTCAAGTGTCTCAGGTATAAGATAAAGCCTGAAACCGGAATCTGAAACCGACACAACGGTTAGAGAAATCCCGTCAACAGCAATTGAGCCCTTCTCAACAATATACTTCATATAGCTTCCTGAAGCCCCGATATCAACTTCAAGGCCTCTGGAATCTTTATTAACATTACGCACAGGCGCTTTAAAATCAACATGCCCCTGTACAATGTGACCGCCAAGCCGTGTGGAAAGCGTTAAAGCCCTTTCAAGGTTGACAATATGCCCCGGCTTGAAATCACCAAGAGTGGTAATTCCCAGGGTTACCCTTGAAACAAAAACTGAAAAAGTTTTTGAAGAAATTTCAGTTACAGTCTGGCAGGCACCATTGATTGAGATGGAGTCACCTGTTACAGTCCCCTCTATCACACGCCTTCCCGATACTTCAAGTATCCTGCCGTCACCGGAGTTTTTTACTGAAACAACTGTCCCGGTCTCTTCTATTAATCCTGTAAACACCTGCACCTCACATCTCTATACATTTATACTCTTCCCCGTAGGCATTATAAAGCAGATCATTATCAATAAGTACTGTTGACACATCATGAAGATTCAAGGCCTCAGCCATCATTGCGGAACCTGTATTATTTAAAGGCGCAATACCGTTCCCTGCAACTTTAGGGGCAATAAAATACATAAACTGATCAATCGAACCTGATTTAAAAAAAGCGCTGTTAAGACCCGCTCCACCCTCCAGCATTACACTTAATACTCCGCGGCGCTGGAGCATATCCAGTATATACTCAGCCATTTCACCATCACTAAGCGGGGGGGCTATTTCCAGATTCAATTTCTTAAGTGCTTCTGCACCATGCCTTTTCACTGCAGCCTTAAACTCTTCGCCATCAGCTGCTATAACATAATTATCATCTTTAAAAAATTTTGATCTTTCATGAAAAATTTCCGGTATTCCTGCCATAACCCTTAATGGGTCGTGATACCCGGTAATTTCAGCTGTAAGAAGCTCTCTAAGATAAAAATTATCGTATCCGGAAAAAGTAAAATTTTCATCTGAGAAATAATCTTCCACACCACGGCTGAAATCAGTCATCCTCACATCAAGTGAAGGGTTGTCAGACTCATATGTGTTTTTCCCTATTATTATTGCATCGGACTTTGCCCGGAGTTTATGAGAAATGTACCTGGAGTAATCATTGGAAATCCATTTTGAATCGCCTGCAGATGTGGCAATTCTTCCATCAAGGGTAATCGCGCTTTTGCTCACCACAAAAGGTTTCTTCTGCAGAATAAGTTTTTTAAAACCCCTGATAAGATCATATCCCATATTTGAAAACCGATCCTCCATTACTACATCCAGCCCCGATTCAACAAGTCTGGCGATCCCCTTCCCTGAAACAAGTGGATTCGGATCTTTAACAGCAATATATACCCTGCTGATACCGGATTTAATAATTGCTTCTGTACAGGGAGGGGTTTTTCCGTAATGGCTGCACGGTTCAAGTGAAACATACATATGAGCACCTGTAAGATCAACCCCTTTGCTTCTGGAGTCCTTAATAGCACGCACCTCTGCATGATCAGAGCCGAATGGGCCGGTCCCCCCACTGCCTGCTACTTCTCCATTTTTTACAATAACTGCCCCCACAGCCGGATTAGGGGATGTTAATCCAATCCTGGAAAAAGCGATTCTGCAGGCTAGCTGCATAAAGCTGTAACTTTTATCAGTCAATTTTTTATACCAAATTTTATAAATATATCATCAGTATCGCGGTCAAATTCAAGGTCACGCTGAAGCCTCAAATCAAGTCGTTCCATAAGATTATTATTGTAACGTAAAGTTTCTCTATACCCGCCTATAATACTCCCCCCATAAAAAAGAGAAGTTACAGTACCGGATAGCAGCGCAAAAGAATCCATGCTATTACGATAAGAGACCGTCGTTATTGCAGCACCAAGGCCTATTACAATCATAGCAACAATCCCGGTACCCGATTCACCCGCATAAACATATCCCATACCGGGAATAATTCCAGAAACCAGCCCCTTCCAGGGATCTTTTTTCATATTATGAATATAATCTGAATACCGGAAAAGTTCATTATAATTATTGGGAAAATCCTCTTTATCTACAGCTCTTGAAAATGAATTATTGTATAAAGAAAAATAAAGTTCTCTCTTAACAACAAGTCTCTTAAGAAATTCATCACTGCAGGGAGATATGGCTTCTGCTGTTTTTTGAGCTTCATTATGCTTCTTCAATTTAAGATAGCTGTCAATTTTAAAAACCGCAGCAATCTCGCGTGATAAATTATCCTCGGTATAAACCGGTTCCTGAGCAGTAATTGACGCATATGCCCCCCCCTTATACATGAGATAATTAATTGATGCCGTATAGGCAGAATTGCTCACATGATCAGGGTAGTAACTCTTTAGCCTTTCCACTTCAACAGATGCCCGATAGTATTCTCTGTTGTAAATAAGATATGTAATAAAACCAGATATTTCTGAAGGGGAAAAGTTATAATCTGGTGAAACAGCAGCTGTTCCACCAGCCTGGCCATTGTAAAGAAGAAACGCAATTAGTGAGGATAAAATATATTTTTTAAATTCCATTATCTCTGCCGCTTTTCCGTGAGCATAGTAATTAAATTACTCACGGAAATAGTCAGATCAGGCAGTGCTACCTGGACTTCAGTTTTTCCCACCCTATCAATATGGGGGAAGCAAGATATACTGTTGAATATGTTCCGATAAAAATACCGAAAAGGAGTACCAGGGCAAAATCATTAAGAACATCTCCTCCAAGGAGATATAGAGACATTACAGCAAAAAGGGTTGTAAGTGATGTCAGTAATGTTCTTGAAAGGGACTGAGTTAATGATTTATTAACCACTTCGGAAAAAATTTCCCTGCTCTTAACCTGCGTGTTCTCTCTTATTCTGTCAAAAATAACAATTGTATCATTTACCGAGTAACCGAAAATTGTAAGCAAAGCAGCAACAACAGGTATACTGATTTCCACACCCGCAAAACCGCAGAATGCCAGACAAAGGGTCACGTCATGAACAAGGGCACCCATTGTACCCATGGAATACTTAAACTCAAAGCGGAATGTTAAATAGAGTGTCATTAAAATAAGGGCTATAAGAAAAAGTTTAATAGCCGATTTTTTCAGAAAAGCTCCAATTGCAGGCCCCACATTCTCTTCACTCTCTATTACCATCCCGGGGAACTTTGAATTAAGATCAGCTTTAATTCTGCTCTGCTTCTCAAGCTCCGCACCCGATACAGTATCATCTTCACCCGATGTTATAAGTTTGAATGTAATAATATATTCATTTTTTTCAGCTTCGCCAATCTGCTGAACAGTGGGACTGTAAGCACTCAGGGCTTCTCTTATGGCACCTTCATTAACTGAAGGATCCTTAAATGCAGCAATAATTTTAGTCCCCCCTGCAAAATCGATTCCATATACCATACCCCCTCTAGCTACTGTGCCAATGATAAATACACACAGCAGAATAAATGAAAATACGAAGGCAATATATTTATATTTCAGAAAATCTATAGTTCTTTCCAAAGTACTGCTCCTTATATGTAAAGTTTCTTAATCTTCTTATTCAGGGATATTATTTCATAAATAAATCTGGTTACATAAAGAGCTGTAAACATACTTGTTAAAATCCCGATAAAAAGAGTTACCGCAAAACCTTTAATCGGTCCTGTACCGAACTGTGAAAGAATAAAAGCTGCAATCAATGTTGTAAGGTTCGCGTCAAATACAGTCCAGAAGGCCCTGTCGTAGCCGGAAATAATAGCCATTCTAATGGATTTACCTTTTTTCAGTTCCTCTTTTATCCTCTCGAAAATGATTACATTCGCGTCAACAGCCATACCTACAGTAAGAATAAAACCTGCAATTCCAGGAAGAGTAAGTGTAAATCCCAGAAGTGAGAGGAGCGCAAGCATGAAAACAATATTCAGCGCAAGCCCGAGATTTGCTATAATCCCCGCTGCCTTATAATAAAGGAGCATAAAGCACATTACACCGATAAGTCCTATGAGTCCGGCTTTTACACCCGATTCAATAGAGTCCTGCCCAAGTGACGGCCCCACTGTCCGCTCTTCAATAATTCTCAGATCAACAGGTAGAGCACCCTCTTTTATTACCCTGGCAAGTGTTATAGCTTCATCATAAGTGAATCCGCCGCTTATATTACCACTCCCGGATGCAATTGTTTCCCGGATACTTGGTGCATTCCTCACTTTTTTATCAAGAACAATGGCAAGTCTTTTACCATGATTAGGCTCAGAGGTTGCCCTGGCAAATTTTGCAGCACCTTCAGCAGTAGTTCTGAACATAACAATAATCTGTCCATATTCATCACGATCTACTACTGCCTCCTGAATATCGGTACCTTCAAGAGAAATCTCCCTTTCAAGAGCCATGGGGTAATCAGCAAAAATATTACCCGTTTCATTATCCCTGTTATAAAAGAATAATATCTCCATATTATCAGGGAGTCCTATCTCCTTCCCAAGAGACCTGGCAAACTGAAGCTGGAGCGCTTCATCTGCAGGGACATCAGTCTTGCTGTATTTCTCATTAAATAACTGAGTTGCAAGCTGGGTATATTTATCATCAACAATTCTATACTCAAGGCTGCCGGTTGTACCGATAGCGTTTTTTACACCTTCAGGATCTTTTACTCCGGGAAGCTGAATTTCAATTGCCTCATTACCCCTTGGACGGATTGAAGGCTCAGAAACACCGAATTTATCAATACGGTTCCTCAAAAGCTCCAGGGCCTGCTGTGTAATTTCATTACGGTCCTTTTCAGTCAGTTCCCTGCCGAGCTTCTCCTGGATCCCCTCAAAATTCGCCTGAAGCACAAGGTGCATTCCGCCCTGAAGATCAAGACCCAGACTTATCTTTTTGGCAAGGAAAGTCTCTTCAACCCAGTGTGGGAGCATACCTACATTCTCAACACCGGGTAATATATTAATCTCATTCATAATGGCATCAGTAAGATTGCTTCCCTTTATTGTAACAATATTCCCTTCTTTTACTACATCATAACCGGAAGCTGCAAATCTCGATTCAACATACTCAATATCAGAAACCTGCGCTTTCTCAAGGAAAGTTACCTCCATCTGCTTGCTCCCCACTGTAGGGAGTATAAGAATAACAGACAAGCTGATAAGAAAAAGAATAAATATGAATTTATATATCATACCTTTAGACATTTAGACCCTCTGTAAAAAAATTATTTCCTGTAACTGTTAAGCACATTTCTTCCAGGACCTTTTTTTCTGGTCCCTTTCATTCTGGATTTATAAAGTATAAAAACTACCAGTATCAGCAGCAGTATTCCACCCTTAACCACCACATCAGCGGTCTGTTTTTTCATACCCAGAAAACCTTTTTCATCAAGGTTCTCATTACCTGAAACAACTTCTTCCTTCATTACTTCAGAAGCGGCATTTGAAGGCTTCACTTCATCAATCACTATTTCAGGAATACGGGCATACTTAAAAGCCCCCTCATTAACTCTAAGCAGATAGGAATCATCATCCGGCAATATCTGATCTACCTTTACAGTTTCTGCCGGAGTGACTTTCTTTTCAATTTTAGATGGTGCTTTTATAATAACGCGGGCTTTTTCAGGCTCCTTTTTATCCTTCTGAGCAGCATCGCGGGAAATTCCCTCTGCTGCAGATTCAGAAGATGTATCAGACAATTTTACCTCATCTGACAGGGGAGTCTCACCGGCCTTTTTATCCTGCTGATCCGATATGTCAGGTGAAGATGTTAAATCGTTTATGTTTCCGCCTGTTTCCTGAGCAAAAAGAGGGGAAGTCAGCAGAACAAGTGATAAAAAAAACGGTAGAATTTTTATAAATTTCATATACAATTTTTAAAAATTAAATCTTGGCTTGAATAGAATTTTTAGAAAATTCCACATTCGTGTTTGTTGCAATTTTTAATACAACAATATCATCCTTTGTGCTTACAACAGTACCGTAAACACCCCCTGCAGCAAGAACCCTATCACCTTTCTGGATAGCATTAATCATTGCAAGCCGCTGTTTTTCCTTCTTCTGCTGAGGACGAATAAGAAGAAAATAAAAAATTACTACCATTAATACTATTGGTACAAGCTGCATCCATCCGCCTGCTGCTGATGCTGCCTGACCCTGCGCGTAAGCTACTCCGTACATAATTATATCCTTTATTATTAAAATTTCATGATAATTACTATCAATACTCAGTAATGAGTAATATTATGTCAACTTATTAATTTTACCTGGAATCAATTAGAAATAGTAGCAGTTTAAATTTGCGGGCAATGTCATTCCTGCGCATGCAGGAATCTCATAACCTTGATTCTTTCAGGAGATTCCGGCACTACGTTATCACTTCGGCCGGAATGACAAACTTTTCCCCCCAAAAATTCTACTACTACTTTAGAAATTCACCGGCCTGTTATTATTACAGGGGTGCCAATGTCGATATAACGGTCCATCTCAACAATATCCCTGTTAAACATCCTTATACATCCGCTTGAGCTTAAATTCCCCACTGACTTTTCATCATTATTCCCATGAATAGCAATGCCGTAACCTATTTTAGCCGGCATTCCATTTACAAAGGGGATTTTTCCCTGCTCCAGCGCCTCTGCATATTTTTCCCTGTCTCTGCTGTTGGGGTAATCAATACCGAAAAACCTTGGCCCATACACATTATCACCAAGATCAACCCCGGGATTCCCGAATTTATTATATCCTGCTGATGAACGGAAATACACCTGATTCATCCTTTTCAACTTCTGATAAGCCTCAGTATTGACAGAAACATCCATACTGAGTATTTCATTTATAAAATATACACCTTCAGGTGTTCTATTATCACCTTCATGAAGTTTAGCTTTCATATCAGGGTTGCTCCCGTATCCTATACGGCAGGAAGCTGCTATTTCCATATTTCTGTCATAGACTGTAAGGGTGAAATCCTTTTTAGAAACAATAAGCGCATACCTTGAATTGCTCTTTTCAAAAAGATCAGAAAGAATCTTTTCGTTCCCCCCATCTTTACATGACAGAGAGAGCAGAGCAGTAAAAATTATTAATCTGAATAAATACTTCATTTCATTTCCAGATAGGGGATGATTTATCATCCCTGTAATCGAGCTCTCTAATTACATCCTCAGTAATATCTAATTCTGTTTTCGCGTAAATCATTGCATCCCCTCTGTTAAAGATAAAATCTATCCCTCTGCGGCGCGCCATATCCCTTATGACATCGCTTATTTTCCTGTAGATACGGAGTTTAACAGCATCCTCATCAATGGAAAGATCCGCAAGCTCCTTTTCAATAAGTGTAATCTCCTCCGCTTTTGAATCCCCTGTAGAATTATTTTTTTTATCAATCAGACTATTCTGCTTTTTATTCAGTTCTATCAAATCTTTGTCATTATCAAGAGCATGCTCATAAACAGCTTTGATATTAACGTATCTTATAACAGAAGATTCCTCACCCTTATCAGGAGAAGACGCGCATAATAACAGAAAAGGGGAAATGATAAGAATTAATAGCAGAAAATATTTATTCCCCCCGGTTTTCATTAAAACCTTATATCCCCGATGGAAAACTGAAAATTATAACCGCTGATTGTTTTAAATCCCTCATCATATATCATTTTTTTACCAAACCAGAAACGTAAAGGCATCATAGGTATCTGAACCTTAAGCCCCACGCCGTAAGAATACCTGAAATAGGAAAGAAGATCTGCTTTAAAAAACTCATTTATGCGCAGAAGTTCACCTGTTTCACGATCCTTATCAATATATTCCCTGTACCTGTCACTAAGATTCTTCTCCCAGTAACTATCGGACCAGAGGGAACCTGCGTCAAAAAAGAAAGCAAGCCAGAGCATCTGCGGCTCTATGGGGACTCTGTACTCAAGGCCGTAAAGGATCCTGTGATACAACCCCACATATCTCCATGAGTCTGGAAGGTCCGAATCGTAATAGTTCCACCCCCTTACAGTTTCCGGCCCCCCTATATCAAGCCTGTCATCACTCTCCAGCCACTCATTTTCATCATTAGGCTTATTCTTTTCAAGCCACGATTTCCCGAGAGGGGGTGTTATAAAATCAGCACTGGCCCTTAACTCAAAAACCGTGGGATGGGTCTTAAGAAAAGGGAGATGAAAAGGTGAGTAATATGCATAAAACTCAGGTGATGTTCTTATGTAGTGGTCATCGCCGCGGAGAATAGCCCCCCCCACCATATTTACAGAGACGCCTGTTCGAAACCCCCTGGTGGGATTCATGTAATTATCCTTGGAGTCCCTGTAAGTGTAGAACCTTAAAGATCTTTTCTCCTGCTGCCCCTGGGCAACGCTGAGGAAAATCTCATCAGGGCTGTTCCCTGATGGATCCAGGTATGATTTAAAAGTATGAGTCCAACCTGTACCCACAACCCAGTAGAACCAGAACCTGTAGCTTAACCCAAGCGAATAACCTATCCCCTGTTTTTTATATGTAGACTGGTCATTGGAATTGGGGAAAATCGAGTTATACTTATAATCATATACATAATAAAATATAGAGCTATTAAAGCCTATAGGGTAATCAAAAAGCCATCTCTCCTGGAAAGAGAGTGTAACAGACGTTTTCTGCGGGCCATACTCGAATTTCACACCAACGCTCTGGCCGTTCCCCAGAAAATTGTTCTCCCTTACATCAGCGAAAATTGAAAAACCGGAGCCTGTGCCGTAACCCCCGCCAAGTGAAATTGTTCCTGATGGCTGCTCCTCCACATCAATAATAAGATTCATGTTCCCGTCTCTGCTGCCGGGCCTCACATCGAAGTTTACTTCTTTGAAAAAACCGAGGTTATAAACCCTCTCTCTGGAAACCTGCATCCGGTATGAATCAAAAAGCTCCCCTTCTTTAATTACAAGTTCCCTCTTTATTACCTTTGTTTTGGTTTTAACATTACCCTTAACTATTATCTGCTCAACAAAGGCTTTTCTACCCTCATCAATAACAAATTCGATATGGACAAACTTACGAAGCTCCTTTACCCCTTTAACATCAACCTCTCTTTCTGTTACAGTCCTTTTGGGAATTACCCTTGCAAAAATATACCCCCTGGAAGCATAAAGAAAGCTGATAGACTGTCTGTCATTCATGAACTTACTGTTATCAAAAACCTCGCCCGGCGTGTTAAGGGTAAATGAATTCTTTAAATTCTGTACCTCGAACGGAGAGAGTACCGATTCCTCACCTGCGTTGATGGTTACAACATATTCGCTGTCAAGGTAATATCTTTCACCTTCACTAAGCTTAAGAACAATATATATACCCCGTTCCTTCTGCTTCCGTGGATTGACCCACTGGAAATCAACACGCTCATCAACTATCTGCGCGTCAAGATAACCCTCCTGCTGATAAAAACCGATAATTTTTCTTTTATCCTGCTCGTAAACATCCCTCTTAAATGAACCGTCTGTAAAAAGGGTGTCCTCTTTCGTGTCTATGAGGCGGTAAAGGTCCTTTGTATATATTTTATTAGCTCCCAGAATTGCGATTTTCCGGACCTTAATCTCCTCACCTTCATCAATTATAAAATTCACCTGAACTGTATTTTTATCTTTATTTTCTATAAGTCTGTGAGTTATATGTGAATTGAAAAATCCTTCTGAATCGTATTTGCTTTTGAGAAGATTTATGCTTGCAGTAACCAGCTCCTCCCTGTATGCATCACCCTCTTTAAAATTTAATACAGTGAGCAGGTCTGTTTCAATAAGCTCGTCATTACCGCGAAATACAATTTTATCAACCAGGGGGCGCTCTTCCATTAAAAGCCTTACCTTAACCCCCTTTGCGAATTCAGCAACCTCCACCTGCACATTTATAAACTTACCGGTTGCAAATATTCTTCTTATATCCTCGCGCACTTCAACAGATTTCAGAGGGAAACCTTCTGTAGTAATCATTATATGGGTGATATCTCTCTCATCCGCGTTAATAAGTCCCTGAAATTCGATCTTTTCTACAATCATGTTCTCATATTTAGAGGTCTGAGATGATAAGGCCTGGTAAATAGTAGTGAGAAAAAATAGCAAAATAAAGATAGATGATACTCTCAAAGCGGTTATGTATTTATTGCGCATTTCTTTTACTGTTTCCCGATAGTTTTATTGTAAATCAAAGCCTGATACGATTATTCCCAAGAAGGGCCGGCAACACTAATAACACACTCCCTGAAGCTGACACACATGAATCCCTTTACATTTTCTCTTATACAATGTCAAGAAAAATGATTTTATACAAAAAACCTGTAATTATTCCTAAAGTTATCTTTTAGTGTAATTATTCTGTTTTTAATATCCCCGCCGCCTTCGGAGGCGGGGATATTTGAGCATTATATTTCAAATAAAAGTTAAGGAATTAACATTGACAAAAAACCGCAAAAGCCTATTTAATTGCAGATATTGAGAATTTAGGGATACCCGCCTGATTAAGCTTATCTATAACAGAAACTATTGATTCATAACTCGATTTTCTGTCACCCCTTATAATCACAGCTCCATCCCTCAAATTTTCTTTCCTTGCCTTAAATTCTGCAAGTACTCTATCCATTTCAATTTTCACATCATCTATAAAAATCTCATTATCCTCATTCACTGTAATTATCATACTCCCCGGCTTATAATCACCGGACTGAACAGCCCTTGGGAGATGGACTGTTATTGATGATTCATTTCCCAGGCTTGATGTTACCATAAAAAAAGCCACAAGAAGAAAAACAAGATCAATAAGGGAGGTAATATCTATAAGGGCCCTGTGTCTGTACCTGCTTTTAAATTTTATGGACATTCTGCAATACCAGCCCCTCTTGTATCAGCTTAAATCTGAACTATTATTAAGGCTTACAAATTCATTAGCAATAATCTCAACGTCTCTAACAAATATCTCTATTCTGGAAACCATATAATTATAAAAAATAACAGCAGGAATTGCAACGCAAAGGCCGAGAGCAGTTGTAATAAGGGCTTCAGTTATACCACGGGCAAGATGGTTCTGCACAGCAGCTCCATGCTCAGCAAGTGCGCTGAAGGATTTCATCATACCTGTAACAGTGCCAAGAAGCCCCAGCATGGGAGCAACTGAAGCAATAGTAGATACAGCGCCGCCATATTTTTCTATAAGCCGTATAGTTCTTTCTGAATAATCTCTTATTGCAAGATCCCTGTCTGCAGCGTCCCATCTGCTTATAATTCCTGTAATAAGAGAGAAGAAGGGGCCGTTTTTATCATGACAGCACATTTTTGCCTGAACAATATTATTCCCCCTCATATTAGCAATAACGTTTTCAAGAATAACCGTATAATCAGCATCAATCTTTCTGTAGAAGAAACTTCTTTCAATAACCACAGCCAGAAGAATTATTGAACATAAAAAAATAGGGGCAAGCATTACCCATAAAGGTATTGAGTCAAAAATTGAAATAAAAAAAGTACCGTCCATAATTATGCCGTCCTATATCATTACTCTAAGGCCGAAAAAGAACTGTCTCCCCGGTTCGGGATATCCCTCTCTGAGACTATACTGCTCATCATAGAGATTATTGATTCTTGAATGGAGATAAAAAGTATCATATATCCTGAAATTCAGATTCAGCTCACCTTCTATCATACCATCCATCTGTGCATTCCCTGCAGGATCTATATATATATCGCTATTGTAACGGTTTGCCCAGACCATTACAAGTCTCCCTGTTTCAAAAACAATATTGCAGCTGAAAATATTTTCCGGCCTGTATGTAATATTAATATCTGAGTTGCTTCCATAAGTATAGTATTTGAAAAAATCATATATTAATTGAAACTCAATTTTATGGCTATTGAACAATATCTTTGTTACAATTTCAGTTTTGCTGTTGAAAAAGGCGGCGGAAACAGGATCAACATAAAGGAGCCCCTCTCCGTTATCGGAATAATTATGGAGATTATTATTTGTTTCGAAGATTCCGCTGGACTTTACCCTGAAGGATCTCACCGACAAGGGGGATGAGGCTGCGCCAGATACCCTATACTCAAACTCACCGGAAAGTTCACTATGGTTGATTGTTGACGGAGGGAGTTCGAAGTTGAGCTCAACAAATTTATGAGAATACATATATTCATCAGGTCTGTAGGGCGCGAGGATGTAATTATGAAGCAGTTCGAATGAAAAATACTTAAAACCAATTGTAGAGACATTCCCTCTAAAATAAAGAAAATTTGTCCCGTCACTGTCCCAGGAAAAAACCGGCGCAATAGTAAGCATTACAAATTCGGTTATCTTAAAACTTCCGTAAAATTCACTGTATGTATTCAGGTCTGAGGGGCTGCCGTCTTCATATTCATAAGAGGAGAGTTCATGCCTCATGCCGACTTTATTGGCTGCTGACCAGATATACTCAAAGCCGAAAACCAGATTTGAAGAATAGAATGTTTTTTCATTCTCCTCTGAATCAGCAACATCTTTCAGCCTATGGTCAAATCTCCCCAGATTAACATCAAAATCCCATCTTGCAGGGGCAGGTTTATACTCATTCTTAAGCCGTATCCTGATTTTATCCTTCTTTTCCCTGCTGTAGGTATTATCATTATCATTATCAAACATGCCATAGGAACTGTTCCCTATTTCAAATTCCGGTATCATCTTCCAGGTATCAGTAATATTCAGCTCTCCGGTAAAACCGGTCTCATTAGTAATGAAACTTGTATTATTATAATCTTCAAAATCATTGGTGTATTCTGTGGCTGAATTAAGCTGATATGCAAAATTACGAAGTCCCTGTGTCATGGATACGAAAAAAATTGAATCGCCGTTTAGACCTGCAAGCATTCTGCCGTCAAAATTGATGCTGTTTGAACCGGGTTGATTTTCCTCAACTACTCCCCCCTCAAGCGGGAGCAATATCTGTGAAAACAGAGCCCCCCCGGAAGAGATAAAAAAGATCAGCAGTAATATTATTATGGCAGGTCTAAACATTTTTTTGTCCACTTATTATAAAATAAACGGAGCTCCTCTTCTGCAGCTCCGTCTACACTTTTTTCTGAAAAAACACATCTATTTTACCAGCTGAACTATTTCAGCTGCTCATACTTATCGGTTAATTCCCACCTGAAACCCTCGTCTTCACGCCCGAAATGCCCGTAAGCGGCAGTTGCACGGTACTGAGCCCTCTTAAGATCGAGAGAATTAATTATTCCTGTAGGTTTCATATCAAAATACTTTCGCACCTTTGCAACTATCTCTTCCTCAGGTACAAGCCCGGTTCCAAAAGTATCAACCATAACAGAGACCGGAGCAGCAACACCTATTGCATAGGCCAGCTGTACCTCACATTTATAGGCCAGGCCTGCAGCAACAATATTTTTTGCGATATACCGCCCCATATAGGCAGCAGATCTGTCAACCTTGGATGGATCTTTACCTGAAAAAGCTCCTCCGCCGTGACGCCCCATACCGCCGTATGTATCCACAATAATTTTTCTTCCTGTAAGGCCCGTATCACCATGGGGGCCGCCCACAACAAATCTCCCGGTTGGATTGATATAAAACTTGGTATTTTTATCAATCATATCTGTATGGATGACTTTTTTTATTACTGTTTCAATTACTGCTTCCCGTAGCATTTCACTGCCTGTATCAGGGGTATGCTGAGTCGAGATTACAACTGATTCTATTTTTACAGGTTTGCCGTTCTCGTATCTCACAGTAACCTGAGACTTGGAATCGGGCCTTAAAAAAGAAAGTTCTCCGCTCTTTCTCACATCAGCAAGTTTTTTTACAAGTTTATGCGCTGTGAGGATAGGCATGGGCATAAGCTCCTCTGTTTCAGCAACAGCAAAACCGAACATCATCCCCTGATCACCTGCTCCCTGCTCTTTAAAGAGCCCCTCACCCTCTGTGACGCCCTGAGAAATATCAGGGGACTGGGCATGGACATATATCTGGACTTCGCAGTTTTTATGATCAAATCCTATTTCAGGATCATTATAGCCGATCTCTTCTACTACTCTCCGGGCAATTTTATCATAGTCCACATTGACCCTGGATGTGATTTCGCCAGCAAGTACTATCCTGTTTGTTGTAACAAGGGTTTCAAGTGCTACCCTTGAATCCTTATCACCCTTAAGATGCTCATCTAAAATAGCATCAGATATCTGATCTGAAATTTTATCCGGATGACCCTCTGACACAGACTCAGATGTAAAAATAAAATCTTTATTAGACATAACATACTCCTGCAGAAATTACAATTAACTTCATTAATTCATTAAGCTATAACTTAATAGTCATGATTCAAAAACAGCAGCACTTATTTTTTCCCGGGATTTTCCGGCGAAGGTTCTTTTTTGCTCTCTTCAATAACTCCCCTGTCGGGTACTTCCACATTCAATATTTTATCCCTGAGAGAAGAACCCCTTTTAGACTCAAGAATCGCAAGTCCAAGTGATCCCACCATAAAAAAAACAACCATTGCAGTTGTTGCTTTTGTTATAATATCAGCTGTAGATGAACCGAATGTTGACTGACCTGCTCCGCCGAGAATACCCATTCCCGCACTTTTATCAGACTGAAGCAGAATTACCAGGATCAGCAGAACGCAGATGATAACAAACATTACTGTTAAAACAGATATTAATAAGCCCATATTTCCCTCTTCCGGTTTATTTGAATATTATAAAACTGACAAGTTTTATCTTATTTTTTTCTTCGAAATATAATAAAACAGGATCGCTCATATTAAATACAATCCTGAAAATACACCTGTGCCAGCTTTAACAATCTTCAAAATCATGTCAAGAAATGTATTAATTCCAAGTGTTAATTCCTTAACTTTTATTTAGAATAAAATGCTCTAATACCCCGCAGTCAAAGGGGGCGGGGTATATATAACAGCATTATTAGAAAAAAATCTCTCCTGGAGTAATTACTGATTAATTCTTCAAATATTGATTATTGTTAAAAAACTCTCTTTATCAAGGCTTGCGCCGCCTACAAGAACACCATCAATATTATTCATTGCAAATAGCCCTGCAATATTATCAGGTTTTACTGATCCGCCGTAGAGAAGAGGGACCAGTTCAGAAATTTCGCTGTCAAAAAAGGCTTTCAGCTTTTTCCTTATAACCAGATGGGCCTCTTCAGCCATTTCAGGTGTTGCAACCTTACCTGTCCCTATTGCCCATACAGGCTCATATGCAATAACTACCTTGTTCATTAAGGCCCTGTCTATCCCCTTAAAGGCACCCTGGATCTGCCTCTCCAGAACTTTTTCTGTTGCACTGCCCTCCCTCTCTTCGAGAAGTTCTCCAAGGCATACCATGGGCTCCAGGCCGGCGTCAAAAGCTGCTATTATCTTTTTATTTATATCCTCATCACTTTCATTAAAAACATGCCTCCGCTCGGAGTGACCGATAAGGGCATATCTGCATCCGCAGTCCTTAGCCATTAAAGGGGAAACCTCACCAGTAAAGGCTCCCTCCTTTTCAAAATAGATATTCTGCGCCCCTGTAGATATTTCCTCCCCGCACAGTAAAGATACATCTCTCAGATATGGCGATGGCGGGAAAATCACATACTCCCTCCCCTCTTTCGGCTGAATTCCCTTAACCAGCTCTTCTGTAAGGGCCATTGCGCTTTTATAATCCTTATACATTTTCCAGTTTCCGGCAAAGATCTCTCTCCGCTTCATCAATTCCTCCGGTGAATATTAAACTTTTTTTTAAAAAAATCCTTCCCCCCTGTCCCCCAAAGGGGGCAATGTCATTAAGTTAAGCCCCCTAAATCCTACTTCGACACGCTCAGTACACCGCCCGGATGGGGACTTTTAAACTCTTTTAACAAATTAAAAGTTTAATAACACAGCCTTTAAGCCCCCCTCCGGGGGGTTTGGGGGGCCGTTGCAAAACTGTGAAGCTCTTAACTTAATGACATTGCCCTGAAGGGGGGCCGACTCCGGTAGATATAGGAACAAAGACTATTACTCTTCCATAAAATTCCGGAACAGCTGCAGCCGGGTATAATCTACCCGGTTATTTTTACAGCAAGATCAACACACCTGAGAGAATATGCCCACTCATTATCATACCAGCTGAGTACTTTTACAAGATTCCCTCCGGAGACCTTTGTTAAAGAGGCATCAAATATGGAGGAATTATCATTCCCCGTAAAATCAACAGAAACAAGCTCCTCTTCACAGTACTGCAGAATCCCCTTCATGGGGCCTTCAGCTGCATCTTTTATTGCCTTATTCACCTCTTCAACTGTTACATCCCTCCCTACCTCGCATACAAGGTCAACTATTGAAACATTGGGGGTGGGAACCCTTATTGCCCCGCCATCGAGTTTCCCCTTAAGCTCAGGTATAACAAGAGCTACAGCTTTGGCAGCCCCTGTAGTTGTGGGGATCATTGAAACAGCTGCTGCCCTGGCCCTTCTCAAATCTGAATGTGGCGCGTCCAGAACAACCTGATCATTTGTGTAGGAGTGAACAGTGGTAACAAGACCCTTAATTATTTTAAATTTATCGTGAAGAACCTTTGCCACAGGTGCAAGACAGTTTGTTGTGCATGAGGCATTTGATAGAATAATATGCTTTGAACTGTCAAACTTATCATCATTAACACCCATAACAATTGTTATATCCTCATCCTTTGCAGGGGCTGTAATAATAACACGCTTTGCTCCGGCGTTGATATGAGCCATATTCTTTGCCTTATCTCTAAAAACCCCTGTAGCCTCAATAACTACATCAATTTTTTCGCTCCCCCATGGAAGCTTAGAAGGGTCTTTCTCAGAATAAACATTGATCCTTTTACCATTTATTGTTATTGAATTATCATCATATTCAACTGTGCCGTTAAATATTCCGAAAACAGAATCGTACTTAAAGAGATGAGCCAGTGTTTTAGCATTGGTGAGATCATTTATACTGACAACTTCAACTCCGCTATATTTTGCCTGATCCTGGAATATCCCCCTTACAACATTTCTTCCTATTCTTCCAAAACCATTAACTGATATTCTTGTGCTCATAAGATCCTCCGGTTAAATTTAAAAATAAACTACTCCCTTTAAGGTACTCAATCCGCACCGATTATGCAACTATTAGGGCCATTATTTTGAATAAACCTTACCCTCGCCGCCCCCTTTTTTTGTTTTAAAACTCTGTTCTTCAGCAGGGAACTCACGGGATTTGACTTCCGAATTGTAGTTATTCAAGGCCTCTCTGATAATACCGGAAAGATCCGCATACTTTTTAAGGAATTTAGGATTAAATCCCTCATTCATACCGAGAAGATCGTGAAGAACCAGCACCTGCCCATCACAGTATTTCCCCGCCCCGATACCAATTGTGGGTATACTTAAAATACTGCTTATCTCAGCTGCCAGGTCATCAGGAACCATCTCAAGAACAAGTGAAAAGGCGCCTGCATCTTCAAGCATTTTAGCATCATCAATCATTATTTTCCTGCTGTCATCACCTCTGCCCTGGACAGAATACCCGCCAAGCTTATGCACCGACTGGGGGGTTAAACCGAGATGCCCCATAACCGGAATAGAAGCCTTTACCAGAGCCTTTACTACAGGAACAAAATCCTCCCCACCTTCAAGCTTCACAGCATGGCAGCCTGTCTCTTTTAATATTCTTCCCGCATTTCGCAATGAGTCTTCAATGGAAACATGGTAACTCATAAACGGAAGATCACAAACCAGGAATTTTGATGGAGCGCCCCGTTTAACGAGCCCTGTGTGGTAAATCATCTGCTCCACTGTGACAGGTATGGTATTTTCATACCCGGCAACAACATTCCCCAGGGAATCCCCCACCAGAAGCACATCAACTTCGGTCTGCTCAACTAACCTGGCAAAGGCGTAATCATAACAGGTAACCATCGAGATGGGAATCCCCTCCTTCTTTGCCCTGGCAAAATCATTGATATTTCTAAAAAGTGCCATTACTCAGTACCTCCCGGTATTTTTTACTGGTCACAGGATCCGCAAGTTCAGGGTCCAGTTCCACCAGGTGTTTAAGAATAAATTTTCTATTAATAATTTCAGGATGAGGAATTATAAGTCTCTCCGATGTGAAAATAAGATTGTTATATAGAAGAATATCGATATCGATCTCTCTTGGCCCCTTGGAGAACCTGTACTGACGCCCCAGCATCTTCTCAATCTTTTTAAAAGAATCAAGAAGTTCTTCCGGCTCAAGAGAAACTTCTATTTTTATTATCTGGTTGATAAACATGGGCTGATCGGTGAAATCAACAGGTTCAGTTTCCGAAATTGAGCTCTCAGCAATAATGCGGGAACCTGTTCCGGCAACAATCAGCCCCCTTGCTGAGGCAAGATACTCCTCCCTCTCCCCCACGTTGCTCCCCAGCCCTGTATAGACTATAGCCATTATTTTTTCGCTCTATAGTCTTCTCCGGAAAGCTCCATTATTCTGCACATCTCTTTTATCCTTGAAAGAACTCTCCCCTCAGAAAACTCCTTCATCGATTTTTCCGGATTATTATTTGAAGTAATTATGGTAAATTTTTCCGCCTCGTATCTGGCATCAATCAGATTGTAAAGGGTTTCCTGCTCCCATGCTGAATCTCTCTGCACCCCGAAATCATCAATAACAAGAACATCCACTTCCGCAAATGACCGCTCGATTTTGCTCGATTGACCGTATGTTTCCGAACCTTCAACAAATGAAGCCCTTAAAAGATTGAAAAAATTCCGGGAGATTTTTATAAATTTCCCTTCAACAGCATGATGTTTAATAAGTTCAGTTAAAACAATGGCAGAAAGAAGGGTCTTCCCTGTACCGGGATTTCCCCAGAAGTAGAGCCCCTTCTTTACATCAGGGAAGTTCATTACTATATCATAGGCTGCACGCTTGGCTGATGCAAGGAGGGGATTCCCTGCCTCAAAATCATTAAAGGTCTTCCATCTGAACTTTTTATCTATACCGGAAGAGTAGTATATTCTGATTATCTTATCAATTTTCATTCTTACAGCACGGCACTGGCAGGGTATTATATTATCATTGTCCTGGTAATAATATGGCTCTTCACCTCCGCAATTGCAGACCGGAACCACACACTTGGGGCAAGGATTAAGGGCATTGTCGCCCATTGTATCAAAGGCGGGATTATAAATAATTCCCGTATAATCACAGTATGGACAGTATTTACTATTTTTTTTCATATTCATCCGTTTCTTCTTCTAACGCATTAATGCTGATACTTTTTTTAATTTACTGTAAAATTAACTCAGTATTATTTCCTTAACCACTTTGCAGAATAAAATACTCTAATACCCCCGCCGCTGCAATGTCATTAAGTTAAGCCCCCTTTGGGGGGCCGTTGCGAAACTGTAAAGCTCTCAACTTAATAACATTGCCTCGCCACCGAAGGCGGCGGGGGTATTCCAAACGGCATTATTACACTATAAATTATCTTCAGGAATAATTACACAAATTAACTTTATTTCAGCAACTTATGTCAAGATTAATTGTCCATAAGAGCTTAATAAAAGGATTTCTTTAGATTGAAATATTGATTCTTCCGCAGAAAAGATTATTTTTTGTAAAAACAGCAGAGATCTCTTAAGCATCAGAGTTAAATAGGGAATTAAATAAATTTAATCATAAAAATGGATAAATTTTTAATCTTTTAAGGACGAATATATAATAAAGACAATTACAGAGTTTTTTAAAAGGGGTACGTTATATGAAACCTACATTATTCGCAAGAAAATCCGCCTTATTATTCGGGATTTTACTTTTATGCACTTTTTTTACTATTTTTGCTTTTGCACAGCAGAACCAGACTGAACCAGCAGGCGCTGAAACTATACAGGCTGATGAAATCGCGGAAGGGTGGAGAGTAAGCGATTACAAACCATATATTGCTGCATTAAAAGATCTGGAGAAACTGAGCAAGGAGTATTCAGATTTCATTCTGAAGAGAGCAATTGATGAATATTCAAAGGGTATTGACACCCTTGACGATATGCAGACTGAAATTGAAAGACTCAGAAGTGAATACCGTAATAAAAAATACCTGAACGAGCAGTGGTACTGGCAGGAAATCGACAGGAAGAATGCTCAGGAGAGGTATCTTCACAGGATAAAAATTGAATCGAAAACCAGATCTGTTACATATTTTACCAGATCAATAAATCTGATGGATCAGATAAAGTCAAATGACCTTCTAAATAATCCTGATTTTATTGAGTTTAAATCGAAGGTTTTCCGTACATATGTTTCTACCCAGTATGACCTTGGCAACATGAAACCATGCCTTCCGATTCTGGAAAGATATGTTGCTTTAAGCGATGCAAACAGAAAGGATATATGGGCATACAAATATCTGGCAAGCTGCTATGCATTTATGGAGAAGGTTCTGGAGAAATACAGCAAGTCCTCAGAGGATGATATTTACCTTTACAGAAACAAAAAAAATGCAAGCATGCTGACTGCTATTGAACTGAAATACGGCGCAGATTCAGCTGAATACAAGGAACTTCAGCGGATTGTGCAGCTTGACGAAAGGAAAAGCGAAGTAATAAATATTAATAGATAGTCTGCATTAGCGGGGGGGATGGAAATCCCCCTCACTTCTGATAAAAACATTCTGACTTATACCATGCCCCGATCCATCATATCTGAAACTTAATTTCACAACCCTGTTTAATGGAATAAACACCCTCAGCTCTTCAGGCTGATTAATATTATTAACCCGCACATATCGGCCTCTGTTTTTATCAAGCTCCCATCTCTCCGCATTGATTATATTCTCTCTGCCGGGTGAAACTTTTGCCTGAATCTGCTTAGTCAGGGTACCCGGGCCTGTCTCGGTCCTCCCTATATCGTAGCCGTTTACTGTTATATTATAATAGACGATTTTCTCCTCCTCATGGCCTCCCCCTCTCACCATCCCCAGATCTGCAAATTCAAGGAGTATATTAAAATCATCACCCTGGTCATAAACAATATCCCCTTTATACTGATAAATACTCCTGGCAGCAGATGTATCGCAGATTTCTGTTTCAACACCGTCACCTATAACAATAATTCTCTCATCAATTATATCCCGAATATAAGCATTCTTCAGCATAAGAGGTATCTCATGTCCGTTATAATTAATAAAGCCATCTTTCATTATAAGAAGATTACCGGAAATTATTGAAAAATCATTTACATTATCAATACTCTGGATCTGGTCTTTCTCCGGAGAATACCTGTAGAGCACCCCACCCCTCTCCGGATCAGTGACTGAAAAATAAAAAACACCATAATTTACCGCAAGTTTCACTCTTCCGTTATTTACAGATGGGATGCCGGTTCTAAAGAGGTAATTCCCCCGCGGTGATAAAACAGCAGCAGAAAGAAAACCCTCCTGTATTGTAATAAAATATAAATCATCCCCATCAGGGTATGAGGCAACAACATATCCGGGAAGGTCCATTTTCTCATATGAAGGCCTGTACCTGTAAACATCCCCATCATGCAGCCGATACTCGATCGAAGATTGATTCGCCCCCCCCATCATATTTGCATCAGGATCAGATAATTCTGATGCAAAAAGAAGAATGGAAGCGCTCACTATTATTCCAAACATAAAACCCCCTGAACTTAAAGCGCGAAGAAGCACTATCGCGATTATAATATAAGCGCTAAAAATATCCAGTAAAAAACCCCCGCTGTTATTATCAGCGGGGGTTTTGAAAAATCTATTCAATGCTGAATAATATCTTCAGCGAATGCCTCTTCTGTTTAATTATAGGTTTCGGAACCTAAAAATGTTACAGGGGGCTCATCCATAAGCCATCTGAGAGTATTATTAAGCTTCATAAGCTGAACAAAAAGATCATGCTCAGCCTTTTCATTTGGGCCATGCATGGGGCTCTTCCAGTAGAAAGAGAGCCATTCCTGATTTCCGGAGAGAGATGCTCTCTGCGACAGGTCAAGGAAAAGGGCAAGATCAAGAACAATAGGAGCTGCTAAAATTGAGTCTCTGCAGAGAAAGTCGATCTTTATCTGCATGGGGTATCCCAGCCAGCCGAAAATATCTATATTATCCCAACCCTCTTTATTATCACCCCTTGGAGGATAATAGTTGATAGCAACTTTGTGATAATAGTCCTTGTAGAGTTCAGGATACTGCTCAGGCTTGAATATCTGATCAAGAACAGAGAGCTTACTCACCTCTTTACTTTTAAATGAATCGGGATCATCAAGTACTTCCCCGTCACGGTTACCCAGTATATTTGTTGAATACCAGCCGTTTACACCAAGCATTCTGGCTTTAAAACCTGGAGCAAGTATGGTTTTCATCAGGGTCTGACCCGACTTAAAGTCTTTTCCCCCCATTGGAGCCTTTCTTTTCTCCGCAAGTTCCCAGAAAGCGGGTATATCATTACAGAGGTTAGGCGCACCATTAGCATATGGTATCCCCATATCAAGAGCTGCATAAGCATAAATCATACTCGGGGCTATTGCAGGGTGATTCTCCTTAAGCGCTTTCTCAAAATTTTCCACAGTATCATGTACACCCGGAACAAATTCCTGATGGATTTCCGTACTTCCGCACCAGACCATAACACACCTGGAAATATTTTTTTCCTCTTTAAACTTATTGATATCATCTTTTACCATCTGAGCAAGATCCCAGTGGGTGGGGGCTTCCTTTACCCATGTACCGTGAAGTTTTTTTACATATCTCTGATTAAAAACAGCTTTCCAGGGCTTGATTTTCTCAAGTTCATCTTTAACTGAAAGGATATCATCCTTTGTCAGAACCTGGGCTTTACTTGCAGCCTCAAAAACATTATCCTCAAAAAGGTCCCATCCTGCGAATTCCATATCATTAAGTGAGGCAAGGGGCACAAAATCTCTGACTTTTACATCCTGAGCCTGCTCACCTTTACCCACTCTTATTCTCCCCATCTGGGTAAGAGAACCTACAGGCTTACTAAGCCCTTTTCTAACCATCATTACACCGGCAATAAATGTGGTGCTCACAGCGCCAAGTCCCGGAATAAGTATCCCCAGTTTCCCCTCGGCACTTTTTATATCAGTAGTTTTTAACATTACAGCATACCTCTTATTTAAATTGTAAATTACTGGCTTTATCAGATTGCCAATCCGCATAAACGAATGATTGCAAAAAGGATTATAAATATAAAGCTACTTAAATTAAAAATATATAGATAACCAGAAATTACAACAATAAATGGGGCTGGTTTCGTCAAGAAATTTTATAAGTATTTTTAATATATAAGCCTCAATTCAGCAGGGAATGGGTAATCAGAGGATTTCAGAGTGGAATTAACCTTAATTATTTCCAAAAAAACATTTACATGGTAAAATTATTCTTGAAGAAAATAGGAAATTCAATCTGTAGTATTTAATTATCTGAATTCTCCGGAGTTAAAACATGAATAGAAAAACAGCTAACATTGACTGGGCCGACCTCCCTTTCGGCTACATCAGAACCGACTTTAACATCAGATATTATTATGCCGATGGTAAATGGTCTCAGGGGGAACTGACTGAAGATGAAAATATCACTATGCACATGGCAGCGCCATGCCTGCACTACGGGCAGGAAGCCTTTGAAGGGATGAAAGCCTTTGAAACAAAAGACGGCCGCATTGTGGTTTTCAGACCCCGTGAAAACGCAAAAAGACTTAAAAACACATCAGACAGGATATTCATCCCAGAGATTCCTGAAGATATGTTTATCGATGCCCTTAACAGGGTAGTTGCAGCAAACAGAAAATTTGTCCCTCCATACGGGACAGGAGCCACCCTTTACATCAGGCCCTTTGTTATCGGCACTGGCGCACGAGTAGGTCTTGGACCGGCTTCGGAATATGTTTTTATGATTTTCGTAACACCTGTGGGCCCATATTATAAGGGGGGGTTAACACCTGTAAAAGCCCTTGTAGTGACAGAATATGACAGAGCAGCCCCTAATGGAGTTGGAGATTGTAAAGTGGGAGGAAATTATGCCGCAGGTCTTTCCGGCGGGCAGTTCGGCAAAGACAGGGGATACCCGGTTGTTCTTTACCTTGATTCAAAGGAAAAAAAGTATATTGATGAATTCAGTACATCCAACTTTATAGCAATCAGGGGTAATACATACATAACACCCGATTCAAGAAGCATTCTTAAGAGTATTACCAATGACAGTCTGGCTATTATTGCCCGCGACAGAGGGATGGAAGTTGAAAAACGGCCGGTTCTATTTGAAGAAGTTGAAAGTTTTGATGAGGTTGGAGCTGTAGGTACTGCTGCAGTGGTTACACCGGTCTCTATTATTCATCACAATGGGAAAGATTACAGATTCGGAAGTGAAGACACGGCAGGTCCTGTAATAACAAGCCTTTATGATACTCTTACAGGTATCCAGCAAGGGGACATTGAGGATAAGTTCAACTGGCTCCATGAAATAAAGTAAAATCATACATACGGAGGTAAGGAGGTCTTCCTGCCTCCGTATATATGCAGCAGCTATTCGGAACTGGTTACAATTTTAGCCTGTAAAGCCAGGTACTCAACCAGCTTCTGTTCTGAAATAATCCCCTGAGATACAAGTATTATACCGATTAAACCGCCCTCTGTTTTCTGAACCTCAAGAGCGCTGTTTAAATGCTCCTGTGTTATTACGCCATTTTCAACAAGCATTTCACCAAGTAAAGGTTTTGCCATATCCCCTCCGGAAATAATAAAAAAAACATCAATAATTATTACTTAACTATATTTAAGCTGAAAAAGCTCCATTATTCCCGCCGCCTTCGGCGGCGGGAATATATAATTGTCTGCTTTCACTCTAAAACATATATTCAGTAATTCTTAATGACAAATCAATAAAAGACTTCCAAATGGACCTTAAAGAAGACGCCTTACAGCGTCACTCCAGTGCATTATCTGCCTCTCCCTTTCAATTCTATTCATCACAGGTTCGAATCTCCGCGTCAACCTGTTTTCTACTGCAATCTCCTCTATTGTTGAATAAACCCCGGTTGAGAGCCCAGCAAGGTATGCAGCACCCAGTGCTGTAGATTCACGGACTTCAGGAAGAAGAACCGGAATACCGAGGATGTCGGACTGAAACTGCATAAGAAACTTATTCTCTGTAGCTCCCCCGTCAACCCTCAGGTCTGTTATATTTCTCCCTGTATCCTGCTTCATAGCACTTATTACATCCATAGACTGAAAAGCAATAGATTTAAGGGCTGCCCGTACTATCTGCCCCCTTGATGTATCCCTGGTAATACCGAAAATCGCCCCCCTTGCATCCATTTTCCAGTATGGAGCACCAAGACCCACAAAGGCGGGAACAAATACCACCTCATCCTCCTCATTAAAAAGTGATGAAGCTATACCTTCAGATTCCACAGCATCACCAAAAAAATGCATATAATCGCGGAGCCACTGTATTACAGCCCCCCCCACAAAAACCGATCCTTCTAACGCATAAACAGGGTTCCCCTTATTGTCCGGGGTAAGGGTTGTAAGAAGGCCATTTTTAGAGATCGTAAAATCGGCACCATTATTTACCAGCATAAAACAGCCGGTTCCATATGTATTTTTAGCCCTCCCGGGGAATACACAGTTCTGTCCCACCATTGCAGCCTGCTGGTCCCCTGCAATCCCCCCTATCGGTATACCGTCAGGGAGACCCGGTACATTAGATGTTTTCCCGAATATTGAAGCAGAAGGCTGGACTTCGGGGAGGATGTTCATCGGTATATCAAGAATATCGCAAAGATCCCTGGACCATTTCTTTTCAATAATATCAAAAATCAGGGTACGGGATGCATTTGTAAAATCTGTTTTATGTTCCTTCCCGCCGGTGAGATTCCAGAGGATCCATGTGTCGATTGTGCCGAATTTAAGATTCCCCTTTTTGGAGAGATTTTTCGCCTCCATCACATTATCAAGGAGCCACTTGATTTTTGTACCTGAAAAATAGGCATCAACCACAAGACCGGTTGTTTCCCTGAATTTTGTTTCATAGCCTGAATCTTTAAGCTGATTACATATATCAGTTGTTCTTCTGCACTGCCATACTATTGCATTATACACCGGTTTCCCTGTGGCAGCATCCCATAGTACAGCTGTTTCCCTCTGATTTGCAATCCCTATTGCTACAGCCGTTTCTGGATTGAGGTCACCCTTTTTCAATGCTTCAGGTATAAGTTTATAAATATTATTAAGAATTTCCACAGCATCGTGTTCAACCCACCCCGGTCTCGGGAAAATCTGAGTAAATTCGCTGTAAACACTGGAAATAGGTTTACCCTGTAAATCGAAGCAGAATACCCGGTTCCCGGTTGTTCCAAGATCAATAGCGATAATATACTTTCTGTCGGACATTTATCATTCCCCTGATTAAAAAATAAAATAGCATTTAATCTATTTATCTTAATTTACTACAGCAGCAGTATAATTTTATGAGTTTTGTCATTCCCGCGCAGGCGGAAATATCACAACTTCTGATTTTTCCAGACGATTCCCTGTAAAATTCTACCTCTACCATTAAATACTAATTATATTTTAACAAAAATATTCCTTCTTGTCAAACATTTAAAAAAGTCCTGATAATAGTATTGACCTCTGGATCACTTTCAGGTAAATAATCTTACTTTACCTGACTCCAGAAATTTAATAAATTAACCGACAGAAATAATATGACAATAAAAGAATTTTTAATCGGATCTGACCCTTTCTTTATAGCTGAAATAGGACTTAACCATAACGGCAGCTTTGCTGAAGCAGAGGAGATGATCTTAAAAGCAGCCGGGTGCGGGGCTCATGCTGTTAAATTTCAGACATTTATTCCTGAGCTGATGAATTCACCCTTTACAAAGGATCTTCTTGAATCGGGTAAAGATGAAACACCCGATTACGGGTTAATCGATTTTTTGAGTAAATTTATCTTCACTGAAGAGGAGTACAGATTATTAAAGAAGCGTGCAGTTGAAAAGGGGCTTATCTTTTTCTCCGCCCCCTTTGACAACCCTTCTGTTGATCTTCTCGAAAGACTGGAAGTACCGCTCTATAAAGCGGCATCATCGGAAATTACAAATCTCCCCCTTTTAAAAAAAATCGGCAGAACAGGGAAACCTGTTATATTGTCAACAGGTATGGCAGATGAAAATGAAATTGACAATGCCTTAAAAACACTTGAGGCAGAGGGGTCGGGAGAAATAATTCTGCTCCACTGTGTCTCTCTATACCCCCTTGAAGCTCATGAAGCGAACCTTCAGAGAATATGCTCTTTAAAAGAACGATTTAACAGGAGAATCGGTATTTCGGATCACAGCCGGGGTACAGACTCTGCACTTGCCGCATCAGCCCTTGGCGCATCTGTTTTTGAAAAACACTTTAAACTGAGCAATAACCATGATTGTCCTGACAGCGATGTTTCTGCTACACCTGAAGAGTTTGAAGCTCTGATAGCGAAGGTTAAATCAGCTGCTGAGATGAGAGGGAGCGGCAGTATAAATCCTGAAGGGAGAGAGCTTAATACTGCCAGGGGCGCCAGGAGGAGTTTATTCGCTGCTGAAGATATTTCCGCAGGTTCAGCTATTGAGGAGAGACACATTGTGCTTTTGCGACCCGGATGCGGCATACCTGCAGATAGAATATATGACATAGCCGGAAGAAAAGCAGTTGTTGACATAAAAAAAGGATCTTTGATAAAGTACACAGAGATTTGTTAAATGAGGAGAATTTTATGAAACTTAAAATATTAATTATTTTGCTCTTACCATTTATGCTTCTCCAGTGCAGTATATGGTATAATCTTACAAAAAAAGAGAGTAAATATTATACACCCGATGAACTTGTTCTGCTGCAGGAGACCACCGCTGTTTCAGGGTTCGGCTACGGCTTTGATCCTGATCTTGACCTGGACTATATTTTTGTTGCAGGGACTTATTCCGCAAAAGAACTTGAGGCCAAAGCAAAAGCCATGAGAGATGTTCTTACCAAATACGACAGTAAAAGATCTGTGGCTTTTTATGAAAAAATGTTCAGGCTTAAGGCTATTATTGAATGGAACATGAACTACTACAATAAAAAAGAAACATGGGAAAAATACACCCTGATAAAAAAATATATTCTTCCCGATACTGAAAAATATGTAGAGATGCTCGAAAAAAATATCCTGCTGATTGACAGAAGCTACAGCGGGATTATTGAAGATCGCAAAAAACAGATAAAATCAAATGTAGAGAAAGAGCTTTCATAGAATGAAAAATAATATCAGACTATTTCTTATAGTTATTTTTGCCTTACTGTCAATTACTGCTGCATATGCTTCAGATGCCTCAATAAGTATACTCTGTTACCATGCTTTTCTTGACAGGAAAGATCCATATTCCCTCACAGAAGAAGTCCTTAAGGAACAACTTGAAGCATTAAAATCAAATGGTTTTACCTTTATTTCCATGGAGGATATAAAGCAGAAGAGGGTCAAAGGGAATAAAAATATTCTTGTTACTATTGATGACGGGAATAAAAGCACATACCCTGCCTACTTTAATGTAATGAAGCCTTTAGGTATTAAGCCGGTACTTGGAATTTATCCGGCAATAATAGGCAAAACATCGTATGCCCTCACATGGGAACAGCTTAAAGAATTATCTGATGAAGGGTGCTACATTGCTGCGCATGGATACAATCACCTTTATCTCCATGAAAAAGCCTGGAAGGAATCCCCGGAAAAGGTTAAAAGGGAAATATACCGGCCTAAAAAAGTGCTTCAGGAGAGACTGAATATTGTAATAGATTCTTATGTATACCCTTTCGGATCTAAATCTGACCGGACTATTGAAGAGCTGCAGAAAGCGGGATACAAATACGCCTTCACAATTGTGGGGAAAGGGACAGCTGTGCCGGCAGAAAACAGTTTTGAAATACCGCGATTCCTTCTAACAAAAGGTAATATTAAAAGCACAACAGCAATGATCATTTCACGTCAGTCAGGGATTGCAGCAGTAAAAAAAGATAATCAGAAAGTGAAGCCTGCCGGAAAATCCGCCTTCAAAGGGGTCAGAGAGGTAATAGAAAAAAAAGTTGAAACTGCCGTGAAAAACTCTGAAGCTGTGACAAAACTTGTCATCAATGACGTGGTTATTTTACCTGAAGCTGTTAAAAAGACCACCGGAAAAAATAAAAACATCCCGGAAATAATAAAGCCTGGAAAAGAGCTTATTGATACCGGCTACTCCCCTTCCGGGAGTTATATCCCTGCAGAAATAAGCGGAAACTCCATTTCCACTGACTCTTTCCGAAAGAGGATAGATTCTTTCTTTTCAGCTCTTAAATATTCATATTTTCTGGTTCTGGATAAATTCAGATCAATCATCAGCACGTGGAGAGAACATACTTTCAGCAGGCTTGATGATATTGCAGACAATGCAGTTGCCGCTATTGACAGATACCGGGCATCACCTCCTTATAAAGAGTAACTTCCCGGCCGGACACATCTGAAGAAGAGGCAATCTCTGCCTTTGAGATAAATTTTTAATGCTTTATTTAACATGAGGTTAGTAATTCAAATTAAAAAATAACCCTCAGTTAAAATAATACTCTTTTCCTTGACATTTAATATTTTAAAGAATAATATTGAAATCGGCCGGTTTATAAACACTGACAGAAAGAAGAGACTCTTTATAATCCGGAATAAACTTCCAGAGCCGGGGGCACATATGCTTTTAGGTATTGACGTTGGCGGTACACACACTGATGCTGCAGTAATTGACAGTTCAGGTGTTGTAGCCTCTTTTAAAGCAAAAACTGATCATAAAAACCTGCTTAATTCGATCAACCAGGCTCTACAGGGAGTCACCTCCGGTATAGATAAAACAAAAATTACGAACATCAATTTGAGCACCACACTTTCAACTAATGCAATTATTGAAGACCGCATAGAAAAAACCGGACTCTTTATTTCTGCCGGCCCGGGCATAAACCCTCAATCCTATTCCATAGGGGACTGTACCTTTATCATTGACGGATCTATTGATCACAGAGGAAACATTGTTAAACCCCTTAATCGGGAGGAAATTGAAAAAGGGATAGATGAATGCCGCCGGAAGGGGGTAAAGGTTTTTGCCGCAGTGAGCAAATTTTCCACCAGAAACAAGGAACAGGAAGTGGAAATGACAGGTCTCATCAACAATGATTCAGATTTTATTTCCATGGGCCACTCCCTTTCGGGGCAGCTCAGCTTTCCCAGAAGAGTGGCTACAGCTTATTACAACTCTGCTGTATGGCGCATATATAATGATTTTACTAACTCAGTTGAACAAAGCCTTGCAGACCTGGGAATTAAAGCCCCTGTTAATATTTTAAAAGCTGACGGCGGTACAATGCCGCTAAACATGTCGAGACAATTCCCTGTGGAATCGATCCTATCCGGCCCTTCCGCCAGTATTATGGGGATAATAAGCCTCTGCGATATAACTGAAGATTCTGTAATTCTCGATATTGGCGGCACCACAACCGATATTGCAATTTTTGCCTCAGGCTCTCCTCTCATTGAAAGCAATGGTGTGAAGCTGGGTGGTATACCAACCCTTGTAAGGGCTCTGCAGAATAAATCGATAGGTATAGGCGGTGATTCTGAAATTATTGTTTCCGGCAAAGAGGTTACTGTAGGTCCGGTACGGAGAGGGCCATGCATTGCAGACGGCGGAGAAACCGCTGCCCTGGTTGACGCGCTGAATTACAAAGGGGTAATATCCTACGGCCACAGGGACAAATCTATTGCAGGAATAAAAAAACTTGCATCCAACTCAAAGCTTTTCGCCGGGAGAATAGCTGATGAAGCAATAAAATACGCTGTCAACAAAGTAAAGGATGAGATAACAAACCTCCTTCTTGAGATAAATCAGAAACCGGTATATACAATACATGAAATGCTGGAGGGTAAAAAAATCAAGCCGGAAAGAATATACCTTATAGGCGGACCTGCCGGCGCACTGGCAAAAGCAATAGCGGGAAATATTAAAGCCATTGTACCGGAAAATTACCAGATAGCCAATGCAATAGGTGCAGCCCTTGCAAGAACGACTATTGAAGCGGAACTTTTCGCAGATACCAGTACAGGGAGAATGATAATGCCTTCCCTGGGCATAGAACGACAAATTGAAAAGAAGTACAGTCTCAGGGAGGCGGAAGAGGATGCCGCAGCCGGTCTCTCAGAATATCTTATGGCTCACGGTGTTGATGTTGAGAAAGATGAGATTGATATAATGCAGGCAAGCAGCTTCAGAATGATCGATTCTTTTTACTCCTCCGGGGATGACATCCGCGTACGGTGTCAGATTAAACCGGGCGTTACAATGAAACTATACAGTTAGAAAGGGGGGGAAATGCTTACAGCAAAGAACAGGACAGGTTTAATTTTCTTCCCCGCTTATGACTGGGCAATATCTGCTACCCATCCGGAAAGAGAGGAGAGGCTCCTCTATACTCAGGACCAGCTGATTGAAGAGGGTGTATTTGATATTGAAGGGATTTTTGAAATGAAACCGGACATAGCAACAGAGACCGATGTTATGCGGTCACATTTCTGCTTCCCGGACGTAAAAAAAGTGACAACTGAATCACATATGATTTCCGCAGGGGGAGCCATAAGGGGCGCAAGGGCTTACCTCAATGGAGAAGTAGACAGGGCCTTTGCACTGGTAAGGCCTCCCGGGCATCATGCCATGAAATCTGTTCACGGCAACAGGGGTTTCTGTAATATTAATAATGAAGCGGTAATGGTTGAATATATAAGGGAGCATTCGAACATCAGGCGAATCGCCATAGTTGATACCGACTGCCATCATGGTGACGGCACACAGGATATCTTCTGGCACGACAGGGATGTTCTTTTTATCTCTATTCATCAGGATGGGCGCACCCTCTACCCCGGCTCCGGTCACCTGCGGGAGATGGGGGGGCCTTCCGCAAAAGGGAGAACCATCAACATCCCCCTGCCGCCGTCAACATCTGAAGAGGGGTTTTTATTTGCCATAAATGAGATGGTACTCCCCATACTTCACGATTTCAAACCTGAGCTTATTATCAACTCTGCCGGACAGGATAACCACTATACAGATCCTATTACGAACATGAACTTTACTGCAGGGGGTTATGCCATGCTCAATGACAGATTAAATCCCCACATATCTGTGCTTGAAGGGGGCTACTCCATACAGGGGGCACTCCCCTATATTAATCTGGGCATAGTTCTTGCCATGGCAGGGATAGACTATTCCCATGTGAAGGAGCCTGATTATAACGCAGAACGGCTGGCGCAGGACCCGGCAATCACAGATTATATAACATCCCTGAGAAAACCTGTACTTGAAAATTATTTCGGGCCCCATGCTGATTATGACAGGCCTCCGGATGGTGAGTTTGCCACACGTACAAAAAATATAAATTACGACACTGACGGGATTCAGGAAACACAGCAGGAATACATGATGATGTGCCGTAAATGCAGAGGGGTACTGATGATTGAATCGCACTCATCTGTTAATCCTTTAAGTGCGGGAATCGAAATACCTGTAGATGCCTGCTGGAGATGCAGGAGAAAAGGGGCATCACTCCTGAAAGAAGCGGTTAAATCCGGGAAATTCCAGACTATTCAGCTTATTGACAGGCCGGAGAAAAATTACGAAAGATTCAGTCTTTAATAATTAAAAAGTCTTATTGGCTAAAAGGGGGCACAAAGCCCCCTTTTTAATTTAGTGACTAACTTAAAAAAAGCATCTCCCAGAATTTTGGTATAGGCCACATACCGTCATCTACAAGCATTTCCAGTTCATCTACAGATACCCTGATTTCATCCATTTTAGCCTTTACTGAATCACAAAGATATTCCGCTTTTTTCTGCTCGTCTTCAATATCCTTAGCTTTTTCATTGAGCTTCTTTAAGATACAGATTTCCGACTGTATTCCGCTTATAAGCGTACTCAGCCTGTTAAGCATATCCTTTTGAGGTTTCAGCACAGACTCATCAACCAGAGACAATACTTCATTTATCGATGAAGCTACCGACTTCTGGTACTTATATGCAGCAGGCATAACCTGAGTTGTAACAATATCATAAAATGATCTTGCTTCAATCTCTATCTGCTTGCAGTAAGCCTCAAGCTTAATATGATATCTTGAATGAAGCTCAACTTCGCTTAATACTCCCAGGCTGCTGAAAAGCTCCTTTGCCTTTTTTGATTCCAGTGCGGGAAGAGCTTCAGGTGTTGTTTTATTATTGGGGAGCCCTCTCCCTTCAGCTTCTTTATGCCATGCTTCAGAATAGTTATCTCCGGCAAAAAGAACAGCCTTGCACTCCCGTATATCATCCCTTATCAATTCAAGGACTGCTTTTTTAATATCCCCGCCTTCCGCGTTTTTAAGTTTTTCCGCTATATATTCCAGACTCTCAGCTACGATAGTATTGATTACAACCGCAGGGAATGATATTGACTGCGATGACCCCACTGCCCTGAACTCAAATTTATTTCCTGTAAAGGCAAAAGGTGATGTCCTGTTTCTATCCGTATTGTCCTTGCTTAAAACAGGGAGTGATGAAAGATTAAGGTCAATAATCTTTGCTTCAACATCTTTTATAGGTTCACCTTTTTCAATCTTCTCCAGGATTTCTGAAAGCTGGTCACCAAGAAATATTGAGATAATTGCCGGGGGAGCTTCATTAGCGCCGAGCCTGTGATCGTTTGATGCACTTGCTATTGATGCACGGAGGAGATCACCATGCCTGTAAACACCCCTGATTACCGCAAAAAGGAACACAAGGAACTGAATATTCTCTGAAACGGTTTTACCCGGATTGAGAAGATTAACTCCATCATCAGTAGAGAGAGACCAGTTTACATGCTTACCGGAACCATTTATGCCGGCAAAAGGTTTCTCATGAAGTATTGCAGCAAGTGAATGTCTCTTGGCAATCTTTCTCATTGTATCAATAAGGAGCTGATTATGGTCAACAGCTATATTTGCATCCTCATAAATCGGCGCTATTTCAAACTGACTTGGAGCAACCTCATTATGACGTGTCTTTGCCGGTATCCCAAGACGGAAAAGCTCCTGATCCATATCGTGCATAAATGACTGGATCCTCTCTTTTATGCTGCCGAAATACTGGTCTTCAAGCTCCTGACCTTTTGCGGGTGACGCTCCAAGCAGGGTTCTCCCTGTAAGAACAAGGTCCTGCCTGTTAATATAAAAGCTCTGGTCAATTAAAAAATATTCCTGCTCCGGCCCCAGGTTAGACTGCACCCTGGACGAGGTTTTATTCCCCATTATTTTAAGAACTTTAATAGAACTGTCATTAACCGCCTTTACTGATCTCAGAAGGGGGGTCTTTTTGTCCAGGGCTTCACCTGTATAGGAAATAAAGACTGAAGGTATTGCAAGGGTAATACCGAGGCCGTTTTTCATGAGAAATGCCGGACTGGACATATCCCATGCAGTATATCCCCGTGCTTCAAATGTGGCACGGAGGCCGCCGCTGGGGAAGCTTGATGCGTCAGGTTCTCCCTGTACAAGCTGATTCCCTGAAAATCTTTCAATCACCTCGGAGTTGCCCACAAACTCAATAAAGGCATCATGTTTCTCTGCAGTAGCACCTGTTAGAGGCTGAAACCAGTGTGCGAAATGGGTGGCACCGTTTTCAATGGCCCACTCCTTCATCGCGTGAGATACGGCATTTGCAGTATCCAGATCAAGATCAATATTCTCTTCTATACACGCAATGAGTTTAAGGAAAACAGGGCGCGGTAATTTTTTCTGCATTACTGTTTTATTAAAAGTATTCTCCCCGAAAAAAGATGAAACCGGCTTTCTCTCCTTGGGCACTTCAAAAGATGTTCTTTCAACTAAATCAATATAACTTTTTTTTCTCATAATTATATCTCCTTTCTATTTTTTACTTTGCAAGATAAATTCAAATAGGTCTAATACTATAATATTGTCAAATTAATGTGCTGACAAAACTATTCATAAATGCTATAATTAACAATTACGTAACAATGCCTATAGATGAGAGGGAGAAATCTGATGAAAAAGGAACTGTTAAAGGAAATAGTCGAAAACTTTTTTACATGCAACAAAGAGGAAGTGCTTCAGATTTTTAACGAAATGCTCAATACTATTGCCGCGCAGGAACAGATGCCTGACATTGAATCAATGTCGCGTAATTATGAAACTGCACAATCCAATCCGGAGATACACTATATACCGGGTAATCTTAAGGATGCCAGAGATGCTGTCTTCCCCTACTTCTGGGGAACAGACAACTGGTCGTCAAAGCTGCACCTTGAAAATGTTAAAGGCCCGGCAAACTATGCCTCCCTTATCGGTTCAATAGCATGCCTTTTGAAAAATCCGAATCTCTGCGTTGATACATACAGCCAGCGGTCCAATGAACTTGAGCTTAAGGCAATTACCTCACTGGCGAATCTTGTTTTTTATCATACAGAAAATCCCTGGGGTGTTTTTACCATGGGTGGAACCATTTCCAATCTTTACGGCGGTAAAATCGGAATAGAAAAAGTACGCCCCGGGGCTATGAAAAAAGGACTCTCAGGAGAAAAAATCGCAGGGATTGTATCAGAAGCTGCTCATTACTCCAATGAGACACTGGCTGGATGGCTCGGCATAGGGACTGACAATCTCCATTCAATCCCGGTTGACCCGTCGTGCAGCATGAATCTTATTCTCCTTGAGGAAAAAATTGAAGAGCTCTATTTATCAAAAACAGTAATTGCCTTTGTTATAGCAACATTCGGCAGCACCGATGCCTTTGGGATAGACAACATTGGTGAAATACGCCGGGTTATATCAGAAAAATCCGCGAAGCACAAGATGCCGGTTCCCCATCTTCATGTTGATGCTGCTGCAGGATGGTCACTCTGTTTTCTTAACGAATACAATATTGAAAACAATGAATTTCAGCTGAGCAGCGAAGTTATAGAAACTGTAACAAAAATTAAAGAGTTTTCAATGACAATGCAGTCTGCTGATTCAGTAACTATAGACTTCCATAAAATGGGCTGGGGCCACTACCCCTCAAGCGCCTTCATTGTATACAACAGGGATGATTTAAAATATCTTTTCAGAAGCATGGACCAGGTGCCCTACTTTTCTGAGGCGGATTACAGGCACGATCCTGCACTTTTTACGCTTGAAACGTCGAGACCAGGGATAGGGCCCTATTCAGTAATGGCCAGTCTTAACGGTATTGGACTTAAGGGGTACCAGATACTTGTTGCACACTCTCTCGAAATGGCTGCCAGGCTTAAAAAGAAACTGAATAAGCTGGAATACTGCAGAGTCATAAATCAGGATTCTCTGGGACCCGGAGTAGTATGGTGGGTACTCCCTGCAGGGCGTAATGCTGAGGAGATCTATCAGAAAATGATTAAAGGTGAACTCAAAAAAGATGAATATGAAAGATACTTCAGCGAAATACAGAGACTCTTTGAAAAAAGGAAAAATACAGCTGATCCGGAAAAGGATGCACTTCTCAGCTATACAACATCAATGGGCTATAACCCCGGGGGCATCTCCATCCCCGCCTGGAAAGCGGTTTTTTTCAATCCTAAAACTGATGAATCAGTTATCAATCAGATAATTAAAAGCATTGAGGAACTTTAACCCTTACCGGTAAATTTTTCAATCAGGCTTTTTCTGAAATTACTAATAAATTTTATATCATCAGGGCCGGTGCGGCAGCACCCCCCTATTATTTTTGCGCCAAGATTATACCACTGCTTTACTGAATCGGGCAATATATCACTCCCCCCTCCCTGTGTCCAGCAGTTGCACGATTTATTATACACTTCACCTGAATTGGGATAAACAACAAAATTTTTTATTTTATAATCGTGAAGCCCCTTCAAAACCCCTGTAACATGCCCGGGGCTTGAACAATTGATACCGCAGCCTATAAGATTATCAGAGGAACCGGTATCTTTAATAAAATCAGCAAAGATATCCCCATTGCTTATATGAACATCGTCTTTGACAGAAAAGGCAAGCCAGTAGGGTAATTCGGGGTAATCCTTCATAAGTTCAACAAGGGCCGCCCCCTCTTGTGCAGAGGGAATTGTTTCAAAAGCTATCAGATCCGCCCCTGCCTCAGCAAGTAGTTCAATTCTTTCTCTATGGAAATCCGCATACTCATTAAATTCAAGATGATAATCACCCCTGTACTCCGACCCGTCAGCCAGGAATGATCCGTAACACCCTGCAGAACCTGCTATAAAAGGGTAAGGCCTCCCTTCGCATAAATTATGCTCCAGAAAAATATCAATAGCATCCCTGGCGAGCTTAACAGAAAGCTTAATGAGATCCTTCGATTTCTTCTCTGAATAACCCCTTTTCATAAACCCGCTCACAGTAGACTGGTATGATGCGGTAATTATACAGTCAGCCCCTGCTTCAAGAAAAGAAAGATGCACATTCCGGATAGCTTCAGGATTATCCGCAAGAAGAGCCGCAGACCAGAGATGATCATTTAAGACAAAACCTTTTTTCTCCAGTTCTGTGGCAAGTCCCCCGTCAAGAACGATAAAAGGATATTCTGTCAGTATATCATTTAATCGTTTCACCTATCTTCGGCTCCATATGAATAGTTGACTCCACATTCATCTCTCTTTTTATGGCAGACTCTATATTGCTTGCAACATGATGAGCTTTTTCCAGAGACAGATCCCCCTCAAGCCTGATATGAAAAGTAAGTTCAGTGTGATCACCATATTTATGAATATGCATATGATGGATATCAAGCTCTCTGCCGCTTGATTCAGCCGCGATTCTAATTACACTATCTTTGAATCCGGAATCGGGCGCTTCACCAATAAAAGAATCCATGGAATCCTTCAATATTTCATATGCAGCGTACATAATCAGAAGACCGAGTATAATACCCATTACTCCATCAATCCACCAGAAATATCTACCCAGAAAAATACCGCCAAGTAGAACCAGTGAGGAGATGGCATCACTCCTGTGGTGCCAGGCATCGGCTTTTAATGTTACAGAACCGGTTTTTTTTGCTGCCCAGAACGCAAATTGCGCCATACCCTCTTTAGTAATAATTGAAACAGTTGTGGCTGCAATTGCAATTAATCCGAAAGTAACCCCCTCACCGCCCTTAAGCCGGTGAGCAGAATCAACAATAAAATTAAAGGCAACTACGGCCAGAAGCAGGCCTATTACAATTGAGCCAAGAAGCTCAGCCCTGCCATGCCCGAAAGGATGCTCCCTGTCGGGCGGAATTGACGAGGCCCTGGCGCTTACAAGAACCACAACAGATGTAAATGAATCGGAAAGGGTATGCCACGCGTCAGCTATAATCGCAATTGAACCTGTAACAGTCCCGGCCCAGAATTTATAGGCAAAAAGAAGTATATTTAAAAGAATAGATCCCCACCCTTCTATATATGCCAGTGTGTTATTATCTCTGCCTATTTTTACCATATGAATGCTCCAGGAAAATATTAGATCAGTTTTTTCGCAATTCTCGTTATTAAAGGTGACCCCATTTTTTTCATCATCCATACTTCAGCAATACGCTTATTCAGGAGTGAAATTGTGGGAAATGAGTGCTGAGTCATCATTATATCGAAAAGGGAAATCCCCTGCTGTATGGCAAGAATCCACTCATGAATCAGTTCACTGGCAGATTCCCCAACTATTGTTGCACCTAAAACCTTCCCCCTTTTAGTAGCAAAAACTTTTACAAATCCTTCCGGAACACCATCAGCAATAGTTCTGCCGTAATCCTGATAATTCTCCTTAATCATTTCATACTTAATTCCCAGGCTTTTAATTTCACCCTCTGTGAGCCCTGCATGAGCAAATTCAGGCTTTGTAAAAACAGTCCAGGGAACAATATATTTATCCCATCTGAACCTGGCAAAAGGGATGGGATTAAGAGCATTCATTAATGCAAGCATCCCCTGATGCATCGCAGCATGGGAGTAAAGGGCGATGAAGTTTACATCACCAACAGCGTAAATATTTTTTACATTAGTTCTGAGATATTTGTCTACAATAATTTTTTTACCTGTGTGAGTTACGCCTGCGTTTTCAAGTTTAAGCGGTTCAATCACTGCTTTTCTTCCGGTTGCCACAAGAAGCTTTTCAGACTTAATCACGTTACCGCCGGAATGGACAAATATAAACTTACCCTTTTTCTCGACCTTATCAATAGTTGCGCTGTTATAAACAGTAATCCCCTCCTCCCTGAACTTTTCTTCAAGAACAAGGGCCCCCTCTTCATCACCCAGGGGGATCAGATGTTTATCATTGTGAACAATAACAACCTTGCTCCCCAGCCTGGAAAAGGCCTGGGCCATTTCAGAACCTATTGCTCCGCCCCCTATTACAGTAAGGGATGCAGGGATACTTTTTTCATCAAAGAGATTCATGTTAGTCAGGTAAGGAACCTCCGTAAGGCCCGGTATCTCCGGAATAAAAGGCTCAGTACCGGTTGCAATAAATATTTTTTTACCCCTGTAGATTTCATCACCAACCTGGATGGTGTTTTTATCGACAAAATGAGCCATACCTTGTTTCAGGATTGTTTCCACTTTTTCAAACATCTTTGTTGTTTTAGGGCCGCTTATAAATTCAATTTTGTCCCTTACTACGCCGAGGGTTGTTTTAGCCACAGATTTACTGCCCGGGATAATTCCATATTTCTTGAGATTATCAGAAACAGCCTTTGCTTCACCCGCTTTTAAAAGTGCCTTACTGGGAATACACCCCACATTTAAGCATTCACCGCCGATTTTATTATTTTCAACCGCCAGCACATCCAGACCCATAGCAGACCCCATTGCAGAAACTGCCATCCCTCCAGGGCCCATTCCTATTACTATAATGTCATAAACTTTTTTCTTTTCCATTATTAAATCCTCCGAATTATTAAGAAATATACTATTTAATTAACATCTTTAATTCTACAGTCAATCATTTTTCCGATTATTTTTATTATTATTCTTAAAATATCTATTTCAAGCGGAAATGTCATATAGTTTTAACTGCAGGTCCCAAAAAAATAATCCTGAAGCAGCCTTTAGGGCACTTCAGGATAGGAGAGTACGATGAAAAAGTTTTCTTGCTTATATTATTTAAGACATTTAATATGGTATTAGTTACTTTTTTTATTGAACAATTATGTTATTTTTGTAATAATTTCTAAAAATGTAACTTAATTGACAATATATGATTATCTCTCCCCGCCGCCGAAGGCGGCGGGGAGAGATAGAACATTTCAATTATAAAGAAATTAAGGAATTATCACTGGAAAAGAATTTCCGGATCTGATTAAAGGGGGAAATATGGATAAAATATGTTTCACTGAAGAGAAAGGGGGGAATAACTGCGGAGATATTACAGTTTATGCGCTCTCAACCTGCGCTTTCTGCAAAAAGGCCCTTAAATTTCTGCGGGAAAATTCTGTTTATTTTAAATATGTCTATGTGGATGATCTTGATCCTGAATTAAAACTTCAGATTAAAGATGAACTCCGGTCAAAATTCGACAGGGAAGTGGGATTCCCCTTCCTGATTATTGATGATGAGAAAACTATTGTAGGCTTTACTGAAAGTGAATACAAAGAGGAAATTTTAGGCAGGCAGAAAAATTCATGAAAGAAAAAACATATGAAGATGTAAAATATTTTTCTGAAATGGTGGCCGGGAAACAACTCTGGATTCTTAATAAAGATGAAGAGCATCTTGAGATGATAATAAGAGGACTTCAAAAAAATTATAACAGATATGGATATTTTGCATGTCCCTGCAGAGATTCTGATGGCGTAAAAAGTGAGGATATGGATATAATCTGTCCCTGTAAATACAGCAGGCCCGATATTGAAGAGTATGGCCACTGCTACTGCGGACTTTATCTGGATCGGGAATTCTACAATAAAAAAAAAGAACTCTCGTCAATACCTGAAAGAAGAAAGCCCGCATAAATGCGGGCTCCCTCTAAACTATATCCAACCTTTACACAACTATTAAGAGGAAACTATGCGTCCTGTTTGTTGGTAAGAGACCATATATTCATTTTTTCCGCTTCCTTAACAAGACTGTCCTTGAAGTCGGGATGGGCAATCCTTATCATCTCTTCAGCCCTCTGCCAGGTTGACTTACCCTTCATCATTGCAATTCCGAATTCTGTTGCAACATAGTGAGTAATTGAACGGGGCACTGTTACAATTGCGCCAGGCTGCAATGTCGAAACAATCCTTGATCTAAGTGTGCCATCTTTCTCTTTATAGGTTGAGCTCAATGCTATTATACCCTTTCCGCCGCTTGAATTGAAAGCTCCGAAAATAAAATCGAGCTGTCCGCCTGTTCCGGAGATCTGCCTGTATCCGGCTGATTCAGAACATACCTGTGAGAATAGATCCACTTCAACCGCATTATTTATTGCAATCACCTTGGGATTGTAAGATATTATCCTGGGATCATTTACATAATTAACCGGATAGGAAGCGCATGTGGGATTAAGATGAAGAAAATCATAAAGCTTCTTTGTACCCATTGCAAAGGTATAAGTCATCTTAAAATGATCTATCTTTTTCCTGCTCCCTGTAACTTTTCCGGTATTGTAAAGATCAACACATGAATCAACCAGCATTTCAGTGTGAATACCAAGATCTTTAATGTCACTTTCAGCAAGAAGCTGCCCCATAAGATTAGGAAGGCCGCCGATACCGAGCTGAAGTGTAGTTCCATCCTCAATCTCTTTAAGAATATGCTTTGCAATTTCTCTATCAATATCCTTAGGCGGTACCGGAGGTACCTCTACAAGGGGCGCGTTATTCCCTTCAACAATAAAGTCCACACTTGAAATATGGATCGACTCGAAATTTCCGCCAAGACAATAGGGGACATTTTCGTTTATCTCCACCACTACCTTTTTTGCCTTACTTAAATTCGCCCCTGTAACTGAATTTGCAAGGCCGAAGTTAAAATAACCGTTCTTATCCATAGGCGCCACAGTAATAAGGGCAACATCAGGCCTCAGATATTTTCTTATAAATCTTGGGCCCTGATGATAGGTCATGGGTATATAATTACACAGATTCTGATCATGAAGCTTTCTTGAAATACCGCTGAAATGATAATCACATACTACTGCATGTTTTCTCAGAGGGTCCTTTTCAATAACCTTTGGGGACTGAGTAAAGCAGACACCCCTTATTTCAATATTATTAAGCTCTTCAATTCTATTGGCCAGCGCCTCATCAAGACTTTTCGGAAACAAAACAAATTCACCGTAAAAAACCTTATCACCAGACTTGACAACCTTAACAGCATTATCAGCAGTTGCCAGTTTAGACCTGTATTCATTCATAAATTTTTCGGACATTTTTCTTCCTCCTGATTGATTCTGCACATTCCCCCGTTTAAATCCTGTTCCATTACTTTTTAATTATGATATTCCGGCAGTACCGGGGGGAGACACTGCCGGAATTATCAAACCAGAGTTGGAAACTTATATAAAAAATAATTTAACACAGTAATTAATCCTGGAAATAGCTTTTAGTGTAATAATGCTGTTTTCAATATCCCCGCCGCCAAAGGCTGCGGGGATATTAAAGCATTTTACTTTAAATAAAAGTTAAGGAATTAACACTGAGTTTATCATTATTTTTCATCAATTTTAAAAAACTCATTTTTCATCTTAAAACTACAGAGTTTATAAACAACTCGATTGTCATCTCTATTACAGGCTCAACCATCTTTGCCGAATCTTTTTCCCGCGCCTTACTGTCCTCAAGCTGTACTATACCAAAAAATGAGCCTATCAGAATGTCCACAAGCATATACCTGTCAATATCCCTGACAAGACCCATAGCCACAGCAGTATCGAAAATACTCCTCATCTCCTGCATCAGAAGCCTGGTTTTACCCCTGATCTGCTGCTCAGTTTTCCTGTCCAGCACCCAGAGCATTCCAGCCTGCTGAAAAAGCTGCCCTATCCTGAAAATGTCAGGATCCTTTTTGTATCGCTTGAAAAAGACATCAATTACATTTCTTACAAGGTTTTCCCCTGAGCCATACATCTTCAGCTGAAGCTGCATATTGATCTCTTCCATATCAAGGAGACATTCCTTTAAAAAAGGATTAACAAGAGAAAAGTAAAGATCCTCCTTTGTAGGGAAAAATTTATAGATAGTAGGCTTGCTTACAGCAGCCTCATAGGCAATCTCATCCATTGTAGTTTTTAAAAAACCTTTTTTATAGAAAACAGATTTGGCAGCCTTCAGGATATCATGAAGACGCTGCTCCTGTTCCTTCTGCTTCCGGTCCTTTATTTTACTACTCACATCTATCATTAAGTTAACACATCCGTGCTACCGTCAGTAAAGTTTTTACTGGCAGTATACTTGTTACCATCAGTATAATTGTCAAGCATTTCAGTTATTTTTTTTCAGCAGGAAAGAAAAAATAGTATGCTCTTATTTTAATACGAATCTGAATTCAAAAGAAGTTCCGCTGGTAAGAAAAAGCTCAAGTTTACCACCTATCTGCTTTGCAAGGGCGCTAATAAGATAAAAACCGAGTTTACCCTTGTCGGGGAAAAAAGACTGGTCCGGGAAACCAATTCCATTATCACTGATACAGAGAGAATAGAAGTTCCTGTCACATTCAAACTGCAGTAATTTTATTTCCACCTGGCCGCGCATATTCCCCGGAAAAGCATGCCTTAGGGAATTTGAAAGAATTTCATTTATCATCTGGGAAAGAGGTATTGCCTTACTAACATCAACATTTATTTCCGGGATATCGATTACAATTTCTACTTTTTCTTTATCAATTTTATACGCTCTCATGAGAGAAGAGACCATGCTTTCCACAATACCTTTCAAATTAATTTCATTGTCATTTTCAGAGCTGTAGATTTTCTCCTGTATAATCGACATTGTCTTTACCCTGTTCTGACATTCGACAAGAGCGGCCTTGATATTCTCATCTTTCTCTTTTACAATCTGCAGACTTATGAGGCTTGCAACTATCTGAATATTATTTTTTACCCTGTGATAGACCTCTTTTAACTGCTCCTTCATATCAGCTATCACCCTTTTCTGCTCTTCTATTATAAGATTAGAGCTGCTGAATTCATCCGGTTTATTCCCCTCTTCCTGTACAGAGGCTTCTGATTTTTCAGGAGGATAATATTTTTTAAGGAAGATAATAATAAGTGCGGGCAAAATAAAAAAAAGAGAAGTGAGAAAAGATTCTGAGAGAAAGGAATATTCCCCCATTATTGCCCCGGGGATAACCATTATCAGCATAATATATACAATTACCCAGAAAACATGGAAATTATACCAGTATGCAGCAAGAATAACCGGAACATAAAATAAGTGAGTATAGAAAATATACTCACTTATTTTATGTTCCGGAGGTTTTACAAAAAAAAGAATTGTTAAAGCTAATAGAATAACACATATTGCTGAAATTTTTAAATATTCTTTTATTTTCATCTTTAAACCAGCCTTAAAAGAAGCTGGCATAAAAAGAAATTTATGTCAATTAAAATGCCACTGCCACATTGGTTTTACTCTCAAGAAGATCCCTTGTTTCCCTGGGAATCCCTTTAAATATTACTTTTTTATTATCAAGCATTGCAAATCTTTGCGCAATACATATAGTCTTTATTATTCCAGGTTCAAAAGAGTTAACTTTGGTAAAGTCAAAAACCAGACCTGCATCATTACAGCCGATGCTCCTTACTCTTCTGAAAAAATCACTTTGAGCCTCCTGCTCCATCATTTCAATAAAATCGTTCTGGTTCATAATCCCCCCTTAAATATCAATGAAGACTTTCAAAATCATTTATCAAATCAGCGAGTTTTTCAAAATCCATAGACTTATCAAAAAAATAATCAGCGCCAAGCTCTTTGCATCTGTTCAAATAATACTGGTCGTAATAATTTGTCAGCATTGCCACTATGGTTCCGGGACTTGTTGTTTTAATACTTTTCAGGATATCAACACCGCTCCGTTTATTCAGCTTAATATCAAGAACAACAATGTCAGGATTAAAACTTTTAAGAAGATCAAACTCCTCATCACCGGTTGAGCCGATTACATCCACATTACCGCCTGCAGAAAAAATGCGGATAAGCCTGCTGCGGATAAGATTTGAATCATCAACTACCAGAACCCTCATATTACATCCATCTGATTATTTATGTCACTTTCATATCACAGATGCTGTTGAAGCACAATCAGACAAAACCTAATTTTTATGAGGTAAATTGATATTTTCAAGGTAAGTTAAAACACCTTCTCTGTAGGACATAGTCTTACAGAGAAGGTGAATAGATAGCGGTAGAATTTTTCAGGTTTTGTCATTCCCGCGAATATTTCGACAAGTTCAATACAGGTGCGGGAATCTCATAACTCCTGATTTTTCAGGAAATTCCGGCAGATATTTTAGAGTTATAATTATCAGATATCGAGAAGATTGTTTTTTATTACATAGTGGGTAATTTCAGAATTATTCTTCATATTCATCTTGGAGAGGATTCTATGCCTGTATGTACTTATGGTTTTTACACTTAAAAAAAGTTCAGATCCTATCTCTGAAACACTTCTGCCTGATGCAATCATACACATAACCTGAAACTCCCGGTCAGTTAAAGCATCATGTGGCGCCTCATTCCCCCCCAGGGCAATACTGTCAGCAAGTGATTCAGCAAGAGCGGGTGAAATATAACGCCCCCCTGCCACTGCCTTTTTTATTGCCGCAATAAGGTTTTCCGATGCTGTCTCCTTTGTTATATAGCCGGAAGCCCCTGCCCTTATCGTTCTCACAGCATACTGATCCTCAGCATGCATACTTAAAACTATCACAGGGAGATGGGGCTTTAGAAGTTTTATATGCTTAATAGCATCAAGCCCGTTCATACCCGACATTTTAAGATCAAGAAGAACCACGTCGTAATCATTTTTTTTTACAAGTTCAATAAGCTGCTCAGCATTAACCGACTCACCTGTAACCTTCATATCTCTGGAATCGGAAATAATCTGTTTTAATCCTGCCCTTACAATATCATGGTCATCAGCTATTACTATCTTTATCATACACCCCTCTCTTTCAGACAGGAATTATCACCTTTATGGCTGTTCCGCTGCTGCTTCCGCTGATATCTATTATACCGTTAAGGGCCTTAACCCTCTCTTTCATGCCGATAATCCCATATGACCCTTTTGTCTTCAGGTCCGATTCCCCTATGCCCTTACCATTATCACTAATAGACATTTCAACAGAAGAATCATTTTCCTTTAAAGAAATCCTCACTTCATCCGCTTCAGCATGTTTAATAATATTTGTAAGGGACTCCTGGAAAATTCTAAAAAAGGCAACCGCCTTTTCCTCAGCAAGGTCCCTTATCTCCTGACAATCTACAATAAAACTGATACCTGTCCTCTTCGAAAATTCGCCAGCCTGCCATTCAATAGCAGCGCCAAGTCCAAGATCGTCAAGAATGCCGGGCCTGAGCATAGATGACAGCTTACGCACTGTAAAGATTATATCATTGATAAGCCCGTCCATTACAGCAGTTTTTTCAAGGAGATCATCATGCTGTGGGGGTATTCTTTTTTTAAGCCAGGAAAGATCAATGCGAAGTGCAGTCAAAGACTGGCCAAGGACATCATGAATTTCCCTTGCAATATCAGTCCTCTCCTTCTCTCTCATTGACTCAATATGCCCTGACAGGTTTCTCAGCTCCTGCCGGGAACTTATAAGCTCTTCAAAATACATACGGTATTCTGTAACGTCTCTTATAATCCCCTGGTAGCCGTCATTTGAATTTTTTTCATACTCAAATTTTTTAAGTGTAATGAGCACATCAATAATTCGCCCGTCTTTACACTTCATCCTGGTTTCAAAATTGCTTACAGCCCCTTTTGACGCTGCATCCTCAACAAAATCGGTGTAATCATCTACAGCATCAAAAAGATCTTCAAGTTTTAATCCGCTGAACTCTTCAAGTGAGTAGCCGAATAAATCGATCATGGCCTGATTTACATTAACAACATCAGCCTTTTCATCTGCTATAAAAATCGGGTCAAGGGACTGCTCAAAAAGGGTACGATATTTTATTTCACTTTTTTTCAGTTCCCTGTCAAGAAGAGAACGGTGAAGCGCAATTTCTATGGAGGTGTATAAATCCTTCTCCTCTATAGGCTTCACAATATAGCCGTAAGGACCTGTAAGATTAGCTTTTTTTAATGATGTCTCATCCGAATGGGCAGTAAGATAGATGACAGGGATGTCATAAGCTTCTTTAAGAACTGTAGCGGCAGTTATACCGTCAATATCCCCGGAAAGCATAATATCCATAAGCACAAGATCGGGCTTATCAGATGCAACCATTTCCAGACACTCTTCACCGGAGCCGGCTATACCTGTGACTCTATACCCCAGATGTTCAATTGTATTCTGCAAATCAAGGGCTAAAATGATCTGATCTTCAACAATTAATAATTTCCGGTCATTCATTTATTATTCACTAAACCAAAATTTCTGTCTCTTATTCAAATAAATGCCTAAAATAGGAATATAAAACTAAGCTCTTTACGGAATATTGGAATAAAAAGTAAATTTCCCCCCTGTCCCCCGGAGAGGGCTGACTCCGGTAGATATGGAAACAAATATTATTATTACTTTTCCCAAAAATCCGGAAAGCACCTAAAACTAAAATTATTATGATCAGAATAATCTAAATTGTCAAGGTATAATTAAGTCTCTTCCATCTTTGATGCTTTTAATTCTTTGAACATCTCCAGATAAAGCTTTGGTGAACCCTCAAGAGGCTTGAAAATAAAGCTTTTAAGGAGAAAGATGTCCATATATAAAGCAGAAACACCGGAAAGAAAAGATTCAAGAAAAAATATCCTGTAAAATGTTCCCAGAAGTGTATTATTAAGCTTTACAATCCGCTGATCTATATACCTGTAATTCCTGGCAATATCGTAAAAAATTGAGCCGCAGGTATTTAAAGCAGTCTTTTCACCCATAAAAGACCTGAGAAGAGCCTTCCCGCCCCCCATCTTCTTTATATCATCCGGCAGCTGCCTGGTTATTGCCCAGATCATAGCCTGGGCAAGTTCCCTGTTTTTAGTGTCAACAGCTGAATCATTCATTATCATGTTCAGATGAAACTTATGATAATCAAGAGATGATGCAAGAATACGCCTCCAGACACCCCCTCTGATAAGACTGTATATAAACATTAAAAAAGCTGCCCCTGCCAGATAATAAATCTCAGCCGCAACATAGTAGTTTAAATAACCGGCCATTGACTTTAAATAATCCATGCGCTACTGAACCTTCATCATCCTTTCAAGAACCTTCTTCAGCTCATCCATTTTTCTTTTTACTTCTTCATCACCTGAGTACTCAGCAATTTTATAAAAAATATCCTTAAGCCTGGGCTCAATTTTACGCAGAAGAGCAGATTCAGAAGAAAGCTCTTCAGGGGGGGCCAGGCCAAAACTCTTAAGTTCAGGATACTTCCTGTTCATCTGCACCATATCGGGGAGAAGGCCTTCCAGTCCTCTGGAAAACTTCCCCATAGCCTCAGCAATAAGGAGTGGATTCTCAGTTGATTCCACATCAAAAATAAAATTCTCATAGAGATTTATAAGCCTGCGCAAAACAGCTTTAACATCATAATATTTTGCTCTCCTGTTTAAAGAAGTATAATCATAAACAACCGTATCTTCGCTCACATTCTTAAGACTATCCTCAAAGGGGGAGTCGATTCTGCACCTGATATAAATACCTGAAATTTCTGCAACCTTAAAGGTGATCTTTGAACCATTAATTTCGATGTAGAGAGTATTCCCGGGGAAAATCAGAGATGAGGGATCGGGGCTGCCGGCTCGTATAAGAATTTCACCCCTTGCAGGGCTTATAAATTCGATTTTACCCATAGGGATATCTTCATTCCCGGAGACATTGCTGATAAAGAAACCCCACTGAAAAAACAGTGAAACCGCAATAAATATAATTATTTTTTTAAAAGAAGTCTGTACCATTTCAACGGCACCATAATATTATTTCACTTCACTTTTCAACTAAAAATTTTCAGTCCCCGCCCTTTTCAGAAATGATAATCAGCAGAGGCTCCGGAATATTTCATCACAAGAATGGTAATATCATCTTCAAAATAGCAGCTCCCCCTGATTCTGGTGAGCTCATTAACAATAGAATTACTCAGGTCATAGGGATTAAGAGTGCAGTTTTCCCTTAAAAATTTGAAGAAAAGGGCATCGCCAAGTATAATGCTGTCACTCCCCAGACACTCTGTGACACCATCAGTATAAAGAATAATGCTGTCGCCAGGCTCCAGTACTGCAGCAGCATCCTCATAATCAGCAGGTATAAAATCAGCAATGAGCTTCCCCTTTGAATTGAGAAGCTCAATTTCTCCGGAACCTCTAAGGATAATCATTGCCGGATGCCCGGCACTGGAAAAAAGTAGAGCCCCGGTGTCAAGATTTATTGAGCATATACATGCAGTAACAAAATGATTATCGATTTTACCCTGCAGCGAACCATGAATATTTTTCAGAGTAGCGGAAGGCACAGTAAAAGTATTATCCCAGCCGGCAAGTGACATCTTCACCATTGAAGAAACAAGCGCCCCGGCAACACCATGGCCCGATACATCACATACAAAGAAACTTACTGTTTTACTCCTCTCGTCATAAAAAATGTCCAGAAAATCACCGCCCACCTCCATCATCGGTCTGTAACTGAAAGCGATAAAAGCCTCAGAAAGAATAGGGATCTCTTTCGGCAGCAGAGCCTTCTGCAGCTCGCCGGCAATATGGATCTGCATTTCCAGCTGATTTTTCTGGTCCTCAATAACCCTCTGCCCTACTTCAGCCTCTCTTGACTTTACCCACCTCATAAATCTGGTGCCGTCAAGTATATAGATAAAAAAGGAAAGAATAACAGTAACAGCCATAATATCATTAATGCTGTAACGGGCCCTTGCACCGGAAAATTCCATCCCTAAAAACCAGCTCAGAGCTAAAAAAACTGAAACTGAAGAATAAAGGATCATGTATGCCACTTTTCGCGGGAAAGGTACAACAGCGATCAGTGTAAGGACAAAAAGGTATCCCCCAATATAGGCAGGGTCCCCTATTGTAAAGGCAGTCATAACGGCTGTTGACAATTCAAGATAAAAGCCGAAAATAATCAGCATGAGAAGACTTTTCTCTCTAAGCGGTTTAATAAACCTGGTGGAGAAAAGGAGAAGCCCCACAACCGGGAACGCAAGACGAAAAGCAACAATAACCGGCTTATCAGGGTGAATAGCCATATCTATAGGGATATAGGTAAGCCAGGAAAGGGTAATAACAGAAGCAAAAGTTAAAATACGGCTGCTCTGATAATTAAGTTCACGCCTGAAAGTTTCCGGGAAAGATTTTCTCCCGTCATCCAGATTGACATAACGAATAAGCTTTTTTATCAGATTCAATTCAAAGTTCCCCGCATAACATAAAGCTCTAATTTATAATTTATCATAGAATAATTCAAGCAGAAAATAACAAACTACGATATAGTCGGGCTTTTTTTAATTCGGGGCAATATCATCACGAATTGCATGTAATTTAATATCAGTATATTTGATATAGTTAAAAAAGTCCTTATCCATTGTGTATGTTGAATAATTATTTTTTATACTCACAGAACAGATTAAAAAATCAATATGTGAACCCTGGATTCCATTTTTTCTGCAATTGTTGAACCCCCTTTTATTTAATAAACCTGAAACATCTAATTATAAAATTTATAAGCAAACTCACCTTTCTCAATAATTTCCCCATCAGCTCTCCTAAGCAGGAAAAACTTTACTAATTTCTCGTTATCAATTCTATAATAAAAATGTTTACTCCCTTCCAGTTTCCCGTTCTTAAATCCTGTAAATACTTAAGTGAGCCCCTCTGTCAACACAAAACATCACAACACTTTGAGTATATCCCTGATTCCGTAAAAGCAGGGATATACCCTATCCGCAAAATATTTACTGTCTATGGATTCTGAATGTAAACATCAGCCAGTGAATAAACTTCCTTGTTTAAAACATTTTCATATTCATCAATATTACCTACAGGACGTTTAATGCATTTTAAAAGTTTTTCTATCTGAACATCAGAATTAGAAACTTTCCCGTAAAGATCAAGCGCGTACATAGAAAAATCCCTTACAAACATATCAAACATCTGATTCATTACTTCGTCACTTACATCTTCAATCTTTGCACTTTCTATAATAAGATGGCCATATGCAACCATGGTAAATAATTCACCAACTGCAAGAAGGTAGTCAAAGTTCATCATCTGTTTAGAGAGATCCTCTCCAGAGGCAACAAGGTATTCTTTATACGCGTTAATCTGTTCGATAAAAACTTTTACATTAGGCAGATGAGATAAACTATTATAAGCCTTATTGTAGTCATGAAACTTTGTTTTTGCATAAGCTTTTGTAGGGCCCTGATGAAAAAGAAAATCATCATTGTTGCCATTGGTAATTCTTCCTATCTCTTCAAACTCACCAGGCATAAACATATAACTTGGAATAAGTTTCGCGATCAGTGCCATATTTACATGGCGGGTACCTTCAAGTTTAGGGAAACCGACGAGTTCAATCACAGCCTGCTGGAAATAGTTATCTTTTTCAAATCCTTTAGCCGCGATAATGTCAAAGAGAAGTTCATGAACCTTTTCCCCCTGGATTGCTACTTTCATTTTCATGATAGGATTAAAAAGCAGGTATCTCTTATCATTCTCTCCGGCTACTCTCATATAATCCGTTGCTCTAAGTCCAAAAAGTTTCATCCCCATAATCCGGAGCCATGAATCCATAAAAAGTCTTTTTACATGAGGAAAATCTGTTACTTTTTTCCCGTAAAGCTCCCTGTGTGACGCGTGATTAATAGCCTCATAGAAAGAGTGCGTTACAATACCGGTAGAACCTGAACCGATATTGAACTTGCAGATATTAATTGTATTGAGCATATCATCCCATGCTTTCTGGCCTCTTGATAAAATATCAGCATCTGTAATCGGATAATCGTGAAGTGCAAATTCTGCCACAAACATCTGGCTTGCATCTACAACATTTTTTACGCATTCATAATTCGGATGAGCTGAATCAACAACGAAAAAAACATATTCATCAGTATCTGCAATTTTTCCGAATACAGATACTGTACTTGCAACATTGCCGTTTCCGATATAGTATTTACTTCCATTGGCAACATAGCTTCCGTCACCTTTCGGATAGAGTTTCATTTCGGATGAGTATATATCTGCGCCATGTTCTTTCTCTGAAAGGCCGAATGCGCATAAAGCGTTATCCTTCATTTTGGCTGCAGCTTTATGTTTAGCCTCTTCATTGTCTCCAAGCAGAACAGGGTCAAGCCCGAGCGTAGAAACATGATAAGTGTACCAGTAAGCAGAACCGTAAAATCCGCAGATCTCTGAAAATTCATACATCCGGTAAGTGCTATAATACTGGTTCGGATCTGATCCGTATCCTTTCGGAAGAAAAAGTGATTCAAATATTTTCTCATCTGTTACAAATTTCTGAAAATCTTCACAAAATTCCTTTTTATGATACTGTTCTTTCTGTTTTGCAAGACCCTTGTCTTCAAACCAGTTAATAGTTTTAAGCATTATTTCTCTCGATCTTTCATCGGGGTATTTTCTGTCTCTGTATTGCTTCGGGTTTAACAATAAACTCATCACATGCTCCATTAATATTTTTTATGTTCCATTTCCTATTATCAGTTAATTCTGTTGGATTTTCTCCATATATTCATTTTCTGAGCCTCTTCAACAAGCTCATCCCTGAAATCGGGGTGGGCTAATTTTATCAGCGCTTCTGTTCTATCCCAGAGATTGAGCCCTTTAATATTTACCACGCCATATTCTGTTGCGATAGTACTGACGACTGATCTCGGCACAGTAACAACCGAACCTGGCGTAAGTGTTGCTTTAATCTTTGAATGGAGTTTACCATCTTTGTCTTTGTATGTTGAAGGGAGGCAAAGTACAGCTATACCTCCTCTGGATTCATATGAGCCATTTGAAAAACTGAGAGCGCCCCCTGTTCCGGAATATTGGTTATAACCCATCGACTCAGATGCCGCCTGTCCCATGATGTCTACCTCAAGAGTTGAATTTATTGAAAACATATTATCTTCTGCCGCAATCTGTGAAGTATGCGTTACATAATCGCAGTTATATGATGCAAGCAGGGGATTGTTTTCCATGAATTCCATAGTTTCCTTTGTGCAGAGGCTGAATGTGAATACACTCTTGCCGGGATCTCTTTTCTTTCTGGTATTTGTTATTTTCCCTGCCATATACATATCGTAGAATGCATCACAGAACATTTCACTATGTATACCAAGATCCTTTAAGTCGGATTGAGCTATAATTTTCCCGATTGCATTAGGGACTCCGCCAATACCCAGCTGAAGGCATGCTCCATTTTTTACCAGAGGGACAATATTCTGCGCTATCTTTAATTCATCATCTGTAGGGTCTACATGAGGCATGTAGAACATATCAGGGTTTGAACCTTCTATTATATAATCGATTTCATCTATATTAAGATATTCTTCGCTCCCGCCGAGAACCGTGGGGAATTTTGTGTTTACCTCAAGAATTTTAACAGGAGTATTAAGGACATCTCTTCTGATATGGGCATTAATTATACCAAAATTGAAATTTCCTTTAACATCCATTGAAGTGGTTTGTATCACAGCAATATCTCTTCTAAGTGAATTGCTCCAGAGTGGTTCGGTTCTTGTCCTGGTGCCATCCTGGAACTGAAGCGGAATAAAACAGACAACTCCTGAAGATGCGAACATTCTCTCAAGAGGGCCGTACCATGATGTCTGATATCCGAAATCTCCGTTATTTTTCTGTTCTGACATTTTTATAAGAGCCTGTGGTACAGGGAGAATTGTACCCATTATAAAAATGTCAAGCTTGCTGAATTCTCCATCAGAAATTCTTTTTGCTAAAGCAATATCAAAATCGATCGGTTTAGCATGAAATCCACCATAGGATATATTTGATCCGTTTTTTACAAGACTGGCAGCTTTTTCGGCTGTTATAAGCTTACTCCTGTATTTATCCATTATTGAAGATGATTTGTAATTCATACAACAATTACCCCCTGTATATTATTCCAGTTATTAAATAATCATCTTCATATACCTCTATTCATAAGAAAAGTCTCGCTAATATATATTTTGACTAAAAAAATGGTGTACAAAATATATTTTGGCTGGCATTTATTAAAATGGTTAAGAATTATCCTGCTGGAAATTTTTTCGGAGTATTGTCTATGGAAACTCTAAAGACATTTTATTTACAGTACCTGTTTTTCGGGCAATTTTTCATGTTTGTTTTTGCCGCATCACAGTTTATCTCCAGAGATAAGTTGAAGATAAATTATATATACTCTATATCATACATATTTATGGGACTGGCTATAATTCAGATAATATCCTATTCTACAAAAGTTTTCCCCGATTATATCTATATATCATATTTTCTGATACCTGCTACAACCGGTTCCCCTCTCCTTCTATACCTTCGATACCGTTTTCTTATTGAAGGGAAAATGATCAGATGGCCGGTCCCGTTTACAATTTTTCTTCTCACCATACTTCTTTTCCTTATTACAGGCCCGGTATTGATAAGCAGTATTACACTTACGAAAGAGTATGCCGAACTCCGCCCTATATTTGATCCTTCATTCAGCGGACTACCTCTTTATTTTAAATTTGTTCACTACCTTAATTTTCTTTCTAAAATTACACTCAGCGCTGCTACAATGATTCTGCTTATTAAAACCTCATATCTATGGGAAAACAGTGATTCCGAAAGGATTGTCGTAGCCAGATTAGTTTATGTTTTTGTAGTAGTGATGTTTTTAACTTCACTGCTGCTTATTGCCGGGGATCTGTTCAGCTTCGAATACAGCAAGGCAGGTGTTTTCATGATAAACTCTGCAACCCTTGGTATTTTTTTTACATCGCAATACAATTCTGATTATTACAGTATTTTTAAGCATGTTAAGAAAAAAAAGAAGTACGCTGTATCCAAAGTTATCGGCATTGATGTTGAATCGATTATTCTAAAGCTCCAGAAAATAATGGTTGAGCAGGAATTATACAAAGAGGAGAGTATTACATTAAGAGCAGTTGCCGAAAGAATTGATGTAAGTTTCCAGCAGCTCTCTGAAATTTTAAACAATCAGATAAAGAAAAATTTCAATACTTATATAAATGAATTTAAAGTTGAAGAGGCAAAACGTCTGTTGATTCAGGAGCCGGAAATTCCAGTTATACACATTGCATTTATGGTAGGCTTTAATTCCCTTAGAACATTCAATAGAGTCTTCGGCAGGAATACCGGCTATACACCTATAGATTACAGAAGAAATAAAAATATAAAATAATGAAATTCGGGGTTTTCGGCTCTTACGCCCGGGGAGAATCTTCAGGCATAACATCAGATACAACCAAAATCAACGAGGTTAGAATAAAAACAAAGATGGCGGTATATTTCATTATATTTCCACAGTACCCTAAAGGGTTATATTTTTTATAATATACATATTATGATGCAGATTGTCAATATACAGGGTCAGAGCCCCATGTCTCTCCTCGTAAACACATGTCTTCTCCCTATAAATACATACCTGCCATTAAGAATTCAACAAATTATTCTGCTTAAACCAGAATCCGCCAAACCGCAAAAAAAATTTCTCCATCTGTACCAATTCCTGAATTTTTTGTTATATTAAATTATTATGAAAAAACAGAACTCTAATAAAATAAACTTCTTTCAGCAGGTTATGAAAATTACAGCAGTAATTTTTATACTCGCTTTACACACTTATGCCTCAGGCAGTGTGGAGATATCAGGTGTAAAATTCCCCGCCTCATATACCCATGAAAACAGAAATTTAACACTCAGGGGATATGCCGTGCTTAATTACATGTATGTAATAAAGGCCTATGCAGGTGCATTCTATCTTGAAGAGGGGAAAGGCCGGGCAGATGCCCTGGGCAGGTCAGCCCGGGTTCTTGAACTTGAATATTTCAGGAACATAAAAGGTGAGGACTTTGCAGAAGACAAATATTTACTTGCAAAAAATAAAAACTACCGCCATTTTTGCTTTCATGAACGAGCACGATAAACTTTTTAAAGAAATAGAAAGCGTTAAAGAAAATGCCATTGATCTGATAGAGTCAACCTTTCCGGAGCATGTACTGACAGAGCTTGATTTGCCATCTATGGAGCTTGACAACAACAGCTATGTAGACAAAAAACTGAAAGAGTATTACACAGACCTTATTTACAACTGTAAAACACGCAAAGGCCCGGAGCTTAAAATATCTCTGCTATTTGAGCATAAAAGCTATAAGCCTGAGAATGAGTATTTACAGCTTTTAAGATACCTTGTAAATATATGGTCTTATCAGGAGAAGAACAGGGAGCCCTTAACACTGGTAATACCTGTTATTTTTTATCACGGAAAAGAAAAATGGGAAACACGCCCTTTTTCTGAATTTTTTTCAGGATACAGTGAATCTATCCACGATTTTCTCCCCGGATTCAGATATATTCTGGCAGATATTACAGCCTATGATGATGACACAATACAGAATGAGCTGTTTAAAAGAGAGTTTAACCGGGCTCTGGCTTTGATTTTTAAATATATTCACAATGAAGAGTTGCTCCTGGAAAAATTATTTGATATATTTAAGGAGTTAAAAGAATATATTGACAATGAAGAGGAAGAGGAGAGAATAATTTCATTTATAGCATATATAATGAAATTGACTGAAATTACACCTGAAAAATTAAACGATATATTCAGCCGTATTTCCCACAGAGGAGGTGATGTTATAATGACAACAGCAATGAAACTGAGAGAAGAAGGTATTCTCGAAGGCATTGAAAAGGGTATTGAAAAGGGTATTGAAAAGGGCATTGAGCGTGGTATTGAACGGGGAATTGAACAGGGGAAACTGATTGACCGCCGTGAAACCCTTGTTCGTCTTTTAAAGAAGCGTTTTGGTGATGCTGTTACTTCTGAGAATATAAAAGCAATTGAAAGCTGTGAAGACCTGGAAAAGCTTAAAAACGCTATTGAGGCTTTAATCTCTGCGCAGGAGTGTTCGGAGGTTTTAAGTTTTATCAGATGATGTTACGGAAGATCTCCAGCCTCTCTCATCATATTTATACTTTCTTTAAACCATTCACCTGTTTTTCACGCAAATTAACAGCATTTGCCCCTAAACTCTCTGCGCCCTGGCTTACTACTACCCACTTCTTAAACAGTACCCGGCTGATCCACTATGCCCTCACCCATAAATAAACTTTAATGTTAATTCATGTATTGATACCGGGGAGAGGGGTGACCTCATAAAATAGTCCCGGCAGTTACCTTAACCGGGCTTTGACCCTGATTTAATTTCACATTGTCTGAATCAGGATTTTCAGGATGGATGGATTAGCAGGATTTGTGTTGCTTAATTTTTCCTTTCTCATGATATTTTTCTCAGCTTCTTTATTCTTCATTTTTTATCCTGTCCATCTTCTAATCCTTTAATCCTGATTCTGATAGTGAAAGAATTTCAGGATTAAGAACCTTTACTCTCCTGTATCTATTGTAAAAAATATTCTCCGGTTTCCCATAGAAATGAGCACCTATTCTCCCTGTGCCCTGTAGAGTAGAACCCGGTTTTCCTCTGCTTCATATTAGTTGTTCGCTCCTGCCCCGGATTTCGCCGGTTATCTTTTCCGCAGAGTTCCACCGAGTCCCCTCGTCAAACCGTACGTGCGGATTTCC